>Ga0114956_1000071_pt1 | contig 54252 bp, 41 predicted proteins | sample MaitaG_FD_87304 | JGI IMG/M metagenome (GOLD analysis project Ga0114956, IMG submission 87304) | Marine algal microbial communities from Maine, USA - Maine_Asex2 metaG | ecosystem: Host-associated > Algae > Red algae > Unclassified | place: Maine, USA | collected 2015-01-05 | reverse complement strand
TCATGGAAACACCATCGCGTACCAAAGTGGCCATCTGGTGGCCAGTTTTCTATGACAAGATGAATTTGTGCGCGCCGACCGGCTCATCGCAGCCCTGATGCTGCTGCAGACCCGCCAAAAGATCACGGCGCGTGAGCTCGCTTCCGAACTTGAGATCAGTGAACGAACGGCGCGGCGCGATCTTGATGCGCTCGCCATGAGCGGGGTACCGATCTATAGCCAACCGGGTCGCGGCGGTGGGTGGCGGCTCGTTGGTGGGGCGACCACCGACTTGACCGGGCTGTCCTCTGATGAGGCTCGAGCGTTGTTTGTTGCACTCGCCGAACAGGGTGATCGCTCAGGCTCGCTTGATGCCGCACTGCGCAAGCTGGTTGTGGCGGTGCCCGAGCAATTCCGCGACGATGCGGTGATGGCGGCAACCTCGATCCGAGTCGACCCCGCGGGCTGGGGGCAGATGGGTCGTGAGCGGCCACCGCTTGTCGACATGTTGAGCGAAGCCGTCGTCGAACAGCGACAGTGTCGCATCTCGTATCAGCGCCCGAGCGACGACGAGCCAACAGCTCGCCAAGTGCACCCGCTTGGCCTGGTCACCAAGCGAGGCGTCTGGTACCTGATCGCAAACACCGATCGCGGCCTGCGCACCTATCGCGCCTCTCGTGTTCGCGAGTGCGAATTGCTCGACGATCGCGTTGAACGCCCTGTCGGCTTTGACCTCGATCTCGAATGGCAACGGATCGTCGCACATGTTGAAGCTCAACGACACGAGGTGGTCACCCGGGTCATAGTTTCGCCTGAGCGGCTTGTGCCCGTTCGGTTTATGTTTGCGGCCCGCTACACCGAGCACGAACAACTCGCCGACGGTTCGGTCGTCGCAACATTGAGCGAAGGCTCAGCGGCATCGATGGCCGCCCAACTAGCCGGTCTTGGTGCTGGTGTCGAGCTGATCGACCCGCCCGTCGAGGTCGCCGTCGAGATGCGTCGAATCGCGAGCGAGCTGGCCGAGACGTGGCTGTGATCAAGGGGCGCCCCGAGCAGCTCGATGACGCTCGCGCCGTGATCCTGGTCGAGGGCGAGAGCGACCGCGCCGCGGTCGAGGCCGCGGCCGCCACGTTGAATTTCGATCTCGGGGCCGACGACGTGCAGATACGTGTGCTCGGCGGTGCGACGAACTTCGACAAGGCGCTGCGATCGTTGCGCGATTGGCCCGCCATGGTGATCGCAGGGTTGTGTGACGCCAACGAGGCTTCGATGTGGCGCGACATCTGCGGGCGTCATGACTCGGCCGACGTTCGGTTTTACGTCTGCGATCGTGACCTCGAAGACGAGTTGTTGCGAGCGTGTGGTATCGAGCGCGTCGAGACCTACATCGAGTCGGTCGGTGAACTGCGGCCGCTACGCACAATGCGCAAACAGGGTCCGTGGATCGACAAACCAGCGATGGACCAGCTGCATCGGTTCATCAGAGTCAAGGCAACGCGCAACATCGGCTACGGCTCGGGCCTCATGGCTCTGCTCGATGCCGACGAGATTCCCAAGCCGATTGCGGCGCTGCTGCGCTCGGTGTGCGGCTAGCTCAGGTTCCAGCGAGGGCTTCGACAACAGGTGCAAAGTCGTGCATGTTCTCGTGGTTCAGCGACACGAAGCTGATGCCCCAGCGCTCACGCCACGTCTTGACCGAGTCGATGCACTGCTCGACGGTGCCGATCAAGGCATGCGGCGTGTGCAGGGCGTCTTCGGCCGACAAGCCGAGCACCGGCGCTAGTTCCGCGGCAACCGATTCTCGATCGTCGGTGATCATCGCGAGGTGAAGCCGTGTCTGAAGTTCGAGGTCATCGAACCGGCTTCCGGCCCCTTCGCGGACCCACGCCAGCTTTTGATCGGTCTTGTCCGGCGTCGAGTCTTGCCCGGCTCGTTCGTCGATGACGCCAGCAGTCAGCCCAGGATTGATACCGATGATGTCAGCCTTTTGCCCAGCGAGCGTCAACATCTTTTGCTTGCCGCCAGCGAGCATCAGGGGAACCCCGCCAGCCTGGACCGGAAGCGGCTGCGAGAGCGCGCCGTGCACGTTGTAGAACTCGCCGTCGAACGCCGGGTCGTCACCAGCGAGCAGCGCGGTGATGATCTCGACTGACTCGCCGAGGCGGCGGATGCGGGTGCCGGGCGAGTCATAGGTCATGCCGGCCTGGTCGTAGTCGGCGATCATCCAGCCAGCCCCGATGCCGGCATCAAGGCGCCCACCAGACAACGCATCGAGCGAAGCGAGTTCTTTGGCCAGCACCACTGGGTGGCGATAGTCATTGGCTAACACCAGCGGAAGCACCCGCACGTTCGTCGTGGCCATCGCGGCAGCGGTCAGCCCGATGAGTGGCGCGCTCTGGTCATAGAAGTGGTCGGCGATCGACACCGCCGAGTAGCCGAGCTCTTCGGCTGAGCGGGCGGTTGTAACCAAGTCGTCGCCACCGAGGTTGCCGAGCGACGCGCTGAATCGAAAGGACTTTGGCATTGCCGGATCCTATGCGAGCCCGCTCATGATTCGCGGCGCGTCTGGCTAGACCGACAAGCGGCGCCGTGAGGGCCGAGCCATGCCAGGCGCACACGGTTGTGATGAGTTTCGGGCCGAGTAGTCGGCACCTACGTTGTGCGGCCGGTTTCGTAGGCCCACATGGCGATCTCGACGCGATTCCTGGCAGCGAGTTTCTGCATCAAGCTCGCAAGGTGGAACTTGACCGTGCTCAGGCTGATGTGCAGCGCGTCGCCGATCTCAGCGTTGGTCTTGCCTTGAGCAACGGTGAGCAGTACCTCTTCTTCGCGATCGGTCAGCGGCTCGATCGGTTGCACCGCCGCTTCGCCCGAGCGGTCTTCGGCAAACTCGCTGAGCAGGCGAGCGGTGATGCTCGGCGCGATCAGGGCGTCGCCCGATGCTGCGGCATGTATTGCTTGTACAAGCAGCGCTGGACCAGCGTCTTTCAGCAGGAATCCCCGCGCTCCGGCCTTGAGCGCACCGTGCACGTACTCGTCGGTGTCGAACGTAGTAATCACGACTACTGCCATGGGGTGGTCAACGTCGGGACCGGCAAGTGCGCGAGTAGCCGCCACGCCATCAAGATTCGGCATCCGGATGTCGAACAGGCAGACGTCAGGAAGCAGTCGCCGCGCCATCTCGACCGCCTCGCGGCCATCGGATGCTTGACCGATCACCTCCATATCGGGTTGACCGCCAAGGATGGTGGCCAATCCGGCGCGGACGATTTGCTGGTCGTCGGCGATGAGAATGCGGATGCTCATGCGTCAGTCTGTCGTGGCAACGTTGCCTGCACCACCCAGCCACGGTCAGAGGCAGGGCCAGCATTAAGTGAGCCGCCGAGTAGCGTCGCTCGCTCGGTCATGCCGATGAGCCCGAAGCCCTGGTCGGTGGCGTTCGTCAGATCGCCATCGTCGGTGATCGTGAGGTGCACGGCATCGCCATCGCCGGCCACACGCACGTGCACCGAGGTGGCGTTGCGCGCATGACGGCGGGCGTTGGTGATCGATTCTTGAGCGATGCGGAAGGCTGCGGCCCCGACCCCGCCGGCGGCACCTCGAGCACTCTCATCAACCTCGACCGTCACGCGGAGCGATCCGACTACCCCTGTGAGCGCTTCGATATCAGCTATCCCGTGTTGCGGTGCCATGTCGACCGGCGGATCTCGTTCACGTAATGCGCCGACGATGGTTCGCATCTGACTGAGGGTGCGCGAGGCCTCTTCTTCAATAACCTCGAGGGCTTCGGTGGCTCCGTCGAGCGATCCGTTCTGGGCCACGAACCGCCCGGCTTGGGCTTGGATAGCAATTGCTGACACATGATGGGCGACGGTGTCATGAAGCTCTCTCGCCAAGCGCTCTCGTTCCTGCACCCTGACTTGCTCTCGCGACTGCTCGAGAACGCGATTTCGATAGCGCACAACAAGGGCAATCGCTACGGCCAGCGCAAGTATGACGAACCCGCCGATGAAATCGGCCAGGCCGGTATAGGCAAGGGAGTTCGCGAGAATGGCCAACGCAACCGCCAGCGGGATACCCATCGCCATCTCTCGGCCGCTTCCCCAGCGGAACAGCGCATACAGAGCAACCAGCACGAGAACACCGCCATACGTGTTCAAGTTCCCGTAGCCCAGCAGCGCGAACAGAACGTCGCAGAGAGCGACACCGCCGACCACCGCCACGAATACCGCGAACGGCTGGGATCGCCGCCATAGCAATGCCAGGCTGAGCAAGATCGCGACAGGCGCTGCCGCGTAGGGGCCATGCAGGTCGGTTCGCAAGAGAGCTTCGAGCAACGAGCCAACCACGGTTGCACCCACGATGGTCCAGTCACGCCAGACGCGCCGCGGCGGATTTGGGACTCGTGGCTCGGTCAGCCAGGTATCGAAGACGGTGGTCATGTCGCTCAATCTAGAGAACAGAGATATCGCGCGTAACCGCCTAGTGGCCGGTTGTCGGCCTAGCCATCTGGCTAGGTGAACATTGGCCGTTTCTCCGGTGTGCCCACCCGAGCGCTTCTTCACCATAGAAGCCATGCCCTACATGAGGGCCTACCAACCTCGGGAGAGAAGTTATGTCGAAGCTGTTGTACCGACTTGGCCGGTTTAGCGCCCGCCATCCATGGCGAGTCATCGCCACCTGGTTCGTCGTCGCCGCCATGGTTATCGGGGCATCGTCGGCGTTCGGCACTGCGCTCGACGATTCGTTCAGCGTGCCGGGCGTCGATTCTGATATCGCTTTGCAGCTCTTGGCGGCAGCGCAGTCTGACCAGGCTGGGATCACCGCCCAAGTCGTGCTTACGCCGCGAGACACCGCAGCAACGTTCGCTGACCCGGCCGAAGCGGCGGCGCTCTCCGCGGTGCGTCAGGTGGCCGCCGAATTACCCAATGTCGTCGGCATCGCTGAGCCCGCCATTTCACCTGACGGTCGAGTGGCACTGCTACTGATTCAGTACCCGGTAGTCGCTGAGCTCAATGCCGATGACTTGGCAAACCTTGCCACCTTCGGCGACGAGCGGGCCGATGACCCAGTCGTGCAGGTCGAGGCTGGAGGAGAGCTCTTCGCGACCTTTGACGAGCCCGAAACAGGTGTCGGCGAAGTAATGGGCCTGGTGGCCGCGGTAGTGATCTTGTTGTTGGCCTTTGGATCTCTCATCGCAATGGGATTGCCCATCGCAATGGCACTGTTCGGGTTGGCACTCGGTGTCAGCTCGATGGCGCTGGTGACGTACCTCTACGACATTCCTTCCTGGGCACCCCAGATTGGGGCGATGATCGGGTTAGGGGTCGGCATTGACTACGCCCTGTTCCTTGTAACGCGCCATCGGGAGTTCCTCGCCAAGGCCATGACGGTCGAAGAGTCGGCGGGACGAGCGGTCGCCACCTCGGGTCAGGCGGTGGTATTTGCTGGTGGCACCGTTGTGATCGCGATCTTGGGTCTGGCCGTCTCGGGCATTCCGATGCTGACCGGTGCCGGCATCGCAATCTCGATCCTGGTCCTGATCATGGTCTTGGCTTCGATCTCGCTCCTGCCTGCTTTCCTCGGACTTGCGGGAACGTGGATTAATCGACTCGGGATTCATCGACGAGGTTCGCTGGTGAGCGATCGACCGGTCGTGAGCCCTGGTTGGCGACGATGGGGCATCCACGTCTCAAAGCACGCATGGCCCTACGCGATCGGCGTCACCGTGCTGTTGCTTGCGCTGACGGCCCCGATTCTCGACCTGCAGTTGGGCTTCCCCGACGACGGCACGCGTGCAGAGTCGACGACGCCGCGCCGGGCCTACGACCTAGTAACCGACGGATTTGGCCCAGGTGCAAACGGTCCACTGCTGATCGCAGTCGATATCTCGGGTAACGCCCCTTTGAGCGACACCTCTTTAAGCGATGATGAAACGATTGCGCGTCTCGCGTCGGCGATTGCCGCCGATGAAGGCATCGCCGCAGTCGAGTCGCCACTCATGATGGCCGAATCTGGCGTTGCGACGATCATCGCGTATCCCACGACGCCACCTCAAAGCCGGGTTACGGCCGACACGATCGAACGGCTGCGGGCCGACGTATTTCCAGCTGCGATCGGCGAGGGTGATACGACCGCCCACATCGGTGGCGCTGCGGCCAGCTTCGCCGACATCGCCGGGCGCGTCTCGGATCGGCTATTCATCTTCATCGTTGCGGTAGTGCTGTTGTCATTCCTGCTACTCACCATGGTCTTCCGCTCGCCGCTCGTTGCACTAAAGGCCGCGGTGCTCAACCTGCTCAGCATCGGTGCCGCCTATGGCGTAATGGTGGCGGTGTTCCAATGGGGATGGGGACTGCCACTGCTTGGGCTCGAGAACACGGTGCCGATCGTGTCGTTCGTGCCGATGTTCATGTTCGCAATTCTGTTCGGCCTCTCGATGGACTACGAAGTCTTCTTGCTGTCACGGGTCCGTGAGCAATACCTGCTCACCGGCGACAATGATGCGTCGGTCATTCATGGCATCGCAAGCACTGCCCGGGTGATTACTTCGGCGGCCTTGATCATGATCGTCGTCTTCCTCGGCTTCGTGTTCAGCGATGATCCAATCACCAAGATGTTTGGGCTGGGCTTGGCGACAGCGATCTTCGTCGACGCAACGATCGTGCGCATCGTGCTGGTTCCGGCCACCATGAAACTTATGGGTGACGCCAACTGGTGGATCCCATCGTGGCTTGACCGCATACTTCCGACCATCGACATCGAAGGCGAGACCTCGTTGCCAGCGCCCGAATTCATGGCCGGACCGGTCGCCTCTGCGAAACTGCAAGGGTGACCCCTTCCGAACTGCTCGATGCGCTTTTTGCGCCACTGCCTGGTGCAGGGCCGCCTGGCGAGCTCGACATGCGCGCATTCCTCAAACAGCACGGACCAGCCACCGAATCTGAGGACCGGCCGACCTACTTCGGTCGGCTGGTGCGGGTTGGGCTGCACGCCGATCGCCGTTCGGCCGCGTCAGCTGCCGGGCATCAGGCCGCGATTCGTCGACTGTTCCCTGCGACGCCAGATGACGCGGTCGTCGCCTTTTGCGTCAGCGAAGACCAGGGCCCTCGCCCCGCTCACATCCACACAACCCTCACCCCAGTTGACGGCGGAGCCGGATTCGTGATGAACGGCACCAAGAAGTGGGGTTCGATGGCGCCTCAAGCCGATGTGCGGTACATCGCGGCCTCGGTCGGCCATGAGGGCGACCGCAATCTGTTGCGCATGGTCGCGCTGCCATCGGACCGGCCCGGCGTCACGATCGACACGGAGCCCTACGTCGACTGGGGACCCGAGATGCGCATCTGCGATCTGGCGTTCGACGATGTTGCCGTGCGCGCCGACGAGATCTATCCCGAAGACGCGTACCTCGAACACATCAAACCGTTTCGATTGGTCGAAGACGTCTACAACACTGCCGGCACCCAGGTCGGCCTGCTCCAGCTCGGCCGCCGGCATGGCTGGCCCGACGTGTGGCTCGAAGAACTCGTCGGCCTCATCTTGCGAGCTGGATCGCTTGCAGAGACCGATCTCGCGTCGCCGGCACCGGTACTCGCCTTGACCGATTACTTGCGCTCGTCGGAAGTTCATTGGACCGATCTCTGGCGGCGTTGGCAAGAGATCCCTGATGGTGTTCCTGAGCAGGTCGCTGCTGCTTGGATCCCCGAACGGGGTCTGCTCGGCGTGGCCGCCAAGGCTCGTGAGATCCGTCGTGAGCGTGCCTGGGCTGAGCTACGAGCGGGCCAGTGATTTCGATAAGGCGTGGCGAGCGACGACGATGAGCCCGTAGCGGTGCTTGCGCGTTGGCAAGCGGCCGTCAATGCGTCGCTCAGATCACTGCCCTCGATGGTCTTGGTCTGTCCCGGAGGGTGACGCGATCGGCTACTGTCGGTGCTGACGAGCGGGAACGGTTGCAGCGGGTGCGGCGCCGCTTAGTGCAGGTGGGCGACATGACAGCCGACGAGGTTGAGGTCAAAGACGAGCGCGACGAAGCGAGTCGCGAACGAAAGTGGCCGATCCCTCAGTTCTTCGCAGAGCTGACTTTTGGAGCCGTTGTTGTCGGAGTCGTTGCGTTGTGGTTGCTGCGGGCCGGCGATTGCGCGCAGGCCGTGATCGATACGCAGATTGCAGGAGACACCCAACGGTTCGCCACCCGCTTTGCAAGCACCTATCCGAGCTGCACCGACGATCAGCTGGGCGGTGCATTGGCGCGAAACTTGGTCGTGGTCGTTGTCTACTCGGGCACCGCTGCGCTCCTGCTCAATCGCTGGTGGAACGACGCTTGGGACAGCGAACTGGGTGAGAAGAAAATGAAAGGCTGGTGGTTCGCCGTCATCGCTGCGATCGCCGTTGCACTGTCGGCCGTCGGCAATCTGATCACCGGTCTCACTCTCGACATCACCAACGGCATTGCCACGCTCGAAGCAGCGTCGATAATCGCCGCCATCGGGTGGGGCAAGTGGCTGCTCGTTTCGCTACTCGGGTCCGCAGTGGTTGCGATGACGTTGTCATGGTGCGTGCGCGGTGTCAGCGCCTTGTATCGCCAGGTCCGCGACAGCTCAGATGCCGCAAAGTACGTGCCGACGAGTTGCCCGTGGGTTGCCGAGGAACAACGTGGCTATCAAGGATTCGGCATCGCACTCTCGGGGGGCGGCATCCGCTCGGCAGCATTCAGCCTCGGCGCGCTCTCGGCGCTCGAAGACACAGAGCTGCGTCCTGGGCCCCAGCCAGAGGCCCTTCTCGATCAAGCACAGTTGCTTGCGACGGTGTCCGGTGGCGGCTACACCGGCACTGCATGGCGGATCGCCGCTGGCGATGGTGAGCGCGAACGCGACCTCGACGGTGACTACCGGCGAGTTATTGGTGACCCGAATCGGCTCGTGCCGTACGGGGCTAACCGGCTCAAGACCAAAGAGGCCGACGAAGCCGAGCCGCCGTTGTTGGCGGACCGGTTGCGAGATCGACGGTCGTTCCTGCGCAATGGGCGCGGCGGCATGGCATTCAGCATCGTCCGTCTCGTGGCGCAGCTGGTTTTTCACGTCGGCCTGCTGTTGTGGACGGTTGGCTTAGTCGCGTGGCTGATCGGCCGGTTCATCGGCACCTGGGCGATCACAACCCCGGGCGTCGGCATCGAATATGGCCGCTTGATTCGCCCGGCCACCTACGCACTGATCGCGTTCGCAGTTTTCGCCGGGGCGCGAATGTTCACCGTGCCAGGCTGGTGGCGCAAAGTGTGGGACGGCCTTGCCGGCTTTTGCGGCGCGGTGGCAGCCGGACTCGCACTCGGGCTGGTCGTCGTGCCGTGGGCCGTCGTCGAACTATTGGACGCGATTGCGCAGATTCTGCCCGGCGGAACTGGCGCTCAGTCGAGCGTGGCGCTCGTGCTTACGAGTGGTATCGCAGCGAGTGCGTGGCGGGTGTTGCAAGCACCGCTGCGGTCTCGAGCGCCCTATCTGGGCGGTGTGCTCTTGGCGCTTTCACTCTTGCTGTTCGCGATGGTCGTGGCCGGCGAGGCTGCCGATGCGCCGTCGTCGCTGTTCTTCTTCCCTGACCAATGGTGGACCTGGTCCTTATTCTGGCTTGCGCCCTTCGTTGCGATGCTGTCGGTGCTGAACCCCGACCTATGGTCGCTGCACCCGATCTATGCCCGGTTGTTGCGAGGCACCTTTGAGAATCGGCTCGTGGGCAACGAATGGCAGTCGTTCTCGAGGGGCGAGTGGCCGTCGCTGTCGGGCTACGAAAGCGCCAAGGGTCCGCACCCGATCATCTGCACTGCGGCCGCTCGAGAGAACCGATCGAACACCGGGTTGAGCGTCGTGTCCATGACGTTCGAACCCGATTACGTAACGTTGCACAAGGGAGCAATCGATGGCGAAGATTGCAACTCAATCGCGATAAAAACCAGCGAGTACGAAGACATCTTTAGTGGGCGAACGGGCGAGCGGCGGCTTCGCAGCATCATCGGCATGGCCGCGTTGTCTGCCGCGGCAGTCGCCCCGTCACTGGGCCGATCGAGCATGGGTTCGACCGATGGGCTCTTCGCGGCATTGAACCTCCGGCTCGGGGCGTGGCTCCCGAACCCCGACTACGACCCGGGCAAGCGGCGCATTGGGCCCCACATGATCAACATGTTTAAAGAGCTAACCGGTCGCTTTGGTCTTGAGGAACCGAACCTCTATGTCACCGACGGCGGACACTGGGAGAATATTGCACTCGTTGAACTGCTTCGCCGCAAGCCAGCTGTCGTCATTGCCGTCGACTCTTCACTCGACGAGCCCTACTCGCTCACGATGCTGCTCGAAGCCAAAGAGCTGGCCCGAGTCGAGTGCGGAGCCGTGATCAGTTTCGACCCCGAATCGCTCGCCCAAATGCGCCCGTCCGATTCGGTGCGCCCGCCCAAAAACTGGTCGATCGCGACCATCGAGTATGCGATGGGCCCTGGCGAATCTGAGCCAATGTCTGGGCGCATGCTGTTCGTCAAAGCCCAAGCCAGCGACGCGCTGCCACTCGACATCCTTCGGTATTCAAAGGAAGACCCCAACTTTCCCAACTACTCGACGGCAGATCAGCTGCTGTCCGATCGCGAGTTCAGCCACCTCGCAGTGCTCGGGCGCGAGTCGATGATCAGCGCTCTCGAAGACAAGATGAAGTGGCTCTTCGACGAGTACAAACCATTGCAGGGCGCCTTTGGGCCGCCACTGCCTGAGATGCCGATGGCTGCCGCCGGGCCGATAATTGATGCCACCGACCCGATCGATCTCGCCGACGAAGAGACTCATGTTGCGGTTGGGGTCTCGCTGCCCCAAAAGCGGGCGACACCGACGGGGGCGACTCTCTAGGATTGGTGGGTGGCGCAGAACATCTACGACGACCCTGAGTTCTTCACGATGGGCGGTAGCCGCTGGTGCCGCATCGGTGCTCGGCATCGACGCGTCGCAACGCATGCTGGACCGGGCCAACCACGATTCGGCGAGTGATGTTTCCAATGGCACGATTCGCTACCTGCGAGGCGACCTCGACGGCATCGACCTCGGGTCAGCGAACTTCGACGTGGCCTATAGCTCTCTGACTTTGCACTACATCGTTGACCTCGAGGGGTTGTTCGCCACCGTCCGTCGCTCACTTGTCGATGGCGCAACATTGCTCTACACCGCCGAGCACCCCATTTTCACTGCACCAACGATCGATCGATCGGTCGACGTTGAGGGCACGAGCGTCTGGCCACTTGACCGCTATAGCGACGAGGGTCAACGCACCCGCAATTGGTTGAGCGACGGAGTCATCAAGCAGCACCGGACCGTGGCAACCCAGATCAATGCGCTGATCAATAACGGCTTTGTTATCGACCACATCGCCGAGTTCGGGCCAAACGAAGCGATCGTCGAGGCCGAGCCAGCATTCGTGATCGACCGTGAGCGCCCTGCCTTCTTGATCGTCAAGGCGAGCGCGGCCTAGTCGGGTCTGTGGCCATCGACGCCAGGGTCAAAGTATCGGTGATGAGCCAGCCGAGTCTGCCGCTCGGCCGCTCGTCGATGGCGAAAGCAGCAGGCGCCTGCCCGGACCGCCCAGCACGGTTTGAGCTGCCACCGCCGCGATGGCGCTGTTCCAGCACCTGATACCGCCTCCACCAAAGAAAGCGGCATCGAGACCTTAGAGCACGACGAGGTCCCAATGGCTGGCTCGGTCGTGCGCTGCTTCGATGGCGCGCACGGCTGCGAGGTAGTCCTCAAAGTGCATCCTGGCCGGGTCTTGGCCCGCCGCTGCGATTTCCCACGCCGAGGCGAGGGGGTAGGGCACCGGTTCGCAGAGTTCTCCAGACCGGTTGGCGTCGTTCGCGATGCTGGCGCGCTCGTCGGCCAGCACTTCGCGAATGAGCAACGTGAATCCGTCGTCGAAGCGAACTCGAACTTGCAGAGTGTCGTGAGCGGTTGTCGCGGCCGGAAGCAGCGTGCTCGCCTCGGCCGCAACTGCGGCCACCGACGCCGAGGATGGTCCTACGAAGACGACTCCTTGATACGGCATCTCTGCTCCTGCGCTTGCTTCGCTTGATCTTCGATCGGCGCAAAGCGAACGGACTTGAGCATGTCGTTGCACTGTCCTACGGCGCGCATAGGGTCGGACTGTGTCGATTGAGGTGCTCGACGGGTTGAATCCCGACCAAGAAGAAGCCGTGTTGCACGACGCAGGTCCGTTGTTGGTGGTCGCAGGTGCGGGCTCAGGTAAGACCCGTGTGTTGACCCACCGGATTGCTCGCTTGATCGACGAACACAACGTGTCGCCGTTTGCGATCCTTGCGATCACCTTTACCAATAAGGCCGCGAATGAGATGAAGCAGCGGGTTGAATCGCTCATCGGCTCGGTCGCCCAACGCATGTGGATCTCGACGTTCCACTCAGCATGTGTCCGCATCTTGCGTCGCGAGGCAACAACGATCGGCTACCCGTCCTCGTTCACGATCTATGACCATGCCGACGCGGTGCGGCTAACGGGCTATGTGCTGCGCGACCTCAACGTCGACACCAAGCGGTACCCACCACGGTCGGTGCACTCGGCAATAAGCGCGGCCAAAAACGAGGGCCTCGACCCGGTTGAATACGGTGAAGCCGCCGGCCAGGCCTATGAGCGGCGAATTGCAGAGGTGTTTGCCGAGTACCAGCGGCGACTCAAGGCAGCGGGTGCCATGGACTTCGATGATCTGCTCAGCGTGACCGTGCGCATGTTCCGATCGAATCCCGACGTGCTTGAGACCTGGCAGCGCCGCTTCGAACACATCTTGGTCGACGAGTATCAAGACACGAACCCGGTGCAGAACGAACTCGTGTTGTTGCTCTCGTCGGGTCACCGCAATGTCTGCGTCGTAGGCGACGCCGACCAGTCGATCTATCGCTTCCGCAAGGCCGACATCCGCAACATCCTTGAGTTTGAACAAGCGTTTCCCGATGCCACATCGGTGGTGCTCGAGCAGAACTATCGCTCGTCGCAGAACATTCTCGATGCCGCCAATGCCGTGATCGACAACAACCCGGGCCGCAAGCCCAAGCGGCTCTGGACCGAGCAAGGCCCTGGCGAGAAGATCGTGCGCTACCACGCCGAAGATGAGGGCGACGAGTCTCGTTGGGTGGCCCACGAGCTGGCCCGGCTGCACGACTCTGAGCACTACCGCTGGGGTGAGTTGGCGGTGTTCTATCGCACGAACGCACAGAGTCGCGTGCTCGAGGAATACCTGATGCGGGTCGGCATTCCCTACAAGGTCATCGGCGGCACCCGGTTCTATGACCGGCGCGAGATCAAAGATGCCATGGCCTATCTCAAGGCCGTCATCAACCCGGTTGACGAGGTCAGCGTCAAGCGCGTGTTGAACACGCCTCGGCGTGGCGTCGGCGACGCATCGATCGTCAAGCTCGATGTCTGGGCTGCGCAGCACGGGCTGTCGTTCTTTGAAGCGCTTAAGTCGGCACCCGAGGCTGGTGTGTCGGGCAAGGCGATCTCGGGCATCAACAAGTTTCTCGACCTTCTCCATTCGTCTGAGGATCACCTTTCCGAAGGGCCCGCAGCGGTGCTCGATCACCTGCTCGACGTTTCTGGCTATCGCGGCACGCTCGAAGCCGACCGATCGGTCGAAGCAGATGGTCGCCTCGAGAATCTCAGCGAGCTGGTCGGCGCTGCGAGTGAGTTCGGCGACGTCGACGAGTTTCTTGAACAAATCGCGCTCGTTAGCGACACCGACCAAATCGACGATGAAGATGCGTCGGTGATTCTCATGACGATGCACTCGGCCAAAGGGCTCGAGTATCCAACCGTGTTCATCATCGGCATGGAAGACGGCATCTTCCCGCACATGCGCAGCATCGGCGACCCTGAAGAACTCGAAGAAGAGCGTCGCTTGGCCTATGTCGGGGTCACGCGGGCTGAGCAGCGGCTGTATCTTACGCACGCCGCGGCCCGCACGCTGTACGGCGCGACGCAGTACAACCCGCCGAGCCGCTTCCTCGACGAGATCCCGGCCGAGCTGGTTACCGAGGTCGAAGGCACCGCATCTCGGCGCCGGAGCTCAGCGAGCACAGGCAGCAACCGGTGGGCCGAACACCGCGAAGCGCGGGTTGATCGAGCAATGCGCTCGGGTCGCAGCAGCGGCCCTTCGCTCGGTACCGACATCGCGAAACCCACGAGTCCTGCTCGAGCGAACAGCGGCGCTCACGAGATCGGCCTGCGCGTGGGCGACGATGTGCGTCACTCGACATGGGGCGAAGGTGTCATCATCATGGTCGAAGGCCAAGGCGAGAAAGCCGAAGCCGTCGTGCGGTTCCCCTCGGTCGGCGAGAAACGCGTCATGCTCAGCTGGGCACCGCTCGAAAAGATAGCGTAAGACTTTTAGACCCTCTGCATCTTTCGTAAGGCTCACTATGGCTCGTCAATCTGTGCACGGCGCACCTCCCTCTGATACCGACATCGAGCGCGCTGTCACTGCCGCGACCCTGGCGAGGGAGCGCTCGTATTCGCCGTACTCGGGCTTCGAAATGGGTGCCGTGGTTGTCGGGACAGACGGTACTGAGATCCTCGGGACTCTTATCGAGAATGTGTCTTTAGGTCTGGCAATGTGTTCCGAGCGAGTCGCGCTCTTTGGAGCTGTCACGCAGCAGGTGAGGCCTGCCTTGTTGGCGCTGTGCTCTCCGCGCACCGAAGAGCAGCTCACCTTTCCGTGTGGCGCTTGCCTACAAGTCGCCCTTGAACTGGCGGGCCCAGACCTCTGGATTGTTGCCGTCGACCCCGACGGCGATCGCGAGGTCGTTCGGCTCACCGACCTGTTGCCACGAGCACCGCACCGCTTTACGCCCGAATCCCGACCCACATCTTGAACCGGCCGCACCTTGACTGAGCGCGAGGTGCGTGAGCTGGTCCAGGGCGAACCGCCGAAGCCGCCAGTAGTCGACGGCGCTGTCGGTCGGCTTTGGCGCGCCGCAAACTTTCCTTTGCGAGTTCTCTCGCCGATCAGGTTTGCGCTGCGTCGGCAGTTTCGGGGCGCGTGGTGGAACGAGGAAATTATCGAATGTGCCGGTGCCGGCCCCAGGTTGACGATGTCGCCAGTTGATGGCACTTCATCGGCTGAAGAGTTGCAACCACCCGAAGACGGTGCCGGCCCGCTTACCAATCGTCGCTATGAGATCCACATTGTCGCAGCCGACGTAAACGCCCGCGATCTCTTAGAGATGTTCCGCAGCGATCCCAACCGCTTCAGCCCGAACCGGCTCGCTACGTTTGTTCCTGACCCTTCGCCGAGCGGATTGCGCGCTGGCGACGATGTCGAGATCAAGATCCCCGGACCGTGGGACGCGCCGGTCAGGGTCGGCGAGGTTACCAATGACCGGTTGCGACTCGAGACAAAGTCTGGGCACCTCGAGGCTGGCTGGATCGAGTTTCGGTCGACGGATAGTGACGTCGGAATCCGTTTTACGATCGAGTCTTACGCCCGTTCCGGCGATCCGGTCATCGACGTTTTATACCATCGCCTTGGCATCGCCAAGTACGTGCAGTCAGAAATGTGGGTGCAGGTCCTTGAAGGATTGCAGAGCGCGAGCGGGGGCTACAGAAGCGAGCGAGTCCAGGTGCGGACGACGATTTACCACGGGGCCGACCAATGACTGTCACGTTCGACTTGAAGACGATTATCGCAGTTCCGCCCGCCGAGGCTTTTGCAGCCTCACTCGATATCGATGCGCACCTCGCTTCAATGGAAGCCTCGGGTGAGCAAGCGATCGGTGGCGTGACCAGCGGCCAGATTGGACTGGGTGAAAGTGTTACATGGCGGGCGAAGCACTTCGGGGTGCACTTCACAATGACCAGCATGATCACCGAGCTCGTTGCCCCACACCGCTTTGTCGATGAACAGGTGCGCGGCCCATTCAAACGATTCCGCCATGAACATGTGTTTGAGGCCCACGAGCGCGGCACCGCCATGCTCGACCACATCGTCTTTGATGCCCCGCTCGGGCCGCTAGGTCGACTTGCAGAATGGCTGGTGTTGCGCACGTACTTGCCGAAGCTGATCACGGAACGAAACGAGTTTCTCCGCGACGAACTCGAACGGTCCTAACGAACCTGCGATCTGTGCGGCGCTGACCACGTGACAGGTGGTCAGCGCCGAAAATTTCGTAAAGGTTGCCTATTCGGTGGGGCCGCTGGGATCAGAGCGGAAGTTGATGAAGATGCGGCCGTTGTCGATTTCGATGGGGTAGCTGGGTTGGCCCACGCCAGTCGCCGGTATCTCGACCAACTGATCGCAGCTGTCGCGAAACACTTGGGCGCCCGCTACCCAATCGAGCTGGCACTCAGGCGGTTGGCCAGGGCGGATCAAGTCGAACGCATACCAGCCGTCGTCATCGTCGAAGCCCAGATGCTGCAAGATGATGTTCTGGCTGCCGCCGATGAGGTCGGCATATCGGATCGGCCCGTTCTCGGCAATCTCGGCCGCGATGATGTCGGTGCGGCCGGCCTCAAAGACATCGTCGCCCAACGCGATGTCGACCGAACCGCGATCGGTGAACCAGAGGACCAACAGCAGGAATCCAACTGCAGCGGCGACCGCGGCGACGCCAAGCACGACACCCTTGAGCGTTTGTCGGGGATCACGTTGTTCAACTGGCACGATTGTCTCGCAGATCAGGAGTCGGGAATGCGGCACGACGGGTGCGCCCGCCTAGTATCACGTCGGCACCGTGTGACTTCCCACCTTGAGCACGGGTGCAATTTTCCACGCCCCAAAGGAGCTGACTGTGGATCTGTTCGAGTATCAGGGCAAAGAGTTCTTTGCCCAGTACGGCATGCCAATTTCTGCTGGCGAAGTTGCGTTCTCTGTCGACGAGGCGCTGGCCGCCGCTGAGCGTTTAGGCACGCCGGTGATGGTCAAGTCGCAGGTGCTGACTGGCGGTCGAGGCAAGCTTGGCGGCATCAAGTTCGCAGCCGACCTTGATGCGGTCCGCGAGCATGCGGGCAACATCCTCGGCCTTGACATCAAAGGCCACATCGTCGAGCGGTTGTGGATCGAAAAGGCCTCGGACATCGCCGAGGAGTACTACATGAGCTTCACGCTCGACCGCAGCGCCAAGAAGCACCTGGGCATGTTGTCGGCCGAGGGTGGCATGGACATCGAAGAGGTCGCGGCCTCTACGCCCGACAAGATCTCAAAGATCTGGGTTGACCCAGTCGATGGATTGACCGATGAGCTCGCCGCTCAGTGGGTCGATGGCGCTGCTCTACACCCCGATGCACGCGATGGTGCGATCGAGATTGCCAAGCAGCTATACACCGCGTACACCGAGGGCGATGCTGACCTGGTTGAGATCAATCCGTTGATCCTCACGCCCGAGGGCAAGGTGCATGTGCTCGACTCCAAGGTCACGCTCGACGGCAACAGCGAGTTTCGCCACCCTGACTATGAGCAGTACGACGAGACCCAAACTCGCGACGAGCGAGAAGAAGCCGCTCACGCAAAGGGCCTTCAGTATGTGGGCCTCGACGGCAGTGTCGGCGTGATCGCCAACGGTGCTGGTCTGGCGATGAGCACGCTCGATGTGATCAACCAGGTAGGGGGCAAGCCAGCAAACTTCCTCGACATCGGTGGTGGCGCCAACGCCGACGTGATGTCGGGCGCGCTCGAGGTCATCAACGATGACAAGAACGTCAAGGCGATTTTCATCAACATTTTTGGTGGCATCACTCGAGGTGAAGAGGTCGCCAACGGCATCCTCGAAGCGATGAAGCGGGTAAAGATTGATTCGCCGATCGTGATCCGCCTCGATGGCACGAACGCTGAAGAGGGCCGGGCCATTCTGGCTCCCGAGCTAAACGACACGTTGATGATGGAAACCACGATGCTCGATGCGGCCCGTAAGGCCACCGAGCTCGCCGCAGGCTGATCAGGCACAAGGAACGAAGGATCGAACAATGGCAATTTTCGTAGACGAGAACACCAAGGTCATCTACCAAGGCTTGACCGGCCGACAGGGCAGCTACTACGGCGGTCTCAACAAGGAGTACGGCACCCAGGTGGTCGCCGGTACTCACCCAAAGAAGGCGGGCACCGACGTCGACGGCGTGCCGGTGTACGCATCGGTCGCCGAGGCCGTCGAAGCGACCGGCGCAACCGCGAGCTGCATCTTCATCCCGGCACCCGGCGTCAAGGACGCAGTAATCGAAGCCGCCGAGGGTGGCATCAAGTTCATTGTGGCCATAACCGAAGGTGTGCCGGCTCACGACGAGGCATGGTTCTTTAACAAGCTGCAACGCGATCACCCCGACGTGCAGCTCCTTGGCCCGAACTGCCCCGGCATCATTAGCCCGGGCAAGTGCAACATTGGCATTACGGCTGGTCACATAGCGAAGCCCGGTGGCCCTGTGGGCATCGTGAGTCGCTCTGGCACGTTGACCTATCAGGCGCTCTACGAGCTCCAGCAAAAAGGCATTGGCGTCACGACCTGTGTAGGTATTGGTGGCGACCCAGTGCCGGGCACGAGCTTTATCGACTGCCTCGAAGCCTTCGAGGCTGATCCCGAGACCAAGGCGATCATGATGATCGGCGAGATCGGTGGTTCAGCAGAAGAAGAGGCTGCTGAGTTCATTAAGGCCAACGTCACCAAGCCAGTGTCGAGCTATGTAGCGGGTGTAACTGCGCCTCCTGGCAAGAAGATGGGCCACGCTGGCGCCATCGTGTCGGGTGGCAAGGGCACCGCTGACGCCAAGATGGAAGCGCTGCGTGATGCCGGTGTCAAGGTCGGGCAAAATCCGACCGAGGCCGGCGAGCTGATGGCAGAAATCGTCGCTTCGCTCTAATCTCTCGAAGTATCAGCTAAGAGACATATGTCTCTAGTGAAGCGCGGGTTGCGGGGATTTGCGTCGTGTGCGATGTCAAAATTGCACTCCCTTAGCCACAAAAGGCGTCTTGCTTAGCCACAAAACGGCGTCTTGCAACCACAAAGAGCGTGTTGTAGGGTGCGAAACGTGGTGCAAATAACTCATAGCGTGGTCAATTCTCAGCGCCGCACCGTAACCCAACACGCATCGCACTCGGACGCCGCATCCACCACCTCGCGCGGCACCCGAATCGAGAACCTCTGGATTCTCAGCGTGGTCGGGTACACGGTGCTGCGGTTCGTCGTTGCCTGGGGCGCCTTTGGCGACCATGGCACCAGCCCTTGGATCTTTGGCTTTATTGATATCGCTACGGCGGTGCCCTACGCCAAGGCTGTCGCGCTGGTGTGTCGTCGGGCGGCTGCGTTCGAATGGCGACGTCTACCGGTGCCCGTAGCGGTAGCGATGGTGTCGTTCTTTGCGCCATACGCGTACCTCTGGTTCAGCGCTGGCTCGATGCCCGATGGAGTGCGATTTGGCCTTGCGGTGTGCGTGTCGGTGCTGCTGCTCGCAGCGACTGCTGGTGTTGTAGCCAAGGTGCGTAAGCTCCGGCGGGCCGCGCCGATCGACATCACAACGCGACAACCTGGGGCTGGCGAGACCGGCGAGAGTGAACTCCTCATCGATCTCACCAAGCCTGGGACAGCCGAGTACACCCGGTCACGCGTCGCTAGCTGAGCTCGGTGTAGCGACGAACAAAGTATCGCAGCGTCGGCAAGGCGGCGGCGCTAGTTTCGCCTGCGTACGCCCCAAGAGACGCCGAAGGAACCACCCACGTGCGAGCAGTTCTATCAGTCAGCGACAAGTCCGGTCTTGTGGCTTTTGCCACCGGGCTCGACGCGCTCGGCGTTGAGTTGGTTAGCAGCGGCGGCACCTATCGTGCTTTGGCCGAGGCTGGCTTGGTTGCGCGTCAGGTGAGTGAGGTCACGGGGGCGGCCGAGATGCTTGATGGGCGAGTCAAGACGCTGCATCCGGTGATCCACGGCGGGATTCTCGCCAACCGGTCTGAGCCCGGCCACATGGCCCAACTCGACGACCGAGGCATCACACCTATCGATCTCGTGGTCAGCAACCTTTACCCATTCACAAGTGCCCCGGGCATCGAGAACATCGACATTGGCGGCCCAACGATGGTGAGGGCGGCGGCCAAGAACTTCGACGCTGTCACCATCGTCGTCGACCCCGCCGACTACGAACCAGTGCTCGCCGAGTTGCAAGCCGGTGGCGTCACCCGAGAGCGTCGCCGCGACCTTGCCCGTAAGGCCTTTGCTCACACTGCGGCCTATGACGCCGCGATCACGTCGTGGTTTGACTCTGGCGATGGTGGCGGCGATGGCGACGCGCTGCCAGCCTCACTGCACCTGAGCTTGACGCGGGTTCATGATCTTCGGTACGGCGAAAACCCGCACCAAGTTGGCGCTCGATATCGACATACTCACGATGCCGGCTGGTGGGATTCGGCAACCGTGCATCAAGGCAAGGAGATGTCGTACCTCAACGTGTACGACACCGAAGCTGCGTGGAACTTGGTCAACGCCCTCGGCGCAGATGATCCTGCCGCAGTGGTGATGAAGCATGCGAATCCATGTGGTGTCGCGATCGCAGACTCGATCGAACTTGCCTACCAGCGTGCGCATGCCTGTGACCCAATCTCGGCCTTCGGCGGCATCGTCGCAACGAATCGACCCGTAACCGAGGCAATGGCGACCGAAGTGGTCAAAGTGTTCACCGAAGTTGTCGTAGCGTCGAGCTTCGAGCCCGCAGCACTCGAAGTGTTCAGCGCGAAGAAGAACTTGCGCATCGTTGAAGTCGGTGCCACCCCATGGGCGCCGCCGCGGCTCACCCTGCGCACCGTTGGCGGCGGGTTCTTGGTGCAAAATGATGATGCGCTTCAACCAAACACTGACGACTGGACCTGCGTCACTGACCGCGCGCCATCTGAGTCCGAGTGGTTAGACCTGGCCTTTGCCTGGAAGGTCGCGGCGCGAGTTACGAGCAACACGATTGTGCTCGCCAAAGATCGCCAGGCGGTCGGCATCGGGGCTGGCCAGCAGAATCGCCGCGACGCCGGAATCATCGCAGCAGAAAAGGCCGATGGTCGAGCGGTCGGCGGCGCGTGCGCCAGCGACGCATTCTTTCCGTTCCGCGACGGTCTCGATGCTGCTGCGTCCGCCGGTGCGACAGCAGTCGTTCAGCCGGGCGGCTCGATCCGAGATGACGAAGTCATCGCCGCCGCCAATGAACAAGGCATGGCGATGGTCTTTACCGGCCGGCGGCACTTCCGTCACTAAGTAGCTGAGCCGGCAGTGTGCAGTGCTACGCGTCGAGCGTGGTGGTTTGCCCTTGAGCGAGGGGCGGCTCTTTTGACCACGGGAAGTTGATCCACTGGTCGGTGTGCTTCCATACGTAGTCACACTTCACCAACGAGTGCGGCTTCTGATAGAGCACGGCGGTGCGCACCTCGGCGACGTTGCCGGCGCAGAAGTCTCGGACCAGTTCGAGCGTGTGGCCGGTATCTGCAACGTCGTCAGCGACGAGGATCCGAGACGCTTCGGTTTCGACGAAGTCGACGTAGGGCGGCAACATCACCGGCACGTCGAGACGTTCATCGACGCCGGTGTAGAACTCGACGTTCATCACGTACAGGTTCTTTACGCCCAGGGCGTACCCGAGTGACCCCGCCACGAAAAGCCCGCCGCGGGCGATCGCCAGGATCATGTCGGGCCGGTATCCATCGTCGGCCACTAAGCCTGCGAGCTCTCGCACGGCAGTGCCGTACAGCTCGAATGTCATGTCCTCGCGTTCCTCACTCATGAGCGGGACATTAACTGTTCGAGTCGGGATTGTCGCGCAGCCAGGCTTGGAGCTCGGCTGCGATGTCCTCGCCACTCGGCAACAGGTCGGTTGCGCTATCGACTTGCGCCTCGAGTTGAGCGACGTATCGCTGCATGTCGCTGTCACTCGCTACGGCTTCGTCTACCCGCGCCCGCCACTCGCGCGCCGGAGCATCGAAATCTCGATGGCCCGTGTCGACGCCGGTCACGAGTTCGAGCCGGGCCAGCAGCGACCGGGTCGCCTCAGCGTTCGGTGCCTGGGTCACGTAGTGGGGAACAGAGACTCGCAGCGAGATGACTGCGAGCCCGACCTCATGGAGATGTACGTGCAGTGCGCCTACCAATCCGGTGGGCCCCTCGTACGACGGTTTTCCGAGTCCCAGGCGCTGTGCGAGAGCGGCGTCGCTTGCCGAACCAACAACGCCGAGCGCACGCGTGTGCGGAGCCAACCCGGCCATCGCCCCGAGCGTCACGACCAGACGGGCGCCACTTTCGAGCGCGATGTGAGCGATTGCTTCAGAGAACGTGCGCCAACGCAGATGCGGCTCGATGCCGGCCAAAGCAATGACCGACGGGCCCGAGGAAGGCATCGTCAGTTCGTAGGCGTCGTTGGCGGGCCAGGAGAGCTCGCGTTCGCCACTTGAGGTCACAGCCACCGTCGGACGCTGCTGTGTGAAGTCGTAGAACGCTTCGGGATCAATTGTCGCGAGCCGACTTTTTGCATCGGATTGCTCGACCAGATGGTCGATCGCGTCAGTCGCGGCGCCCGCGATATCAAACAGGCCTTCTAAGGCCATAACCAGAATCGGAGCCTCTGTCGATGCCCTGCTCTGCCAGCGAACGTAGTCCATGAGAGCCGATCGTAGGCCGCGCAGTCGCCACACTTGAGGTCACGCGGAGGGTGCAGTGAAAGCACTGCGATTGACTCATCCGACATGGGAATCACAGAAGGTGCCACGTTCAGTACCCCGCAACGTCGTAGCATCTCATCCGTGGCTTCGATGTTTGACACGATCGCTGACATGTTGCGGGGCTCTGCGCCCGACGACCTCGCACATGCTCTCGGCACAGATCGCACCCAGACCCGTAGGGCAATGGAGATTGGTCTCCCGGCTCTTATCACCGGGCTTCGAGACAAGACGCTTGAGCCTGGGGGAGCCCAGAACCTCTCCGCGATGCTCGAGAACACCGATGCCTCGCTGCCCGATGACATCCCCGCTTACCTCAGCGAAGGTGACCCTTCGAGGGGTGCTGCGATGCTCGATGTCGCATTCGGCGACCGTGGTGAGCCAGCGCTCGCCTCGTTGGCTGATGCATCAGGACTAAGCACTCGCCTGTTGGCGCAGGTGATGTCAGTGCTGGCACCGATTGCCACCGGGGTGCTGCGCGACGATGCACCGGGCGACGCCGATGGGCTCCGGGCGTTCCTTGGTTCTTCGGTTGAAGACCTTGAGGGCAAGGGGTTTGGCCGCGTCGTCGAACTCGTCAGCCCTGATCTGATCAACGCTGGGCCAGCTGCTGAGCCCGTTGTCGAGGTCGTTGACACCGCGGGTCCCGCAGAGCTTGACGTTGTTGTCGACGATTTCGATGAGAGCGCGACCGTGGTGCAGGGAGCCTTCCCTGAACCCGACGATCTCGATGTGCAACTCAGTAGCATTCCCGAGCCCCGTTTCGATTCTGGTCTCGATGCGCAGGTCGGTTCAGTGCCAATCATGGCCGCGGATGGCGCGCTTGGCGCTGGCGGCGATGTGGTCAGCTTCGGTGCTGGCGAGACGCCGGTCGTTGAACCCAACGTCGACTTCGATGAGGGCGGTGGCCTCTCTGCGATGGGTTGGCTCTGGTGGCTAATCGGCGCGATCTTGGCCGTGCTCGTACTGCTGTTTCTTATCTCGCAGTGCGGCGACGACGCTGGTGACGGCGTTGCGACCGACACCGACCCAACTGCGGTTCCTGCCCAGCCAACGCCTGATCCCTTGGTGATCCAGCGTCAGGCCACACTCGACGGCATCCTTGTCGACTATCCCGGTGTCACCGGCGAAGTCGTTGGCGAGGTCGCTGTGCTCGACGGCACCGTCGCAGATTTGCGCACCAAGGCCCTCCTCGATGGTGCCGTTCGCGCCGCCAGCCTCGGCGTGCAGAACAACGTAAACGTTGACGAGTCAGCAGCGCCAGTAGTCGAGGGCTTCTCGCTCAACGATCTCATCGATGCTCAACCTGAGTTGTCGACGCTGCGCCGTCTCTTGGACCAGGCCGGTCTTGGTGAAGCGCTCGATGGCAATGGCCCGTTCACGCTGTTCGCACCGACCAACGACGCCTTTGCTGCGATTCAGAACGACTTGGCCGCAGTCGAAGGTGATCCTGCAGTCCTCAGCGCTTACTTGCAATACCATTTGCTCTCAGGTGAGCAGACCGGCGCCGCCATTTCCCAGCAACAAACCTTGACGTCACTTACCGGTGAACTGATCGACGTTTCTGTTGAATCGGGTGCGGTTCGGTTGAACGACTTTGTTCCCGTGCTCGTCGCCGATGCCGAAGCGCGCAACGGTGTGATGCACGTCGTAAGCGGCGTGCTAACGCCTCCTTCGCAGGTTCCTGTCCCAGCCGAGCTGGGCTCGGCACTTGAGCTCAATCCAATCACGTTTGCAGCCGGCAGCGCATCGCTGGCAGATTCAAGCCTGGTTGAGCTCGACAAGGTCGTGGCCTTCTTGCTCGAGACTCCTGTTGACGTCGAGATTGGTGGCCACACCGACTCTGACGGCGGCGAAGACGGCAACTTGACACTGAGCCAGCAACGAGCTGACGCAGTCAAGCAGTACCTCACCGACCAGGGCGTTCCCGCCGAAACGCTGACTGCAGTCGGCTTCGGTGAAGCCTCACCGGTCGCTCCGAACGACACTGCGGCAAACAAGGCGCTCAACCGGCGTATCGAGTTCGTTACCGGTTGATCATCACGTCAGTAACCACACGCCGTAACCGAGTACGGTCATGGCGTGGGTGATTTCTTCCAAAACGGTCCAATCACCACGCTGCACGATCTAAAGCTGCGACCCTACGACGAGCTCGAAGCCGAGCTTGTCGAGTGGTCCAACGCGCGTCCGATGTCGCTGATCATCCCGTCGCTATACAGCGAACTTGAGGGTGATGCGCTGGGTGACATCGTCGACGAAATCGCTCGCGTGCCGTTCTTGAACGAGGTCATAATTGGTCTTGATCGGGCCGATCGCGACCAGTTCGAGCATGCGCGCGAGTTCTTTGAGCGATTGCCGCAACGCACGCGTATCTTGTGGAACGACGGGCCCCGGCTGCGGGCGGTCGACGAACGGTTCATCGAGCACTCGCTCGGACCGGTTGAGCCGGGCAAGGGTCGCAACGTTTGGTTCTGTATTGGCTACTTCCTTGCACACGGGCACGGCCAGGTGTTGGGGCTCCATGACGCCGACATCGTCACCTATGACCGGTCGATGATGGCGCGGCTGTTCTATCCCGTTGTTCACCCCACGTTTGGCTACGCCTTCTCAAAGGGCTATTACTTTCGCACTGATGGCGAACGCCTTAACGGCCGAGTCGCCAGGTTGCTGGTGTCGCCGCTCATTCGGGCGCTGCGTCAATCGTTGGGGTCTTCGGACTATCTCGATTACCTCGACAGCTTCCGCTACCCGCTGGCAGGCGAGTTCGCCATGCACGTGAACGTGGTGCGCAACATTCGCATACCCAGCGACTGGGGTCTCGAAATCGGGGTGCTTAGCGAGGTTCATCGTCGCTACACCACACAACGCATCTGCCAGGTCGACCTTGCTGATGCCTATGACCACAAGCATCAACAGGTGTCGTTCGATGACCCATCGACCGGGCTGCACAAGATGAGCCTCGACATCACCAAGGCGATGTACCGCAAGCTTGCGATTGGCGGCGCCGTGCTGTCACCAGAGATCTTCCGCACGATCAAGGCGAGCTATTACCGCATCGCTCTCGACATGGTCGAACGATACGGCAACGTTGCGGTGATGAATGGTCTGAACTTTGACAGTCACAACGAAGAGCAGTTGGTCGAAGTGTTCGCGCAAGCAATCATGGAAGCCGGCGACGACTTTTTGACCTACCCGATGGAGTCACCGTTCATCGCGAGCTGGGCTCGGGTGCAGAGCGCAGTACCTGATGCATTCGCGCAGATCTACGAGGCGGTCGAGGCCGACAACGCCTGAGTCTCGACATGGACCTACACGACACGGGGCTGCCAATCGAGCAGGTCGCTGACGAGCTGCGGTTCGCGTTGGCCGAGCGCAAGTGCGCGGTCTTGACCGCGGAACCGGGTGCGGGAAAAACCACCGTGGTGCCGCTGCGGCTTCTCGGTGAGCCATGGCTAGATGATCGGCGTATCACCATGCTCGAGCCCCGACGGCTCGCCGCTCGGGCGTCGGCGGCCCGCATGGCCTCGATGCTCGGTGAGTCGGTGGGCGAGACAGTTGGCGTCACGACTCGCGATGACCGCCGTGTTAGCGCAGCCACTCGCATCGAGGTTGTGACCGAAGGGGTGCTGACTCGCCGCTTGCAGAACGATCCGACCCTTGAAGGCGTTGGGCTGGTGATCTTTGATGAGTTCCACGAACGAAGCCAGCAAGCCGAGCTCGGACTCGCCTTGTTGCTTGATGCTCGCAGTGCCTTCGGGGCCGATCTCGGCGTGTTGGTGATGTCGGCGACGATCGACGCGCCCCGAGTTGCCGAAATTCTTGACCCGATCGACCCCGCTCCGATCATCGAGTGCGCCGGCCGAACCTTCCCTATCGACGTTCGTTGGCGGCCGCGGAATCGGCGCGATCACATCGAACCCGCGGTTGCTGATGCGGTCGAGTGGGTCGTCAGCCATGTTCCCGAGGGCGACGTGCTGGTGTTTCTGCCTGGCATGGCCGAGATCCGCCGGGTGCAAGACAAGCTTCGCTCGCTCGATCCTCGCTTCGCAATCCACGTTCTGCATGGGTCGCTGCCGCTCGAAGACCAAGATCGGGCGGTTGCCCCAGCCGAGCCCGGGTTTCGCAAGGTCGTGTTGAGTACCGACATCGCCGAAAGCAGTCTCACCGTCGAGGGCGTTACGGCAGTGGTTGACTCGGGCTTGGCCCGAGCGCCTCGTTTCGACCCCGCTAGTGGGCTGACGCGATTGACAACCGTGTCGATCTCGCGGGCCTCGGCTGATCAACGGGCGGGGCGCGCCGGCCGAGTTCGTGAAGGCACAGCGGTGCGGCTGTGGTCAAAGATCGAGCACGGGACACGCTCAGCGTTTCAGGCCGCGGAGCTGACCAAGATCGATCTCGCCGGGGTGCGTCTCGAACTGGCGGCCTGGGGTGTACTCGAACCCGACGAGCTCGCCTTTCTCGACCCGATGCCCCAGGCGGCCTGGTCTGAGGCCGGTGAGATTCTGCAGATGCTCAATGCCCTCGACGCCACCGGCCGCATCACCGCTCGGGGCCACGAATTGGTCAATCTTCCGCTGCACCCACGCCTGGCATCGATCGCCGTCACAGGGGCCCACAACGGCATGACTGAAATGGCGAGCATGGTGGCTGCGCTGATCGACGAGCGAGATGTGCTGCGCGGCCGACCAGCCGAGGTGCCGGTTGACTTGAGCCTGCGCGTTGCGCTACTGGCAGATCGGTCACGTCAGCACCCGTTGGCTTCGGGGCGCTCGATCGCAGTTGTGCGGCAACGGGCCAGAGATCTCGAGCGTCGGGTGGCTCATTCGGTCTCAGGAGCCGCCTCAGGCGGACCGATTGACCGAGACAGTCTTGGCCTGCTGGTCGCCGCAGGATTCCCCGACCGGGTCGCCCAGCGTCGCGGAGCGTCACGCGGTCGCTTCCGCCTGCGCAACGGTGCGGGCATTCGCATGCCGGAATCCGATGAGCTCGCCGGCGAAGACTTTGTTGTGGCCGTCGACGTCGCGGGCCCGCGCAAAGACGCTCGTGTTCGTCTCGCAGCGGCCGTTGATCTTGATCAATTGCTCGTGACCCCAGGGTTCACGCCCGAGGTCACCGAGCGGATTCTCTGGGATAAGGGTCGCAACGACCTCACCCTTCGTGCCGATCGGCATCTCGGTTCGCTCGATCTCGGCTCGACGAATCGGCGTCCTGAACCAAGTGACGAGGTGACCAAGCTCCTCGTCGAACATGTGCGCCGCAAGAAGCTCAAGCCGCTTGCGTGGACCGACTCAGCGCGTTCGATGCAACAGCGGGTCCAGTTTCTTCATACCCATCGTGTTGATGACCAATGGCCAGCGGTCGATGACCAAGCATTGCTGGCGACGTTGAATGACTGGCTTGCACCCTTGCTCGCTGGGGCCACCGGCCGCTCAGACCTCGAGGTCCTGTCGATGATGACTGCGTTTGACGTGATCATCGGACACGGTCGCAGGCATGAGCTCGACCGCCTCGTTCCCTCACATGTCGAACTGGCAGGCCGCAGACGCTGCCCGATTCGCTATCAAGGGGATCTGGCACTTGTGTCGTCACGGGCCCAAGACTTCTTTGGTATGTCTCAGCACCCGACTGTGCTCGATGGCGCACTGCCGCTCACGGTCGAGTTGTTGTCACCGGCAAACCGTCCGATTCAACGAACCGCAGACTTGCCCGGATTCTGGTCCGGAAGCTGGAGTGAGGTGCGCAAGGACATGGCAGGCCGCTATCCCAAGCACTCTTGGCCAGTCGACCCCAGCGTTTCGAGCTGATCGATCGTGATGGGTCGGCTGATATGGAAACCTTGCCCAAACAACACACCGATGTCGTTGAGCAGTTCGAGCTGCATTTCGGTCTCGATTCCTTCTGCGACGATCGAGAAGCCAATGTCTCGGGCCATTCTGGTCAAGCTTCGAACAACCGCGAGCGCTGGTGAATGTGGTGCCACCTGTGCAATCAGACTGAGGTCGAGCTTGAGTACGTCAAATGGGAGCATCGTGAGGTAGCCCAGGCTTGAGTACCCTGTGCCAAAGTCGTCGATTGCGAGACCAAACCCATAGCTCGTCAGTTGCTTAATGCGGCTCGCTGCGGCCGGGATTTGCGTGATCGGAACCGATTCGGTGAGCTCAAAGCGAAGTTGGCGCGGGTGCAAGCCAAAGTGCTCAAGAGATGCCAGGCTGCTGGTGGCCAGTGATGCCACATCGTTGAACTGGTGCGTTGACGCGTTGATACTCATCACAAATGACGGGTCGACCGAGCTTGCTGCGAGCAATCGATCAAGGTCGGTACAAGCCTGGCTTACGACCCACTCACCGACATCGCTGATCAGGCCAATCTCTTCGGCGAGCGGAACGAAGACATCGGGGCCGATGCAACCCATGGTCGGATGCTCCCAGCGCACGAGCGCTTCGGCACCGACGATCGAACCGCTGTCGAGCTCGATGATTGGTTGGTAGTCGAGACGCAGCTCGCAACGCCGCCGCGCGTGGCGCAGATCGGCAGTCATGTTGAAGCGCTTTGACGCGCGGGCGCGCAGTGTGGCATCGAACAGGCTGGTCTGGTTGCGGCCCGCAGCTTTGGCTTCGTACATCGCAATATCGGCATTGCCGATGAGTTCTTCGGAGGTGGCGCCATCGCTATCGGCCAGAGCGATCCCGATTGACGTATTGACGTTGATGATGCGCCCTTCGGCGCGCACCCGGGTCTCGAGCACATCGTGCAATCGGCGGGCAAGGCCCATTGCATCGTTCTCGTCGGCGAGATCGCTGGCAACGACTACAAACTCGTCACCCCCGAATCGCCCGATCAGGTCGCGCGGTCGCACCGATCGGCGGAACCGCCGCGCTACCTCTATCAGCACTGAGTCCCCAACGCTATGGCCCTGGCTGTCGTTGATGAGCTTGAAACCGTCAAGGTCGACGAAGAGCACTGCGGTAAGGCTGCGATCAGCATGTTCGCTGCCGAGCCGCTGGGTGAGTTCGTCAACGATGGTGATCCGGTTCGGAAGCCCGGTCAGCGAGTCGAAACTTGCTTGGTGTTCGATCCTTTGTTGGAGCTCGCGACGCTCTTCGATGTCTTCGACGAAGCCGACGACGCATTTCAGTAGCCCATCGGGGTCGCGCATGTCGGAGCCAGCCAGGCGAAACCAGCCAACAGTGCCGTCGAGGCGATAGCAACGAAGCTCGATGCTGAACTGGTGAATCGACGGAAGATCGGTGACCGCGGTTTCGAGCAAGTGGCGGTCTTGTTCGTGTACGACGTTGACCCAGTCCCACTCTGAAGCGACGATCGGGGCGAGCATGTCGCGGAGCCGATCACTCGTGAACGTCATGCGTCCGCCCGTGCCGACTACGAACACGCCGACCGGAAGGGTTTCGGAGAGTTGATTGAACTGGGTCTGGCTGCGCTGCAACGCAGAGAGAGTCTGATTTCGCAGCGATCGGTCAAAGAAGTCGATCACCAGAGTTGCACCTTGTGACACGACTACGATCTCGAAGGCGAGGTCGTTGGTTCGCCCTTTGACCAGAACACGGGCATAGGGTTCACCGCGCACGACACTGGCGATTGCCTCAAGATAGGCAGGACGGTCAACCTCGTGGACCAATTGGTGGGCCCACTCGCCCGACTGAGCCCCAAGCGCCGGGTGGTTGGGATCGGCCACATCGGTCGACAGCAGCGTTCCGTTGAGGTCGCAAATGAGTCGGGCCCGTTCGGAGCCCTTGTCGACGATGAGGTCGACCGAGTACCCGTCGCCGTCGAACACTGCGATTGCCTGATCGGTGCGGGGGCCAAAGCAGACCAAGGTGACCTGGTTAACGGCGCCGCCCGCAAGCTGGGCGCTGGTGCGGCCCACGCCGATGGACGTGGCCCGGTCGATGGTTGCTCGCAGTGGTTCGTGATAGGTCGCGTCGATGAGGTCGAAGAGCGACAACCCGCGGCGCTCATGCTGGGTGTCGAGTGCCCACGGCAAGTCGCCAAGGGCGACCTCGACGCTGTCGACAAGGGAGAAGTCAGAACGGTTGAAGACCACGGCAACGCCTGTCGGGGCGACCGCAAACGCGGCTTTCATCTGCTCAGCGAGACCAAGCGCGGCGCTCAGGTCGTCGACGCTTGAGGCTTGTTCGGGCGCTGCAACCATGGGGACGCCCAGGATAACGGCCACGAGGTGTGTAGCGCCAGCCACACTATGCGTTTGCGCGGTCTCGCCGCCGACCGGACCGGCGATGTGGTGCTGACCGACAAGGTGTGGTTCTATGGCGAAATGGCAAAGAATGTGCTTGGAACTGACCTGCAATCGTGCAGCACGGACCCCATGACGGGGTTCTATCGAAACGGCTGCTGCGACACGGGGGCTGGCGACACCGGCGTGCACACGGTGTGCGCAGTGATGACTGCAGAGTTCCTGTCCTATTCGAAGTCGGTCGGCAACGATCTGTCGACGCCGATGCCGCAGTTCGGCTTCGCCGGCCTGCAGCCTGGTGATCAGTGGTGCCTATGCGCGCCTCGATGGAAGGAGGCGCACGACGCAGGTGCTGCACCTCGGGTGGTCCTTGAAGCAACACATGCGGGATCTCTCGAATGGATGAGCCTTCACGAGCTTGAGGCGTTTGCGGCCAATGACTGATCAGATGCTGTCGGGCTTACGAGTCGTCGAAGGTTCAGCGTTTGTGGCGGCTCCTTCGGGCGGTATGCATTTGGCGCTGCTCGGCGCCGATGTGATTCGGTTTGATCCCATCGGCGGCAGCATCGACTTCACTCGATGGCCCATCGCGCCGTCAGGAACCTCAATCTATTGGACTGCCCTGAACAAGGGAAAGCGTTCGATTCAGCTCGATGTTCGAAGCGACGAAGGTCGCGAGCTGGCTCAATGCATCATCACCGCGCCTGGGAGCGATCGTGGCATATTCTTGACGAATTTTCCGGCCCGCGGCTGGCTTAGTTACGACGAATTGGCTGCCAAGCGCGCCGATCTGATTATGGTCGCGATCACCGGCAGTCCTGATGGCGCGACCGCCGTCGACTACACGGTAAACGCAGCAGTCGGCTATCCGTTGGTCACTGGCCCAGCGGCGCACACCGACCCGGTCAATCACGTCCTGCCAGCGTGGGACGTGATCTGCGGTCAGCAGGCCGCTCTTGGCATCCTTGCCGCCGAGCGCTACCGCAATCTCCACGGTGCTGGTCAACTCGTCACCCTTGCGCTCAGCGATGTTGCAATGTCAACCGCCGCGAACTTGGGCCACGTAGCAGAAGCCGAGATTCTGGGCGAGCAACGGCCCCGGCTCGGCAACGATCTCTACGGCGCGTTCGGTCGTGACTTTGTCACCAGCGATGGCGAACGAGTGATCATCATCGCCATCAGCCCAAAGCAGTGGACCTCGATGCTCGCAGCGACCGATACCACTGAGCAGGTCGACGCGCTAGCCGCCGAACTTTCGGTGGACTTCGGTGACGAGGGTGAGCGCTTTGAACATCGAGGTCGCTTGTTCGCCCTCATCGAATCCTGGGTTGGGTCCCACGACCTCGCCACGGTTGGTGCTGCGCTTGAGTCCCACCGGTGCTGCTGGGGTCAGTACCGCGACTTCCTCGGCATGGTCAGCAACGACCCTCGGTGCTCGGTTGCCAACCCGATGTTCCAGCAAGTTGACCAGCCTGGCGTCGGCTCGGTGCTCAGTGCTGGCTCGCCGCTGCGCTTCGCAGCCACCGGCGATGTCGCGGTTCCCCCGGCGCCGGTGCTTGGTGCCCACACCGATGAAGTGCTTACCGAGCTGCTTGGCTTGTCAACGAGCGAGATCGCCGATCTTCACGATCGGGGCGTGGTCGCAGGAGCGTGAGCGGCTCCGCTGGCGAGCAGAGCGGCCAGCTCGTCGGCAACCGTTTCGAGATCCTCGTCGACGTGAACAATGCGATCGGCAAAGGCCCGGCTCGGCTCAACCAGGGCGTCGTGCATGGGGGCGACCGTCAAAGCCCATTGCGCTCGAACGCTTTCTTCGGAGCGGCCGCGTTCGACAACGTCGCGTTGAATGCGTCGTTCGAGTCGAGTCTCAGCGGGGACGTCGATGAAAACCGCGATATCGCAGAGCTCACGCACCGCTGCGAGCCCCAACAAGTGGATACCTTCGGTCACAACCGTGGGCGCTGGTTCGACCGTCAAGGTCTGGTCGGTACGGGTGTGGGTGGCGAAGTCGTAAATCGGTGCCTCAATCGTGCAGGCTTGGGTCAGCGCTGCAAGGTGTTCTACGAAGAGCTCGACTTCGAGCGAAGCGGGGTCATCGAAGTTCACGGCATCTCGAGCTGACGGCGTCAGGTGCCCGAGGTCGCGGTAGTACCAGTCGATGGTGCAATGAGTCGCCGCGGGCCGCATGCGGTCGAGCAATTTCATTGCGAGCGTCGTCTTTCCGGCTCCCGAGCCGCCTGCGATTGCGCAGACGCCCCCCTGCTTGGCATAATCCGCGTCGTTCATTCGGTAACAGAATACGCTCGTCAACAGAGGATGGAGTTGTGCGATGCAAGCTGACTGGTACGTCGACCCACTCGGCCGTTACGAGGGTCGGTTTTTCGATGGCAACGACTGGACCGACCAGGTAAAGGAAAATGGCCGTCTTGCCCTAGATCCAGACTGGAATCGCCCAACGGCGGCGCCTGACTCAACCAATGACACCGTGCGTGCCGAGCCAGCGGACCAGCCGGTTGATCAGGTCGTCGACGAAGTCGACCCGGTCGACGCCGAAATCGCTCCGCCAACATTCGATGCTCGCAGCCCGCGTGCGGTCGAACCCGTTATCTCAAATACCTTCGCAACGGCAACACAACGATCTAATTTTGACACCGACTTCACCTCAGAATCGCCGACTCGTCAGGTTGCGGTGTTTGACGCTGAGGTGCCTGGTAAGAGCCACGCGATGGATCTCGGTGGCGAAGCGAGGTCGAAACGCTCGATGTTCGTGTTCGGGGCTCTCCTGCTTGCTGTCGCGCTGGCGGTCGTGCTGTTACCTCGCGTGTTCAGCGGCGATGAGGATCTCGCAGACCCGGTTGTCGGCACCGAAGAAGTGGGCACTGAACAAGTCGGCACCGAAGAAGTGGGCACTGAACAAGTCGGCACTGAAGAAGTGGGCACTGAAGAAGTGGGCACTGACGAAGCGAATACGGTCGAGCAATCAGACACCGCCGAACCAACAGCAAGCGACGACGAAGCCGATGTTGGCCTCCTTCCGTCGAGGGTCGATGACGAAGAAGCGCCGACGGCTGATGACGCTGCCGGCACTCGGGTACTTGCCGGTCCCGACTCGATCGCTGCAGGCGGCCTTGAAGTGCTCAACGGCAAGCCTTCGCTAATAGATCTGGCTGCTTGGCATCGCAGCAGTCTCGGCGCAGCGGCAACGTCGCTACCCGACGGTGCGACGTGCTGGTTTGGACGGCTCGGCGAAGCGGTGGTGCAGAACGCTCACTGCGGTCCGGTCGCGGCCAGCACACCCGAAGAGGTCCGCTTTGATCTGATCCCACTGAAGTTCGAAGACATCTCCGAAGGTCTCATTCAGGTGCGAGCTCTCACCGATGCAACTATCACCGACGCGGTGCTGCCGAACGGTCTGATCTTGGTTGGCCTCGACGGCGAACTTGATCCCAGCACGTTCGAAACTGCGCCGATCGAAGGTGATCCAGCCGAAGAACAACCAACGCGTGTCGAAGACGATGAGGCCGGCGAGGCTGAGCTAGACGGCGATCGCGGTCAGCGCACTCTCGACGAAGACGAGTAACTCAGCTGTAGTACGGGGTTTCGCCAGCGTTGTGGTCGGTCGTGTCGATGACTTCAGTGACCTCAGGGATGAGTTCGCTGATCATGACCGTGATGCCTTCGCGGAGCGTCGCCGCACTCATCGCACAGCCCTGACAGCCGCCGCCCATGGTCAGGTGCACGACGGTCTCTTCGACCTTGACGAGTTCAGCCCAGCCGCCGTGTGCGGCAAGCGAAGGGTTGATCTGTTGAGTCAGTAGCTGTGAGACCTTGTCGCTGAGTGATCCGGTGAGCTCGATCGAATCGGTGTCGCCGAGCGGGTTCGGACGATTCGGATTGCGAATCACGAGACCACCCTGCATGGGGTTGCTCGGCAGGTCGAGCGTCGCGCCCCGGAGCTTGTCGGTGCTGTTCTCGGGAACGATCAGGGTCAGCTCGCCGATCGTGTAGATCGCGTCGGTGTCGTCAGCCTCGGCGATGGGTTCAAATGCGAGGTCGTAGCTGTAGTCGACACCCTGCACGCCGGTGACTTCGACACGAAGCGCAAGCGCTGCGCCCTCTTCTTCGGCTGCCCGCACGTCGAGAACTTTGAACAAGGCTTCGTCGGACACGTCGAGAACGATCTCATCGGTCACTACGTCGGCGCTCACGTCAGTCATGAGCCCATCGTATTCGGCCCAGCGTCGATTGCGGGTCGAGCCAACGGTTCAGGGTCGACGAATCGGCGCAACTCAGCGTTGGATCCCCAACTCGCCCATCAACGTCGCCGCGACCTGGCGTGCCACCGAGAACGAGCTGGTCGAGCGGGCAGCTCGCGGCCTAACCGGCAAGCTTCAGGCTTCTTCGATTGCCTCAGAGATTTCGAGCCACGATTCTTCGAAACTGTCGAGCTCACCTTGGGCACCCGCCAATGCCTGGCCGAGACGGGCCATGTCATCGTGGCCAAGCGCTGCTTCGAGCTCACCCGTCAGCGCATCGACCTGCTTTTGCGCCTTGCGCATCGCTCGTTCGGTCTCTTTGAGTCGGTGTCGCAGGGTCGATCTCGATGGAGTCGACTGCGAAGTTTTCGACGACGCACTGGGCGTAGGCGAAGCGCCTCGCTTCGGTGCCCCCTTGGCGACTGAGTTGGCCTTGGTGGCGGCATGGCCCTTGCGTCGCTGAGAACGGCGAGTCTCGAGCCATCCAGCGAAGCCTCCGGGGACGCGGCCAGCACTGGTCGATTCGTCGACCACTATCACATCGGTCATCGCACGCTCAAGGAATGCGCGATCGTGGCTGACCGCGACCACCGCGCCTGGCCAATCATCAAGGAAGTCCTCGAGCGCTCGTAGCGTGTCAAGATCGAGGTCGTTGGTTGGCTCATCGAGCAGCAACACGTTGGGGTTCTCGGCGAGCACAAGCACCAGTTGCAGCCGTCGCCGCTCGCCGCCTGAGAGGTCACCAATCGGCGAATACTGGGTGGCGCGATCGAACCAGAACCGTTCGAGCATCGCCCGGTCCCGCCAGTCGGGCTCGTCCGCGGCGAAGACATCGATCACCCGCGCTGACATGTCGAGCTCACGGCCGAGCTGGTCGAAGTATCCAAGCTTGACGGTGCTGCCGTGTTCGACCGAACCCGCGGCGGGTGGCACGCGCCCGGCCATTGCGTCGAGCAGCGTCGACTTGCCGGTGCCGTTGGGCCCAACGATGCCAAGGCGTTCTTGGGGATCGAGTTCGAGTGTGAAATTCTCGACGAGCGTGCGGTCGCCGGCTTGCACTGAGACGTTGTGTAACTCGATCACGCGATCGCCGAGCCGCGGCGTGTCGGCATGTAACAGCAGCGGGTCATCACGCAGCTCGCTGCGAGCGCTCGACTCTTGCAGCTTCTCGGCCCGGCGGATGTGCGCCTTGGGCTTGCGGGTGCGCGCTGGCGCCCCTCGCAGCAACCATTCGCGTTCGCGTTGAGCCAAGTTGCGACGTACCTGCTCGGCTTGTTCGGTCGCTTCACTGCGCGCCTCGCGCCCCGCGAGGTACGTGCGGTACCCGCCATCATGCACATGGAGCTTGCCAGCGTCGACTTCGAGCATGCGCGTGGTTATCGCATCAAGCAGATGGCGGTCGTGCGATACGCACAAGAGACCGCCGGTGAAGCCGCTGAGACGTTCCTCGAGCCAGTCGATCGCGTCGATATCGAGATGGTTTGTCGGCTCGTCGAGGACCAGCAGATCGGCAGGAGCAACCAGCGTCTGGGCGAGTGCAACCCGGCGCTGCTCGCCGCCGCTCATTCGAAGAACCGGGTCTGCGGCTCGGTGTCCGAGGCCAAGCTGGTCAAGCACCGCGGCGGCCTCCCAAGAGTCGCCGACGGCCTCAATTGCGGAAACGTCATCAAAGATCGGATTCTGTGGCAGCGTCGCAATTCGCACACCACCTTCGTGGCGAACCACGCCAGCATCGGGTTCGAGCTGGCCGGTGAGGACTCGCAACAAGGTGCTCTTGCCAGCGCCATTGTGGCCTACCACGCCGAATCTCTGCCCACTATCGAGCGTTATCGAGACATCGTCGAGCACGACCCCCCGGGGATGGTCGACGGTGATGCCGCGGGCATCTACAAGAATCACAGGCGCTAGTGTTGCCGAACATGAGCACGATTGAACAGATCGATTTCTATTGGCGCCCAGGGTGCCCGTTCTGTATGGGCCTTGAGCGCGATCTCGACGCTGCGGGCGTGCCGATGACGAAACTCAACATCTGGGAAGACGCCGATCATGCGGCCTTCGTTCGGTCGGTGGCCGATGGCAACGAAACGGTGCCGACGGTTCGCATCGGCGAGATTTCGCTGGTGAATCCCAGCCCGGCTCAGGTCATCGAGGCAATGCGCACTCAGACACCACACCTCGTACCCGACGGCGAGTGAGTCGCCGCGGTCTGGCCCGCTACGGGCTGGTCCTGATCTTGCTGCTTGGTTTCGTTCTGCGCGCCTGGAATCTTGACTGGGATCGCGGTTCAAAGCTGCAGCCCGATGAACGGTTCTGGAGCGATGTTGCAGCCAATGTGCAGAATCCCGATGACTGGAGCTGGTCAGAGATCACCAATCCGGAGATCTCGCCGCTGAACCCTCGGGTGTACAAGCCCAATTATGTCTACGGCACGTTGCCGCTCTGGGCCTCAGAGGCTGCGGCTGGCGTGTTGATGACCAACAACATGGCATGGGCTGTGTCGTTGCTTGATAGCGCAGGTGTCAACGTCGCTCATGATGACCCTGGCGATGTGCCTGTGCAGGACCGACTGCGGTTCAATACCGGTTACGACGTCACGATCATCGGCCGGTTGATGAGCGCGCTGATCGACACCGCCACGATCGGCGTCGTCTACCTCATTGGTTTCCAACTCGGCGATCGCAGGACCGGTCTGCTCGCAGCGCTCTTGCAAGCGTTGACCGTGCTGCATATTCAGTATTCGCACTTTCTCGGCAGCGAGCCGTGGGTCGCATTCTTTGTCGCGGTGGTTGTCTGGGGCTCGATCAAGCTCGCACGCGGGGGTGGTGGGTGGAAAACCAGGCTGTTGACCGGGGTCGCGCTCGGTTGCGCCATTGGTTCAAAGCTCAGCGGTGTGGCTGGGGTCGCGGCCCCGATCGCGGCTGCGTTGATCGCGGCGGCTCCCGATCTGCGCTTGCTGCTCGCCGGCCGCGCCAAGCATGGCACGCTCGAACGAGTCTGGCGCGGTGTTGAGCCGTGGGTAGTCACGGCTCTGGTGGCCGTGGTCGCATACCGGATTGTGCAGCCCTATGACTTCAGGGCGGGGGTATCGCTGCAGTTCAACGAGCGCTTTACCAGCGATGTCGAGTATCTGAGCAACATCAACCAGGGCGGCAACTGGCCATGGGTGCAGCCACTTGTCGGGGCGACACCGCTCATTCATCCGCTTAAACAGGTTTTCTTGTGGGGCATGGGGCCGGGGTTGGCCTTGGCCGCTGCCTTTGGTGGGTTTCGAGCGATGTGGCGCTTCCGTCAGGGTGAGTGGTTCTGGGCGATTCCATTGGCGGTGGTCGGTGCCTACTTCGTGCTGGTGTCGCAGCAGTTCTACGCCATCGTTCGCTACCTGCAGCCGGCCTATCCAGTCATGGTCGCACTGGCGGCCACCGGTCTGGTGGCCGCGTGGCGATGGGCGGCAGCGCTCGAAACTGATAAGGCAACGATTCGTAACGTCGTCCGGCTGTTGGTCGCGCTTTCGATCGGGGCCACCATGTTTTGGGCTGGCGCGTTCGTCAACGGCGTCTACAACAATGACAACGCCCGGCTGGCCGCCAGTGACTGGATGATCGAGAACATCGATCAAGACGCCGTTGTCAGCCAGCAAGCGTGGGACGACGGCATTCCGTGGGGGCAACCGTCGAACTACGGCCGAGTGACGCTCGAGCCGTTTTCGTTTGGTGGCGACGCGCCTGACCGCATCGAACTGCTGATTCAGGGGCTCGATCAGGTCGACTATGTCATTGAGACGAGCAACAAGTTTTACGACTCACTGCCGAAAACCCCAGCTCGCTTCCCGCAGATGACCGAGTACTACGAGCGGTTGTTCGACGAAACGCTCGGGTTCGAGCTCGTCAAGAAGTTCCGTAACCCGCCGTCTCTGTTCGGTATCACGATCGACGACTCTTGGGCCGAAGAGGCGTTCACGGTCTATGACCATCCAGAGGTCCACATCTGGAAGAAGACCGACGATTTCAGCGTCGCCAGAGCGTGGCAGCTGCTCGAACCCGATCGGGCCAGAGTCGCCGTGAACGTTGAACCCAAGGACGGCGCAGCTAACGCCGCGATGCTGCGGCCGGCCGCGTACGAAACCCAGCAAGCCGGTTCGTCGTTTCGCGATGTTCACCCGAGCGAAGCGAGCAGCACGGTGTCAGCTGTCTCGTGGTTTGTGCTGATCCAGCTGGCTTCGTTTGCCTCCGCGAACTTTGTGGTAGCTCGCGTCGGTAGCAGCGTTGGTGCCGCGTGGGGACTCACCAAGATCGTTGGATTGCTCGTGTTGGCGATCCCTATCTGGTTGGTGGTGTCGTGGGGCTGGTTCACGATGTCGACACGCCTTGTGTGGTTCTGGCTGATCGCGCTGGGGGTGGCCGGCGTTGTGGCGCCAGCTCGCCGCCCAGATCGATGGCGCCAACTCTGGCGCGACCATCGTCGGCTCATCATTGCTACCGAAGTGTTGTTCATCGGCGTGTTCCTTGCAATCGTCGCATTGCGCGCTGCAAACCCCGACCTGTGGCATCCGTGGCGCGGCGGTGAGAAGCCCATGGAGCTCGCGTACTTCACCGCGGTGACCGGCTCGACGACCTTGCCGCCCTATGACCCGTGGCTGGCGGGCGGTTCGCTCAACTACTACTACCTCGGTTGGTTCCTGCTCGCAGTACCCACGCGTATCTTGGGCATCCAACCCGATATCGCGTTCAACCTCGGTGTGGCGACCTACGCAGCGATCGCCGCAGTCACCGTGTTTTCGCTCGCAGCGCTGCTCGCCGATCTCGCGAATCGTCGCTCAGAGCGCAGCGCGACTGTTCAACTGCCGCTCGTGAAGACTGGCGCATTGGCCACGCTGATGTTCCTGATCATGGGCAACCTCGATGCGTTTCGCCAGGTTGTAACCCGACTACGCAACGATCTTCCCCTTGGCGACTTCGACTGGTGGGACCCAAGCCGCGTCAACAAGAACGGACCTGGCCTCGAGGTCACTGAGTTCCCGGCCTTCACCGTGCTGTTCGCTGATTTGCATCCGCACTTTATGGCCATGGGCGTGTTCGGTCTGGGGCTTGCCCTGTGCGTAGGTCTGCTCGATCGGCTGCGGGCCGGGCGCCGCAGCGAGGCGCTGATACTGGCAGCGCTGCTCGGCGCAGTCTCGGGCATTGTGCGCATGGTGCACACCTGGGATCTGCCCACGATCGTCGTCGCTGCGGGCGGTGCCGTTGTCTTCGGAAGCATCGCAGCGCGGGGTCCCGGCTGGTGGCGGGCACGGGCTGCGACGGGCTACCTCGCAGTGATCGCAGTCGCCCATCTGTTCGTCACGGCGCCGTATCGAGCGTCGAATCAGGTCGCCGATTCAGGCTTCAATCGCAACGAGTGGACCACGAACCTCGACGACTGGATCGCCCATTGGGGCGTCTTCTTGTTCATCGCCATTTCCTATCTCGCCACCCGCTTGTGGCAGCATCGAGCCCGTTTCGCAGCGAGCAGCACCCGACCCGCAGCGCTGGTGGTCGGCCTTGCCGGGTTCGCCGCATTGCATGTCGGTGTGGGTTCGGTCGCTGCATGGGCATGGTTGGGGCTCGTCGCTGCCATCGTCGTTGTTTGGGGCGAACTAGCCAGCACCAACGTGTCGACCGGACACGTCATGGCCGCAGCATGCTGGACGCTCGGGTTCGCGGTCCTGCTCGCCGTCGAACTGTTCACGCAGAACGCCGACATCCAACGCCTAAACACGGTCTTCAAGTTCTGGCTGCAGGTGTGGCACCTCTTCGCCGTCGCAGGCGCCTTTGGTGCGATGTGGGTGCTAGCAGCGCTGCGTCAGCGCCACGACGCGCACGCGAAAACTTGGGCGGATTCTGGCCAACAGAACATGTCACCCAGCCCGGTGCTTCGTCGGGTCTTTGCGGGTGGTCTCGCGATGCTGCTTGTGGCGTCGCTGCTCTACCCCGTGTTGTCGGTCGCCCCTCGCAGCTCGAACAGGTTCAGCACCGCCTACGGGCCATCGCTTGAGGGTCACTTGTGGCTCGAACCCGGCGTTACGCGACTTGGGGTGCGCGACGCGTTCGGCCAGGACTACGAGATCGACCCGGGTCTCGACCGACCAGTGATCGAATGGTTGCGAGCCAACGTAGACGGGCGCCCCACGATTGTCGAAGCGGTCGGCGGCGCCGAGTACCAATGGTGGGGTCGCATCAGCATTACGACTGGGCTTCCGACTGTCGTGGGATGGCGTTGGCATCAGTCCCAGCAGCGGCACCTGTTCAACGGCAAGGTCAACGAACGCAAAGACGACGTTGCGGCGTTTTACACCGCTGGTTCGCACGCTGACATCGATCGCTTCTTACGCACCTACGACGTCAGTTACGTCGTGGTCGGATCGCTCGAAGCAGCAGTGGCGTCGCCGGCAACTCTCGCGTTGTTCGACCAGAACGTCGCCCTCGTGCCGGTGTTCCGCCAGGGTCCAACGGTTGTCTATGAGGTGGCTAAGAGATCGCTTGCGCAGTCGAGTGGGCCCATCGAGGCGATCGGGGCGGGGTAGACCTGGCGCTCAACCTCAGCGAGTTCGCGGCGCACCATAAACCACTGGTCGACTGACCCGCAGCCATCGCGACCGTCATCAGGCTCGATGAACGCATCAGGGTCAAGGTCGATCACCATGTTGTCGTCGGCCCCGGTGAATGAGACGAAGCCTTCAGAGACCGAGTTCGCGCTGTCGCGAATGCGGGTGAGCTTCTCGACCAGGCCGATCTCTTCGTCGACTGCCGGGGTCTCACCGACGCCAACAAAGTTCGGGTTGGGGTTCTGTTCCCAGAGTTCTCGGTTGCGTACCCAGCTCAGCCAGCCCAACGGCCCGGCGTCGTTGTAGACCGGCACCCACCATGAACGCATTGCGAAGAGGGTCGCTTCGAACTCGGGATACTCGGCGAGGTCGATCTGGCCGAAGTCGGCGATGATCACATCGATCGTGGGATCGTCAGGCACGCCGTTGGCATTGTCGAACCACAACACGTTGGGTCGCTCACGCAGGTACCAGCTATAGGGCCAGGCCGTGTCGGTGCTCGAGATTGCCAACACTGCGGGTTCACCAGTTGACTGGCGCGAAAGGCGGTCGATGTTGTCGAGCCGTTCGAGCGCCGACACCAGATGGGGTGTGGCTTGGCCCGCCTGGCTCAGAATCTCGCGGCTATCAGCACCGTTCGGAAAGCTCGCCCGCCACGAGGTCGCGCTTGTGAGCAGCAGACCAAGCATGCACGCCGTTGCGATCGCCGGCATGAGTCGATGATCTCGGTGCTGCCACAACTGTTGGGTGCCAAACCCGGCGAGAATCAAGATCGGCAGCAAGGGGTGGGCGATCAGCCAGGGCATGCGTTCGCCGGCGTAGCTGTAGAGCACGAGCGAGGCGATCGCGAACCAGACGAAGATGCCCGACATAAACGTCGGGCGCCGCAGAGCCCGCCACGAGCCAATCGAGGCCAGGATGACAAAGAACCACTCGTAGGCCGGCAGTGCGTAGAAGTAGTAGTACCAGGGTTGACCGCCGCGGTTTACCTCTTGCTGGCTATCCCAGTAGCTGATCGCCCGAGTAAAGCCGCTTGCCCAATCGTTCTTCACCCGGCCGAAAATGGTGAAACACAGCCACCAGGTGATGACAAAGACACCGAGAGCGATGAGCCACCCGATCCAACCAATGCGCCCGATAGCGCGCAGCGAAGCCGGCCACACGAACTCGGGGTTGGTCGTGCGCGGTAGCGACCGAACAAGAACGTGGAACCCCCCAACAAAGAGAAACAGCGCTGCGGCCGCCGCCAGTCGGTTCGCCTCAGACTCGGTGTATTCGTTAGCGAGCAGCAGCAGGCCGCCGATCAAGGTCGTGCCAGCAACCGTGCGGGCGAGATCGGTACTGAGCTGTTCAGGGAGCTCGATGCCGTCGAGCTGGCCAATCACTACTACGAACGCGCCCAACGTGATCGTGCACGCGATCGCTAGTGCGGGTATCGAAATCTGCCAAACGCTGGTGGCCGTTTCGGCGCCAGCGATGTCGGTGACTGCCCCAGCGCCCATGGCCACGCGTTCGAGGGCTTCGTGTCCGAACAACGCCCCAGCACCGATGAGCAGCGCGATCGACCAGGTCCTCGATTCACGAATCGACGAGAGCGCCGGCATCACGGTGATGGCGACCGCCAAAAGCATCAGCACAATGGCGACCGCGATGGCAACCGGGTTGATGCTGAATGTGCCCGGATCGACCCTATAGGCCTGCACGACGGCGCCGACTGCGCCAACACCGGCAAGCATCCGCCCGGCGCGAGCGATTGACCAGTTGATGTTGGCTGCCCGAAGCCGGGGCATCGCAATGGCCAGGCCAAGCAGCGAGAGCACTGCGATGTAGAGCGCAAGCATCGTAAAGAGTTCGTCGGCCGCTGCGCCGACCACAACGGCGAGCACCAGGCCTGCGCTAGCTGCCAGCAGGCCGGTTGCAAAGAACGACCGGTCGAACTCGCCCCGCCCGCCGAGCGGGCGACCGATGTCGCGACGGTGTTGAGCATCAAACTGAGCGCTGAGCGCAACGATCAGATAGACGACCAGCATGAGCGCGAACATGTAGGTTGACTCTTTGATCGCGAAGCTGGCAGCGAGCGTGAATGCCAACCCGGCGGCGGTAGCGGTGCGTGGACGGCGCAGGAACGAAATGCCCAAGACCAGGCTGAGTAGCGTCAGAAACACCATCTGGGCGTCTTCTCGCCCAAACCGTGAGTAGTACAGCATCGTGGGCGAAACGCATAGAGCCACGCTCGCAGCGATGGTGCCCATGCGGCCGAGTTCGCGCCGCAAGAACCACGGCAACCCGACTGCCGCAGTGCCGCTTAGCGCAGCGAAGAGTCGAGCGGTTGCTTCGGATTCGCCGAAGAGCTCGTAGAAGCCGGCGGTGATGTAGAAGCGCAGGGGCCCGTGGTAGACCGGGTCATAGCGGTCGTAGGTTCCATTGCGGAACCGCCAGCTCCACCAGGCATCGAGACTCTCGTCGTGATGGAACGCCCGATCGCCGAGCTCCCAGAGGCGCAGACCAAGAGCGATCGCAACGATCGCGATGACGATGGTGCCGAGTCCGATCCGAGGCCAGCCGTTGGCGCCAGAAGCGGGCCCGTCAGACTTCGTAGACGGTCCAGCCGCCATGTCGGTAAACGACATTTGCTGCCTCTTCCCAGAAAGCGAGGTTCGGATCCCACGCGGGTGTTCGTTCGGATGGTCCTACGACCAGGTAGTCGACATCGTAGGTTTCGATGAGCTCTTGATGACCGTCACCTGCCTCAAGAATGATGCGCGAGTGTTCTTTTCGCTGGCTCCAATCGGCGATGCCGAGGTCAAAGACCCAACCATCGGATCCAACAACAACCGAGCGTCCGCTCAAGGCGGGCACCGGGTGCTGGTGTGACGACAGGTACCCGCCCTGCCAGCCGAGTTCGATGACGAAGACCGAATCAGGGTCGGTGCTACGAGCCCATTCGCCCACCGCAACGCCGGGGCCATCCATGGCCAGGACCGGGTACGGATTGGCGACATGGCCGTTGCTGGCCACGACGTCGAGCACGCCAGCGAACATCATCGTCGCAGCGAGCGGAACGGCGATGAACGCGCTGAACGGCACCCGTCGCACCATGTTGACGAGCAGGGCTGCGACCGGCAGCGCACCGAGCAGCAGCACAAACACGAAGTAGTGCGTGTTGTTGCCGTTCCACGGGTGTGGCTTGATGGCATTGGGCACGATGAAGAACAACCACACCGGCACCAGACCGACGGCGATATGGCGGGGCAGCACGCCGCGCACTACCTGCGCCACTGCCAAAAGTGGCAAGAAGAAGCCAAGGTTCTTCGCCCAGAAAATGAACCAATCGCTGACCCGGGTTGCGAGGCTGAGGTCGTCGGGGATTCCGGCCGGATGCAGAATGTGCGCCACCCAGTCGTAGGGAACCTCAAGGCTGCTAGTTGGGGGCCTGAGGAACTGCACCATGGGGAGCGCAAGGACTGCGGCCGGAACCAGAAACCACAGCCACCGGCGGTCGAGGCGGGTCATGAGCCACCACATGCCAACAAAGGCCAGTGGGGTACCGAATGCGAACAGGTTGAAGAACGGCATCACGCCAACGATGACGCCACAGAAAACAAAGGGCCGCATCGATGATCGTGGGCTGTCTTCGGACGTGTCGCGCCAGGCTGTAGTGAGCCAACCGAGCACGAGCAACACGATCGGGAAGCCGATCAGCGTCGGTCGCTGGGGGAAGAAGTGGCCAACGATGGGGTTCTCCATCAGCCAGCTGCCTTCGTCGGGTGCTGGTAACCGGGTATAGGTGCGAGGAAAGCGGGGCCATACGTCGATGTCGTCGCTCGTGACGTCGGAAATGAACTCGGTGAATCCCCAGCCGCCGAAGAACAGAAACAGTGCGGTGCCAAGCAGCGCTACTGCCTGGTTCTTGAACACCCGGATGCCGATGCTGTACATCACGCCCGGAAAGGCGAACAGCGTAAAGGCGCCGCCGAGCTGAAGTGAACCGGGTAACGACGCTCCGGCGGGAACGAGCAGTGCCGAAAAGAAGTTGGCGCCAGCGTGGTAGCCAATGTTGTTGCCCGCAGCGAGGGGCAAGTTGAGGGCAGTGTTGTCGGCGTACGCGAACGACGACGTGTACGTCAGGTGCGCTTGCCAGTCTGAGAATGATGCGAGGTGGCCGACGAAGATTGCACCGTCGTCGCCGACGCTGTAGGCGTTGAGGAACAGGCGCCCGACAAGAATCCACACCGGTATGAGTAGTGCAGCCAACAGCACCGGGTTCTCACCGCTTGCCAACGGCGCTCCGAGGCGGCGCCGCAGATCGCGAGTCTCTTCGGTCCACATCGGCGAACTCGAAGCCTTGGATGGGTCTGCCATCCAGGCTCGACGCCAACCCGTTAGCGAGCCGAGAGCGAGCGCAATGGCTGCGATTGCAACTGCTGGACCACTAAAGGTGAACAGCCTTGTGGTGACCATGCCAGTGATGGTGAATCCCACGATGCCCAGGATCCAGCCCGCAAAGAAACGTTCTTCGGCGCGCATCGCAAGGCCGCTGTGGAACGTGAGCCCTGTGCCCGCGATGATGCAGGTCAAAAAGATTGCGACAACGCCAACTGTCACAGGACGAGCTCAGAGCCAGGATGCAGCTCACAGACAGGATGCAGCTCACAGGCGTGATTCATGGTGCTGTCACAGAAATTCGGTGGGGCGAGACGGGGGAGGTGTCGCGGTCAGCGGATGTGTCGACCACAGATCGGCCACGGCTGAGAACCCCGACGGGCATACAGTAGTCGCGCTCGCGCGTCTTGTTCCGCCGGTGCTGCGTTGGCAGGGACCCCGATGCCGCCAACTGTTTCCCAGGTCTCGATTTCGAACTGGTAGGCGCCAAAGGCGTTGGGGTCGCTAACAAAGCTGGTACGTGCTTCGTAGTTGTCTGTTGACTCACAAAAGCGAAGCTTCTGCCATTGCTCGGCCGTTGGGTCGCGGCGTCCGTTCTCGAGGATTTCGGTGTCGGCGGTGTCGTTGATTTCTGCAATTCGTACGTTGAATTCGGCTTGGGGAATCCGCCGTTCGAGTCGAGATACCTCGCGATTTCGCGCCTCAATGAGCACTATCTGTGAGTTGATGTCGGTGCTCAGGGCAATGGTCTCGTTGTCAGCGTTGTCGACGAGCAGGGCATAGGTCGCAGCCGCGTTGTTGAGGCGGTCAGCCTGTTGGCGCACGAGTGCATTGCGCCAACTGAGCTCGCTGGCGTTGCGAGCATCAAGCATGTCGATACCCGAGATGGGAGGCTGAAGGCTTACATAGGCCGCAATCGACATCGCGCGAGCTTTGGACTGGGCGGCAACCAGGGCTTCGGCTCGAGCGGGTGTGTTCAGGTCGAGGAAGTCTCGGTCGATGGTCAGGCCATCGACTTCTTCGGCGATCGCGTTTATCTCGTTCTTGAGACTCGCAACCCGATTGTTGAGATCGACAAGTTCTCGACGAGCCAACGCAAGGTCGAAGAGCTGGGGCGAATCGGCTGGCGGCCCTTGGGCGCGCACCGGTGAAGGCGTTAGGAGCGATGCGGCAATGCAGAACACTGCCGCAAGCGCTGCGAGAGAACCCCTCCTTGCCGCGCGCATGGCCCGCGAGTATCGCAGGCAATTGGCAGAACGCGCCAAGAAACTTGCCGGTTCCCCATTTGCGGATGCACAAGTTGTTTACAAGCCCGCGCTTTTAGTGCTAAAACAACGTCATGCCAGCAGAGAAGCAGGTAACACGTCATTCATCGTCGCTCATTGCAGGCGCGTCCGAGGTGCCGGTCTCATGGCAGGACGCTGCCATGTGCAAGGGCAAGAGCGACATCTTCTTTGCTCGACCCGGCGAACGCGACGGCCGACGCCGACGCCGTGAGGCGCTCGCACGGGCGTACTGCGCTTGCTGCCCCGTGGTCGAACCTTGTCAGGAAGCAGGCCGAGCGGGGCGAGAGCACGGCTTGTGGGGCGGCGAGAACGATGAAGAGCGAGCCGCTGCGGGATATGGCCCGCGTTCACCGCATCGCCGGGCCGTAGCGGCTGCTGCACGAGCAGCGCGGCGATCTGGCCTCGAAGTTGCCTAGTGTGGCGCCATGCGCACGCATGAAGCCAGGTTGCAGTGAACGCTGACGAGCGAAAAGCTGATCCACGGTCGATCACCGATTCTGATTCACGCATATCGCTCAACAAAGCGGCCGAACGCCTCGGCCTGCACTACATGACGGTGTACCGCTACGTGCGCACTGGTCGGTTGTATGCCACCAAGGCACAAGGTCAGTGGTGGGTCGAGACCTGCGATGTTGATGAACTTCAGGCGCCAGTAGTCGACGGCGACGATGCAGGCGACTCGCCGCCAGCTCGGGCTAATCTCGTCGAGCCATTTACGGCACGGCTTCTCGCAGGCGATGCTGGCGGCTGCTGGAGCATTATCACCGACGCGTTGGCCAGCGGAGCACGGCCGGCCGATGTCCACCTGCTGCTGCTTCAGCCGGCGCTTGTGACGATTGGACAACGTTGGGCCGACGGTCTGCTACCGATCAGCGCCGAGCATCAAGCAACCGCTACGGTCCATCGCCTGCTCGGGCGGCTCGGTCCGCTCTTTGTGCACCCTGGGCGACGCCGGGGCACGGTGGTACTTGCAATGGTCGCGGGCGATCACCATTCGATGCCCTCGGCAATGCTTGCCGACCTGCTCACCGATCGACATCTCGACGTCATCGATCTGGGCGCGAATACACCGAGCGAGGCAATCATCGAGAGCGCGAAGCGCGCTGATGACCTACGAGCGATTGGCGTGGCGGCGACGCTCGACTCACTGGCGCCAGTGTTGGTCGAAACGGTGCGCGAGCTCCGATCGGCTCTTCCCGAGGCCCATGTGGTCGCGGGTGGCCCTGTCGCAGCCATGTGCAGCGCTCAGCTCGAGGCCTATGTAGATGCGGTCGGAACCGACGCGCTCGAGTCAGCCGAACTCATCGCTGGGGTCGAGCACTCTGTCTCCTCTTGAATGGTTTCCTCTTGAATGGTTGCTGATCGCATGACGTCTGGCATTGATGCGCTGTTGTTGGTGAGCTTCGGCGGTCCCGAGGCACCTGAAGAGGTCGTGCCGTTTCTGCAACGCGTAACCGCCGGCCGCAACATTCCAGAAGAACGACTACGCCTTGTCGGCCAGCACTACTTCGATCGTGGCGGTATCAGCCCCATCAACGGGCTATGTCGTGACCTGCTCGCGAGCATCCAGCTGGCCTTTGACGAGGCTGGTATCGATCTCGCCGTGTACTGGGGCAATCGCAACTCAGCGCCGTTCCTCGACGACACCGTGGCAAGAATGGCCGCGGACGGCGTGCAGCACGCGCTCGCGTTTGTGACGTCGGCGTACAGCTCCTACAGCGGGTGTCGTCAGTATCGCGAGAACATTGAGGCGGCTCAGAATGGCGTCGACGACGCCCCCGTGATCGACAAACTGCGGGTCTTCTTCAACCACCCTGGCTTTATTGAACCGCTGGTAGACGGTCTCGCCGACGCGCTTCGAGCGGGCAACGCCGCACGCACCCAGGTGTTCTTTAGCGCCCACAGCATTCCCCAGTCGCTCGCCGACAGCTCGCGCTATGTCGAACAACTCACGAGCGCCTGCGAGTTGATTACCGCTGATATCGAGTGCGACTGGTCGCTTGTTTGGCAGAGCCGCAGCGGCCCGCCCACGGTGCCCTGGCTTGAGCCCGACATCGTCGACGCGATCAAGGGTCTCGATCCTGGTCTGACTGAGCGCGTCGTGGTTGTTCCGGTCGGGTTCGTGTCTGACCATATGGAAGTCCTTCAAGACCTCGATACCGATGCGGCAGCCGCGGCCGGCGAGATCGGCGTGGCCTTTGAGCGCGTGACGACATCGGGCACCGACAGTCGCTTCGTGCAAATGATCGTCGATCTCGTCAACGAGAAGCTCGAAGGGACAACGCCGGTTGCGCTGGGTCCGCTGGGACTTGTGCCCGATCAGTGTGGCCTCGACTGTTGTCCAGCGCCCGTTCGGCGGCGACCACGGTAGGCGCCGACTTCGCGGCCAACGAAGCGACCAGTACCATGACCTGATGGCACGACCACTGGTCGATACATTTGGACGGGTACACCGAGATCTGCGGATCTCGGTTACCGATCGGTGCAATTTTCGCTGCACGTACTGCATGCCCGAAGAGGGACTCGAGTGGATCAACCGCTCTGAGCTGTTGAGCTTCGAAGAAATCGAACGCTTGGCTCGCATCCTCGTTGAGCACTTCGGCATCGACAGCATTCGGCTTACGGGCGGAGAGCCATTGGTGCGAGCCAACCTCGACGAGTTGGTCCGTCGGCTTGCGGCGCTGGGCACCGATGTTGCGATGACGACCAATGGCAGCACCTTGCGTCGCCACGCCCAAGGGCTCAAAGACGCCGGTTTGCGCCGCATAAACATCTCGCTCGATTCGCTGCAAGCTGACCGGTTCTTTGAGCTGACTCGTCGCGACGAACTCGAAACGGTGCTTGATGGCATTGAGGCCGCGAAAGAGGTCGGGTTCGACCCGGTCAAGATCAACGCTGTCGTCATGCGCGGCGTTAACGACGACGAGATCATCGACTTCGCCCGCTTCGGTCGCGACAAGGGCGTAGTCGTTCGCTTCATTGAATGGATGCCACTTGACGCTGACGAAGGTTGGACCAACGACCGCGTAGTGAGCCAGAAGGAAATCGTAGATGCGATTCACGCGGAGTTTCCGGTCGAACTCGTCAAGCGCGAGCATGAACCCGCACAGCGCTTCCGCTATCTCGACGGCGGTGGCGAAATCGGAGTAATCGCGAGCGTTACGCAGGCCTTCTGCGGTGACTGCGACCGGGTACGGCTGACCGCTGAAGGTCAGCTTCGCAACTGTCTGTTCGCGGTTGAGGAGTTCGACCTGCGCTCGCTGCTGCGCTCAGATGCTTCTGATGACGACATCGCTGCGGTGATGGCTGAGGGCGTAATGGCCAAGTGGGCCGGCCACCAGATCGGGCAGGTCCACTTCATTCGCCCGCATCGCTCGATGAGTCAGATCGGTGGCTGATCCGTCGGTGACTGGCGAGAGCGAGTCGGCGCACGGCTTCACACACCTCGATGAACACGGCCGGGCGCGCATGGTTGACGTCACCCCCAAGCCGTCTACCCATCGTCGTGCGGTCGCTCGATGTCGCGTAGAGATGGAACCAGCAACCGCGCTAGCAATCTCTTCGGGTGAGGTAGCCAAAGGAGATGTGCTGGCCGTCGCTCGGGTAGCAGGCATTCAAGGAGCGAAGCGAACTAGCGATCTCATCCCACTCTGTCATCCGATCTTGATTGGTGCGGCCAGCGTGTCGCTCACTGTTGGTCAAGCATGGGTCGAGGTTGAAGCCACCGTCGAGACCCACGGCCCGACCGGCGTTGAGATGGAAGCGTTGAGCGCGTGCTCGGCCGCTGCGCTCACGATCTATGACATGTGCAAGGCACGTGACCGCGCCATGACGATCACAGGCCTCGGCCTTTGGCATAAGTCGGGCGGTCGCTCTGGTGAGTGGCAGCGCACGCCCGAATCGGACCTTCATTAACAACGTGAACCTCACGGGTCCCGCTGGCCCCACGCGACAAGGGCGAGCGCCATCGTGAAGATGACGAAATCGTGACTGGTCGGGCGCGCAACATCGGGTGAGCAGACGCAGACGCCCAGTGGTTGAAATGTGGGCCAAGATCCCTACCGCGGCAACGTTTTTGGGACTTTTGGATCGGCGAGTTGCAAACGTCGCCTGGGCCGAGTAAACACCTGTGTCGTAATCGTTTCGCAATATTCGCGACAAGGTGAGTCGTTTCGACACGCTGTCATGCGGTGAAATCCGCTACCTGGCGTGCTCGAGGTGCAACCATGTCAGTACTGGAAGAGTCAACAACCCCTTGACATACGTGGTACTTATAATCCTCATCGCTCTTTGGGCCGTAGTTTTGGTCCCGCCTTATCTGAAGGATCGACGCGACTCATCACGGAGCTTCCAGTCGTTGCCAATGAGCGGTGGCTACTCGTCGGCGCAGCGGTTCCAGCCGCTCAGCCAGGCCGGTCCAGCGATCCGATCAGGCAGCCCGGCGAACGCTTCAGTACCCGGTTCGGTGAGCGGCCCCGCGGTACAGGCACTGTCGGGTCAAGCGCGATTTAGCGGTGGCCGAGCACGTTCAGCTCTGTCGGGCCGCTCGACGGGGCGAACGACCGCAGTTCGATCTGGAATGTCTGCGATGTCGGGGACGCCGACGGCCCGAAGCCACGTCGGCCCCGTTGGCAACTCGGCCGGTAATGTCGTCGAGCTTCGCCCCGACGCTGCGCCTCGTACCACCGCCCCGAGTCCGTTTGCTCCGCCTGCGGCTGGTGCCGCTTCGCCGGTCGATATTTCGGGCATGGGGACCATGCGTTCACACACGACGGCTGCTGCTCGTGAACGTCGTCGCCACGTCTTGATGGCACTGACGGGTTTTGCCTTCGCGACGTTGATCGCTGCGCTGGTCGCCCGCGGAGCCTTCGTTGCCGTGCACATTGCCGCCGACGCACTCTTGGTCGGATACGTCATCTTGTTGGTCCGCTATCGCCAGATTGCCATGGACCGTGTCGAGAAGGTCGAACCGATTCGCCCACCGGTGACCGAGCAAGCCCCAGCAAGTCTTCAGCTCGCTCCGTCATACCTGCTCCGCTCGGGAACCTAATCCTCGCCCGCTCTCTTCCCGGCGGCCGATTTCTGAAGCGGGCCACTGTCGCGATTGTTGGCGCGCTCGCCGCGGTCACAGTGCTGTGGATCGCCGCCGCGTGCTCGGCGACCGGGCAGTTGCAAGATTCGGCACAGCCGCCAGCCCCGATCAGCCCCACTGTGGGCGAACCGGCCCAGCCACCAGCTCCGACAGCCGCGCCATCGCCGACAGCGGCGCCTGCGCCGCAGCCCACTCCGAGCCCCGAGCCCCGGCCTGTATTGGTGCCGATCACGAGTCCGTTCAAGGCGCCATCATCATGGGCATCGCCGTTGCCGAACGATCCAGAACTGATTGAGGGCCAACTCGACAACGGGTTGCGCTACCTGGTGCTGGCCAACGAGCGCCCTGGCGGCCAGGCAACGATGCGACTCGCTCTGGGCGCCGGGGCAGTTGATGATGATCCCGAGCACTCGGGGACAGCGCACTTCCTTGAACACATGATGTTCAACGGCACCGAGCGCTTTCCTGGCAACGAACTCATTCCGATCCTCGCCGCCGTCGGCGCTGAGTTCGGAGCCGATGTCAACGCCTATACCTCGTTTGACGAGACCGTCTATCAGGTCACCGTGCCTACAGATGCCGAAGCCGATATTCAGCTCGGACTCGACGTGCTCGAACAATGGGCCGGCTTTGCCGAACTCGACCCCGATGCGGTGATCGCCGAGCGCGGCGTGATTCGCGAAGAGCTTCGCCGCGCCAACGAGTCTGCGTCGGCCCGGGTGCTCGAGGCGATTCGCGAGGTTGCTTTCGCCGACACGCCGTATCTCGGCCTCGAGACCATTGGGTCGGTCGAGAGCGTCGATGCAATGGATGTCGATGCGGTTCGGGCGTTCTATGAGCGCTGGTATCGCCCCGACCTCTTTACGGTTGTCGCCGTTGGCGACTTCGATCCGTCAGCGGTCGAATCTCGGATCATCGAGACCTTCGGCGGTCTCGAGACGCCTGAGGAACCCGCGCCTGTATCGCCTGAAGTTCCCGATGGCTTCGACCCTGGCCTCAGAGAACCGGTCTATGACGTGCTCGTCGACCGTGAGCTTGAGACCATCGACGTCGAAGTGAGCTTTCGAGTGGCACGGCCGACCATCGTTTCACGAAATGACCTGCGCTCGAGCCTGGTTGAGCGTCTGGCCCTTTCGCTGCTCAATGAGCGACTCTTCGCCACCACCAACCAAGCCGATTCGGCCTTTCTTAGCTTGCGAGCGTCACGCAGCGGTCTGGCGACCGGGCTCGGCTTAGTGGGTGTTTCGGGCGAGGTCGGCGCGTCCGATGTCGAGTCGGGTCTAGAACAGATGCTCAAAGAGCTCGAGCAGGTGCGCCAGCACCCGGTAGCGCCCCTCGAATGGTCTCGCGGCGTCGAACGGTTCGAGGGTGCCATTGCCCAGTCTTTCGCCGAAAGCGCCACCGTGCAGGATCTTGAGCGCAGTCACAGCCTCGTCGGGTACGCGCTGCTCGGTGAACCGGTGGTGGCCCCCGACGAATGGCGCCAGGTTCAAACAACTGTGCTCGCTTCGATTGCCCCGATCGATGTGCAGGTGTACTTCGACACGATGCTGCGGACAAACCCTTACGTGCTCGTCACGGGGCCAGCGAGCGTCGAAGACGTGCTGCCCGAGCCCGAGGCGTTGGCCGCGGTTGTCGACGCCTATCTGGGGTGGCCTGTGGCGCCTGCTGAGATTGCCGACGATGTGCGAGATGAGCTGATGGCCGCACCTGAGCCCGGGGCAATCGTGTCTGAAGAGTGGATCGAGGGGCTCAATGCGACCGTGATCACGTTCGATAACGG
>Ga0114956_1000069_pt1 | contig 54979 bp, 54 predicted proteins | sample MaitaG_FD_87304 | JGI IMG/M metagenome (GOLD analysis project Ga0114956, IMG submission 87304) | Marine algal microbial communities from Maine, USA - Maine_Asex2 metaG | ecosystem: Host-associated > Algae > Red algae > Unclassified | place: Maine, USA | collected 2015-01-05 | reverse complement strand
GTTCCACGCAGGCGGTGTCATTGATGTCGCCTTCGGCTCATGCGTTCCACGCAGGCGGTGTCATTGATGTCGCCTTCGGCTCATGCGTTCCACGCAGGCGGTGACACTGATGTCGCCTTCGGCTCATGCGTTCCACGCAGGCGGTGTCATTGATGTCGCCTTCGGCTCATGCGTTCCACGCAGGTGTCAGAGCCGGCTGTCGTAAGCTGCGCCGATGACGACGACAGCATTGATTACAGGAGCGAACTCGGGGATAGGTCGGGCCGCCGCCGTCGACCTCGCTGCGAAGGGGTGGACGGTCTACGGGTCGATGCGCAGCCTCGACAAAGGCGAGAAGCTCGCGGCGATGGCCGACGCCGCTGGCGTCACCGTGCACCCGGTGGTGTGCGACGTCACCGACACGGCGTCGGTAAACGAAGCCATCGCTCACGTCATCGCCGAGGCCGGTGGTATCGACGTGCTGGTCAACAACGCCGGAGTCGGTGGCAACGGTGTGGTCGAAGAGACGTCGCTCGACGTCTACCACGACGTGATGGACGTCAACCTGTACGGCATCATCCGGTGTGTTCAGGCCGCCTTGCCGCACATGCGTGAGCGGGGGAGTGGCACGATCATCAACGTGTCGTCGATCGCCGGGCGTATCGCCGCAATCGGCCAATCGCCGTACGTCGCGTCGAAGTGGGCGGTCGAGGGACTCAGCGAAGGGCTGGCGCAGGAAGTTGCCGGTCACGGCATTCGGGTTGCCATCATCGAACCCGGCATCGTCAAGACGGCGATCATGGCAAAGAACACCGATGCGCCAAACGCGAGCGGTGCCTACGACCACGCGTACCAGCGGATGTTCGACTTCTACACCCGAGGTCTCGCCACACCGGGCCTGCCGTCAGAGGTCGCCGACGTCATCTTCGAAGCCGCAACAACCGACGACCCGCAGCTGCGTTACACGTGCGGTTGGGGTGGCCCCGAGCTACAGGACCGAAGCCGAATCTCCGACGCGGATTGGGTAGCGCTCGGTGCCATCGAAGATGACGCCGAGTACGCCGCCCGATTCGGCGAAATGTTCGGTCTGTACTGATTCACTCGATGAGGGCTACGTAGGCGTTAACAGTTGCAGCTGCTGCCGGAAGCGTCGCGTCCGGTTGAACGCCACTGGCTCCAGCTTCGGGATCCACCGTCGATGCGGAAGCTGATGCTGCCGCCATTCTCGATGTAGGTGTTGTTGGAGAAGGTGACGGAGGGTTCAAGCGGCGACGCCGAGCCGATGCGGAAGGTGCCCCGGTCGGCCCGGATCGTGTTTCCCCGGACCGTGACGTTCGTCGGCGCGGCTCGTTCGCCGTTGGCTTGGTAACCGCGCATGCCGATCGCCCATTCCTTCAGGCCGGTCGTGTTGCCGCCTGCGATCGTGTTGTTCTCGATCACAACGTCGCGGGCTTCCATGATCATGATGGTCTTCACGTCATAGTCGGTGCCCGATCGCTGGATCGCAGCGGTCGTGATGCGGTTGTTCGAAATCGTGGCATTGCTGGAGATTTCATACACGATCGAGCCCGGGTGGATTCGACCCGTGCTGTTGCTGATGTCGTTGTTGTCGATCAGCACGTCGTCGCAGCGAACATCGCAGTAGATGTCGATGCCGTGATTGTCATGGAAGTTGTTGTTGATGATCTTCAAGCGCCGAGCTTGGGCGATCTTCAGGCCACCTTCGTGCCAGCGGGTCCAGACCTCATCGACCGAAAAGTTGTAGAGGTCGTTCGCGTTTTCGAAGACCTCGTTGCTGTCGATCGTGACGTCCCAGAGTTCGTTGTCGTCGTTGCCGATGCCGCTGATACCGACCTGGAAGTTGTCCCAGACCCGGTTGTTTCGCACGGTCATGCCTGAACCGACATTGATGCCGACGGCGTTGTTGTTGTGTACGTCGTTGTCTTCGACGAGCCAGTCTTCGCCTTCCTGGGCGAAGTTCGCGGTGTTGCGAGCCTGGATCGCACCGTTGTAGAGGCCCGGGTTGTAGTTGCGGATTTCGAGGCCGCGGATTTCGACCCGGTCACCGTAACCCGTGATCGCTGGCGAGTCGATGCCGTTGCCGTCGAGGATCGCACCGGGCTGACCGGTGAACGTCATGTCGCTCTTCACGACGATGGACTGCGCGTTGTACACGCCGGGCGTGAACACAAAGTCGATGCCAGCAGGGAGGCGGTTGACGATCTGGGTGAGGTCATTACCCGGGGCGAGAATGAACGGGTCGCCGATTCGGCGGATCTGCAGGTAGCTGATCGTGTCGTTCAGGCCGAAGTCGGCGAGGTTGCTCTTGGAGCTCGTGAAGCCGCGGCACGTACCGGTCGCGTTTGTGTTGGAACAGACGAGAGCGATGTAACCGGGGGTGATAACGAGGCTTGATGCCTGATCGTTGCCGATCGAAGAGAACCCGTTGCTGTTGGTGTAGACGCCGGGCGCGAACGCCTGTGCCGAACCGCCCTGGTTGGTGTTGGCGAACAGCGTGATCCCATCGGGCACCGGTGTTGGGGTCGGCGGGATCGGAGTAGCCGTTGGTGGCACCGGGGTGGCCGTCGGAGGGATTGGCGTCGGCGTCGGAGGGGTGTTGAGGAGCAGCGCCAGTGTGTCGATCGCGCTGCCGTCTTCGCGTTGATAGACGCGAACGGTGTGGTCGCCTGCAACCAGCGAATAGATAACCGGGTCGGCGCCATTGCGTTCTGAAACGGCATCGGTGGTCCAGGTGCTGCTCCGGGCGAGGTCCCAAATCACTTCGGCGCCGTTGTCGACGCTGACATAGAAGGAGTCGTCGGCGCTGTTTGGTGCAAGCACCGATGCGTCGAGGCGGTAATCGCCGGATGCGGTGACGGTGAAGCAGAATTCGGCGTAGTCCGCTGAGGGGCCGGGCCGGCCGGCGGAGAGTGGAGCGGCTTGGATGTAGGCGCCGCCGGATGCTGCACCGTCGACGACTTCGACGATCGAGCCGGGAAGGTAGGCATCTTCGGCTTCTTGGCTGAGGCCGGCGCATGTCGGCCCGGATGGGCCCGAGGCGCCGAAGTTGAGGCGGTCGAGGTTGATCTTCGGCAACGACGCGCCGTTGGCGAGCCACGTGACGCGCACGACCGATGAGCCGGCTGGGAAGTTCTGGGTGCCGAACGATTCGTCGCTGAAGGTCCACCAGCCGCCGGTGCGATCGATCGGGATCGTGGCGACTGTGACGCCGTCGATATCGAGTTGCAGTGAGCCGGGTGCGGTCGCGCCGGTCGACACTCGGGCGGTCACTTCGAGCGTCTGAGCTGTTGCAGACTCGACGGTGTATTCGGTCCATTCGCCGTCGCGGGTGTTGCCAATCACGTAACCGGCGCCACCGGAGTTTGTGTACACGTCGACTTGGCTGTCGCGGTACTGCGTGCCGATATTGGCTGGGCTCTCGTCGCTGTAGCCAACGTCCGGGCCACCGAAATCGAAGTCTTCAGCCTCAACCTGCGCCGGCAGCGTGTGCGGCCCATTCAACGGCGTCTGCACCCCGGCCGGACCCGGCGGAATCAAACCAGCCGGCGTCGCCGTGGCGGTGGGCGTCGGGGGTATAGGCGTGACGGTTGGCGGACCTGGCGTCGCCGTTGGCGCGATTGGCGTCGCGATCGGCGGCACCGGCGTCGCGGTCGGGGCCGCAATCGAACGTTCGACGATACCGACACGTTGGAAGCCGGGAGTCCAGGTGCCGTCGACGTTGAAGTCGCCCTGTGTCGCGGTCTGGTTATCCCAGTCGCCCGATGCGTTGCCGAACATCACGGCGTTCTGGTCGCCCGGGTTCGGCTCGTTTGGCATCCAGTTCGTGTACGTGACCGGATCGCCGTTCGTCCAGACGAAGACGCCATTGTCGCCGGCATCGGTGAGGCCGATCCAGTGGGGCTTGTCGATCGTGAAGGTGTCGACGAGCCACTGCTGTTCGGCGGCACTGTTAATGGCCACGAGATGGCCGCCGAGGGCGACCGCCTCCGCTTCGGCTTCGGTCCAGGTCAAATCGGGGCCGACCAGGCGGTACTCGCTGTCGCCGTTCGTGATCCATCCGACCGGCGATGGCGCCGACGGCACCGTGATCGATACATTGTCGAACCGAACGACGGTCGTTTCGTCGTTGAACGTTTTCTTGTTGCTAAAGCCGATGAGGTCAATCGAGTGTTGCCCCGCACTGAGCGGAACCTGTGCGGTGTAGGTGGCCCAGCCGAGCGTGAGGTCGCCGCCACCGTTGCCATCGCCGGTCAGCCGCGGGAAGCCGGCGCCAGACGGGGCCGTCTCGGCGTCATTGACCGCGAGTCGAACCTCGGCCCATTCGTCGTTCTCATATTCGGTGGTCTGCTCGATGCGGTAGTCGAACCGAATCGTGGCCGTCTCGGCCCTCGTCAGGTCGAACGACCGGCGCCATGCTCCACTCATGTCGAGGATGTCGTCGTCGTTCACGCCACCAAGGGTGACGGTAAGACCGTTGCCAGCGAGCCCGACACCGACCTCGCCCGAGACATAGTTCGTGCCCGACGGGTCGTTGCGGTCGTCGTATGCAAACCCGTTCGCCGAACTTGTGAACTCGGCGTTCATGATGGTTTGTTGGGCTTGGGCACTCGCCGTAGTGGCGACGAGGCCGAGCGCCGCGGCAATTGCGACGACGAAAGCAATTCCAGTCGCGGCGAGGTGGCCACGGTCGCGTCGAGCGCCAGGGGGGAGGAAGCGGAGCATGGGGTGAGGTCCAGACGTGTGCTTGCGGGGGGACACGCGGAGATTCCGGCAGTGATCATCGAGGTGAGCACGACCAACCGTGTGCATCAGTCGATTTGTGGGCAGCAAATGACTTGCAGTGAGTGTAGGCCCGACGACCCCCGGCGTCTATCAGCCAGGGCGTTTTGCCTAGCCCAGGCCATGGCGAATCCGCGCCAGTACGCTTGTTGCCGTGCCGCAGCTTCGTATTGCACTGTGTCAGGTCGACGTCATCGTCGGCGCGCTTGACAAGAACGTCGAGCTCATCGTCGAGGCGGTCGAAAAGGCCGAGTCGCAGCAGTGCGATCTCGCCGTTTTCGCCGAATTGTCGGTCTGTGGGTATCCGCCCGAAGACCTCGTGTACAAGCCGCGATTCGTCGCCGACAACAAAGCCGCCGTGCAGCGAATCGCCGTAGCGACCGGGGCCTGTGCCGTCGTCGTCGGTTTCGTCGACTCGCTTCCCGGTGTGGTCGACGCCTCCGGTCAGCCGGTGTTGTTCAACTCGGCCGCAATCTGTGCGAACGGCGAGATCAAGGGCACGTACAACAAACACGAGTTGCCGAACTACGACGTCTTCGACGAGAAGCGGTACTTCACCGCAGGCGACGAGCATCACCTCTGGTCGATCGCCGGGGTCAACGTCGGGCTCTCGATCTGCGAAGACATCTGGATCGACGATGGGCCGTGTCGCACCCTCGCCTCTGGTGGCGCGCAGGTGCTGGTGAACCTCAACGCGTCGCCGTGGCATCAGTCCAAGATCGAAGCGCGCAACGCGATCATCGACAGACGGGTCGCCGAGACCGGCTTACCCCTCGTCTATCTCAACCTCGTCGGAGCCCAGGACGAGTTGGTCTTCGATGGCGGGTCGCTCGTCGTCGCCGCCGACGGGTCGATGCTCGCCCGTGCCCCGCAGTTTGAAGAAGCGGTCCACGTCGCCGATTTTTCGGTAGCCGACCCTCGACCGGCGACCTTGCCCGTTGTCGACGTCACCGCCGGTCACGGCCAGGCCGAAGCGGGACTACCGCCGAAGATCGAACCCCAGCTCGACAAGCTCGACGAGATCTGGGCCGCCGTCGTGCTGGGCGCCCGCGACTATGTGCTGAACAACGGCTTCACCGATATCTGCTTCGGTCTGTCCGGGGGTATCGATTCGGCGCTGACCGCGTGCATCGCCGCCGATGCGCTCGGCCCCGAGCACGTCCACGCGGTGATGATGCCGTCGAGGTACTCGTCGGACCACTCGGTGAGCGACTCTGAAAAGTTGTGCGCCAATCTCGGAATCGAAGGTCGGACGATCGCGATCGAACCGGGGCATCAGTCTTTTATTGAAATGTTGGCGCCGTCGTTCGAAGGTCATAAACCGGGCCTGACCGAAGAGAACCTGCAGAGCCGCATCCGTGGCGTGCTCCTCATGGCGCTCGCGAACAAGTTCCGGTGGCTGGTGCTGACGACGGGCAACAAGAGCGAGCTGGCCGTCGGCTACTCGACGCTCTACGGCGACACCGCGGGCGCGTTCGCGGTCATCAAAGACGTGTGGAAGCTGCAGGTGTACGCGCTCGCTCGTCGCTACAACGAGCGGGCGGGTTACGAGGTCATCCCGGAGAACATCATCACGAAGCCGCCTTCGGCCGAGCTTCGCCCTGATCAGCGTGACGACCAGAGTCTCCCGCCGTACGAGGTGCTCGATCCTCTATTGATCGAGATCGTCGAGAAGAACCGCACCGCGTCCGAGATCATTGCCGAGGACGACTTTGACCCCGAGGTCGTGACCCGCATCGCTCGCCTGGTCGACATCTCCGAGTTCAAACGCCGCCAGAGCCCGCTCGGCACTCGTGTAACGAAGCGGGCCTTCGGCCGCGATCGGCGCATGCCGATCACCAACCTTTATCGGGGGACGTAAGCGGCGGTCGGGCTTGTGGTCTCCCAATGGGGCAAGCAAGCCTCCTAGCCCACCAGATGGAGGCCCTGCGCACCGCCCTCGCCCGAAAGGTCGCGGTGCCCTACTGCGTCGACCCTGATGACGCAGCGACGGCTCGCGCGGTGCGAATGATCATGGTCAGCGCGCCAAGAACCACCGCCGCAACGAGCGGCACCCACCACGGGTGTTCGGCCAGACCACTGTCGTCGATCAACCCGGAAGCCCCCAGCGACACGATGAGTCCGCCCAGTACGGCGACGAACCAGCGCACTGGTTGGTTCGCCTCGGCGGCGGCCGGTTCGGTGGGCGGTACAGATGGCATGGTTGGGTTCTCAGAATTCATCACGGATTACCTCCAGAGTGCCGACGCCGATTGTGGCATCGATTTCGATGATTGCGGGATTGTCCGGAGGCGGTCGTTCGATGCACGGCCGCCCATCGATGTCGGCGGCGTAGCTCCAGACAACTTCAGCCGTGGGTGGGCCTTTCGGGTCTTCAATGGCAGGCTCAACGGGATCACCGTATTGGTCAAGCACGTTTCCGTACCCGTCGACCTGGGTGAGAGTTCGATCGGTCGCCGGCACTTCCGCTTTCGGAAAGCCGAAGTCGGTGTAGCCGTTCACCGGCGCAGGATTTAGCGGCGTGGGTGCGGCGAACCCGGCAGCAGTGATTGCGGCGAGAATCGGCTCGACGTCGTCGAGGTCGGTGGGCGACATATCGGCCAGGTCCACACCCTCGGCCTGAAGTTGGGCAACGAGATGCTCCCATGTCGCCCAGTAGTCCGGGATGCAACCGTTGCCATGGGCGTTGTACCGGCGCACCATGTAGCGATCCAGAAAAGGCTCTCGGTCGTACTCGTAGAAGCCCAAACCGTTCCCCCGGACCTCCGTCGTGCCGAAGCCCACTTTTGACCGGAGCACCACGTCGGCATCGTAAGGTGCATACACCTTGGCGGAGCCGGCCGTGACGTCGACTTTCACGGTGAGATTCTCGCCATCACCGACCGGCAGGTCGCGCAGGTCAATTGTCGTTGACCCGTACCCATTCGCATAGCCGAGTTGGCCCGACACCGGCATTGCCGTCGGCCGATGATTGGTTGAGCCTGTTCCACCGAAGCGGCCCACATCGGCCACGGAGAATCCAACCCAGGCCGGGAGGAGGGCAAGCGCGATTAACGCAGTCCACAACGCCCGGCCCCGCCAGGCACTCAGCAGCACCACGGCTCCCACCGCAATCAGCGCAGCGTTCACTCCGATCGCAGGATCGATTCCCCCATCGAACGCAGCATCGGCGACAGTCATTGCGATGGCGATGATCGCCAGCAACCCGAACGTGAGCGGCCACAGGGCGGGTTGGCGGCGCGGTCTTGATGCGATGCGGGTGAAGTGGCCGACGAGCTTCTCCCCTTGCTCGGAGCGTCGCCGCTGACCCCATAACAAACCCTTCTCCCCTTGCTCGGAGCGTCGCCGCTGACCCCATAACAGACCCTTCTCCCCTTGCTCGGAGCGTCGCCGCTGACCCCATAACAAACCCTTCTCCTCGTCCGAGTTCGCGTCGAGCGCACGACTCGACTCTGGCGGCGGTTGGTCCAAGGGTGGGGTGACATCGGAGTTGAACTGATCGTCTCGAAGCAGGACCCAGGCAAGCGCGGCGAGTGCGAGGGCAACTGCGAAGATCGGGCGGCTCAACATCACAGCGAGCACTGAACATGACGTCACCGCTGCGGCAGCCTCGCGCAGGCTTGAACGATGACGAATGGTGCGAAGCACGGAACGCCCGGTCGAGTCCGGAAGGGCTATCCAGAGCAACGCGTAGATGATTGGTACAACGGGAATCCAGTCGGCGGCGTAGACCGTGAACAACGTCGCACCAAGGAAGCCGGCGCGGGGCACAAACGCGTCGATTCCGACGCGTTCGGCAATCCCTGCCCCAACGCCCCCCAGATATCGATCGCCGTTGGACCGGCGTGGCAGAATCCCCCGCCCGCGACCTGGGTGAGATGAGGATTCAGCGTCGGAGTGTCCTGCATCGGCTTGGCCGTCGTCGGGAAAATCGGATTCGCCGGGACTGGTTTCGGAGGCTTCGATGTCCATGTGCTGAACTCTGATCGATCTGCGTCACCATGCCTAGTCGGGTTTGTCCGGATTTTCGCTCGCAGCCATCTACGGGATATCACGGATGTGTTCGTCATCAGGTTGGCGCGAGACTGTGGTGGTGTCCGTGGCCGAGGCCGAACCGCCACTTCGAAAGCGTCTGTTGAAGCTCGCTGAACAGGCTGGCAAGCGAGGCAATCCATCGCGCCCGAAGCCGGGGCAGGCGACGACGTCGACGTCGGGTCGAATCGTTGGCGGCGTCGCTGGTCTGTTGGCGGCGCGGCTCGGTGCCTCGCCACTGGTTGTTCGTGTTGCCTTCGCCATATTGGGCTTGGCCGGGGGCGTCGGTGTGGTGCTTTACCTTGGGCTCTGGCTGGTGGGCCCTGATCCCTCTCGAACTCCCCGCCCGCGCACGCTGCGCCATGATCTCGGTGTGGTTGCCGCAACGGCATCGATCCTCGCCACAACTTTCATTCTCATGCCGACAGTTCCGGCGGCGCTCATTGGGCCAATGGGTTTCGTCGCATTCGCTCTGGCCTTTTCCGCCGGACCTGAGATCGGCGCGGACCTCATCTCCGGGCGAGCATTTGGGCGAATCGTTGTTGGGCTGGTCCTGATGTTCGGAGGGTTGTTCGCTGGCGTGGCAGCACTGGGTGACATCGGCCAGATCTGGGTTATTAGCGCCGCTATCGCGGCGGTTACCGTCGGCGGCGGCGTCGTGCTTGCTCCATGGCTGCGCCAGCTCATTGATGGAGCTTCACTCGATCGCGTCGAGCGCATCCGGGCTGAGGAGCGCTCCGACATCGCTGCGCATCTTCACGATTCCGTGCTGCAGACCCTGACGCTGATCCAGAATCGTTCGGATGAATCACACGTGGTGTCGTCAATCGCCTATCAGCAGGAACGCGAGCTCCGACGCTGGCTTTATGAGCAATCCGGCTCCGAAGACGGCACTCAATCCGAAGACTCGGGATCACTTCGAACCGAACTCACTCGGGTCGCCTCGGCGGTGGAGGACGACTATCTGGTCGTTGTGGATCTGGTGTTCGTTGGCGAAGCCCAACTAAGCCTCGTCGCGCTGAACGCACTCATCGGAGCGGTGCGCGAGGCGTTGATCAACGCAGCAAAGTTTGCCGAAACGGACACCATCTCCCTCTACGCCGAGATCGACGACGAGCGAGCCCTGGCCTTCGTGCGCGACCGGGGCGTTGGCTTCGATCCAGACGCCGTGCCCGATGATCGGCGAGGGATCGCCGACTCGATTGTCGATCGCATCGAGCGGGTAGGCGGAACCACTCGTATTCGTTCGACGCCTGCGACCGGCACCGAGGTACGCATGGAGGTTCCGCTGTGACCGGAGACCAGAACGAGAAACACCGCTGGCGCGTGGTGATCGTGGATGACCACGCGTTGTTCCGACAGGGCATCGCCGCCGGAATTGGTTCCCGCATGGAAATCGTCGGTGAGGCAGACGATGTGGCGCCCGCCATCGAGCTGATCATGGCCGAAGCCCCCGACGTGGTCCTGCTCGACGTGCATCTGCCATCGGGTCTGGGTGGCGAAGTGATCGCCGGGGTTGCCGCCCGTACCGATACCTCGCCCAGTCGATACCTCGGTTTGTCGGTATCGGACGCGCCGGAAGATGTTCTCGGTCTTGTCCGCGCCGGGGCCCGCGGCTACGTGGTGAAACGGATCGATGCGACTGAACTGGTCGACGCAATCTGTCAGGTCGCGGAGGGTAATGCGGTGTTCTCCCCCAAGCTTGCGGGATTCGTGTTGGATGCGTTCGCGGCCGAACCGTCCGCATCCGCCGGTGCTTACGAAGGGGAATCCGACGAACAATCCGACATCGACCTTCTGACTCCACGCGAGCGCGAGGTAATGCAGCATCTGGCCCGTGGCTACACGTACAAGGAGATTGGGCTTGAGCTGCACATTTCGGCGCGCACAGTCGAAACGCATGCATCGGCCGTGCTCCGGAAGCTTCAACTCTCCAACCGACACGAACTCACCCATTGGGCAGCACGCCACCGCATCGTCTGACGATCATCCTGCTTACGCGTGCACTCAGGTGCAGCTCATGTCGGCTTCTTCGGTGGCGGGGACGGCGTCGTAAGTCACGGCGACGCCGTTGATCGTGATAGTCAGCGATGGTGGCCCGGTTGTCAGCAGGAATTCGGCTTCGGCCATCCGGTCGATCGCGGCCTCTTCCCACGCTAAGGGTGCTCCGTTGATGAGGTCGGGATCGGTGGAGCGCCACATCGTTGCGTTGAGCGGTCCGATGACGTCGACCGAGCAGTCGAGGTCGATGAGGAGCGTCCAGGGGAAGCCGTCTTCGATTGTGAAACCTGGAGCGAATCGCTCCGGAGCTGGGGGAGAGGTGTCGAGGGACTCGACCACGAGATCTGTGGGCTGCAGGATCGCGCCTGCTGGGCGAAGGTCGACGTTCACGGTCGTGCGTTCCTCCGGCACGCCCCTGGGCGGGTCGGTGTCGTTGAGTTGCACGGCGAACGGCGCGTCGGGCAGGCGATCTCGGGCGACAGCGACGACGTAGGCCTCGGCATTTGCATCATCGGTGCAACTGGTGGGATTGCCCGGTCGTACGAACTTGCCATGCACGAGGTGTTGGTCTAGGTCGAAAACCACGTCGTCCATCCGGATCGGGCAACTCGACCCGAAGACCGCGCCGAACCAGATGACGACTTCACTCGCAAAGTCGACCGCTGGCAGCTCGCCACTCAGCCCTGCTTGGTTCCATAGCTGCCGGTACTGATCCGCCGTGGTTGCAATAGCTGTGCGGTAGGAAGCGCCGGTGAGGTCGTTGCCAAGCAAACGCCAGCCTTCGCCCTCGGTTGGTTGGTCTCCGTCGGGCACCGCGTCAACGGGATCGAGCCCGTCGACGCACAGCCGTGAGCCGGCAAAGGGCGCGAATCGGGCGAGTGTGCCGTCGTCCAGCACCGGCACCGAGATCTCGACGAGGCCGCGGGACACCGAATGGCCAGAGCCCCAACTCGGCAGTCCCTGCAGCGCGGCTTCAACGTCGGCCCGCAACGCTCGGAGTTCCGCCTCGGTTGCCGGCACCTTGACTGCGACGACCCCAACGCCGGGAAACTCGGCTTCGAGTTCAGCCTGACGGATAGCTGCGTCCTGGCTGAAGCCGACGGAGATCCACCCGTTGTGGTCTCGGTCGATCCAGATGTCTTCATAGCCGGGCCGGTTCTGGGCCCAGGTACGGACCTGCTCGGTGGGTTGTTCGTTGCCGACGTAAATCGGTTCGTCGCGATAGAAGGTCGGATCCGCAACCATCCGCGCCGCATCGTGATCACAGCGTTGCAAGCCGAACGCGAGCTCGCCGGCACGGTCAGTCGGGATCGGCTCGGTACCCGCAGACGATGGGTCGACGACCGCGAGAACCGCAGCGGTGATTTCTTCCACCGAACCAGATGTCTCCGACGGCAGTTCTGCGATTACGCTTTTTGCAGGCTCGGGATCGCCGCAGGAGACATGGAGGCCTTCCACAGCCACGGCGAATCGGCCGGCGGCGCCGTCGGCGTTGAGGAAGGCAATGAAACGGGTTCGCTCCGGTTCGAACGCCACTTCTGCGCCCAGTGGATCGGGCTCAGCGCTAGCCCACACCGAATCGATGACGAATGAATGGGTCGCGTTGAACCGGTCGGCGCTTGCGTCGTCGGTGGCCGACAGCACGCTCGCCTCGGCGGCCCGAAGCAACGTCGTCTCGCCGTCTCGCACCGCACTGGCCAACACCCCCGCGACCACCACGTCGGAATTGTCGATGAGCGTTGCGAGATCCGACGATGGGTCGTAGTCATAGGTCGGCAACCCGGTCCTGAGTAGCGCAACGAGCACATCAGTGTCATCACACACCGAGAAGTCTTGGCTTGCGAGCCCGGCGGCGCCCGAAGATATCGTCGTCGCGCTGCCGCAACCCGTACCGGCTAACAGCACAACCGCAAGGCAGAGGGCGACGAGTTTGGCGCGTGTCGTTGTCATGAAACCTAAGACGTTCTGGCGGCACGGGTTAGTTCCCGCCCTCAGGCGAAAACTGGACTCCACCGGCTACCGGATACTGCTGAGATCGATGAGGTTCTGGCCGCAGTTGATCGTGAGCGAACCCGGGCTGCCTGGCGCTTGCCAGGTCGCGGTTGCAATGAGCGTGTCCTCGACCTGGGAAAGTTCGACGTCGGCCGAAGTGGTGAGCACGTCGACAGAATTGTCGTTGAGATTTCCGCTGACGCGGACGCCGTTGGGAATGACGGTGGCGGTGAGGAGCACACCTTCGCCAGCGAAGGTTGCTTCAACGAGGTAGTCGTCACCGACGACCGAACATCCAGCGGTGACGCCCTCGGTCGTGGTCACGCCATCGATGGTGAGCTCGGCCGTCACAGATTCATCGGGCACGTTCGCCAGCGATTTGCTGGTGCCGTCGGACATTCGGGCGACGAGGGCGTCGGTGGCTCCAGTGTTCAGCACGGCGACATTACGTTCGACCAGAGCCGAGAGGTCACCCATCTCGATGGAGACCACGTCTTCGCCGAGAAAGACCACCGTTCGTGATTGCCCGTCCTTCGTGGTCGACAGAGTAGGGACGACCACACCGTCACGAAGTAGGCCCGCAACCGATCCACACCTTGATGACGTGGTTTCGGTGGCGGCGACTTGTTCGGCGAGGCAGAGTGCGCGACCTGATTTGTCGAGCCCGATCGCGATGACCAAGCCGTCTCGTTCGACAACGTGAACTCCATCGAACGCCAAGACTGAGGCGTCCCCTTCGAGGTCAGCCAGTGGTCCTCGAACCTCCCGTTCCGCAAACGCTTCGAGTAGCGATGGAGAGAGTTCACTGAGCGGCGTTGGTTCTTCGAGGAGAAGAGACGGGATCGCTATTGACTCGATCGCGGTCGCCGTGAGCAACTCCGACGTCGTGTCGCGCTGTAGCCACCAAGCCCCACCGACGACGACCACCACCAGGGCAGCCATGGCGAACAAGATCGGCAAACGTGGCTCGCTCTGTCGGGAGCCTCGTCGAGAATCTTGCGGTGACCGCAAGACAGGATGGTCGAGCGAGAGATTGCCAACGGCATCTTGGGCTAGTGCTTCAAGTCGTTCACCGAGTTCGGTAGTCATCGTTCGTCCTCCATGGCTAATTCGCCTGCTTGCCGAAGGGCATCGTGAGCCCGAGAGAGATGGGTCTTGACCGACCCGACCGAGACGCCCATAACGTCGGCGCAACCAGCAAGGTCGAGATCTTCCCAGTAGCGCAACACGATCGCTTGCCGTTGCCGAGACGACAGTTTGGCGAGGGACTTCGCGAGGTCGACGTGTTCGGTTACCGGAGCCGCGACCTCTGGTCGATTGAAAAGGTGCTGCCATCGTCGACGGGTCCCGTGTCGCCGCCGATAGTTCGACGACAGGTTCGCGGCCACACGATTTGTCCAAGCCACCGGATTCGAGCCGTCCGAGGAAATCTTCTCCCACTCACGCCACGCACGAGTCATTGACTCTTGGGCAAGATCTATCGACGCGTCCCGATCCAGCGTCAACAACCAGCACAAACGGATGAGTCTCTGCTGATGCTGCGCATAGAAGCCGTCGAAGTCCGTCATACCAGTACAGACACGATGCCACCCCAGAAGGTTGACAGTCACGCAAAGAAACCACGCAAAGAAACTGTTGTGCCGCTGGGCCGGCTGGTAGCGACGGTGGCTGGGTCGTAGCACCCATCACTTCCGCGTTGTCGAGCTTTCCCCCATCCGGCGAGGTCGTGATTCGAATGCACCAATCGGCAACGGATCTGTTGAAATGCGATGGTTGACCGATGGCCACGATCGGCTCACAATGCGATCGTGGGGGCACATGTGTGGGGAGACAACGCCGTTGAGCGACGACTGATCGGCACCAAATCTGCGCACGTTAGTCGTTGGCACGTCAAAGGGTGCGGCTCATTTCATACCCACAATGGTGTATAAATCGTGAAGTTCGGGGCTTTGTTCGCAACTTTTTGGTCCTCTGGGTGGGTTGGGCCACCCAGGCGGGTGGGTAAGGTACTTCTCACACAGGTTGGGACGGAGCCTGACATAGTCGAACTGGCACAAGATTCGAGAGGTTCATAGTGGCCAAAGAGCGTGTAGAGCGAGACGAAGAAGATCTGGTCCGCTTGTATCTGACCGACATTGGTCAGTACCCCCTGCTGACGAAGGACGACGAAGTCCGTCTTGCGCAGCTGATCGAGAAGGGGGCTGAGGCTCGAGCCGCCGCCGACGCTGGCGAAAGCCTCACGGCTGCTCGCAAGCGCGAGCTTCGCCGAGACCTCCGAGCTGGCGAAGAGGCCGAGCGCACGTTCGTGCAGTCGAACCTCCGGCTGGTCGTATCCATCGCCAAGAAGTACCAGGCATCTGGGCTTCCGCTCCTCGACCTCATTCAAGAGGGCAACCTCGGCCTGATGCACGCGGTTGAAAAGTTCGACTGGCGCAAGGGCTTCAAGTTCTCGACGTACGCAACGTGGTGGATCCGCCAGGCCATCACTCGCGGCATCGCCAACACCGGTCGCACGATTCGTCTACCTGTGCACGCCGGCGACACCTTGGCCCGCCTGCAAAAGGCTCGCGCTCGCCTCGAAATCAAATACGGTCGCCCGGCAACACTCGCTGAGCTATCGACGGAAGTCGAAATGCCCCAAGACAAGGTCACCGAGGCACTGCGGTTCGCCGCCGAGCCGCTGTCCTTGTCTGAGCCGCTCCGTGAAGACGGTGATGCCGAACTCGGCGACGTCGTCGAGGACCGCGGTGCCGACTCTCCGTTCGAGGTCGCAGCAACAGCACTGCTGCCTGAAGAAATTTCCCGACTGCTCGGCCCGCTCGATGAGCGCGAGCGTGAAATCTTGAAGCTTCGCTTCGGTCTCGACCGCGGCGAACCGCGCACGCTGGAAGAAGTTGGCGAACACTTCAACCTCACCCGCGAGCGCATCCGCCAGATCGAAGCTCGGGCCATGAGCAAGCTGCGCCATCCGTCGTCTGACACCGGCGCTCGCGACCTTCTGGCCGTGTAACAAGCCAGCCATCGTTCGACTTGGCGGCCGGTTTCCTGGCTCGTCGGTTGCCGGTTAGCCGACCGCACTCGGTACGTTCTGCACCACTCGCAGCGCTGATCCTCCTGGATCGGTGGCTGCGAGTTTTGCGTTCTGTGGCCGCGTTGTCGTTATTGACAGTGCGACTCGCTCTTGCGGTCGGTAAATTGAAACTTGATATCTCAAGTCGCAAGCTCGTTTGGGTGAGCCTCGAAGTATTTCTCAGGCGGCGGGAAATACCCAGGCCGGTGGTGGTGGGGGACACCCCGTCACCACCGGGTCAGGTAACGAAACCCTGCATTGATCTTGCATCCATTGGACCACGCCGCCACGCCAAGGAGTCTCGTCATCATCGATCCCTCGCGCCGTCCGGGGCCCGACTCGACCCTTGAAGAGGTTCGTACCCGGCTGATCGACTCGGCGACTGAGGCCCTGCTGTCGTTGGGTATGGAGATCGGTCTCGAACAGGTGAAGCTCAGCGACGCCATCGTGCGGGCGGGGGTGACACGCGCGACGGCCTACCGGTCACTCGCCGATGAGCGGCTCGGTCCCCAAGACACCTTGCGGCGCGAGGTTCTTGCGCGGCTGCTTTCGCGGGACTCTCGTCGGGAGAATCGAGATCTGGTCGGCGAGGCCGCGGCCAACGTTCTCAGTGAACGCAGCGCCGATCTGGCCTCCGACGACATCGTTGCCCGCACCGCTGTGCTGCGAGCTCTTATCCGGGCGGGCGCCGAGGCCAGCCACACCAGCATTGCATCGTCGGTTGAACGGGGTCTGTTGATGTCGTCGTATGGTGCGCTCATGTCGCAGGGGGCGACCGGTTCGAGTTGGCAGCTTGAACGACTTCGAACGGGCGAGCAAACGTTGCTCGACACGTTCTCAGAGTTGTACGACGCGCTGATAGCCACATTTCAACTTCGGCTGCGGGGATCGTTAACCAACGCGCACTTCGCGACGATCATCGCGGCGCTGGCTGAGGGCCTCGGGATGCGCAGCATCGTGAACGATCATGTCGTCGGAGTCCCGTTGGCAACCGGGCCCGAGGGTGAGTGCGAAGAGTGGACGCTGCAGGGCATGGGCATCGTTGCGCTCGTGAAGGCGTTCCTCGAGCCGATCGATTCTGACGATCCCTTCGTCGACCTCGCGCGGCTCTGACAAACCTTGCTTCAGACTGTCCGCACCCCCGACCACCAATTCGACAACCGGCCCGGCTACCCGTCTGCCGCGAACCATAGCGGGGCGTGCGTCTAGCGGCGACCGATGAGCACTCGCAACGATTCGTTGATAGCCATGGCGACGGCGACGAGCATCAGCAGAACGATCGAGTACGCCTCGAAGATGGCGTTCGTATTGAACTTGAACTCGTCAAGGGTAAACCGGTCAGCGGCGAACCGTTCGGCCGACCCGACCGCGCCTGTCAGCACAGCGGCACCCCACAGCATCGCGCCCACAAGGAGGAAGGCGGCCCAGAGTCCAAGCCAAAAAGCCAGTCTTGGGCCGAATCTGCTCGGCAACACCGGTGCATTCATGCGGCCGACGATAGCTTCGGTGACCGCGACTGTTATGGCGTGCCGAATACCGAGTAGCGCACGGGGATGCGTAGCGCACAACCAACCTTCTGGACTGGTTTCGTCCACCGACTGATCGGCCCGATCATCGACAATGGCGACAGTTCCACGGCGGCTGGCTGGTGCGCTGCGACAATGGTGCCGCGGCGATGTGGTAGCGGAGGTGGACGGGAATCGAACCCGCCGGACGGGGATCGCCCGTCCCAACCGCTTTGAAGGCGGCGGAGCCCACCAGGTACTCGGACACCTCCCGGTAGGTCGGTTAGACTAGCCCGGCCCGGCCCGGTTTGGATTGGTGCCGCGTTGCCCCGAGCGGTGATCGCTGGCTGAGCGGGCGGGGCGGTGCTTGCCGTCCTCCGAATCGGGCGGTGGCCGGTAAGAGGCCATTGACGAACCGCCGCGGAGTCTGCGAGGGTGAAGTCGTTGCGGTGTGGGACCGCCCTCTCGAGGTCACTGATTGGTGTCGACCTCCTTCTGTGATCAACGAAGGAGGATGTAATGGCGGTTGTCGCGCTGTGGTCGATGAAGGGTGGCGTGGGGGTCAGCGTGCTGACGGCGGCGCTGACGATTTCGGCGGACGGGCCTGCTGGTGCGCTGATGGGCACGGTGATCGCCGTCGACCTTGTTGGCGACCTGCCGGTCGTGCTCGGCCGGGAGCCGACCGAGGGACTTGGCGTGATCGATTGGGTGAAGGCAACGCCTGACGATCCGGTTGATGCACTTCGGCGCTTGGCGGCTGGTGCCGAGTCGGATGAGCTCAGCTTCGGTGTCGTTCCGCGAGGCGGCGGTGCGATCGAGGTCGATGATCCGGACGCGGCTGCGGCGCGACTCGTCGAAGCGCTCGGGGCCATGGCCGACGTCGTGTTTGTCGACTGTGGCGAATTCCGGCGGCCCGGGTCGACTCCTGACGATGCTCCGCCGCCGAGCGACGAACAGAGGTTCCGGATCGCGGTCGCGGCCGCGGCCGACGTCGGCTGGCTGGTGAGCCGAGCGTGTTATCTCAGCGCACGCGTTGCCGCTCATTCGCCGGTGCCGGCCGACGGCTGTGTGGTGCTCAGTGAGACTGGCCGAGCGCTCGGATCCGGCGACGTCGCAGCTGCGATTGGCGCGCCGCTCGTACTTGATGTCGCCGTCGATCCCAGGATCGCGCGCATCGTCGATTGTGGTTCGCTCCTCACCCGGCTGCCGTCGTCACTACAACGAACAATGGTTCGGAGCCTGCGCCATGTTGCCTGACGACGCGGTGGTCTCGGCCGGTGTGGTTGCCGCCGCCTACCGATCTGCACTGTCAGTACCCGTCGTGGCTGGCGCAGCATTGAATGCCGAAGCGGTTGCCTCGCTGGTCCGCGAACACGACCCGCTGCTCGGCGGCTTGGCCTTCGAAGCGACCGTCGGCGAGGTCCTTGCTCGCCTTCACGGGCTTGGCGCGATCGAGCCGTTGTTGCGCGCCGACGATGTCACCGAAATCATGATAAATGGTCCTGGGCCCGTGTGGGCCGAGCGCTCGGGTCACGTGTCGCCAACCGACATCGTGCTCGATCGGAGCGCGATCGATCTCCTGCTCGAACGCATCGTGACGCCGCTCGGACTTCGCATTGATCGCATGGCTCCTTTGGTCGACGCGCGGCTCGCCGACGGCTCGCGCGTCAACGCTGTGGTACCGCCTTTGGCGGTCGACGGACCATACGTCACCATCCGCCGATTTTCGGCTAGACCATTTGTGTTGTCCGCTTTCGCGGAACCGCCAGTAGCGGCGATGTTGGCATGGACTGTGCGTGTACGTGCCAACATCGTCGTGAGCGGGGGAACGGGAGCCGGCAAAACATCGCTGCTCGGTGCGCTTGCGGCAAACATCGACGGAGCCGAGCGAGTTGTCACGATCGAGGACGCAGCCGAGCTCCAATTGCCCGGTAGTCATATCGTGCGGCTCGAAGCTCGTCCTGCGAACGCCGAGGGCATCGGGGGTATCGACATTCGCACCCTTGTTCGCAACGCGTTGCGAATGCGGCCCGATCGCATTCTGGTTGGCGAGGTTCGCGGCGCTGAGGCACTCGACATGGTGCAGGCAATGAACACCGGCCACGAAGGTTCGTTGTCGTCGTGCCATGCGAATGGTCCGGCCGATGCGTTGCGTCGGCTTGAAACGATGATGCTGATGGCCGAGGTCGGGCTGCCGTTCGAGGTTGTGCGCGAGCATCTGCGCAGCGCAGTCGACCTCATCGTGCAGGTGGCCCGGCTCGGCGGTCGCCGACGCATCGTCGAGGTTGTCGAGGTCCACCCGGACCATGAAGTCGTGCTCGCGACCGGCGGCGAGGTCGTCGCCCTTCCGACGTTCGCGTCCCGCCGTGATGGTGGCGGCGCAGTGAGCGAACGTCCTGATCCCGACTGGCTTACGAGCGGGGCGACGACATGATGGCGTCGATCGAGTTGGCGGTCGCCGCAGCTGCGGGTTCGATAGCGGTCGGTCTTGTTGTCGCTCGGTCGGCGCTAGGCCAGGCTCGGGCTCATCGGGTCGGCGCCCGTCTCCTCGGTCACGCTGCTGGCGGCGAGGTCGCGAATGAGGCGATGACGGCGGTTCCCGGCGTGGGTCCTCTGCTCGCTCCGATCCTGCGTCGCGCGGGCGTCGATGCATCGGCGCGCACGATGGTCGTCGCGTGGTCGGCCGTCGTCGGCGCGGCGACGATGCTTGGCCTCGGTCTTGCTGGGCTCGTCGGTGCCGCGCTCGGGTTCGGTGTCGGTGTGGTCGCGCCGGTCGGGGTGCTTGTTGCGTTTCGCGGGCGCGGCGACGTGTTGGTCGAACGAGCGTTGCCCGATGCGCTCGAAGCGGTCGGTCGATCGGTGCGCAGCGGCGCGTCGCTGGTGCAGGCAATCGACGAATCGAGATCGTCGATATCCGGCCCGCTGGTCGCCGAGCTCGATGTGGTCCTCGGGTCGGTTCGGCTTGGCAATCCACTCGCCGTTGCACTCGATGACCTCGTCGTTCGCCGACCATTGGTCGTCGTGCGGTTGGCTGCAGCGGCGCTGATGTTCAGCTCCGAAGCCGGCGGCTTGCGATCACAAGCCATCGACGGCCTTGCGGCGTCGCTGCGAGACCGGGTCGCCGTCGAGCGCGAGATCCATGCACTGGCATCGCAGACCAGATTTTCGGCGATGATCATCGCGGTGCTGCCGGTCGGTTTCGTGTTGTTCTCGAGCGCCACCGATCCGCGAGTGCTCACGTTTCTCACGGGAACCGCCTTGGGTCGCGTGTGCCTCGTCGCTGGTCTCGGGCTCGACCTCGTCGGCATGGTCTGGATGCGGCAGCTGACGGGAACGGTGTCATGACCGCTTGGCCGACGATGTTGTTCGCCGCATTGTGGCTCGGGGCGCTCGGTGGGCTTGCGTGGGTTCGTCGATTCCACCCGACGGCTGCGACTGTCGCCCGGCTCGATATCGCCGTTGGTCGAGTCGTCGATCGTGAGTCAGTCGCCGGTAGTGCTTTCCGTCATCGGTGGGCTGCTGCGACCGAGCGACTTGGCCGTGCTGTGCGGGTGCACATCCTGCGACGACCGGCTGCCGTCGACCTCGACCGTCGAGTAGGCCGAGCGATTCTCGCTGCTCTGGCGGCCGCCCCGGTTGATGTCCGTCTCGCCTTGATCGTCGCGCTCATCAGTTGGATCCAGCCGATACGAGCGCAGCGGCAGGCAGTGCGCGAGCGTCACCACGCGGTTTTGCAGGAACTGCCCGAGGTCGTCGATCTCCTGAGCGTCGCGGTGCGAGGCGGGCTGACCGTGCCGTTGGCGGTCGCGGCGGTCGGCGAGCGCCTCGATGGCGAGGTTGCCGCGGCGCTTCATTCGTGTGTTGAAGAAGCGGCACTCGGCCAACGGCTCAGCGAACGGCTCGAGCAGGTTCCAGCTCAGCTTGGTGACGCAATACGACCGCTGATTCGCGCGCTGGTTGCGGCTGATCGTTATGGCGTCCAGATCGGTGACCCGTTGGAACGAGTCGCCGCCGATGTTCGCACGGCGCGCCGACGCGGGGCGGAAGTAGCCGCTCGCCGCGTGCCGATCAAACTTCTCTTTCCCCTCGTCTTTTGCGTGCTGCCCTCGTTCGCTCTACTCACGGTTGCCCCCGTGCTCGCCAGCTCACTCGACTCGTTGCGTCTGTAGTCGCTACTTCTGCTGGTCTCCCTCGCGGCTGTCGATCTCGGCCACCGCCTCCTGCTTCCCCCACTTGTTGAGCAAATCCATTGGAGAAGTCAGATGCCAGGTTCCCTATTCATCATGTTGTTGTTGTCGTCGTTCGGGCGACGGCTCCGTTCCGTGCAGGTGCGAGCCGAGAGCGGTCAGACCACAGCCGAGTACGCACTCGTGTTGCTCGGTGTCGCCGCGATCGCGATGCTCGTCCTCGCGTGGGCCGGCGAGACGACCCGCATCGGTGGCCTGTTCGACGCGGTCCTCGACTCGATCACCGGGCTCGTGCCGTGAACCGGCGGGGTAGGGGACACGAGGGGAACGGCGCATCCGACGAAGGACAGTCGGCGGTCGAGCTCGCCCTTGTGCTCCCCCTCCTCGTCGCGCTGATGTTCGCCGTCGCGCAGATCGGCCTTGTCGTGCGCGCCCAGATCATGGTTCTGCATGCAGCCCGTGAGGCGGTGCGAGTTGTCTCCGTCGACCCCGCCGCCGACGCGGAAGGCGCAGTCCTGGCTGCGGCGAAACTTGACGGACCTCGCACTGTGGTCGCCGTCACGGGCGACACGGCGCCAGGGGGTCTCGTGACGGTCGAGGTTACCTACGACGTGTCGACCGAGGTGCCACTCGTCGGCCCGTTCTTCGGCGACGTCGAAGTGTCCGGCACCGCGACAATGATGGTCGAGGGTTGAAGTCACACGGTTGGTCAGCGGCGGCCGTGTCGGTTCGATGGCCGCCGCCGACGAGCGCAGTTACGGATTACAAGCTTCGAGCTGTGTGCCGCCTTCGACATCGGCGAGGCGCAGTTGCCCTTGGTTGCAGAGTGCGATCGGTTCATCGGTGAGCTCGCCGTTGGCGAACTCGACGGCGCTCACCGGTACATGGCCGGCGTCGTCCATCGATGCTTCGAGCACCCGCATCGCTCCATCGGGGCCGCCGTCGTTCGTGGCCTCAAGGCCGTCGCCGGGGTTGAGATCATGCAGCCGATAACAGGAAACGCCGTCGTTGTGTCGAAGTCTTCGAAGAGTGACTCAGGTGCCACCCAATCGTGCTCGAAGAAATCGACCTCGGTGGCGATGGCCGCTGGTACGGCAGCGCGATCGACGGCCGAACCATCGGGGGCCGTCGCCGCGTGGTGAAGATTCCGTCGGGTCCTTCGCGCAGGATGAGGTAGTCGTCGACCGAAAACTCGTCGACGGTGTCGGAGCTAGAGAGGCGCCGATCGCCGATCGGGTTTGAGGGAAACGAAGCCGACGGGACAGTCGCCGCTGCCGCAGAACGCCTGACTCGCAGCATGGCGTTAGCGCAGTTCGAAGCTCGGAGCGCCCGCCGCGGTGCGACCTATGACAGCTGCGTCATGATCAGTGTCGGCGAGACCGGCGAGGACGTCTTCGGTTGCGTTCGGGTCGACACCGAACACCAAACCGCCGGACGTTTGGGCGTCCGCGATCAAGAGTTGTGCGGTCTCGTCGTGGGTACCGGGATCGAGGAGCCCGGCGTCAACGCCCCACGCCAGGTTGCGTCCGCTACCGCCCGGCATGACGCCGTCGGCCGCCAGCTCTTTCGATCCGGGTAGGAAGGGAACGGCGTCGACCATGATCGTCGCTCTGACGTTCGACTCGATGAGCATGCGACCGAGGTGGCCCAACAAGCCGAAGCCGGTGACGTCGGTGCAGCCGGTGGCTCCAGCGGCAACCGCAAGGTCGCAGGCGACGTTGTTCAGCCGGGTCATCGAGGTGACGGCACCGGCGGCAATCTCGTCGGACGTGCGGTCGAACTTGATGGCGGTCGTGATGACGCCAACCCCGAGCGGCTTCGTGAGGATCAGATCTTGGTGCGGTCGCAAGCCAGCGTTTGTGAGCATTCGATCGGGGTGCACCTCGCCGGTCACGGCGAGGCCGTACTTCGGTTCGGGATCGTCGACCGTGTGGCCACCGACGATCGCGAAACCGGCTTCGGCGGCGATGTCTTGGCCCCCTGCGAGTAGCTCGCCGAGCAGTGACGTCGGCAGCTCCTCAGCGTTCCAGCCCACGAGGTTCAGCGCGAACAGGGGCCGTCCGCCCATTGCGTAGACGTCAGACACCGCGTTGGCCGCCGCGACCCGGCCCCAGGTGCGGGCGTCGTCGACGACGGGCGTGATGAAGTCGGCCGTCGACACGAGTGCACGATCGGCGTCGAGTTGCCAGACGGCGGCGTCGTCGCCGCTAGCGGAGCCGACCAAGAGTTCGGCGGGTGTGGTGGTGTTTAGTTGACGCAAGACCTGCGTCAGCTCACTGGGAGCCAGCTTGCTTGCTCAACCAGCACCATGGCTGAATTGCGTGAGCCGATGCGTCTTCTTCTCGCCAGATGCGGCGTCGTCAGCCATGGGCGAAGGCTACGTTGGTTGCGCGCTGGGCGCTGACTCTTCCGGACGTGACGTTGGCAGTTTGAAGCATGTTGGTGACGTTTGGTGGGTGTTTAGCGCTCTTTAGGGTCGTAGGGCATCTAGAAAGAAACGGGCCATTAACTTTATGGTGGTACCGTTTTCGACATGGACCCCACCGAGTACGTTGACTCGATCTTTGGGCGAGCGGTGCTGGTGGGTAAGCCCCACGGGTACACGGCGTACCTTCCAAGAAGCCTGCCTCGGTCACTTACGATCTCGGCAGAGAATACGGCCCGACTCGGGGACGCCGAGGCCGCACTTGGCCGCCTGGCTGGCGTCGGCCGGCTGCTCCCAGATCCGGAGCTGCTGGTTATTCCCTACCTCAGGCGAGAGGCTCTGTCGTCGGCTCGAATCGAGGGAACGCAGGCGACGCTGCTCGAAGTACTCGATGCCGAGGTCTCCGACGAAGTTCTGAATCCCGATCTCGAAGAAGTTGTTAACTACATTCTCGCGATGCGCCAAGGTTTGGAGCATCTCGAGACCCTTCCGCTAAGCAACCGTTTGTTGCGCGAGATTCATCGGGTCCTGCTACGTGGTGTGCGTGGGCGTGAGCGCAGTCCGGGAGAATTCCGAACCAGCCAGAATTGGATAGGTGCGGGAGGCGACTCAATCGCAACGGCGCGGTTTGTGCCGCCACCGCCGACCGAGGTAGGTGCGCTTCTCAACGATTTTGAGCGCTTTCTGCACGATGCTGAATCTCTGCCAGTGCTCGTTCGGGCCGCCCTAGCGCACTATCAGTTTGAGACGATACATCCGTTTCTCGATGGGAATGGACGACTCGGCAGGCTCCTGATTGTCTTCTATCTCGTGTGGTGTGAGCGGCTGCCCGCTCCGCTGCTCTACATCTCTCCATACCTGGAGGCGCGTCGGACGGATTACTACGAGGCACTTCAAGCCGTCCGTGAAGAAGGTGACTTTGATCCCTGGTTGGCGATGATGTTGACCGCGATCGAGACGCAGGCCAACGACGCTTTGCAACGAGCCGAGCGGCTTGTCGATTTGCGCGAGCATTACCGATCCGTGGTCCGAAGCGAAACACGCGGCGCTGCTAATAACGCCTTGGACATTGTCTTTCGTCAGCCGCTCATCAACAGTCGCATCGTTGAGCGAGAGCTATCGGTAACTAAGCCGAGTGCGCTCGCCGCGCTGCGTCAACTCCAAGACGTCGGTCTTCTCTCGCAGCTCGAGCAGGCCGGTCCGCATGGTCAGCACAAGTGGCAGGCGCCGGAGATCCTGGTCATTCTCGGGGACGACTGATTGCGCGCCGAGAGTCAAGCGGGTTCCGCGACAAGAAGGTCACGGGTCGACCATCAGAGTCCAAAGCGAAGATCTAGTTCGGCGACCTTGGCTCCGATATGGTCGGCAACCCCGCTCAGCAGGCTCGCTACAAGTTCGCCAGCTGGCCGATCGTCGATCGGCTGTTCGACGGATTCGGTCATCCCTCGACCGTTGCGGACATGAGCTGCTAGCTGACGACTGCCGGCCGTGATGCTGACGACGGTCTCCCAAGGTGTCTCCCGCGGGCCCCCGCTGGGTTGCACTCGCAGCTCGAGGACACGGGGCCCTAGTGGCTGCTCCACTGGCATCTCGACCGTTGCGATGTAGCCGTCTAGAGTGGCACCGAGTTCCGATAGCCGGGCCCGCACCTCATGTAGGGCGGCGTTCTGTCGATCTACCTGTTCCCGGTGTCGAGCCTCGGCCTCTTGGTTCTCGCCTCGCATGCGATCCCGGTTGCGGGTGCGAATAGCTGCGACTGTGGCACTAAGCGAGACCGCTTCATCGGGCGCTTCGATCTTGGTCCGCAGTGCAGCAATCGGAATGGCCCAGCGGTCGTCCCCGAACGGAAGCACGGTGCTGCCGCTATAGAACACAAACCCACGGTGAAATGCCGCGGGGTTCGATCCGCGAAACGCGTCGATGCCATCGAAGTCGCGGGGCTGAACTCGCTCAGCCGTCTTCACCTCGACGCAAACGGCCCGTCCATCGGAGCCCTCGATCACGAGATCGACTTCGTGACGCTGGCTGCGGCGCCAGTGATAACACTCTGGAACGTCTGCGAGCCAATCGCACTGCCTGATGAGCTCGGTCACCACGAGCGACTCGACGAGCCGGCCGAGGTCTTGGCTCTGACTGTCCGGCTTCATCCGCGCCGCCGCGCAGGCGACTCCCACATCAAAGAAGTGAAGTTTCGGCCGGTCAGTTTCGGATTTGTCCTTCGATCGTCGCCATCCGCGAAGACGGTGAATGACGAGCGCCTCTTCAAGCCGAGCCAGATACTTTTCCACCGTCGGTCGCGCGAGCTCAACCTCTTGGCCAAAATCCTTGACGTTGACCAACGTTGAGGTTCGGCCACAGAGAAACCGCGCGAGCTGGTTCACCCTTTGGACGTCGAGACTTTCGAAGTTGCTAAGGCTCGTCACCTGGCGGAGATACGAACGAGCCCACTCGTCTCGCTGCGAGCCGTCCATGGCCGCAAGACCCGGCATGCCAACCTGCTTGACGAGATCGATGAGATCCGACCGACTCGTCGACCTGCCAACGTCGATCAAGCCTGGTTCGTTATCGAAAAGCTGGCCGACGAGCTGTATCGGGGTGCCGTCGCGCTCGCCCAGTGTCAAGGGGCCCAACCTGAGCGGGGAACCGACCCGCCCAGCGAGTGGGTCGCTGCCGCCGAGTGCATCGCGCCGAAGCCGTGTCGAACCGGTGAGAAGAAGCGCGCCTGGGCTACTGGTTTCTATTCGCTCCTTGATGGGTAGAAGGATTGCCTCGCAGAGCTGCGCCTCGTCGATTGCCGTGCCATGTGGAAGGTTGAAGACGTAATCACGCGGCGCCGCCGTCGCTGCTTCCAGCTCGGCAAGTTCGAGGAAGCTGCGCAGATTGACCAGCCAACTCTGTTCGATCGCGTGGTTCACGAGCCGGGTCTTGCCGACCGCGCGGGCACCTTCCAAAATCACCAATGGCGCAACAGCAAGAGTCTGCTGCAGCTTCGATTCGAGGCCTCGAGCGAGGTACATGCCAGGCAATTCTACGCGATGCGCACAGTATTGCACATTCAGTATGCAAAAAATACAGCACTAACATAACAAAAAGAGCCGGGTAGTTGCGTCGGTAAGGCGAGAACGAGCCCTGCTGACAATGCGGCCAGACAAAAAGGCGAACTTGTCGTCGTGGGCGCTTGCACCTACCGGCGCGGGCCCTAAGCCCGGCCGGCGCCGGGGCCGGTGCGAAGCGTGATGCTCATGCGAGGCGGGGCGAACTTCTGTTTCGGAATGCTGTGTTCCCAGTGGTGCTGCATTGCGCCGCCCATGACGAGTAAGTCGCCGGAGTGCAGATTGAACGCCGTCGACTCGCCGCCTCCAAACGGCCGCACGCGAAACGGGCGCGGGCCGCCGACCGTGATGATGGCCACCAGTGGGTCGATCTGGCGGCGGCCGACCCGATCGGCGTGCCAGGCAACGCTGTCGTTGCCGTCGCGGTAGTAGTTGCAGAACATACGATCGAAGGGTCGGCCATAGTGGGCCGCCAGTTCATGGGCGAGCCGCCGCACAACGGGCGGGGCGGCACCGAGTTCGGCGATGCCGGTCAAACGCGGTTCGTCGACGAAGCGTCCGTACATAAGGCGTTGACCGCAGTGCCAGGAAATAGTCGTGAGCATTTGTTCGAGCAGATCGTCGGCGCCGCCGAACCACGATGAGACCTGGTCGACCCAACAGCATGGATCGAGCTGTGTTCGCTGCACCGCTGAAGCGATCGGCTGCGGTCCGGCCGTCGACGAGGTAAACAGCGAACCTTGCAGCGGGCCGACAAAGAGGTCTCGTTCGAGCGTTGTGGAAGCAGCGACCATGACTTCAATCTATCGAACAGGCGTTCGGTTTGTTGAGTGATTTCGCTGCCGCTGGGGTTAGTCCGGTTGGCGTTCGATTGTCGGCGTGTCGGTCAACAGCTGCCAGGTGAAGAAGGCAGCGGCGATGAAAAATGGCAGCGCGAGGACCGAGCCGTACGCCTTGTCTCCCATCGTGACGCCTTGGTCGTCGAGGGGCAGATTGGCGAGGATGTCGTAGACCGAATGAGCAGCTGCCGTGATCCATATCGAGCGGGTGGTAACGAACAAGCCGGTCATGGCGAAGCCGACGGCGAACGTGATGATGACCGCGATTGGAGCGACGTGGAGGAGTCCGAAGATGGCGGCTGAGACGATGCCGGCAAGTCGCACCCCATTGGCGTGAAGGGCCCACGCTTTCGTCAGGCCGACAAACAGCAGCCCGCGGAAGATGAGCTCCTCGAACGGACCCGTCCAGCCGTAAAACCAAAGCCCCGCGAGGTGGCCCTCGATCGACTCCCAGCTCGTCGTGATCAATCCGATCGCCGGGATGAGCGTGCCAATGATGACGGTGAGGGTGAGCGGATCGCGCAGCTGCGGCCACGTGAACGGTCCAACCATTCCGGCCTCGCGGGTCCACCGGCGGCGCACGATGATCGCCAACGCGATCACGGCGACGAGGGCGCGTGCTCCACCGTTTACCCACTCCCACGAGAATGGGCCGAGGGGTTCGGAGCTGCGGGCCCAGTTGGCCGCGGCGGCCGGAATGAAGGTGGCAACAACAGCCACCGCCATCGCAGCGAGTAGCGGTGGTACCAGCGACGGTTGTTCGGCTGCTTTGGGTTCGGCGGCATCGACCATCCTTCACCGTAGCTCTCGGTGATTTTGGACTCGGACGCCGTGGCCCGGCGGCGACGTGAGGCAGACTTGGGAGATGGACGGAAACCTTCAGCCGTGGTCGACGCACGCGATCAACCTGCCCGAGCACGCAAGTAATCCGATTCACACCGATGCCGGAGCACAGGCTGCCGGGTACGACGCGGCCATCGTCGCTGGTACGACGATCTACGCCTACCTGACTCGGCCGCCCGCGTTGGGGTGGGGCGAGCCGTGGTTGCGCGGTGGGGGAGGGGAACTGCGCTTGAAGGGAGCGGTCCTCGACCGCCAGCAGGTCGACTGCATCATCGCGGGCGATGATGGGCCGGTCGTCGAGGCAACCGTGGGCGGCGAGGTGCGGGCGACGTTCGAACTTTGGGAGGAAGCGACCGCGCCACCGATGCGCACCGGCGACGACCTGCCGACGATCGAGTTCGCGCTGACGCCCGCATGGTGCGACTACGGCGTGCGGTCCGGCGACGACCTCGCTTTTTACAGCGAGCTTTGTGTCGCCCATCCGGCGATGTGGCCGAGCTTGGCCAACGAGGTTTTCGTCCGGCATCTCATCGATGGAGCCTGGATTCACACTCGCAGTCGCATCTGGCATCAGGGGCTGGCCCGTGTTGGCCAGCAGTTGACGATCCGTTCGGTGGTCGTCGATCGCTTCGAGAGTCGCGCGGGCGAGCGGGCGGTGGTCGACATCGAGATGTTCGCCGACGGCGCGCCGGTGGCCCGGCTCGAACACGAAGCCCTCGTCCGACTGTTCGCCTGAGCGTCAATGCTGTCGAGTTACGCACCGGCGAAGCTGGAACCCGTCATCTCTCCGCACTTGACGAGCGGAGTGCTCTCATCGACAGCGTCGTTGACCGGACCGCTCTCGCCGTTGTCGTTCGCGAGATTCTCGGGCCCAACTATCGGCGCAGCCAGGCGGTTCGCTCGATGACCACCCGGAGGAGATCACGCTGATCGGGCCCGCGGGGACCGCCTTCGTCTTTTCAGGCCACATCTTGCACTCGGGTACCACGAACCGATCTCGACACGAACGGCCGGCCCTTCAACTGATCTGGAGACGGTGACGAGCGCGCTCGTGCTCTCGACCGGCTTCTGCGCTTCGAGATCGGCATCAAGCTCACCGAAGAAGCGGTCGACTGCTGACCGTCGAAGCCGACAGATTGCTCGGCCGTGATCAGTTGACGGTGACCTCGTCGTAGGTGTCGCGCAAGATCCGCTTGAGGACCTTGCCGGTCGGGTTGCGAGGAATCACGTCGGTGAACTCGACCGCCTTCGGCTGTTTGAACTTGGCGAGTTTGCCATCGCAATGGGCAAGGACCGCATCGGCGGTGAGCGACTCGTCGCCGCGGACGACGACGGCCAGTGGCGACTCGCCCCACTTCTCCGACGGCACGCCGATCACGGCGACCTCGTTTACACCGTCGAGCGACAAGATGACGTTCTCGATCTCGGCCGGGTACACGTTCTCGCCGCCCGAGATGATCATGTCCTTGACCCGATCCTGGATGTACACGAAACCGTCTTCGTCGACGGTCGCGATGTCGCCGGTCTTGAGCCAGCCGTCGACCACGGTCTCGGCCGTCGCTTCCGGACGGTTCCAGTAGCCAAGCATGATGTGGGGGCCAGCAACGAGCACCTCGCCTGGCTCGTCGGGCTTGCAGTTATCGCCGGCCTCGTTCACAACGCGCACCTGCGTGTAGAAGAAGGCCTTGCCGGTCGATCCGGCTCGGCTGATTGCGTCCTCGGGCGAGATGAGGCAGGCCGGCCCGCACGTTTCGGTGAGGCCGTACACCTGATGCACCTCGATGCCCATCGAGTCGTACGTTTTGATGAGTGTCTCGGGCACCGGCGAGGCCCCGCTCATGATCCAACGAAGATGAGAGATGTCGTGCTTGTCGGCGTCGAACGTCAGCAGCATGAACTGCAGCATCGCGGGCACCGCGAGCGTGACGCTGACCTTCTCTTCGCCGAAGACCTCCCAGATTCGGACTGGATCGAACTCGCTCATGATGACAGCCGTGCCGCCGAGGTTCACGATGCTGAGCAGTGGGTTCAGCGCCCCAACGTGGAACAGCGGCAGGCAGATCAGGTAGCGATCGTCGTAGCGGGTATCGGCGGTGGTGTTGCCGGTGATGACCGACCACAGCGCGGTGCTGTGCGAGTGCATCGCACCTTTCGGCAGGCCCGTCGTGCCGGAGGTGTACATGATGAACAGCAGGTCGTCGTCGCCGGAGTCGACGTCGGGTTCGTCGCTTGATCCGCTGGCGATGACGTCGTCGTAGTTCTCGGCGAACTCGGGGCAGTTCGCGGCGTCGCCAACGTGGATCCACCGCTTCACCTGCGTGCCGTCGGTGCCGCGCTCGTGCAGCTCCGTCACGACCTCGTTGAACGCGGAGCCGAAGATCATCGTCGACGCGCCCGAGTCCGTCAGGATGAACGACAGCTCGTCGGCCACCAACCGCCAGTTGAGGGCAACGGTCACGCCGCCGACCTTGGCGGCGCCGAAGAACGTCTCGACGAATTCGGGACCGTTCATCAGCAGGGTGGCGATGCGGTCGCCTTTACTCATGCCGCCCGCGACGAGGGCATGGGCGATCTGATTACATCGGGCATTCAGCTCGGGGTAGGTCAGACGCCGGCCGGTGCCGATGTCGACGATCGCTTCCGTGTTCGGATTGAGACTGGCCCGCTTGGTGATGAACTGCCCGATGTTGTTACGCATCACGCGATTCTACCGGTGGCGCGGGCGCCGCTCCCAGTTGGCTCGACCGCGGCGCGTGACGTCTCGTCTAGCGTCGGTGGCTCAGGCGTTCCTGGAGGTCGCGCGGCCGACCGTAGGGCGCCGAGCGTTCGTAGGCCAACGCTTCGGTGCGGGTCATCGGTGCCTGGTCGGCGAGCACCGACTTGTTGATACGGCTCGTGTCCCAGCTGTTCCCAACAATCTGTGTCGCCATCTCGGCGACGGTGCTGTCGAGGTCGTCATCGCCGACGGCGCGATTAACGAGACCAGCGGCTGCGGCCTCAGCGCCCGAGATCCGACGGGCCGTGTACATTAGTTCCTTGGCCGTCGCCTTGCCGACGCGCTCGGGCAGGCGGACCGTCATTCCCCACGCGGCGACGAGTCCCCATTGGCCATGGGTGTCGCCGAGCTGCGCCGACTCGGTCGCCACGATCAGGTCGCAACCGAGCGCGAGTTCAAGGCCGCCGGTGAAGCAGTGCCCGCGCACGGCCGCGATCGTTGGCTGTGGCAGCCGTTCGAGCGCATCGATGGTCTCGGCTTGAAAATGGGCCGGCAGCGGTTCTTCCTCGCTGTCGCTCTCTCGGCTCGCGATGCCGCCGAGATCGTTGCCTGCGCAGAACGAACGGCCGGCGCCGGTGAGTACGACACAGCCGATGGTCTCGTCGTGCATTAGGTCTTCGATGTGGATGCGCAGTGAGCGGAACATCGGCGGGGTCAACGCGTTGAGTTTGTCGGGGCGGTTCAGCGTCAGGGTCGATACGCGATCGGCGTCGTAACGGAGCACAGAGTTCTCGGCCATCGCTAGACGTTAGTGTTCTTGCATGATCACCAAATCGTTGACCGTGCCCCGCACCTCGTTCGAAGACCGAACCGGTTGGGCGATCAAACCCGAAGGCGCCTGCAAGGGCGACGTCTGCATCCCGCTGAGCGACGACCTCACCGGCGCCGACGAACTCGATCTCACCAAGTTGGCCGAGCAGATGAACCTGCCGCTCGTGCACGACGAAGTGCATGGCCTGTGGGCGCTCGGTCCCGACTCGGTCGGCGGTCGGACGCTGGTGAGCGCCGAAGCGCCTGACTTCACACTGCCCGACATCGACGGCAACCCATTTCGGCTGTCGTCGTTGCGGGGCAAGAAAGTGTTGTTGTACGCCTGGTCGCCCTATTGAGGTTGCTCCGGTGACCTGCCCGTGTGGCAGGCCTTTCGTGACGAGATCATCGCCCAGGGTCACGATTTCGAACTTGTGACCGTCGGCCTTGACGCGGCCGGTGCCGAAGCGTGTCGGCCCTACGTCGACGCGGCGTTCGAGGTTGGACGTCACCCCGCGCTCGTCGACACATCGCACCTCGTGTCGGAATTGTTTGGCGTCGTGAACATTCCGAACTCGGTCTGGATCGACGAAGCCGGCATGATCGTGCGCCCGATCGACGTCGCTCCGGCGCCGCCATCGGTCGAGGTCAAGCGCGAGTCGCCGTTCGCTGGACTCACCGAGGTGCCCGACCGCATGATGGAGATCATGGGCGAAGCGGGCAAGATCCGCAGCGACCCCGCATCGTACGACGCGGCGTTGCGGGACTGGATCGCAAACGGCGCCGACAGCGAGTTCGCGCTGAGTGCGGCCGATGTCGTTGCTCGATCTCAGCCTCGTGATGCCGACTACGCGACGGGCCAAGCCCACTTCGAACTCGCGACGCACCTCGAGGCGCTTGGCGATCACCCCGCAGCGATCACCCACTTTCGCGAAGCGCACCGCCTGGCCCCCGACAACTTCGCCTATCGACGTCAGGCGTGGTCACTCGAACCGAGCGTCGAGGGTCCGCTCAAACGATTCGTGCAGGGCCCCCTCCAAGGGTCGGATAACGAGTGGCCGTACGAAGGCGACTGGCTCACCGACGTCCGCGAGATGGGCGCCGAGAACTACTACCCCATGTGGCAGGCCTGATCACGGCCGGCCCGGGGCTCAGCCCATTTCGAGCTGTCCAGTGATCTCGTCGTCGGTGAGGTCTTCGAGATGCTGGCTGATGATCCAGAGGTGTCCGGCCGGGTCTTGAAGTCGACCTTCGCGTCGTCCGTAAAAACGATCGTCGATCGGGATGATCACGGTCGCCCCGGCGGCCACCATCGCCTCTCCGATCGCGTCGGCATTCGGGACAGTCATCGTCAAAAGCAGGGGAGAACCGCCCAGGTGGACCGGCGACAGATTGACGTCGCCGTCGTGCTCGGTCAGCGAGATCACGTCATCGCCGATCTGCACCTCGGCTTGAACGATCTGGCCGGAGGGCATCGCGAACCTCATGAGTTCTGTCCCGCCCAAGGCGGTCACATAGAACTCGATAGCAGCGGCGGCGTCGTCGACGACGAGGCGGGGACGAATGATGGAAGCAGTCATGACCGCATTGTCGTCTTTCTATTTGGCCCGGTCTTGAAGATTTTGTCGGGCTCGATGTGGTTGACCATGCGTGATCCGTCGCGGTGGATAAGCGCCGGACTAGTCAGCGCGAAATGGCGAACCTCTCGGGTCAGATGGGCCTGGTCGGCGAAGCCGTGGTCGGCGGCGATCGAGGCCAGCGACCGAGCGTCGGGTCGGCGCACGTTCTCGACCGCCCGATTGAAGCGGCAAATTCGTTCGTAGTGTTTCGGCGCAACGCCGACCGTGGATCGGAACTTCGGAACAAACGTGCGCCGATCGACCCCGAGCCGCGCGATGGTCGCGCCTGCCGAGTGCCCACCTCGAATCGCTCGCTCGACAGCAACGACGGTGCGGTCGATTGACGGACCTTTCAGCCGCTTGACCATTTCGGCTTCCACCGTGTTCAGCGCGGTCTCGCTCGGCGTGGTCCCGCCTTGGGTGGTATCGGCGGTTTGTTCGGCAAGTTGCTCCGGAAGCGAACCGAGCGCCATGGCGGTGTCGAGCGGAACCGTCAGTCCGATGAGTTCGCCGCCCCCGTGCCCGAGGAACGCCGGCACGGCATCAGCGGTCAACACGACCCCCACCATCGGCGTACGTACCTGCCGCTCGATCTTTTCGGCAATCACTTTCGGGCCAACCAGAACCGAACCCGATGGCGTCAGGATTATCTGCGCCCGGCAGGTCGGTAGGACCCATTCGACCCGGGTCTCGCTGATGGTGTGCGACGGGCCGAGCTTCGAGCACCACACCCGATCGACCAGACCCTGCAACAGCGAATGGCGGGGCCGACGCGAAACAAAGGACATCGAGTCATCGGTCGTTTCGTTTCCGGCCGCCATGTCTCGACGATATTGCATCTTAGGAGGAGATGTTGTTCTGCGGTCGGCCCCGAGGGCACCTACGCTGCGGACCGTGACAGCAGCGAACAGGGCAGCAGCCGACCAGGAGTTAAACGAGAGCGTCGACCAACTATTCCGGGCGGCCGAGACCGGGGATTGGTCGCGGTTTGTGTCGTACTTTGCTCCTGACGCCGTGATGGCGCAGAACGTGGGCACCACCCAACCGGTCGCCGAGGCGCTCGTTGGCCTTCGAGCATTGACTGACGACGGCTCGACGCTGCGCTACGAAAACGTGCGCCGCTTCATCAGCCCCGGTGTGGTCACCGAACTTCACGACGCGATATTCACCAAGTCCGATGGCCGAGAGGTCCGCATCGATATCTGCGTCGTCATTCAGTTTGACAGTGATGGCCTCATCATGCGCACCGATGAATACCTCGATTCGCGGGCCGCGCAAGCGCTCTTCAAATAGGCCTCCGGTCGCGAATCGAGAGCGACTGTGCGTCAACGGACCGGCGGCGGGTGGGCCTCCTACCGGCTGAACTCCTAAAGCAGATCAGGGGTTGGTTCGCCGGGCAGGGTGAACCAGATCGCAGCGCCGCCATCGATACCCGGGCCGATGCCAACGGTGCCTCCATGTCGTTCGACTGTGCGTTTCACCACCGCCAGGCCGATACCGGTTCCCGGGCGATCCTGGGAAACCTCAAGCCTCGTGAAAATGCGAAACACCTCATCTTCTCGGTCTGGGTCGATGCCGATACCGTTATCTCGGACGCTAACCCGCCACCAGTCGCGCTCGTGGATGTCATCGAGATGCTCAGCGTCGACGTGGATCTCGAGAGGCCGCTCGACTCGGCGATACTTGATCGAGTTCTGAATCAGGTCAGCGAAGAGCTGCCGGATGAGTGGTCCCTCGATGTAAGCGGTTGGTAGATCGCCGATCCTGACAACTGCTCCTACCTGGCCAATATCGGACTTGAGGTTCTCCAGAACCTCATCTAGCACCCGTCGGATTGACTCCTGGGTCCGCGTGTCGACGGAGGAGGCCAACTTCGCATAGTTCAGTGTGTCGCGCAGCAGCTCATCGAGATGACTCACCTGCCCGACGATCGTATCGGCGTATCCGATCGCCTTCTCGGAAGGGTTTTGTAGCTCACGAATGAGCAGTTGAGTCATTGAGCCGATCCTGCGCACCGGCCCGCTGAGGTCATGCGCCGCCACCGCAGCGAAATCGTTGAGGTCACGATTCGATTGTGCGAGCTGCTGGGCCTGATCGAGCAACCGATTCCGATCAGCGATGCGGCCGAATGCTCCATCGACGAGCGGACGGATCCGTTCGAGATACCACCACGAGTCCGAATCCAGCTTCTGTCCACCGCTGTAGCGGAGAAAGTAGGAACCAACGACGGCACCCTCGACCGTTGCCGGAAACGTTGGCATGGCCACGACCTCGGCTGGCTCGATACGCACTGCGATCTTCGGGTAGTCCCGGGCGAAATCGTCAAATGATGAAACGACGACAGGCTCGCCGTGTCGAATCACGTCGGTCAGTGGCGTTCGTTCTGCCAGATCGACGCGCCGGATTCCTGCCGTTCCGAGCGTGGCCGTTGCGCCTTGGTACACCGCTATTACGCCCTCGCCCGGGAGGTGCACGGCCACGCCTGCGTTGGTCGCACCGATCATCGGGGCTGCAGCGTCAGTGAGCACATCTGCGAGTTCCAGATGGTTCTGCACGCTCAAAAGAACCTGCGCAAACTCGAGCAGGCGTTCGAAACGGGCGGCTTGGGGACCGCCATCGGCGGGCTGGTGGCTAGGCGGCGGTGTCATGCGACAAAGGTACTGCCACCCAGCATTCTGGGTTGCGGTTGGAACTTGTGTGGTAAGTCTGACCTACATTGGTTAAAAGCAAGGGGGATTTGAGATGAGACATGTACTGGTAGTGGCAAATGAAACGCTGGTCAGCAGCACGTTGACCCGGCGGGTCCACGATCTGAATAAAATCGAACGTCTTCGTCTCTTCGTGCTCGTCCCGGCCACGCCCGCGTCCGACGACGGCGGAATTGACCGCGCCATCACCAATCTCTACGACGGCATTGCACTCTTTGAAAACATGGGGATTACCGTCGAAGGCAGAGTGGGGCAGGCCGACCCAATGGCGGCCATCGAGTTCGTACTCAGCCAGCATGCGGGCATAAACTTGGTGTTGATCTCGACGCTACCGCTCGGCGTGAGCCGGTGGATCTCGATGGATCTGCCGCACCGGGTCTACCGCCGCTTCGGCATCGCCATGGAACACATCGAAGGTCCGGCCCTCGATTTGACTTCACCGCGGCATACGGCCGGGCGGCCCATCAAGGTGCTGCTGGTGGAAGACAACCAGGTCGACATCGATCTGGCGCGTGCCGCACTCGACAAGCATGAGGACGTGGATCTACTGGTGGCCCGCGACGGGGAGGATGCCGTCCGCTACATGGCGGAGGCCTCGCCGCGGCCCGACCTGATCTTGGTGGACATCAAGATGCCCAAGATGAACGGGTTTGAGATGCTGGACGAATTCATGTCGACCCTCGGTCTTGACAACAACCACGAACTCAACATCGTCGTGGTGTCGAGCTCGGCTGATACCGACGATCGAGTTCGTGCTCGCGCGAACGGGGCCAACGCGTACATCGTGAAAGACCCTGATTTCGATCGCTTCGAGGCTTCGCTCGACTCCATTGTTAGTGAGGTGCGTTCCGAGGTCGCAACCACCGGATAGCCACCCGACCGGTAGCGACGTGGGTGATGTGCCACCGGCTGATGGAGCGTTCCTGCCTCCATCCGTAACATCGATAAAACAGGCCTTGGTCGCTACCCGGCATGCGTTCAGACAACCGAGCACGCACTGGCCACGATGGTGCCGGTCTAGGAAGTGGGGTCCACCGTGTTGATGGCGATGGCTTCGACCAGGTTTCGAAGCTGCTCGATCGGGAAACCCTCGGCCACTTCGGCGAGAGCGGCGAGACGCTGCGAATAGCTCTTTGTCGCCTTGCGCTGGCCGCCAGGGGTGAGTTGGGCCACGACCGCTCGCCGATCCTCTGGGGTTCGCTCTCGTTTGAGAAGACGGTGTTTCTCTAGTCGATCAAGACGAGCCGAGGCTGTGGCCAACGATGAGGCTCGACGTCTGGCAATGTCTCCGACGCGCAGGGGACCGTCGGCTAGCAGTAGCCGTAGTACCTGCAAATCCTCGGCGGAGCCGAGGCCGAGATCGTTGGCGATGGCGCGGTCAGCTCGGTTTAACGCGGTTTGCAGCTCAGCGACGACGCTGGCCAACGCTTCGATTCGTTTGTCCATAGGATAAGACTACAGTCCTTTGATGCTTCCGAATCGCAACCTACCTGATGGCTGAATAATCAAATGATTACAAGTAGTTCGCAAATCAGCACAATCAAAATGTTTGACTAATCGAAGTTTTAAGCGTACTCTGGCGTTGTCGTCCATCGCATCAGGAAGGTGCCTATGTCCACCGAAAGCACTCCCGACCCTTCACCGTCGACCCTCGCATCTCTCGTCACATCGCCGTCGGCTCTCGACCTGATCCGTTCCCTGTATGCCCATCCTGGCCCGTTCACGACGGTCTACTTACAGACCTGGCCACTGCTGCACGACTCACAGCGTGGACTGAACCAGCGGTGGGACCGATTGGGTCCGGCGTTGAGCGCCCAGGGTTCTCCAGCGGTGGCGCTGGACGCAATCGCCGCTCGCCTGAGGCTGCCGGCCCCCGACGACACGGCTGGCATCAGTGTCATCGCAGCTGCCGACGGCCACACCGTGGTGGATCATGCGCTGGAGCCCCCACGCACCGACTTCACCCACTTCGACACGCTGCCTTACGTAGCTCCGCTACTCGAATGGCACCAGCACCGTTTGGCCCACCTCGTGGTGACGATTGATCATTCCGGTGCCGACATTGTGGCGTTCGGAACCGACCACCGCACGCCGCTAGCCGCCAACCTCACCGGTTCGAGTCAGGACTTGGCTTCGGACCTCGTCACCCAGGTCGAAGCAATGGATGCCCGGCTTGTCGTTATCGCCGGCGAGGATGACAGCTGCCGCAGACTCGCGGGAACGCTGGCCGGTCGTATGCCGACGACGTGTCGGGTGGTGGTCGACGAACATAAAAATCCAGACGAGGTGGCCGAAGCGACCGTGCGCTACATCTTTGATACAACCGCTCGAACAACAGTCGCATACCTTCGCGAGTTCCGGTTCCTCGCCAGCCATGGCGATGCGGTCGAAGGCACTGGTCGTACCATCGAAGGGCTCAACGAAGGCACAGCCGATCTCTTGCTCATTCACGATGATCCTGACGACAACCGTCGGGTCTGGGTCGGCGACGACCAGCGCCGCCTTTCAGCGACGCAGAGCCCAGACAGTGGCCAGGAAGCCCGATTCGTCGATGCCGCCATACGTAGCGCGGTCGCCCAGGGCGCGGCGGTTCACATCATTCCCACAACCGGACCCGACGGTCCCGACGACAATGTCGCCATCGTCAACCGTGATCCCACGCCATAAGCGTCCAGCGGTCGAGCTATCGGACGGCCGCGGCGATCACGAGTGTGGCGAGATAGCTGAGCTGCTGGATGGCGCCGAGCACGTCTCCGGTGACCCCGCCGATCTTTGATCGCGCGAGGCGAACGACGAGGAACGTGACCAGCGCTGCTGCGGCGAGTACGACGGGGCTCCAGTCGCGAAATGCGACGGCTGCGGCGACGAGCCCGACGGCAACGCCGCTCGCGACCTGCCTCCTCCCCAGGTCTGCGGTGTAGCGCGACCCGAGTCCGGGCGCTGCTGAAGTCTCTCCGAGTCCCATCACGGCGACAGCTGCGGCTCGACTCACCGCGTGCCCGCCGATGATTGCTGCGGCCGCCGCCGAACGACCGAGGCCGCTCAGCACCGCGACTTCGAGCAGCAGGGCCAACGTCAGCGCGGTTACGCCGTAGGTGCCGAGGCGGGAGTCCTTGAGGATCTCGAGCCGTTGCTCGCGATTCCAACCGCCGCCGAATGCATCGGCCATGTCGGCGAGACCGTCGAGGTGGAAGGCCCCGGTGATCAGCGCCGCGGCGGCGGCGGCGAGCACTGCGGCGACGAATGGCGTCGTCAGCTCGAACGCCAACACAAAGACGCCGAACTCGGCGAGCCCAACGATCAGCCCGACCACGGGAAACCAGGGCACGGCGGCAACCATGTCGACGGGGCGTCCCCGGCCGCGGTCGAGCGGCACCCGCGTGAGGAAGGTGATCGCCGTGTAGAGACCGATCATCGGTTCCTCATCAGTCGGGTTTGATCACGACTGCTCGATCACGGCGCGCCGGTGCCGAAACGTTCGGCGAACGTTGGAACGTGGGTCACGAGTCGACAGCCCATCTGCACGAGAGGCACGGCGGCCATTGCACCACTCGCTTCTCCGAGCCGAAGGTCGAGATCGAGCAGTGGCGTTAGTTCCATGTGGTCGAGGACGGCTCGGTGGCCGGGTTCAGCCGACCGATGCCCGGCTCGCGCATTGCTGAGAAAGTCGGCGTCGAGGCGGTGCAGGGCGAGCGCTGCAGCCGTTGCGATGTAGCCGTCGAGCAAGACGGGCACCGACCGCAAGCGGGCTTCGGCGTAGGCGCCGGCCATCGCAACCAGCTCGGAGCCGCCGACTTCGCGCATCACCGTGAACGGATCGCGAACCGCGCCGAGTCGAGCGACCGCATCGGCGACCACGTTGCGCTTGTTCGCGAGCGCAGCGGCATCAACGCCGGTTCCGGGCCCGGTGAAAATATCGGCCGGGTGCGAGTCGCCGAGCAGCGCCATGCAGATCGCCGATGCTGCGGTCGTGTTGCCGATGCCCATTTCGCCGACGATGAGGAGGTCGGCGTCGGTCTGTCGCGCCGCCTCGCGGCCTGCGTCGAAGCACTCGACGAAACGCTCGGATGTCAATGCTGGCTCGATCCGCAGATTGCCGGTTGGTCGCCCGACACCGACATCGACGACGTGGACCGCAGCGCCGGCGACATGGGCAATCGCCGACACCGATGCAACACCTTCGTTGAACGTCTCGACCATCGCGGCGGTGACGTCGGGCGGGTACGCGCTCACGCCTTCGGCGACGACGCCGTGGTCGCCAGCGAAGATCACGGCCGCGGGCCGTTCGACCGACGGCGCGGCTGTGCGTTGCCACGCCGCGATCCAGACCGCGAGTTGGTCGAGGCGGGCGAGCGCGCCCGCTGGTCGCAGGATGTTCGCCGCCCGCTCGGACACGGCTGCCGCAGCATCGGTGTCGGCTGTCGGGGCGCGCCGCAGTTCTGCGAGCAGCTCCGCCGAGAGGTTGTCGGTCGCCGTCATATCCACGCTGTTATGTCCACAGTCATCTCCACACTGCCTCGTGATCATCGAGCGCCATGAGGCGCCCCGCCACGATGATGGCCGCGGTTTCGGACTGATCGACGGCAATTCGGTTCGCTCGCCCGAGGATGTCGCGGTACGACCGGCCGAGTTCGGTCGGTGGATGTACGCCCATGCCAACCTCGTTGCTGATCAGCAGTGTTGGGCCAGGGCGAGCGGCCAACGCCGCCGCCAGCGAGTCGACCTGGGCAAGCAGTGCGGCTTCGTCGAGCGCAGGCCAGTCATCGTCGCCGAGCAGCAGGTTCGAGACGAGCAAGGTCAGGCAATCGACGATCATCAATGCCGCCGGCTCGATCGAGGTGGCTTCGAACTGGTTGAACCGCGGTGATTCGAAGGTGGCCCACGAGTCGGGTCGTTCGAGTCGATGTCGTTCGATGCGGGTCGCCATGTCGTCGTCGCGGCCCTCGGCTGTTGCCACGAACACGACCGGGCCGGGCCACGCAGTCCCGAGACGCACGGCCTGGTCGCTCTTGCCGCTACGGGCCCCGCCGAGCAGCACGTTCAGCCCTGACGATGAAATCTTCACCAGCGCAATGTAATGGCGCCGGCACTGCCACCCGTTGCCTACAGCAGATGCAGCATTCGTCAGGGTCGTCAGGGCAGCGTCAGGGTCGCGTCAGGGGAATACCCGATTTCGGCGGCGCCTCGAATTCGTCACGATGAGACCATGACCAACTACACACAAGACACAACGGCCCGGGCTCCACTTCGCCGCTCACCCCATGGTTTCCTCGGCGGCGTCTGCGGCGGCCTGGCCAGTTACCTCGATACCGATGTCGCATTCGTGCGAATCGCGATGCTCCTTCTGCTGTTCTTTACCGGACCGCTCGCCGTGCTTGGTTATGGCATTGCCTGGGCCACGATCCCAACCGAAGGTCAGGCTGGCCGACCGGAGAAAGTTCGGGTTCTCGGCCGCGACTGGTCACCAGGTCAGGCCGTTCTCGGTGGCTTGCTTGTGCTCGGCCTCGCGGGGCTGATCGGCGGCGGCATATCGCTTGGTGGCATCGGTCTGTCGACGACCACGATCCTCGCCCTCGGCATCGGCTTCTACGTCCTCATCAACCTGCGCAACGGCGACTGAAGTCGCCACACCCCATCGGGTCAGATCCCCCCACCACCGAGCCACCCGACCACCGGTTGGGTGGCTTGCCGGTGTTTTTGAACGTCGACCTTCAGCGATCTCAGCGGCGGTCGGTGAGGAACGGGAATCGTTCGCGAACCGCGGTGACGCGAGCCGGGTCGACGTCGGCGGTGAGCGTGACCTCGACTTCGGTGTCCTCGGCCAGGACGTCACCGAACGGGTCGATGATGCGGCTGTCGCCGCTGTAGTGCAGATCGTTGCCGTCGTCGCCGACGCGATTAACCCCAAGCACGTGGGCCTGATTGTCGATTGCGCGACCCATCAAAAGGCTGGTCCAGTGGGCGGCTCGTTTCGCCGGCCAGTTGGCGACGATCACGTACAGATCGGTGTCGACCGCAAGATCCCAGAACTCGTTGCTGAACCGCAGGTCGTAGCAAATGAAGAAGCTGACGCGTAGGTCGCCGATGGTGACGGTGAGCGGCTTCTCGCCCGGCGTGTAGTTGAGGTGCTCGCCGCCATAGGTGAACGGGTACATCTTGTTGTAGCGGTGGACCTCACCGTCGGGCCCGGCGACGATCAGCTGGTTGAACGGCAGATCGTTTCCTTCATCGATCGCAGGCAGCGACCCGCAGACCCAGGCATTGTTGCGCTCGGCCTGCTCGATCAGGAACTGGGTGCTCGGTCCGCCGATCGGTTCCCGCACGGTCTGCGTGTTCATGGAGAATCCCCACGAGAACATTTCTGCGAGGGCGATCAGCTTCGCCCCATCGGCGGCTGCATCGGCGATCTTCGGCGCGAGCTGTTCGAAGTTCGCCGCGGGGTTTTCCCAAACGATGTTGTGCTGAATCGCTGCGACCTTCATACGTATCTCCTCGATGCAAACCGGCCGCGCCAGAGTACTGCGCGCAGCGCGCCGGCGTCCCGGGCCTCGGGAACGACCGCGTAAGATCGGTGCCATGAAACTCTCGATGACCCTCAGGTACACCGGCGATCCGCGCGCGGCTGCCGCCGAAGCCCGTGAACTCGAAGCCGCCGGCATCGACATCGGCTGGGTGGCCGAGCTCTACAGCTTCGACGCGGTCAGCATCCTCGGCTATCTGGCCGCCCAGACCGAGACGATGGAGCTTGGGTCAGCGATTCTGCCGATCTACAGCCGCACCCCAACGTTGACTGCGATGACGGCGGCCGGCCTCGACGCCGTGTCGGGTGGCCGGTTCATTCTGGGGCTCGGCGCTTCTGGCCCCCAGGTCATCGAAGGGTGGCATGGTGTTCCCTACGACCGTCCGCTGGGACGCACGCGAGAGATCATTGAGATCTGCCGCAAGGTCTGGGCGCGCGAACGCGTAGAACATCAGGGCCGCTCGTATCAACTGCCGCTGCCCGAGGGCCAAGGCACCGGCCTCGGCAAACCACTCAAGCTCATCAACCATCCGGTGCGCGAGAACATCCCCGTCTATATCGCGAGCCTCGGGCCGAACAACGTGGAGCTCACGGCTGAGGTCGCCGACGGCTGGATCCCGGTGTTCTTCCACCCTGAGAAGGCGTCCGATGTGTGGGGCGACGCGCTGGCGGCCGGTAACGCAAAGCGGGATCCATCGCTCGGTGACCTCGAAGTCGTCGCTGGTGGATCGCTTGCGATTTGCGACGACGACACTGCGCAGAAGATCCGCGACGGCGCGCGCTCCATGACCGCGCTGTACGTCGGCGGCATGGGTTCGAAGGAACAGAACTTCTACAACAACATCTTCCGCCAGTACGGCTACGAGGCCGAAGCCGAGGAAATCCAGAACCTGTACCTGTCGGGCCACAAGCCCGAAGCCGAAGCGCTCATTCCCGACGAGTATTTGCGGTCCACGGCAATGGTCGGCAGCGAAGCCGAAGTGCGGGAGCGAGTTCTCGCGTACAAGGAGGCCGGGGTGACCGCACTGACCTTGCATCCGGTCGGGCCGAACGCGTTGCACGACATTGACAAAGTGAAAGGTTGGATCAGCTGATGGCCGATACCCCACGAACCCGCGCGGCGATCGAGGCTGTGTTCAGCGACCTCGAAGCGTTCACCGCCGACCTCGGCGAAGCCGACTGGCCGGTGCAGTCGTACTGCCCGGACTGGACCGTTCATGGCGTCGTCGCTCACCTACTCGGTATCGAAGAGATGCTTACCGGATGGTTCCCCGAATCAGCCGAAGCCGACCTGCCGTTTCACAAGGTCGCCGAGGCGATGCCTGCGCTGGCCGCACTCTCGGGCCCCGAACTCGCCGCACGCACGGGCGAGGTCCTCGCCACTCGCCGTGCCGAGTTGGCTGCACTCACCGATGAGCAGATGGCGCAGGGATCACCGACGCCGGTCGGCCCGGGTACCTACGGACGATTCATGGATGTGCGGGTCTTCGACTTTTGGGTGCATCAACGAGACATGGCAATGCCGCTTGGCCGAGCGACCGACGACACAGGCGTCGCGGCCGAGATCGCGCTCGACGAAGTCCATCAGTCGATGGGCTACATCGCCGGCAAGAAGATTGGCCTGCCCGACGGTGCGTCGTTGGCCGTGCACTTGACCGGACCGCTCGAGCGCCACATCTACGTCGCCGTCGACGGTCGGGCCGGGTTGGTCGAAGCCGCTGACGTTCCGTCACCGACCGCAGAACTGACCGCAAACTCGACCTCGTTTATCATGCTGGCCTGTGGCCGTGTCGACCCCCAAGCCGAGATCGACGCCGGCCGCATCTCGTGGTCCGGCGACCCCGAACTCGGCGAGAGAGCAGCTCGAAGCCTACGCTTCACGATGTGAGCCGAATCCGCCGGTCGTCAGCATTGCGAGCCCTTTGTTCGCGCCTCGGCGTACCGGCAGTAGCGCTCACGATCGTGCTCGTCGCCTGTGGTGGCGGTGCGCCACTATGTGAGACCGCGGGTGATGAGACCAGGGTGACCGTCGACGCCTCGGAACTCCTGGGCGACGTGCGAAAAGTCTGCATCGAAGACCGTTGTTCATCCGAAGGTGACGGCGTCGTCCGGCTCGTCGCTCGTTTCACCGAAGAACGTCCTGAGCGCATCAATTTCGAAGTCACCGTCGCCGATGGTGGCGGTCAGTCGGTGCGGGCCGGTGGCACGCAGCTCAACTGCAACGCAGGCGGTCGCGACATCACGCTCACCCCGAAGCCCGATGGTTCTGATCAGGTCGTTGTTCGGTAGCCCCAGCGGTTCATCCGACCGCGGTTGTTTCGAGACCCGAAGTACATTCGCTTTATGGCGACAGTGTGTGGTGAATTGACCGAGATCGGCACGAAGGACGCGTTGTTCGATCCGATTGGGTCGCAGGTGGTGATTCTCCAGGGCCGGAAGGTCGTCGGCAAGGGATTGGTCGACCGGGGTGATCGTTTCGAGATCGAAATCGGCGACGATGTCAAGGGCGAACTTGAGTTGCAGGTCGGCATTGTCGGTGCTGCGCCCGTGCTGTTCACGGCCCCGCTCGATGGCGAGCTACTCGTGATGGTCAACCGCGGCGGTTCGAACTTTCTGGCCTGACCTCAGGAGCTGCCGCCGTCGTCGGCAACTCCAGAATCTGCCGATCGTTCCCGCGGTGCGAAGAGCTGCACTAGACAGTGGCTCTATGAGGTACAAAAAACTTGGTCGCACCGGACTTGATGTCTCGGCCCTCTGTCTCGGATGCATGAGCTACGGCTCACCGAATCAGGGCACCCACGATTGGGCGCTCGGCGAGGACGAGAGTCGGCCGTTCATTCAGCAGGCACTCGATCTTGGCATCAACTTTTTCGACACGGCGAACGTCTACTCCCTCGGTGCGAGCGAGGAGGTGCTCGGTCGAGCCATCGCCGACATGGCATCTCGCGACGATGTGGTGATCGCCACCAAGGTGCGCGGTCGAATGCGACCCGGGCCGAATGGCGAGGGTTTATCTCGCAAGGCGATCATCGGCGAGCTCGATGCCAGCCTGCGACGGCTGAACATGGACTACGTCGATCTGCTCCAGATCCATCGATGGGATGCCAACACTCCAATCGAGGAAACGCTCGAAGCGCTGCACGATGTCGTGCAGTCCGGGAAGGTCCGTTACATCGGTGCCTCGTCGATGTGGGCGTGGCAATTCACCAAGGCCCTCATGCTTGCCGACCAAAATGGCTGGACCCGATTTGTCAGCATGCAGAACCACTACAACCTCATCCAGCGGGAGGAAGAACGCGAAATGATGCCGCTCTGCGAGGACCAGGGCATCGCCGTCATTCCCTGGAGTCCAATGGCGCGCGGCCGGCTCACCCGCGAGTGGGGCGCGACGACGAATCGGACCGAGACCGACAACTTCGGCCGAACGCTGTACGACACGTCCGAGTCCGACAAGGTCATCGTCGACCGCGTCGGTGTACTTGCCGGCGACCGTGGAGTGCCGCGGGCCCAGGTGGCGCTGGCGTGGATGTTGCACAAGCCCTACGTCACGGCGCCGATCATCGGCGCGACGAAAACGCACCATCTCGATGACGCGGTCGCCGCACTCGACCTTGAGCTCAGCGCCGACGAGATTGCCCACCTCGAAGAGCCGTACGCCCCACACCCCGTCGTCGGATTCGCCTGATCAATGACCAGCGGTTCGGAGACCGACGGTCGGGTTGAGGCTGGAGATGCGTCGAGCTTCGACAGCGTTTGCGAGCCCCCGCGAGCAAAGGCGGACTACCCGGGCGCGCTTGACGGTGTCCGCGTCGTCGACCTGACGACCGTGTTGATGGGGCCTTTCGCCTGTCGGATGCTGGCCGACCATGGCGCCGACGTCATCCGCATCGAGGACCCGGCCAGTGAGGCGTACCGCACCGAGCAGGAGTTCGACGCGCTCACGTCGATCTCGCTCAACATTCATCGAAACAAACGGCGGGTCGGGCTTGACCTCAAGTCGCCCGCTGGTGCGACGGCGGCCCGAGCGATCATCGACTCGGCCGACGTCGTCGTGTCGAATATGCGAGCCGCGGCGCTCGAACGACTCGGCATTGACGCGGCGACGCTGCGGGCCGGCCACCCCGAGCTCATCCATTGCGTCGCGAACGGTTACGGCGCCGATGGTCCCCACGCGAATCGACCGGCGTATGACGACGCCATTCAGGCGCTGTCGGGGCTGGCCGCAATGCAGGCCCGGCTGTTCGGCGAGCCCATGTACCTGCCGTCGGCAATGGTCGACAAGGTTTTATCGCTGCACATCGTGCAGGCGGTCATGGCCGCGTTGCTGCACCAGCGAGCGACGGGCGAAGGTCAGACCATTCAGGTGCCGATGTTCGAGACGATGGTCGCCTTCAATCTCGTCGAACATCTCCGCGGCGCCGCGTTTGAGCCGCCGCGAAGCGAGGTGGGTTACGACCGCGTCTTGAATCCGGCCCGCCGCCCCTATCGCTGTGCCGACGGCGAGTATGTCTGTCTGCTGCCGTATGCGACATCGCAGTGGAGGTCCTTCTTCGACCTTGTTGGCCAGCCCGAGCTGGTCGACGACCCTCGATTCGCGACGCACAACGCGCGGATGCAGAACGTCGATGACCTATATGGCTTTGTCGCGGAGATGGCGCTGCTTCATTCGGCCGCCGAATGGGTGCGGCTGTGCGACGAGCGCTCGATTCCTGCCAACCTTGTGCTCGATCTTCCCGACCTGTTCGATGATGAGCATCTCGTGGCCGTCGACTTGTTTCAGCTGGTCGAACATCCAACCGAGGGTGCGTACCGCTCGATCCGCGACGCGATCAGTTACTCGGCGACGTCGACCGCGCTACGCCATCATGCGGCCCGACCCGGCGCCCATACCGCAGAGGTACTGCAAGAATTCGGTCTCGCCGGGTAACGAGGGCGGTGGTTGTCCGTCGGAAACCTTCCGACGCGTTGCTATAAGTCCGAATGTACGTACAATAAAGCTATGACCTCACTGGCGAAGCTCCTTCCGATTCTTTCGTGGGCGTCTCGTTACGACCGTGCCGACCTACGCAGCGACATGGCGGCCGGGCTGACGGTGGGAGCGATGTTAGTGCCCCAGGCCATGGCGTACGCCCTGTTGGCTGGGCTGCCCCCTGCGGTCGGTTTGTACGCAGCGACGGTCCCCGTCATCGTCTACGCCCTCTTCGGAACGTCTCGCCAACTCGCCGTCGGCCCGGTCGCCATCGTGTCGCTGATGACGGCCTCGGCACTCGCTCCGCTGGTCGAGGAGGGGAGCGCGAGCTATCTCAGTGCTGCCGCACTACTCGCGCTCATGGTCGGGGTGATTCACCTCGTGCTTGGGGCGGGTCGGCTCGGTTTCCTCGTGAACTTCTTGTCGCACTCGGTGCTGGTCGGGTTCACGGCGGCCGCCGCGATCATCATCGGTTTCTCGCAGGCCAAACACATCTTCGGCATTTCGATCGACCGCAAAGAACACTTCTACGAGACGCTGATCGAAGTGATCGCGAACCTGGGCGACACGAACATTGCCACCCTCGTGGTCGGGATGACGGCACTCGCCACCCTCTTCACGCTGAAGAAACTGTTGCCTGGCAGCCCGGCCGCGCTTCTGGTCGTGGCCGGTTCGATCCTTGCGGTCGAACTGTTCGACCTCGAGGGGCGCGGTGTTCGGGTCGTGGGAGACATTCCCGGTTCGTTGCCCGCGTTCGGTCTGCCCACGTTCGACGGCTCGCTCGTTAGCGACCTCATCGGCACGGCATTTGTCATCACGTTGGTTGGCTTCATGGAGTCCATCGCCGTATCCAAAGTGTACGCCCGCCGTCATCGCTACGAGGTCGAACCAAATGCGGAGCTCATCGGCCTGGGCGCCGCCAACGTCGCAGCTGGGTTGTTCGGTGGCTACCCGGTCACTGGGGGCTTCTCCCGCACTGCCGTGAACGACGCCGCAGGTGCCCGCACACCGTTCGCTTCGCTCATCACCGCCGGCATCGTGCTGGTGACCATCGCATTCCTCACGCCGCTGCTCACGTCGCTGCCGAACGCGGCGCTTGGCGCCATCATCATCATGGCCATCATCGGCCTGATCGACATCGCCGAAATGCGTCACATCGCCGTGGTGAAGAAGAGCGATCTGATCGGCCTCGGCATCGCATTCTTCGCGACGCTCATCCTCGGAATCGAACTCGGAATCGGGGTCGCCGTCGTGGCGTCGATGTTGGTCGTCTTCGCCCGGATGTCGATGCCCCACGCCGCAGTTCTCGGTCACGTTGACGGCACCACGAGTTACCGCAACGTCGCCCGTTTCCCCGAAGCTCGCACCGTCGAGGGCGTCACGATCGTGCGCATCGATGCCGCCTTGTCGTTCGTGAATGCCGCGAACATCAAACGGATGCTCCTCGGTTACGCCGAAGCGCTCATCGCCGAACCTCGGTCGCTGGTGCTGGATTCCTCGGGCATCAACGACATCGATGCGACCGGGACCGAGGCACTCGTCGAGATCATCGCCGAACTCGACGAACAGCGAGTCGTGTTGCACCTCACCGACGTCAAGGGCCCGGTTCGCGATGTTCTCCGGCGGGCTGGTATCTGGGACCAGCTTGGAGACCGGGTCCACACGTGCACCAACGACGCGATCGAAGCCATCACCGCCAGTCGCGGCGCCCCAGCTGACCAACGCCGCTTCGGTATCGACGAACACGGCAGCAAACCATCAACCCTCACAACCCAACCCCCCAAAACCAAGTCCAAGGAGTTATCCCGATCATGACCACCCTCGCGGCAACCGAAACCATCAGCGCCCACCAACTCCGAACGTTTCTTGCTCACGGCCCGACGCTTCGGCTACTCGATGTCCGTACCGGCGGAGAGTTCGAGACTGCGTACATTCCCGGTTCGCACAACGTCCCGCTCGCAACGCTCGACGAACATGCCGGCGACCTTGCGGCAGTCGACCATCCGGTCGTCTTGATCTGTCAGTCCGGCGCCCGAGCCAATCAAGCGCGCGCGAAGCTCGCCGCGGCTGGAAAGGACGCCGTCCACATCCTCGAAGGAGGCATGAACGCATGGCAGGCCGCGGGTTGCGACGTGGCCCACGGCGACAACGAACGTTGGGCCCTCGATCGACAGGTGCGGTTCGTCGCTGGAACGATTGCGCTGACTGGCATCGCCGCGAGCGTCATCGTGCCGAGGGCCAAATGGATCGCCGGCGGGGTCGCCGGCGGACTCACGTTCTCCGCGGTCACCAACACCTGTGCGATGGCCGCCGTGCTCGGAAAGCTCCCGTACAACCGCACCCCGAAGTGCGACATCGATGGTGTCCTCGACGCGCTCAACCGGAAGGCGGCGTGACCGCGATGAAGTTCACTCAGTACTACCTCGACTGTCTCTCGCAGGCCTCCTATCTCATTGGCGATCAAGGCACCGGTCGCGCCGTCATCGTCGACCCTCGCCGAGATGTCGCCGACTATGTCGCCGATGCGGCCGCCGCTGGCCTCACCATCGAGCTCGTCATCGAGACCCACTTCCATGCCGACTTCTTGTCGGGTCATCTCGAACTTGCGGCCGCCACCGGAGCCGAGATCGGGTTCTCGTCGGTATGCGACACCGAGTTCCGATCACGGAAGCTCGCCGACGGTGAACGCATCTCGCTCGGCGATGTTCAACTCGACATTCTCCACACTCCGGGGCATACGCCCGAGTCGATCAGCATCGTCGTCTGGGAACACGCCGACGACCCCGAGCCTTATGGCGTCTTGACCGGCGACACACTTTTTGTCGGCGACGTTGGTCGCCCAGACCTGCTGGCGTCGGTCGGGGTCACCCGGGACGAACTGACTGAACAGCTGTACGACAGCCTGCACAACAAACTCCTTCCGTTGCCCGATGCGACCCGGGTCTATCCGGCGCACGGTGCCGGTTCCGCGTGCGGCAAGAACCTTTCAACCGACACGTGGTCGACGATGGGCGAGCAGCGGCGGACGAACTATGCGCTACTGGCGCCCGACAAGCCGACGTTCATCGAGCTGGTTACCGAAGGTCAGCCGCCAGCGCCCGGCTACTTCGAGTACGACGCTGTCTTGAACCGCAAGGATCGCGGCCTGCTCGACGAACACCGTGCTCCGGTGGCCGTGGACCTCGCAACCTTTGACCGTTTGGTCGCCGACGGAGCGATGGTCATCGACGGTCGCGCCGCCGAAGAGTTTGCGATTGGACACCTGGCGGGGTCGATCAACGTCGGCCTCAACGGTCGGTATGCCGAGTTCGCCGGTTCGCTCGTACCCCACGACGTCGACATCGTGCTTGTCGTCGAACCGGGTTTCGAGATCGAGGCGAAGAACCGGCTCGCCCGCATCGGTTTCGACCGGGTCGTCGGTTATCTCGACAATCCGATTGCCGTCATGGTCGACAACGCGGACCGAGTCCAGCGGGCGTCGCGCCTGACGGCGACCGAGTTCGATTCCCGTCGGCCGTCGATCGCTGGGCTGCAGCTCGTCGACATTCGCAATCCCGGTGAAGTTGCGCTCGGGACTATCGACGGCGCGGCGGCGATTCCCGTCGGCCAACTGCCGGCCCGTATGGCCGAACTCGACAAGGCCGCGCCGACGATCGTGTTCTGCGCCGGTGGGTATCGCTCGTCGGCCGGTGCCAGCGTGCTGCGCCAAGCCGGATTCCGCGACGTGTCCGACATCATCGGCGGCTACAGCGCGTGGTCCGAACTGATCACGTCTACTCTTCGCTGAAGCCGCAGTCGGTGACGAGGTCGGCGGTCCAATCGCAGGACCAGTTGGAACCGGTGGAACCGGCAACGTGATACGCGCCGGTCATTCGGTAGCCCATCCCGTTGTAGTCGCAAAGGTTCATGTCAAAGACTCCGGCGAAGCCGTCCTCGCCGACTGGTTCGACTGTGTAGACGTTCGCTGCAGGTCCTTCGATGGCCCGCTCTTCGAACACGGTGCCTGAGGCGTCGTGTCCATAGATGATCGATGGCGCGTCCCAGACTCCGGCCGGGTACTCGGTCGCTGAGCCGGTCAGGTAGAACTGGAGGTATTCGTTTGTTGGCCCAACGAGCAGTTGAACGTCGATTTGGCTCTCGTCGACAAATGCGATCCCGGATCCAACGCTCTCGGCACCATTGACTCGCAGTAGGAAGGTCCCCAGGGCAATGTCTTGTGGGGCGGGAAGTGGTGGCGATGGCATGCCATCGCCGACCGCGACCGGCACGAGCGGGGCGATGGGTTGCGGGCTCGGTGTCAGGGTGGGTATCGGCAGAGGTTCGTTCGGCACGAAGGCGTCAGGCCCGGAGTTCTTGAGTCTCGGCGAAGCTTCAATCAGGGTCGGTGGTTCGCCGAGCCCTTCGACGAGTTCAAGGATGTGGATGTTGAAGCGGATCGTGTGCGCAGCGCCGTTGCCATCGTCGTTGACGGGTTCGCCGAACGTGAAGGCCACGAGCTGACCATTCGGGTCGTAAAGGCCACCGCCGGTGTCGCCCGCCAGCCGAGCTGCCTCAATGCGGTCGAACAGTGAGTCGATTGAGTAGCCGATGGCCTCGACGGGACGATCATCGGGAACCGGTTCGCCGTCAATGAAATGACGGGCGTCGACAACCGCACCGTCAACAATCTGAGACCAGCCGTCAACAATGACATCACCGAATCGCTCGACGTCGGTGATCTCGTAGCGCAGGTAGTACGTACCGATAGCGGCCGCTTGCCATTGCGGGCGAGCGTCCGTAAGTGCGGTGTCGAGGTCCGAGAAGAACCCCGTAGGCGCGTTGCTCGGCAGTGAGGTCGCGACCGGTACCGCGGCAACGTCGCGGCACTCGGGGGGAGATGCGTCGAGGCCCAACTGGCGACCTGCTTCACTTGGCTGGTCGAGTTGGGCAGCTGGTGCTGTGTCCGCCTCGAGTCGGGCCTCTTCGACCGAACCACACGCGCTGGTCCAAAGCGAGGCGAGAACAAAAAGTGCGAGCAACGATCGTGAGGCCATACCGATAAGGCGTTCGCCGACGGCTGTTGGTTCCCCGTTATCGCAGAACGGCCTCGAGGTTTTAGTAGTCGATGCCCTTCTTGGCGAGGATTCCGGTGTCGTACGCGTGTTTGATCTTGCTCATCTCGGTCGCGGTGTCGGCAACGTCGAGGAGCGCGTCGGGGGCATCGCGACCGGTCGCGACGATGTTCACTTTCGTGGGACGCCCAGCGATCGTGGCAATCACATCGGTGCTGTCGATCCAGTCCCAGTTCATCAGATACGTGATTTCGTCGAGGATGACGAGCTGATGTTCGCCGGCCATGATCAGGTCGCGAGCCTGACGCCAGCCGTCGGCTGCGAGCGCCTTGTCGTGGTCGAGGTCGTCGGAGTCCCAGGTGAACCCTTCTCCTACCGCTAACCAGTCGACGCCGAGCCGGCGGCCGATCTTCTCTTCGCCGACCTTCCAGTCGCCGGACTTCACAAACTGCACGACGGCGACTCGCCACCCCATGGCAACGCCGCGAACCATGACGCCGAACGCGGCCGTCGACTTGCCTTTGCCATCGCCAGTGTTGACGACGACGACCGACGGCGTCGTCGTACCACCATCGGGCCGCGGGTCGTCGGCGAGCGGTTCCTCGGCGCTTGAATCCTTGGCGCTGCTGGGCTCGTTCGGGTTGGTGTCAGGCGTCTCATCGTTGGTCATGGGTCGGCGCTCCTTCGATTGGTGATGTCGGGCTCGGGTCGGGGGTTGGGAAAGAAGTTGTACAGCGGCGCGGCATGACGGTGATGGCGCCGTCGTCGAGGTGGATCGAGACATCCGCGCCGTAGTACCGCTTGATGTTGTCCTCGGTAAGGACGTCGGTGGCGGACCCCTCGGCGACGATCTCGCCTTGGTCGAGCAGTACGAGCCGGTCGGCGTACTGGCCCGCAAGGGTGAGGTCGTGCATCGTCGTGATCAGCGTGCGTCCTCCTTCGCAACGAATCGTCTCAGCAGTTCCAGCCTCGGCCGTCATGCCGTAGCCAGTGATGTCGGCGAGGAAGACCAGGTCGGGGTCGGCGTCGATGATCGCCTCTTCGGTGAGCTGCGGGTAACCGAAGCTTGAGCAGTCAGCGTCGGCCGGTGCGCGTGTCGATGCGTTCAATGCCGGCGTGGCGGTTGATGAGGTCGGGGCCATGGATGGCTCCAGTCGTTCGGGTTCGAACGACGCGGGAGTGGCCGACCGAACCGGTCCCTTTCCACGGGGACCAAGGGGTTCGCACGGTGACTCGACTCGACCGGGCTTGTCCGGATAACCGGCATCACCGTTGCGGGACAGCGTCGGAGTCTCACCGACTTCGTTCGAGCACCGAAGTATGACTGCCCGAGTCTATGGCGCCGGAGTTGCAGCCAGCACCCGCCAGGTCGACAGGTTGGCCGTGACGCGCCCTTGCACCGACGCGGTGCTGACCCGCCCAAACTGGCGACTGTCGTCGCCGCCCGGACTCTCGAGGGTCATTAAGTCGCCCTCGATGTCGGCGATGAACTTCACGACGTCGATCGACTTATGCGGATGGCGACAGACGATCGTGTCGCCGACGGCGAGGCGGACGGTGTCGACGCGGGTATCGACGAGCAACAGCTGCCCGTGTTCGAGGTGCGGTTCCATGCTGCGGCCCGACACCCGCCATGGGCGTCGGCGCCGCAGCACCCAGAACAAGAGCTCTCTATACATATTGTCTGACCCTTCGGGTCAGAGCGTTTCCACGCAGGCCTGAGTTCGCGGCGCGGCTTGCGTCGCTTCGCTCCTCGGGACCACTCATGGTTGTCTGACCCTTCGGGTCAGAGCGTTTCCACGCAGGCCTGAGTTCGCGGCGCGGCGTGCGTCGCTTCGCTCCTCGGGACCACTCATGGTT
>Ga0114956_1000068_pt1 | contig 55008 bp, 47 predicted proteins | sample MaitaG_FD_87304 | JGI IMG/M metagenome (GOLD analysis project Ga0114956, IMG submission 87304) | Marine algal microbial communities from Maine, USA - Maine_Asex2 metaG | ecosystem: Host-associated > Algae > Red algae > Unclassified | place: Maine, USA | collected 2015-01-05 | reverse complement strand
TGATCACCACTGAGTACCGCGAGGCGCTGAATCGGGGGCGGGCCACCATTCGACGCGATGCCGTTCGTGGCGATGCCGTTCGCCGCGATGCCGTTCGCCGCGAACGAGTCATTTGCCGTTGGTCGCGCCGAGTCGTACGCCAGGCTGCCACCAGCCGCGCTCGATACCAGCGGGCGGGCGGGACTGGCCGGCGGCGCAAACATCGCGTCGCTTCGGGGCGGCGCGGTTAGCGCGGTCGCGCCGGCGATGGCTGGTACCGGAGCGATGCCGACGGGGACGGGAGGAGCCGCCGCGACACCGTCGGTCGGCGCACTCGGTGTATGCGTCGCGGGAATGGCGTAGGCACCCGAGGCGACCGGAAGACTGGTTGTGGCGGCGCCGACCGGCAGGCTCGTCGGTTTACCCGGTTGCAGCGCCGGCATTTGGGCCCGACTCAACACCGCCGACTGTGGCGGCCCATTCGGGTGCATGGCGGCCCAGGAGCGTCGATCGAGCAGATACGCAATCCCGGTGGCAATGCCGATACCGAGCAACGCGAGGGCGATCAGTGAGCGGGCGTTAACCAAGCTGAGGCGTTCGGCCTCGACGATGTCGGGCCGCAGTGCAATCGGCCGGGAATTGAGGGCCGCTTCGACATTGAGGTCGCTGATCCGCGCCAAAAAGTTCGCTTGCTGCGCGACCAGCGAGGCCCGCTCGGACTCGAGACCCGAAGCCTCCGCACCCTGACGATCGATCTCGATGAGTTGACGTTCAACTTCGGCGAGGAAGTCGTCGTAGCTGTCGCGGACGGTCTTCGCGGTTTCGATCGATGCCTGACGGACCGTCTGGTCGTAGGCGTCAACGATGGAGTTCGCCGCCCAAACGGCGGTGACCGGATCACTGGCGGTGTAGGTGACCGTGATGCGATTGGAGAACGGGTCGCCGATGATCTCGCGACTCGCAGTGAGTTCAGCGAACGAGATGTTGATCGGGTCGCGCTCGGCTTCGGCCGGATTCTTGAGGATTTCGATCGCCGCGCTGCTGACCGGTGCCGAGGCCATGATGCTGACCTGGTCGTTTGCGTAACGCTCCGCGTCGAAGCCGGCGCCGCCCGCCGGTTCGCGCAGGATGATATCGACCGAGGACACATACTTCGCTTCGCGTTGTAGGTCCAGCACTACCAACAGCACGCAGAGCGCGAGTATCATCGCAGCAGCTAGTCGCCAGTGGCGTTTCAGCGCTGAGAGAAGCGTTGGTTCGGTACGGGGCGAGAGCATGTGACTATCAGTGTGGCGGAACATGGCGCAAATTCGACCTTCTTGGGGAGATTGCCTATATGGGACCTCGCGCTCGTCGTTACAGTTCATTGTGCCGTCACACTTGTGGCGCCATTAGCAAAGAAGCGTTACGTTATGTTTCCGTTGTACCTAGAACGGTCGCTGCCGCGACAAATCCACCTCACCCAGCGTCCTCTGTAGGCCGCATGACCGGGGCAATTCGGGCGCTGATACGCTCGTCCGTTGCTGCAAGCCTCAGATGGCATGTTCCCTAAGCCTAGAGACGTTTGCCGTTAGTAGATAGATGATAATCGTGGGCGAAACACATTTGAATATGCCATTGTCGGCTACCGCCGACCCTGAACCAAGCACTGAACGCGCTGCCGAACGCACCGTTGTCTCGGTCCTCGGTGTCGACATCGACGCCATCAACCAGAGCGATGCCGTTGAACGCATCGCACGCTGGATTGAGACCGATCAACGCGAGTACGTGACCTGCACCAATGTGCACGCGGTCATGGAAGCTCAGGATGATCCTGAGGTTCGGGCTGCGCTGAGCGATGCCGGCATGGTGACACCTGACGGTGTCCCCCTTGTCTGGTGTGGCCAGCAGGCCGGCTCCGACCGCATCCAACGCGTGTACGGACCTGACCTCACCCTGGCCGTTCTTGAGCGAGCGGCCAAAGAGGGCTGGTCATCGTTCTTCTATGGCGGCGGCAACGGCGTCGCCGAACGGCTGGCCGAAGAAATGCAAGAGCGATACCCCGGCCTCCAGGTCGCCGGTACCTACAGCCCGCCGTTCCGGGACCTCACCGAAGCCGAAGACTCCGAGATCGCAGCGATGCTGAACGACTCGAAGGCCGACATCATCTGGGTCGGGCTCGGTTGCCCGAAACAAGAGAAGTGGATGCGAGAGCAGCGGCCCAACCTCAAAGCCTCGGTGCTTCTCGGTGTTGGCGCGGCGTTTGACTTCCACACCGGCAAGGTCTCGCAGGCCCCCTCGGCTCTTCAGCGGGTCGGCCTCGAATGGTTCTACCGCTTATGTGCTGAACCTCGCCGCCTCTGGAAGCGGTATCTGGTTCTGAATCCTCGTTTCGTAAAATCCGTACTGTCCGATCGCCCTGCCCTTAAGACCAGGGAGCTGATATGACCGCCTTGATCGAATCCACCGATCTGCTCGAATCGATGCCGGCGCACGCCGAGCTCGACACCCACCGGGTGACCGGGCCCTATGTCACGACGGTGAAGCCACTCATCGACCGCTTTGTCGGCACCCTCCTACTGATCGCGGTCTCGCCACTGCTGGCGGTCGCCGGGGTCCTCGTCGCCAAGGAGATGGGACGCCCGATCTTCTTCACCCAGCAGCGAGTCGGCAAGGACGGCAGGGCGTTCACGATGTACAAGTTCCGCTCGATGCTCCCCGATCGTCGGAGCCCACGGGAAGCACGGACTGGAACGGCGGCCGACCGCGGGAAAGGCAGTCCGACTCCAGCGAGCGCTCCGGCCGAAGCGGGCGAAGATCAGTTCGATGGCGAAGATCGTCGCAAGACGCACAAGTCTGACCACGATCCCCGCCACACGAAGCTCGGACGTTTCTTGCGGAAGACCAGCATCGATGAGCTTCCACAGTTCTGGAATGTCATGCGGGGCGAGATGAGCCTTGTCGGCCCGCGACCCGAACTCGCGAGTGTTGTCGAGTCGCGGTACAGCGACTGGCAGAACCAGCGCCACCTTGTGAAGCCCGGTTTGACCGGGATGTGGCAGGTGACTGCTCGGGCCGATGGCCGGCTCATGCTCGAAGACACTCAGTGCGACCTCGACTACATCGAACAGGTCTCACTACTCACTGACCTAAGGATCTTGGTTGCCACGCCGATGGTCCTGCTAGGTCGCGGTGGCGGCCGCTGACTATCCGATTTCGCTCGGATCTCCTGGAATCTGCTCTGTCCCCCCCCGCAAGTAACTTCAGAAAGAAGCCGCAATGACCATCAAGGTTACGGTCCTCGGAGCCGGAGGATTCATCGGCTCGAACCTGGTCGAGTTCATGCTCGGCAAGGGTGACTACGACATCACCGGTGTTGACGTCACCTCAGACAAGCTCGCTGGCATCGAAGGCGACGCCTTCAACTTCAAGCAAACCGACATCATGGCTGACGAGGCCGTGGCCTCGTGCATCGAGTCCGACCTGATCGTCGATCTTGTCGCCTATGCGAACCCGAGCTTGTACATCGAACAGCCACTCGACGTCTTCCACCTCAACTTCACGACGAACATGCACGTGGTCGACCTCGCGGTGAAGCATCGGAAGAAGCTCATCCAGTACTCGACCTGCGAGGTCTACGGAAAGCCCACCGGCGAAACGTGGCATGAGGACAAAAGCGATCTGGTCATGGGACCGATCGACAAGCAACGTTGGATCTACGCATCCGCAAAGCAGCTCCTCGAGCGTGTGATCTACGCCTATGGCGCCGACGATCAGCTCGACTACTCGATCATCCGGCCGTTCAACTTCGTTGGCCCCCGCTTCGACTACCTGGTCGCCGCTGGTAGCACCGGTGGTCCTCGGGTCTTCTCACACTTCATGTCGGCGCTGCTCACCGGTGGCCCGATGTACCTCGTCGACGGCGGCGGACAGCATCGTGCGTTCACCCATATCGACGACGCGAGCGAGGCGTTCCACAAGATCGTCACGCAGCCCGAGAAGAGCAACCGGCAGATCTACAACGTTGGTAACCCCGACAACAACATCACGATCCGCAGCCTCGCTGAGATGATGATCGAGATCTACAGCGAACTGAATGGCCACCGCCCCGACACCGAGCTCATCGAAATCTCTGGCGAAGACTTCTATGGCGAGGGTTACGAAGACGTCGATCGCATTCCGCCGAACATTGGCAAGATGACCGAGCTCGGTTGGACGCCCTCGCATGGCATGAAAGAAACCCTTCGGGACGCGATGGAGTCATACCTCGACGCACCAATCCCGGTCTAGGAAGTCCGTTCGGGTCGTCGCTGGTCTAGCCGCCAACGACCCGCTCGAACATCTGAATCCAGTGAGGCAGGACAGACGGCCACAGGTAGCGCTCAGCTATCGCACCGGCCCGCAGTCCTGCCTCTTGTCGTTCCGTAGCACTGAGCTGTTCGATCGATCGCAGCGCGGCGCCGACCGCGTCGGGGTTCGTCAGCCAACCGCCTCCATCGGCGACGACCGGCACCCGTCGTTCGACCTCATCGCTTACCAAGGCCGGCATCTGCAAAAGCATCGGTTCGATCAGTCCGCGAGGCAGGCCTTCCCACCGCGACACCAGCGCGGTGAGCGTTGCGCCTGCGAACGCGTTGTTGAGCGCATGGCCCGATCGCGGCTCGAGGAACCGCACCCGCGATTCGACCTGCAGTTCGGCAACGAGTCGTTCGAGGTCGGCGCGTCCGTTCTTGAAGTCGGCCCCCATCAGCACGAGATGCCAATTCGGCGCGTCAGCGACACCGCGGACGAGCGCATCGAGACGTTTCATGTAGACGTCCATGCGACCACCGAACAAGACGACCGGAGCATCCGCCGCCAAGCCGAGTTCGTGCCGAAGCGCGGTCCGATCGACCGGCGCGGACGACCGCTCGAAGCCCAGCGGCAGCACGTCGGCCGAAACGCCACGAGCGACCTGTGCGACCTCGTCGGCTTCCACCGGCGTGAGCGCAGTAACCGCGGCGGCTTTCCGCAACAACCGCCGTTCGGTCAACGCGATGGCCAGGCGCTTCCGGCCGCCGTGGTGCGTCAAGCTCTCGGTTGCATACACGCCGTGCGTCGTGACGACATAGGGCGCACTCGTGAGTCGGGCGACGAGATTGTTCATCGGCGAAAAGCCGTTGTGGATATTCACCACGTCGGAACCAGCCGCATCGATTCGTTCGACGATAGTGCGAGCGATCGTTCGCCGATTGTCGCCGGCGACCAGGTGGATGATGACCCCCGCTTCACGGAGATCAGCGAGGACCGATGGATCAGTTCCCGGCCACGCGCCTGGAATGAGGAGATCGACGTCGTGTCCGGCCCGGACGATCTCTCGACTCAACTCGGCAACCGCGCCGACCACGCCAGACGTCGGACTCAGGCCGTATGAGAGCACCTCTGCGATCCGCAAGCCATCGAGCGTAACCTGAGGAAGGAGTCATCAGAATGAGCATGTCAACCCAACGGAAAGAAGCAACGAACCGCACGATCGCGGTGTCCGTGGTGATTCCAACCCATAACCGACCCGCAGAGCTACAACGCGCGGTTGCGTCGGTTCTCGCCCAGGTAGACGTCGAGGTCGAGGTGTGTGTCATCGACGATGGCTCGACGCCCGCAGCCACCATCGTCGCGGACCAGCGCGTGCGCCTGATTCGCCACGACACGCCACAGGGCGTCGCGACAGCGCGGGCGCACGGAGTCGCCGAAGCTCGCGGCGAATGGGTCGCCTTTCTCGATGACGATGACCTGTGGGCGCCAACAAAACTGCAGCGTCAACTCGATGCCGCCCGAGCCGCCAACGCGTCGTGGGCCTTTACCGGCGCCGTCGGCGTCGACACCGAGCTGCGGGTGGTCGCCGGGACGCCGCGTGGGCCGTTGGAGCTCGACGAACTCTTCGCTCGGAACTCCGTGCCGGCTGGTGCCTCGAATGTGCTGGCGAAGGCCGAGCTGCTCGCCCGGGTCGGCACCTTCGACCCAAGCCTGCGGCACATGGCCGATTGGGACTTCTGGATTCGCCTGGCGAAGGCCGGAGGCACACCGGCCGCGGTCGCCGAACCACTGGTTGCCTATGTGCAACACGACAACAACGCCTCGCTCGATACCGCCGACATCGAACCCGAATTGCATGTGATCGCCGAGCGGTACGGACATCGGGTCGACTCCAGTTACGTCCATCGGTGGATCGCGTGGTCGCATCTGCGATCGGGAGATCGATTTGCCGCAGCTCGCCGGTACCTCAGCGCCGTTCTCTCCGGCGACACGAAGTCAGCCGGCCGCCTCATCGCCGCGCTGATCAGCCCGGCGCGCGCGACAAACCGAAACAAGCCCGACCCAGCCTGGGCCGCCGACGCCGATCGGTGGTTGGCCGCCTACCGCAACTCGTCGGCGCCGACCCCGGTTGCGGCTGACACCGAGACAGCGGTGCCGACCCAACCGGCGGCGGGTTCGTTAGCCGACGGCGACAGCCGCCCGGCACTCGACACCATCACCGTGATCATCCCGACGATCGGGCGGCCACTGTTGCGCGGCACGCTTGCGTCGATCGCGAACGGCACCCATTGGCCAGCGAAGCTCGTCGTCAGTCAGCAGCGATCCGACCCATCCCCTGCGATCTGGGTTCGCGAACTGCAACAGCGCGGCCTGAATGCCGTACACGTCCACAACGAAGACCAAATCGGCGCGTCGGCCAATCGAAATCGAGGCCTCGAAATCACGACGACGCCCTACGCCTGCTGCACCGACGACGACTGCATCGTCGACCCCGAATGGCTCGACCGCATGAACACACTGCTGACCGAACACGATGGCAAACTCATCACTGGCGCGGTGCACCCTGAAGAAGGCCAGGACGTTCCGGCCACGATCACGAAAGAGGAACCGTTCGAAGTTACCGGCCCGGTCATGGGCAACGATCCCCTCTTTGCCGGCAACATGGGGTTGCCGATGACGGCCGTCGAAAGCGTCGGCTACTTCGACGAACGGCCGATCGTTCGGTACGCCGAAGATGGCGACTATTCGCATCGGCTGCTGCGAGCCGGTTTCAGTATTCGCTACGAACCCTCGGTGATGGTTACCCACGCCTACTGGCGCGACGACGCGGGCCACGAGCAGGTCTACGCGCGCTACGCGTATTGCATCGGCGGCCTCTATGGCATCCACGCCCGAACCGGCGATCGCCACATGGCCAAACGGGCGGCCTACGACGTTGTGCGGGCACCCTGGTTCATGCTTCGGGGTAAGGCCACGCAGAACGAGCCGCTGTTCATCGTCGGCAAGCAGTACTTGCGCTACCTCGTGCCCGGCTTCGTCGCCGGCTTCCGCGGTCGAGACGATCTCGTGCGCTTGCCATGATGGTGCCGGATACGACCGCTCGCGGGTACAACGAGCCCCGATGAACGAATCAGCTCCGGTCGCGGCCGATGTCGGCTCGACCAGCAGCGCCGTCATCTGGCGGACGCTGGCCTTTGTCGCCGATCGGGGCGTCTCGATCATTCGCACACTCGTGCTGGCGTGGCTGCTCGTGCCAGCGGATTTCGGTGTGCTCGCGGCCGCGGTCGGCACGGTCGAGCTCATGCTCGCGGTGACGAACTTTGGTCTCGAGAACGCGGTTATCCAGCTCAGCGATCCGAAGCGCGACGACTACGACACCGCATGGTCGATGCGCCTCATTCGCAGCGCGATCGTCAGCGTCGTGGTCATCGTCTGCGCTCCGATCTTCGCGGACCTGTGGAATCAGCCCGATGCCGTTGGCGTCATGCGGTTGCTCGCACTCCGACCGATCCTGAACGCCTTCCGGAGCATCGGCACGGTCGAAGAACGGCGGGCCCTGAACTTCCGACCCGACGCTCTCGTTCGAGCCTCGCGTGGCATCACCGACACGGTCGTTGCGATCGCCCTCGCCGCAAGCTTCGGCGTCTGGGCCATGGTGTGGGGCCAACTAGCCGGTGTCGTCATTGCCGCCGTCGTGTCGTACATCGTCGCACCGCATGTGCCCCGCCTGAAATGGGCGCCGTCGGCCAAAGCGCTCAGCTCGTTCGGATCGTGGTTTCTCGTCGGCGGCATCGTCGGTGCGCTCGGCGACTTCGGCCTCCAGGCGATCGTGTCCAATGTGCTCGGCTCTGACGACCTCGGACGGTTCTATCTCGCCTTCCGATTCGGCCTACTCATCGGCCTGGCCGCGTCGACGATCGTCGGCGACATATCGTTCAGCCTGTTCTCGATCCGACGTGATGACGACGACGGCACAAAACGAGTCTTCCGGGGTTCGACGGTCGCGATCGTCGCCGTCGTCGCCCCGATCGCAATGACCCTCGCCGCGGTTGCCGAACCAGCAACCGAGTCGTTCCTCAGCGACCGATGGACCGGCGTTGGTCGGGCGCTCGCGCTCATGACCTTCACCTCGATCATCGTCGCCGGGGCGCATGCCGCGAACCCGATGTTCCTCGGCCGGGGCCGGCCGGAACTCGTGAGCGCGATGAGAGTCATGCGCACCATCGTGTTGTTACCGCTGGCCTGGCTCCTTGCGAGCCGCTACGGACTATTAGGCGCCGTCTGGGCGCTCCTGGTCGGCGAGCTCATTACCCAGGTCGCAAGCTGGGTCGTCGCCCACCGGATGGTGCCATCGCTCTACCGCGGGCTCGGCCGTCCGATCATTGCGCTCGTGGTCGCATCTGCGGCTGGCGGCGCGATCGCCTTCGTCATCGCCCGGCTGACCGAACCGTCACTCGTCATGGTCATCGTCGCCGCCTTCGCTGGTGTCGTCTCGGCACTCGGATTCGCGCGGCTTCTTGACCGCGTCGCGGGTCTGGGCATCGTCGACGCCGTTGTCACGATGCTCCCCGACCGGTTCCGCAACCGAGTCGGCGCCAGTGCTGTCTCGCCGCCAACTTCGTAAAATGGAGGGCGTGGATTCACCAACCGGTGAATCGAGGAGCGACATGGATCTCAAGGAACGCATCCGGCCTGCGATCGAGACGATCGGGTCGGACCCCGCATGGCGAGTCGTCCGCGGCGCGCTGCGGCGCACGCCACGGGTGCTTGTGCTGCTGTGGCACCGAATCGATCCGGCTGGTCCGCGTCACTTTGAGATCGTCCGTTCGCTTCCGTCGGAGGTCTTCGACGCACAACTCACCGAGCTCGCATCAATCGGCGATATTCGCACGCTCGATCAAGTCGCCAACGGCGATGTCGCGACCGACCGCCCGACGTTTGCGCTCACGTTCGACGATGATTGGATGGGCTACAACGACCACGTCGTTCCGGTCCTCAAGTCGCACGGCCTCACCGGCACGTTCTTCCTGTCCGGCCGGATGCTCGACAGCACCGGCCCGACCTGGTGGGAAGCACTCGAGTTCGAGATCCTCGACGAAGGATTCGACGCCGTGTGTGCCCGCCTCGGTATCACTGCCGCAACACCGGGTGAACTGGCGGGGCAGGCGCAGGGCACGCCGCTTTCGGTCCAGATCGAGCAGAAGCATGCCGAGCGGCAACCGGCGATGACGGCCGACGAGATCACCAAGCTCATCGACGACGACATGCAGGTCGCGTTCCACACCCGCGGCCATCGAGATCTGCCGACACTCGACGCCGACGAACTAGCCTCCGAGCTGCGGAACGGCCGAGACCAACTGGCCGAGCTCACCGGCGAGCCGATCGATCTCATCGCCTACCCCCACGGTCGCACGAACGCCGCCGTCGAGCAGGCGACTCGCAAGGCCGGGTACCGCCGAGCGTTCACGACCACCGGGCGATCACACAAGACCGACGGCGAGCTGCCGTTCGAGATCAGCCGCTGGGACCCGGTCGTCGCCTCAGGCGCCCGATTCCGCACGAAGCTCGCCAAACGGCTGCTCGTCGCATAGCGCCGTCGCCTCGGGCACCCTCTCCCGGGGGAAGCGAACCGCCCGCAAAACTGAAAGAGGCCGGACCATGATCGATCCGGCCTCTTTGTCGTTCAGGTAGTGCGACGGCTCAGTGACCCTTGCCGCTTGCGACCGACTCCATGTCGGAGTCGACCATCATGCGCACGAGGCCGGGAAGGTCAACCTTTGGCTTCCAACCCATTTGCTCACGAGCCTTCGTGGGATCACCGAGCAGGTAGTCGACCTCGGCCGGACGTTCGTACCGGGCGTCGTACTTGACGTAGTCCTCCCAGTTCATGCCGACGTGCTCAAAGGCCAACTTGCAGAAGTCACGGACGCTGTAGGCCTCGCCCGTTGCGATGACATAGTCGTCGGGCTCGTCTTGCTGGAGCATCATCCACATCGCTTCGACGTAGTCGCCGGCAAAACCCCAGTCGCGCTTGGCGTCGAGGTTGCCGAGGTAGAGGAAGTCCTGATTGCCCTGCTTGATGTTCGCAACCGCACGGGTGATCTTTCGGGTCACGAAGGTCTCACCGCGGCGAGGGCTTTCGTGATTGAACAAGATGCCCGAGACCGCGAACATGTCGTAGCTCTCGCGGTAGTTGATCGTGATGTTGTGGGCGAAGACCTTGGCGCACGAGTACGGCGAACGCGGATGCAGAATCGTCGTTTCGTCCTGCGGCGGCGGCGTCGAGCCGAACATCTCCGACGACGAGGCCTGGTAGTAGCGGGTCTTCTCGGTCATGCCGGCCATACGAATTGCTTCGAGCAGGCGGAGGGCACCGGTACCGACGACGTCGGCGGTGAATTCGGGAATCTCGAACGACACCTTCACGTGGCTCTGGGCCGCAAGGTTGTAGACCTCGTCGGGTTCGATCTCGCGAACGAGACGGGCCAGACCCGAACTGTCGCCGAGGTCGCCGTAGTGGAGCGTGAAGTTGCGATGAGCTTCGTGGGGGTCCTGGTAGATCTCGTCGAGACGCCAGGTGGTGACCGACGATGACCGGCGCACGACACCGTGAACGTCATATCCCTTCTCGAGCAGAAGCTCTGCGAGGTACGAGCCGTCCTGGCCCGAGACGCCAGTGATTAGAGCGGTTGGCATGTTCTTGCTACTCCTTAGTGTGCGCCTGCGGTGGCAGCGCCGCGCAGATCGTCAATGTTGTCGAGGAACCAGGCATAGGTTTTTTCAATGCCTGATCGGAGGTCGGTTGGTGCGGTCCATCCCAACTCGGCGAGCCGGCTCACATCGAGAAGCTTCCGAGGCGTTCCGTCGGGCTTGGAGGTGTCGAACTCAAGTTCACCCTCCGGATACACGACGTCACGAATGGTCTCAGCCAATTCCTTGATGGTCACGTCTGTTCCCGTACCGACGTTGACGTGTTCTTCGCCGTCGTAGTTGTTCATAAGGAACACACACGCGTCGGCAAGATCGTCGACGTACAGGAACTCTCGCATCGCCGAACCGGTCCCCCAGACCTCGACGCCGGAACGACCCGCGAGCTTCGCCTCGTGGAACTTGCGCATGAGCGCGGGGAGCACGTGCGAGTTCTCGAGATCGAAGTTGTCATGCGGGCCATACAGGTTTGTCGGCATCGCCGACACGAAATTACAGTCAAACTGCTTTTTGTAGTACTGGCACAGCTTGATGCCAGCGATTTTCGCGAGCGCATAGGGTTCGTTCGTCTGCTCAAGTTCACCGGTGAGCAGTTCACTTTCGACCATCGGCTGCTGCGCAAGTCGTGGGTAGATACAAGAGCTACCGAGATACAACAGCTTCTTGACGCCGTACTTGCGGCTCGCCTCAATCACGTTCGTGGCGATCATGAGATTTTCGTATATGAATTCGGCCGGGTAGGTCGAATTGGCCATGATGCCACCGACCTTGCCAGCCACGAGGTGCACAAACTCAGGCCGATTCTCGTCGAACCACGAATCGACGTTCGCCTGGTTAACCAGATCGATCTGATCACGACCAGCGCGCATCACGCCGGTGTGGCCGGACGCCTCGAGATTGCGCACGATCGCCGAGCCCACAAGCCCTCGATGCCCTGCGACGAAAATTTTTGAGTCAGTCATAATATGTTCGCCCATACGTGGCAGGGTACCGGTCTTTCGAAAGGAATTTCACTGGCCTAAATGCCCCATCTGTACGCTGCCCGGGTGAACGACGCAGCCAAACGACCCCCTCACCTCGACCCAGTCAGCTTCCGATCTGCAGTCCTCAGCGACGTCGCGGCCATCGTCGAGTTGTGGCAGCTCGCTGGCGTCGCCACCGATACGTCGGGGTCCGAATCAGAACAGGACCGCATCGAGATCCACACTCGCCTTCAGCGGGACGAAGACCTGTTCGTCGTCGCCGAAGACGACGAGAAGCTGGTGGCAACGGTCATGGGCTGTTACGACGGGCACCGAGGGTGGATCAAACGGTTCGCCGTACATCCAGATCGGCGTCGGTCCGGCTTGGGTCGCCTGCTGACGGCCGAACTCGAACGGCGCTTCGTCGAGGCTGGCATAACCGAACTGCGGCTCTCGGCATGGCGCTCGAACGAGCTGGCCCTCGACTTCTGGAACGCGATGGGCTTCGACGAAATCGATATCGCCTACTTCACCAAGTCGCTGCGATGAGCACGCCGGCAATGAGCACGCCGGCAATGAGCCTGCCGGCAATGAGAGTTCGGCGATGAGTGCTCGATTCCCGGCCTCGTTCTATTGGGGGGTCACGTCGTCCTCGGTGCAGATCGAGGGGGTCGCGCCGGCTGCGGACTGGTCGGCGTGGGAGCGGAAGGGTCACGCGCCGAAGAGCAACGACGGCAACGGGTTCGCCACCGACTATCGCGACGATCTCGCGATGGTGGCCGAGCTTGGTGTGACCGACCTTCGACTCACACTCGAGTGGGCTCGCATCGAGCCCAATCCCGGCAAGACCGACCGGGCAGCCATCGACTTCTATACCGACGTGCTGCGCACCGCGCGCCACGTCGGCCTTCGTCCCTGGGTCACGCTGCACTCGACCTCGTTGCCCGGGTGGTTTAACGAAGACGAACGAGGGTTTCGCGATTCGGCATCGCGTGCCTACTTCTGGATGCGCCATGTCGACCGGTGCGCGGAGAACTTCAGCGAGTTCGCGTATGCCTGGACCCCGATCGACGATCCGATCGGTTGGGCCTTGCGGGGCTACTTCCTCGGCTCTCGTCCGCCCGGAATTCGTGACGGCACGCTGGTACGCGAAGCCGCCGAAGGCGCCCTGCACGCGGATCATCTCGCCGCCCAGCATCTGGCAGCTGGCGGTTTGAAGACGATGTGCGTGCGCGGTGTGCCCACGCTGTTCGCGGCCGAGGATGACCCCGCCGGCGACGTCGACCAAAGGGTGCGCTGGTGGGCGGCCATGCTTTTCGACTCGTGGATCGACGCACTCAGCAGCGGCGAGGTTCACCTTCCCGACCGCCGTGCCCTGCTTCGCCCTAACTGGGTCGACGACTTCGACCTCGTCGGGCTGCAGTTCGATCATCCGGTTGGTGTGTTGGCCGACGGATCGTTGGCCCCGTTCCCAACTGGGAAACCTCGCTCCGACACCGGCTTCGTGCCGCTGCCCGAGGAACTCGGGGTGGTTCTTGAACGGGTGGCCGAACGGCTCCCCACGAGGCCGATTGTCGTCGCGGGCAATGGGGTCGCGACCGCCGACGACGATTGGCGCGGCGAACTCTTGCGCGACACCATCGACGTCCTCACCGACGCCCAACGCGGCGGCGTTCCGCTCGCTGGCTATTTCCACGACACGGCGATCGACGGGTACGAATGGCGGGCGGGTTTCAAGACCCAGCGGGGTTTGATCGATCGTTCACGCACGATCAAACCAAGCGGCGAATTCTTCGGATCGATGAGCCCGGCGCGCAGCCGAGACTGATGCGTTCTGACCATTGACGTAAAGCTTCGGGGGTCAGCTGCCGACAGTCGCGAGGATGTCCTCCATCACAACTCCGGCCCCAGCTGCCTTCGTCGGCGGCGCGAATCCCGGGCTGTTGCGCTCGTGGAACTTCGACACAACTTTTGTCATCGGCACTCTGGCGATCGGACTCACCGCAGCGGCGATCGTGACGTTACGGCCGGCGTTGTGGATCCCGATTCTGCTCGCCGATCTGTGGTTGCTCGGCTACCACCATGTCGTGTCGACATATACCCGTCTCTTTCTCGACGGTCAGACTCGGGCCGAACACCGGGCCATGCTCACCTGGGTACCGGTGGTCGTTGTCATCGCCGTCGTCGCCGTTGGCGCGGGCCTTGGTTTCTGGGCGCTGACGACGACATATCTCTATTGGCAGTGGTGGCATTATTCGCGCCAGAGCTGGGGCGTCTCACGCACCTACTCGGTCGCGAGCGAGGGGCGTGTGCCGAACCACCGGACGTCGCAAGCATTGTTTCTGGCCGTTCCGGTGTGGGGAATCTTGTGGCGTAGCGCTCAGGGATCCGAGACGTTTCTCGGTGCCGATCTTTGGACCGTTCCGGTTCCGTGGTCTGTCGTTCACATCGCCGGCCTGATAGCGCTTGGTGCAGTGTTGTGGCAAGTCGCCGCCTGGGCTTGGTCGGCTCGGCGCGGTGCGCTGCCGACGATGCATGTGCTCTACACGGTCTCGCACCTCGTGATCTTCACGGCGGCATATGTGCTGATCCCAGACATCAACTACGGCTGGCTCGCGATCAACATCTGGCACAACGCGCAGTACATCGCCTTTGTCTGGTACTTCAACAACAAGCGCCATGGCGGCGATAAGCACGCAAGCGGCACCGCGACTGAGTTGGACGGCAGTCCGCCCCGGCCCCGCCTCATCGAGCGTTTGAGTCAGCGCAGCAACCTGGCCACGTACCTCGGCGGATGTGTTCTCGCGTCGACGGTGCTCTACGTCACGCTCGGCGCAACGATCGTCACCATCGTTCCAGCGATCGTCGTTTATCAGGCGATCAACTTCCATCACTACGTCGTCGACTCGGCGATCTGGAAGGTGCGGAGTGAATCAAATAGAAGGACGATCGGTTTTGTCCCCTCCTTGCCTACGATTGGTCACCATGACTGAAAAGCTGCCACTGATCAGGTCTGTTGTTCTCCCTTTCATCGTTGCCGTTATCGCGGCGCTGGTGCTCGGGGCGTGCTCGGGCGATACCTTCGACGTCAGCGTCGGTCAGGAATCATCGAGGACCGCCGATACCTCGGCCGCAACGGAAACGTCTTCGGAGTCGGTCGACACCGCCGCGCCGCTGCCAACACCCGAGCTCACCGACGAGCAGTTAGCAATGGTCGACCCGACCGGTTTGATAGCCGAGGTCATCACCGATCTGGGCGCCGACCCATCGAACGCTCCCGCGGCTGCACTCGATCTGCAAACCGCCGACTTCTGCGGGTTCGATGTCGTCGACGATGCCAGCGACGGATCACGCGAAGACCCTGCGGCCCGCGCCTGCTTCATCTCTGGTGTCGCGAACAATGTCGAGACGGTGCTCGTGCAGAGTCGCCCCGATGCGGGAACCCAGGTCGTCCACGTGTTCCGCGTCGACCCGGCTCGTGGGGCAGTCACCGACTACAGCGACCGCGACGGATGGTCCGGCCAGGTGTGCTCCGACGTTGTTGCAGAACCCGCCGAGGGACCGAATCAGTTCACGCTTGCGGAGTGTGCCGCGCTCTAACCATGTCCCGAGCGCTACCGGCTCGAGGTCAGCTGCGGCCGCGGTAGATGGCCGACGGACCAGCGGCTTCTTTATTCAATCGCTTCGACAAGTGCAGACCTTCGAGAACGAACTCGATGCCTGACGCGACGAGTGCCGAGTCGGTGAGATCGGACTTGTCATAGCCGATGGCCCGCAGCGCATCGGCCATCGCCGGCATCTTGTCGAGCAGCTTGAGGTAGTCGGCGTCGGAGATATCTTCGCCTGCGTTGACGACGACCTCGCCGCCTTCGAAGGCATCGAGCACGCCTCGAACCTGATCGGGATCGAGGGCTTCTTTGAACACCGTGAGCACGGCCGCCTTCAGGAGGTGTTCGATGATCTCGGCGTCGCGGCCCTCTTCGAGTGCGTCGATTTCGATCTTGCCCATCGTTGAACCGGTGAGCGACTCGAGGTCAACGATGCGAGGAACGGCTCGATCGCCCTTCTGACGCAGGCATCGACGCACTGCGCTGGCGACCATCGTTTCGTAGTTGGCGATGCTCAACCGGACTGAAACACCCGACCGCTGATTCACATGCGCGCTGTCACGCGCCAGGTGCGTCATCGTGGTCACGATCTCGGCCATGAAGTCGGGAACGTCGGTCGTGATGCCGGGCGCCTCGAACGGCTCGGCCTCTTGTTCGACGATGTCCATCTCAAGGCCGATCTCGCGCGGGTAATGCGTGCGGATCTGGCTGCCGAACCGATCTTTGAGCGGCGTGATGATGCGGCCACGGTTCGTGTAGTCCTCGGGGTTTGCTGACGCGAACAACATGAGGTCGAGTGGCAGGCGAACCTTGTAGCCGCGCACCTGCACGTCGCGTTCTTCGAGCACGTTGAGGAGACCGACTTGGATTCGTTCGGCGAGATCGGGCAACTCGTTGATCGCGAACAGGCCGCGGTTGGTCCGGGGTACGAGGCCGTAGTGCAGTGTCAGTTCGTCGGAGAGGTACCGACCTTCGGCGACCTTGATCGGGTCGACCTCGCCGATGAGGTCGGCGATCGAGGTGTCGGGCGTGGCGAGCTTCTCGGAGAATCGATCGTCGCGATGCACCCAGCCAATAGGCGTTGCGTCGCCTTCCGCCTCGATCAGGTCCTTTGCGAACTTGCTGATCGGGTTGTACGGATCGTCATTGATCTCGCTTCCGGCCACGATCGGCATCCACTCGTCGAGCAGACCGGTCACCGAGCGGATCATGCGGGTCTTTGCCTGGCCGCGTTCGCCGAGGAAAACAACGTCGTGGCCCGCGAGCAGGGCGCACTCGAGCAGCGGCACCACGGTGTCTTCGTAACCGAGCACCTGCTCGAAGAGCGGTTCACCGTCGGCGATGCGAGCGACCGCGTTTTTGCGGACCTCTTCTTTCACCGGAATGGACTGCCAACCGGCGGCTCGCAACTCGCCAAGGGTCTGGGGCTGTGTCATGTCACGAACCTACGTCACGATCGGGCCCACTGTGCACGCGTATGGGCAACGATGTCCGAAGTAAGCAAATCCCTTACCCTGACCCGGTGACTCCAACTGAGAAGCGCATGGCCGCCATGTGCATGATTGCCCGATCCCTCGTCGCTCCGTTTGCCAAGGTTGAAATCGACGGCCGCCAAACGTTGGCCGATGTCGGACCGTTCGTCGCCGGCGCAAATCATCGCAGCCTCGCCGACCTTTTCGTCGGGCTGGTCGCGTTCCATCATTTGGGTGTGTTTCCCTCGATCCTCTTCAACAGACGGATGCTCCCTGGGCCGCTCAGTCGCATGGCCGAAGCGTGTGGCGCGATCCTCGTCGACGAAGGCGGCGCGACGAAAGCAGCCGTCACAGCGGTCGGCAAGGGCGCGTGCATCATGGTCATGCCCGAGGGCGGGTTGTTCTTCGACGAGGCGGCTCCGAGGCAGCTCGGGCCTATCAAGCCAGGCATCGCCCGAATCGCTCGGCTCGGGTCGGTACCCATGGTGCCTATCGCCGTCGACGGCACCCAGAAGGTGTGGCCGAAGGGCTCGTTCCCACGATTCCATCGCAAGCGCCCGACGATCGTCGTCACCGTCGGTGAACCAACACCATCCGCGTTCTCGGCAACCGCGGACCAGAACGATGATCAGGGCGAGTCCGAAAAGTTGATGGCAACGGTCGCCGCGATGCTGATCAACTGATGGGCCTATCGACGATGGCCCCGTCAGCTGATGGCTGACCCCCGCTGATGGCCAGCCATGAGGTCACCGGCGACTGGCGCATCGCTCCGGCATCGGACGATGACCGCAAGTCGGCACCGAGCCACGAGTTCGACGCGTCGGCCTGGCACCGCGCTGCGGTACCCGGCCACTGGCAGGACGTTGCGGCTTTCGCCAACCACGACGACCCGGTCTTGTATCGGCTCGAATTCTCGACCGCCGACATCAGCCTCGATGACCGATCCTGGCTGGTGTTCGACTCGGTCGGGTATGGCGCCGATGTCTGGCTCGATGGCGCCTACCTCGGTACGACGCAGGGGTACTTCGTTGCCCACGAATTCGAGGTCACGCGCCAACTCGCCGAACGCGACGACCATGTACTCGCGGTCGAAGTGTTCTGCTCGCGGTCGAGCCCGACCACGGCTCGCCGCAACTTGCTCGGCATCTACGACAACCCCGAATACATGGGCCAGACCACCAACCCGGGCGGTATCTGGCAGCCGGTTCGCCTCGTCACCTCGGGTTCGGCGCATCTGCAGAAGCTGCGAGTGCTGTGCACCGAGGCGACCGAGTCGAACGCGAGTGTCCGGTTCAGTGCCCAGCTGAACAGCGTCGACCCCCAGCCGATCGAGATCGTGACGAGCGTGATGCCTCCCGATGGCGGCGCGCCGGTGACGATCCGAACGCAACATCATCTCGCCAGCGGCGACACGAGTCTCGAATGGCGCGTCGGCATCGACGATCCACGGCTGTGGTGGCCGCACTCGCTTGGCGACCAACCGCTCTATCGGGCGCAGGTCGCCGTGATCACCGAGGACGGCGCGACGTCAGATCTGCTCGAACGAACAATCGGTCTACGCACCGTAGAACTCAGCGGTTATCAGCTGACCATCAATCAACGCCGCATGTTTGTCAAAGGCGCCAACGTGTGGCCCGCCAGCCCGTTGCCCGTCGATGCATCGCCGGCGCGGGCGGGCGACGACATAGCTCGCGCCGTCGACCTCAACCTCGACCTGTTGCGAGTACACACCCACGTCGCGTCTCGCGGCCTGTATGACGCGGCCGATCGCGCCGGTGTGCTCCTGTGGCAAGACCTCCCCCTCGACGGGCCGGTCGCTCGCGGCCTCCGGTCCGAGGCGGTCACCCAAGCCGAGGCGATGGTCGACCTCCTCGCCCATCACCCGTCGATCGTGTTGTGGTGTGCCCACAACGATCCGACCGGCACCAGCCGCCACCCCGATCGCGATTCCTCGACGCTTGGCCGAGCCCGCCGCATCGGCCTGCAGCAAGTGCCGTCGTGGAACAAGAGCGTGCTCGACCGATGGGTCGAGCGGGCGATACGCGGCCTCGACCCAACCCGCCATGTCATCCCGCACTCCGGTACGTGGCCGAGCCCACCGCGCCTCGACGGCACCGATAGCCATCTCTGGTTCGGATGGGGCCAAGGGTTTGGCCGAGATCTCGCCCTGCTTGCCAAGTCGATGCCCCGCATGGTCCGGTGGGTGTCGGCATTCGGCACCCAGTCGGTGCCGCTGACGGCCGACTTCTGTGAACCGGACCGGTGGCCGTCGCTGAACTGGAGCAACCTCGCCGGCGAGTACGGCCTCGACCGTGCCGCAATGAATCAATACGTGAATCCTCATGCCTATGAGACGTTCGACGACTGGGCCAACGCCACCCGCAACTATCAAGCCACCGTGCTGCGACGCCAGATCGAAACGCTGCGCCGGCTCAAGTACCGACCGACCGGTGGTTTCTGTTTCATGGCCCTTGCCGACGGGCGACCCTCGATCTCGTTCGGCATCATCGATCACGAGGGCAATCAGAAGGCGGCCTACGACGCGGTTCGCCAAGCGTGCGCGCCGGTGATCATCGTTGCGGATCGGCTCCCCCGGTATCTCGATGACGTCGGCGAAGTCCTCGACCTCGATATCCACATCGTCAACGACCGTCCGCAACCAGCTGGCGAGCATCGCACGGTTGCAACGCTTCGCTGGGAAACCGGTGAACGTTCGTGGTACTGGCAGGGAGCCGTGAACGGCGACTGCGTCGAACGCGTCGGACGGGTGAGCTGGACCGTTCCAGAGGCGGTCGGTCGGGTCGTGCTGCTCGTCGAATTGCACCGAGTCGACACTGGCGAGGTCGTCGCAACGAACGAGTATCAGTCGACTCTGCGCACTGGCAGCCGATAGGCACAAAACCGGGTTCTCCCGGACCGGGGCCGTGGGTTCGCCCACGGTCGACCTTCCCGAGTAACTTCTCTTGGTAAGTCAGCTGAGAATCACAGTGACACGACCTTGTCATGCCGCAATCGGAGACTCCCGCAATGGCGCAAACCGTTCGTCCAACCCGTGCCCCGAAACCGACCCGCAAACCGCCGCGGGTTACGCTTCCTTATCCGCTGAACCTGTGGCAGTCCGCCATCGGCCGCAAGTGGATCATGGCACTGAGCGGCATCGGGCTCGTCGGGTTCGTGCTCGCCCACATGATCGGGAACCTCCACCTCTACGAGGGCCCGGTGGAGACCTACCACTACGCCGAAGTCCTCCGAGAGATCGGCGCTCCGGTTATTCCGCACACGGTCTTCCTGTGGATCATGCGCATCGGGTTGATTGCAATGTTCGGTCTGCACATCGCATCCGCCCGCTCGTTGCAAGACATGAGCCGCCGAGCGAACCCGAAGTCGAACCTCGTCGACAGCAATAAGCAGTACGCCGGTTCGCAAGACTTCGTGGCCGCGAACTATGCCAGTCGCACGATGCGCTGGACCGGCCCGATCATCGGCCTCTTCCTGCTCTGGCATCTCGCCGACCTCACGTGGGGCTGGCTGAACCCCGACTTCGTGAAGGGTGATCCGTACCACAACGTCAGCGCATCGCTGTCGAGCCTGCCGGTCGCGATTCTCTACATCGTCGCCAATCTCGCGCTCGCCGTGCACTTGTTCCACGGCATCTTCAGCGTGTTCCAAAGTCTGGGCGTCAACAGTCCGAAGATCAATGCAATCCGGCGCCCGCTCGCAATCGCGGTGGCTGGCATCATCCTCGTTGGCAATCTCAGCTTTCCGATCCTGACGCAGGCAGGGGTCATCGACGATGACGGAATTGACGTATTCGAAAGCGGCGAAGCGGCCGAGCTGGAGGCAGCAGAATGATCGGGCAACTCGACTCTCGTAACCCCGAGGGTTACGACAACGACATCGCGAACGCGTGGACGAACCACAAGTTCGCGATGAAGTTGGTGAACCCGAACAACAAGCGCAAGTTCGACGTCATCGTCGTCGGCTCGGGTCTCGCAGGTTCATCAGCTGCGGCGACCCTCGGTGAGCTTGGCTACAACGTCAAGCTGTTCACGTTCCACGACTCGCCGCGCCGAGCTCACTCGATCGCCGCGCAGGGTGGCATCAACGGAGCGAAGAACTACCAGAACGACGGCGACAGCGTGCACCGGCTGTTCTACGACACGGTGAAGGGTGGCGACTTCCGCAGCCGCGAGTCGAACGTGCATCGGTTGGCCGAGGTCAGCGTCAACATCATCGACCAGGCGACGGCCCAGGGTGTCCCGTTCGCCCGCGACTACGGCGGTCTGCTCGCCAACCGGTCCTTCGGTGGTGCGCAGGTTTCTCGCACGTTCTACGCCCGAGGGCAGACCGGCCAGCAGTTGCTGCTCGGCGCATACTCGGCCCTCATGCGCCAGGTCGCTGCGGGCACGGTCGAGATGTTTACCCGCATGGAGATGCTCGACCTTGTCGTGCACGACGAAGCGGCCCGCGGCATTGTGTGTCGCGACCTCATGAGCGGTGAGATCAGCGCTCACTCGGCCCACGCGGTCGTGCTCGCAACCGGCGGCTATGGCAACGTCTACTACCTGTCGACGAACGCGATGATGTGCAACGTCACCGCGGCATGGCGAGCCCACCGCAAGGGCGCAATGTTCGCGAACCCTTGCTACACGCAGATTCACCCGACGTGTATTCCGTCGAGCGATGAGTTCCAAAGCAAGCTCACCTTGATGTCCGAGTCGTTGCGTAACGACGGACGCATCTGGGTGCCGGACGCTTTCGACGAGAGCCGGGCCGCCGGCGACATTCCCGAAGACCAACGCGACTACTACCTCGAGCGCAAGTATCCGGCCTTCGGCAACCTGGTGCCGCGCGACGTCGCGTCTCGCAACGCCAAGACGGTTGTCGACGCGGGCAAGGGAGTCGGGCCGCTGAAGAACGGCGTGTACCTCGACTTCTCCGATGCGATCAGCCGCGATGGCAAAGAGACGATCGCCGCCAAGTACGGCAACCTCTTCGACATGTACGCCAACATCACCGGCGAAGACCCGTACAGCACGCCGATGCGCATCTACCCGGCCACGCACTACACGATGGGCGGCCTCTGGGTCGACTACGAGTTGATGAGCAACGTGCCCGGCCTGTTCGTGCTCGGCGAAGCCAACTTCTCGGACCATGGCGCGAACCGTCTGGGTGCGTCGGCGCTCATGCAGGGTCTGGCCGATGGCTACTTCGTCATTCCGTACACGATCGGCAACTACCTGGCCGACAAGCTCGGGCAGAAGCCGATGGACACACGTGATGCAGTCTTCGAACAGTCGATGACCGCGGTCGATGACCAGACCAAGAAGTGGCTGTCGACGCAAGGCACAAAGTCGGTCGACTACTACCACCGCGAACTCGGCAAGCTGGTCTGGGACTACTGCGGTATGGAGCGCGACAAGAACGGGCTCGAAAAGGCGCTCTCAGAGATCCCGGCGCTCCGCGACGAGTTCCACAAGAACGTGCGGGTACTCGGCTCGGCATCGACACTGAATCAGTCACTCGAAAAGGCGGGCCGTGTTGCCGACTTCTTCGAGCTCGCCGAACTGAAGGCACGCGACGCGCTGGAGCGTGAAGAGTCCGCCGGTGGTCACTTCCGCTCCGAACATCAGACCGAAGAAGGCGAAGCCAAGCGCGACGACGAGAACTTCAGCCACGTCGCTGCGTGGGAGTGGAACGGCGAGGGCACAGCGCAGACCCGCCACCGGGAAGAACTTTCCTTCAACTACGTCAAGCCCAGCCAGCGTTCTTACAAGTGAGCGGAGATATGTCAGAAACACTCAACGTCACCCTCCAGGTTTGGCGTCAAGAAGGCCCAGAGGCCCGAGGCCGCTTCGAGACCTACGAGGCTCGGAACATTCCAACCGACTCGTCATTCCTCGAGATGCTCGACGTCGTCAACGAGGACCTGATCGAGGACGGGACCGAACCGATCGTGTTCGAGAGCGATTGCCGCGAGGGCATTTGTGGCACGTGTGACCTGATGATCGATGGGCAGGCCCACGGCCCGCAGAAGGGCCAGGCCACGTGTCAGCTCCATATGCGCAGCTTTAACGACGGCGACACGATCGTCGTCGAGCCGTGGCGGGCAACCGCGTTCCCGATCATCCGAGATCTCGCGGTTAATCGCTCCGCGTTCGACGAGATCATCATGGCCGGCGGTTATATCTCGGTGCCGACGGGCTCAGCGCCCGACGCGAACCTCACCCCGGTTCCCAAAGAAGGCTCCGACACCGCGTTCGACGCGGCCGCCTGCATCGGTTGTGGCGCGTGTGTCGCCGCGTGCCCGAACAGCGCAGCACAGCTGTTCACCTCGGCCAAGATCCAGCACCTGAACCTGTTGCCGCAGGGCCAGGCCGAGCGCTGGGAACGTACCGAGAAGATGGTCGAGACAATGGAGATGTACTTCGGGAGCTGCACGAACCACGCCGAATGTCACGAGGCGTGCCCGAAGGAAATCCCGATCGACTTCATTGCGTACACCAACCGCGATTACATTAAGGCGAAGGCCAAGAACCGAAAGCTTGCTGGTCAAGCCTGAGGCTCGCGGTGGTTTTGTTGGGAAACAAATGTTTGGGGGAACGCAATGATAGTTTTGGGAATCATCACGGCCCTGTGGGCGACAGCAACGGCGGGCGCGTTAGCGCTGTGCCGTATCGGTCAACCGAGCCGTTCGTCGAGGTCGGCTCCGCCGAGGCCGGCGTTACGGCTGGTGCGCGACGATGACACATTCAGTGAGATGGAACGCCGCGGTCGCCTGATCCTCAGCTGAGGTCAATTCCGGGCGCAGGAACTCGGTCACGGCGGCTGACGCCTCGGCCAAGTCGACGAGCAGTTCGGCGCGCAGCGGTGCCGGCACGCTCATGTTGTTGCACCACATGTCGAAGCCCATGCGTTTGGCCATGAGCTCGGAGTGCCCGACGACGAAGTTGTTCTCGTCGAGCAGATCGAGCCACTCATTGACGCTGAGACAACGCAGGTGGCTTGGGTCGCGCTTGCGTTCCCAGTCGTTCGCAAACGCGGCGACCTCAGCGTCGTCGGGCACAACGTTGTCGACGAGCCCGAACACGCCGCCCGGCCGCAGCACCCGTGCGGTCTCGGCGATAAAGCGGTCGGGGTTTGCAAAGTGGTGGGGAGCGATTCGGCAGGTGACAAGGTCGAAGCTGTCGTCGTCGAACGGCAGAGCCTCTGCGTCGGCAAGTTCGAAGCGCACGTTGTCGATGCCGCGATCGGCGGCCTGCTGCCGAGCGACGTCGAGCATCTCGGGCGTCACGTCTGAACCTACGGCCTCCCGCACATGTTCGGCGCACGCCAGGGCGACATGCCCGGCGGCTGTCGCGATATCAAGGGAGCGCCATGCGGGGTCGAAGTCGATCAGCTCGATCAAACGCCCAAGGCTCGCTCCCTTGGCATGCACGGAACTCGTGGCGTAGTTCGCGGCATTCGCCCCGAACTGCTGCCGGACGAGATCACTATTGCTTTGCGCCATTGCGCACCTCCTCGATGATGTCGGCCAGTTTGGCAAAGGCGTCGGTTGCCGGCAACGTTCGCCACGAGGCCAGACGTCGACATGGGGCGAAGCTACTGCCCGGTTCCGTTCGCAGATACGTTCGGAGAATGACTGACATCCCGATCGATGGACTGCCGGGGCTTGAGCCGTCACCGGACGAAGACGCGTGGGACACGTATCTCACGTGGGCCCTCGAACAGCTCGGCGGCAACCCCGACAACGGGATCACGAATACACAACTTGCCGAGCTTGAGGCGGCCGCGGGCGCTCCGATGCCGTTCGAGATCGGGCTGTTGCTCGTGCACGGCGTGCCCGATGGTGAGAAGTGGTGGCAGTGGAACGACGACCCGACGGCGACGCTCGCTCGCTGGAATGCCCAGTTGCTCGACGGTGTGCGCTTCGATGTCGAACACAACAACCTGTGGCTCGATTCGTGGGGAGCGCGCGCCGACGATCTCGGTGAGCGATTGCTCGTCGCGACCGATGCATTCACGGCTGCTCCCCAGCTCCTTCCGCTGTGGGGGCACCGTGCGGTACCACTTGCAGTCGCACGCGACGAAGAAGCGGCCGAGGCCAACCCGGTGTTGTCGGTTCATCAAACCGACGTAATTGTGTACGGCACCGATCTGGCTGCGTGGCTTCATCGCGAGTTCGACGTACCGCTGCCGACCTGGCCCGACACGCCGTCGCGTTGGTTTCCGTTCTGGTCTGAGCTCGGCGAACAGGGCTAGATTGCGGGCCGCACCAGGCACCGATTGAGAGGCGAATCGTGACACCGCAACGAGGCTTTACCGACGCCGAGTTCGAGCAACGAACAACGCGATGCCAACAGATGATGGCCGAGCGTTCGATCGCAGCGCTGATGGTTTGTACCGAACCCGAGGTTCGCTATTTCACCGGGTTCCACACGCCGTTCTGGCAGAGCCCGACGCGACCCTGGTTCGTGGTGATCCCGGTCAAAGGGAAACCGATCGCCATCATCCCCAGCATCGGGGGTGCATCGATGTCGGCCACCTGGATCGACGACGTGCGGACGTGGTCGTCGCCCCAGCCCGACGACGATGGCGTCACCTTACTGACCAGCGGTCTACGCGAGATCGCCGGCGGTACCGACGCGACGATCGGCCTGCCGATGGGACCGGAGACCCACGTTCGTATGCCGCTGCGTGACGTCGATCGGCTGCGGGCCGAACTCGGCGACTTCGTCGACGTTACCGACATCATCAGCTCGTTGCGTATGGTGAAGTCCGAAGCCGAGATCGCGAAGCACCGCCACATTTGCGGCATCGTGTCGAACGCGTTCGATGAGCTGCCGAACCTGTTGTCGACCGGAATGACCGAGCGCGAAGCGTTCGCCGCGTTCCGTGGTGAGATCCTGCGTCAGGGCGCCGACGATGTGCCGTACCTCGTCGGAGCGACCGGCCCCGGCGGCATCGACGACATCATCCGCCAGCCGTCGGATCGCGAGATCGAGACCGGCGATCTGTTGATCTTCGACACCGGCTCAACGTTCGACGGCTACTTCAGTGACTTCGACCGAAACTTTGCGTTCGGCGAGGCCGACGACGGCGCCTGCGATGCGTACCGGGCGGTGTGGGAAGCGACCGAGGCGGGCCTCGAAGCGGTGCGCCCCGGTGCCACGACGACCGAGGTTTTCGCTGCAATGAACAATGTGTTGAAGGCCAACGGTTCGCTCGGCAACGACGTCGGCCGCATGGGTCACGGGCTCGGCATGCAGGTGACCGAATGGCCGTCGCACACCGCCAGCGACGACACCGTGATCGAAGAGAACATGGTCTTGACGCTCGAGCCCGGGTTGTTGTGGGCGCCGGGCAAAGCCATGGTGCACGAAGAGAACATCGTGGTGCGAGCCGACGGCGCCGAACTGCTCAGCCGCCGTGCCGCCGCCGCCCTACCCATCATCTGAGGAGGCTTCGATGCACACCCTGTCAGCAGCCCAGGTCGAGTCGTTTCACAACGACGGCTACCTGTTTCTCGATGAAGCGCTGAGCTCGACCCAACTTGCGGCGTTGGTCGATGATTTCGCGGCATGGGTCGAAGAGAGTCGGGGTCACGAGGCGCCCTATGGCATCACCGTCGACAACCGTGCTCGCTTCGACCTCGAGCCTGGCCACTCGGCGGACCATCCTGCGTTGCGCCGGATTGCGTCACCGGTCGAGGTCTCTGATGCGTTCCTCGCCGCCATGCGAGACAACCGGGCGCTCGATGCAGTCGCCCAGCTCATCGGTCCGAACATCGAGTTCAACAACGCGAAGATCAACTCGAAGCAGCCGGGTTCGTCCACCCACGTAAAGTTCCACCAGGACTTCATGTTTCAGCCCCATTCGAACGAGGACCTGATCGCTGTGTTGTTCTTCCTCGACGAGGTGACCGCCGAGAACGGTCCGCTTGAAGTCGTGCCCGGAACGCATCGTGGGCCGCTGTTCGACCATTGGCACGATGGCGTGTACACCGGTGCCGTCGACGCCGAGGTCGCCGCCGAACATGCCAGGGCCGCCGTGCCGATTGCGGGGCCGGCGGGCTCGGCGTGCCTGATGCACACCCGGCTGCTCCATGGGTCGGCCCCGAACCAAACCGATCGGCCACGGACGCTGTTCATCTGCGAGTATCGGGCCGAGGATTCAAAGCCATTGCAGGTCAACCACATTCCCAGCCGTTACGAAGGCGACGTGGTGCGGGGCGAACGCACTAATCGGGTCCGGTGCTCCTCGTACGAGATGGAATTCCCCGAAGTGCCGACGAGTGCGTCATTCTTCGACCAACAAGCGAAAGCACCGACGCCATGAGTCCTACCGATAGCACAGCCACCGAAATGGACGGCCTCGTGACGCTCCCGTTCGAGACCGATGGCGGCTTCGGAACCCGAGCCCGTATCGGCCTGATCGTGCTGGAGACCGACCAGACGATCGAGATCGAGGCTCGGATGATCGACCTCGATGGCGTCGACTTCTACCACTCGCGCATCCCTATGGAGATCGAGGTCACGCCGGAAACGCTGACCGCCATGGAGCAACGGCTTCCGGTCGCGGCCGGCTTGCTGCCGCCGAGGTTCAACTTTGACGCGATCGGCTATGGGTGCACGTCGGCGGCGACGTTGATCGGGGCCGATGGCGTGACCAACGCGATCCAAAGCGCCCACCCCGAGATGCCCTGCAGTAACCCGATTACCGCGACCATCGAAGCGTTCCGAGCGCTCGGTTCGAAACGGATCGCGATCGTGACGCCCTACACCGCCGACGTGACCGAGCGAATCGTCGCCCACTTCGCCGACGCCGACCTCGAGGTCAGCGCGGTTGGATCGTTTCTCGAATCAAGCGATCTCGTCGTCGCCCGCATCAGCGAAACATCAATCGCCGATGGAGTCCGCACGATCGCGGCTCGCGGCGACTGCGACGCCGTCTTCGTGTCGTGCACCAGCCTGCGGGTGATGGGCCTTGTCGCCGAGCTCGAAGCCGAGATCGGCATGCCGGTCGTGTCGAGCAACGTCGCTCTCTTTTGGCACTTGCTACGACTGGCCGGCGTGAACGACACGCTCGATCACCTCGGCGCCATCGGCGCGCTCACGCCCGCAAACCCGTAGAGCCGCAGGCCCGAACCGCACAACGAAGCCAACCCGGGCCTACGTGGAAACGCTTCGAGCCGCAGGCCCGAACAATGTCAGGGCCGATCGCCGAATTCGGGGCTTTCGGTGCGGGTTCGTTTGACTTCCCAGAAGCCCGGGATTTGCGCCATGCCGACGAAGCTGTCCCAGAGCTGAAGCGCCTGATCGCCCTTCGGTGCCCGGGTGATGACCGGTCCGAACAACGCCACCCGATCGCCGTTGACGTCGTCCATCGCGATGATCGGTGTACCGACGTCGTCACCGGTCAGGCCAAGGCCGATGTTCATGCGGGTCTCGATTTGAGCATCGAATGACTCGTCGTCGAAGGCTGCCGCGTGTTCTGTGGAAAGCCCGACCGCCTCAAGCGCCTCGGCCGCGGTGAACTCGCGGTTCTTGTCGTGGTGGATACGGCGGCCATACTCCCAGTAGAGGGGTTCGACCGCGGCGTCGCCATCGGCGTTGCGCACCGACTCCATGACTCGCAGCAGTTTGTGGGTGAAATCGACCGCCTCGAAGTATTCGCTATCGGCGGCTGGTTTGTTTTTAGCGAGCAGGCTGATCGGCTGCCAGGTGATGTTCACGTCGCGCTGAACGCGCACTTCGTCGACAACCCAACGGGCTGTCACCCAACACCACGGTCAAATCGGGTCGACCCAAAATTCAATGTCCATGCTCGGCACGGTACTTCACCGCAGGCGGCGACGCGACGGGTCGACCTCAGCTCATCTGTTCTGCCGTGTGACCGACGGGTCTGTGACCATGAGACTGCCCCGCCCCGCGTTGCCCGACATGATCTTCGCCCTGTGGGCCGTGCTGATCGCGATCGTCTTCTCCGAGCGCGTTGTGAATGGCGACGGCGATCCGGCTCGCCACATTCGGCTGGGCCAGATGATGATCGACGACCGAGCGCTGGTGCGGACCGACACGTTCTCGTGGCCGGCCGCTGGATCGGATTTCCTCGCGTTCGAATGGGGCAGCGAGGTGACGTTCGCTGCGGCCTACAACCTCGGCGGCCTCCCGGCGGTCGGTGCGCTCGCGGGCGGGGTACTCGCGCTGAGCTACGCGTTGTTGTGCCGCTTCTTGCTGCGTCAGAACGTCGAGCCCGCGCTCGCCTACGGAGCGACGACCGCCGCCACGATCATGACCGCGCCGCACTGGCTCGCCCGGCCCCACATCTTCACGTTCCTCGGCGTCGCTCTCCTGCTTCCGTTGCTCGAGGCGAACCGATGGCGGCACGTTTGGCTGGCCGCTCCCCTCTTCGTAATCTGGGCGAACTTCCACGGCGGCTTCGTTTTCGGACTGGCCGTGATCGGCGCGTACGCGGCCGGCGATCTCATCGATCGGAGCGACACGGCGATGCCAACGATCGCGATGCTCGGCCTCGGCGCAGCGGCGACAGTCGTCAATCCGTATGGCCTTGGGCTGCATCGTCATATCGGGTCGTTCTTCGGATTGCAGACCGTGCTCGACGTAACCGACGAGTTCCAACGCCCTGATTTTACGTCGTGGACCGGCATCGTCATGCTGGTCGGCATTGCTGTGGTGATCGGCGCATTCGTGGCCGCTCGTCGGCGACCCCGTGCCGCGCACGTGTTGATGATTGCGATGCTGCTCGTGTTCGCGATGCAGGCGCAGCGCAATCTTGCCCTGTTCGGCTTCGTGGCTTTGCCACTTGCCGCCCTGCACTACAGCCCGGCACTCGCGGATCGACCAGTGCGCAGTATCCGGGCCTCGTTCCGCCGGGATCATGAGCGGGGCCGCACTGGCCCGTGGGCCGTTGCGGCGACCGCCCTACTCGCGCTGATTGCGGCAACCGGTGGGCAGCCGGTGGGATTGTCGATCGTGAGCCAAGAATTTGACGGCGCGACATTTCCGGTCGCGGCGGTGAGTTCGGCTCAACAAGCTGACCTCGAAGGCCGGCTGTTCAACAGCCTGATGTGGGGCGGCTATCTGTTGCTCGAATGGCCGGAGCAGCGGGTGTACATCGACGGCGGAACTGATCACTACGGCGACGGGCATGTCGCGGAACTCGTGTCGGTGCTCGGTCAAGAACCCGGCTGGCAGCAGACGATGAGCGATCGCGAGATCGATCTCGTTCTGCTGCCGCCTCAGGTCGCGATGCTTCGGTCGTTGGTGACCGACGAAGGCTGGACGTTGTGGCACTGCGACGCGGTCGCCGCGATCGCGGTCCGGCCCGGTCACGATGGGCCTGCGCCGCCAGTCGCCCCGTCGGCACGCCCCGCCATTTGCCCGGTTGCCGCGCACTCGATCGATGGTCCACCCGACACGTTGGCCAGCGCGGCGAACGATTGACCCGTTAACCGACCTCGGCGAACAGTGCTTTCAGGTAGGCGCCTTGGGGGAACGTGACCGGATGATCGATCGCATGCTCGGTGCGAGCGATCTCGCGGAGGCGCACGGGGCGAGATCGAGCAACGGAGAAGACGCCGTCGTAGAACGCGTCGGCGGTGACCCGGCTGGAACACGACGCCTGCACGAGCAGCCCGCCGGCACCCAACAAGTCGAGGCCAAGGTTCGTCAATCGGGTGTACGCCCGCAGCGCTCCCCCGATGCTGTCTTGGCGCTGCGCGAACGAGGGTGGATCGATGACCACGATGTCGAACCGCTCACCCTGCGCAGCGAGTTCTTCCATGATCACGAATGCATCGCCGACCTCGGTCTTTCGACGGCAGGCGGCAACCGCTTCGTCATCGGCGTTGAGTTCGAAGTTTCGATCGACGCCCTCGATCGCTTGCGGGCTCTGGTCGACGCTCAGCACAAACGACGCACCGCCCGATGCGGCGTGGATCGAGAATCCGCCCGTGCACGAGAACACGTCGAGCACTCGGGCCCCCTCGGCGAGGTCTTGGACGAGCGCCCGGTTGTCGCGTTGATCGAGAAAGTGACCGGTCTTCTGTCCCTCGATCACGTCGCATTCGAAACGCAGACCGTTCTCAAGAAACTCGACCGGACCATCGGGAGCCGGACCGTAAATCACGCTGCCTTCTTCGAGCCCAAACGTTGGCCCATCGGCGGCGGCTCGGCCGAAGCGCACGACGATCGTGGTCGGTTCGAGCTGCTCGACGACCGCGGCGATGACGTCTCGTAGATGCGGCAGCCACGCTCGCGAGTAGAGCTTCAACACGAGGGTGTCGGCATACCGGTCGAGCACGAGGCCCGGGAAGCCGTCGTTCTCGCCGTTGATGCACCGGTAGGCGGTCGTGCGGGTCGACGCTACGAGTGGCCGGCGCACGTCCATCGCTTTGGTCACGGCCTCCTGCCAGAACTCGGTATCGATCTGGCGCGGCCGGCCGCGGTGCAGCACCTTGACGACGATCGGCGAGTCGGGATCGTAGAGACCGATGGCGGCGAACTTGCGCTTCTCGTCGAAAACGACGGCGAGGTCGCCGCTGCTCCGGCTGTCGGCGTCGCCGCCGATCGAGTCGATCGAACCGTCGTAGATCCACGGGTGACCGGCGCGCACTTGCCGGAGCGCGTCGGGGGTCAGCCGGACCGCGATCCGCTTCTCCGATACGGCAGGAAGATCTGTAAGGGAAACCAAGATCAGCCAGTAAAGCTGACGTGGGTGACCTTTGCTCCGGTTTGGCTGACGGCGGCCGCGTGTGATGGGGATGTCGCGGTTGGTGACCAACCGAAGCTGGTCGCAGGCTGAGCGGTCAAGACCACGACGGGTTGCGTCGGGATCACGGAGCTCGATGCCACCACAACCTGCGGCACGGGAACCGCCGTCGGGGTCACAGCGAGGTCTGTGGTCGTCGCGGCGACGGGCGCCGTCGTCGGTCGAGGCGATGCCGTCGGCGCAGGTGTCGGCGTCGGCGTGACGGCAACCGACTCGATCAACGAACCAACCTCCATGGTGACGAGCGAGTCGAGGGGTTGCGAGTAGTAGCGATCGTCGAGAATGACGAGGAACGACTCGCCGGTTGCGCTCCGCGCAAGATGGCATGCCGACCTGATCAGCGATGCCTCGCTGAGCGGAATGACGGAAACACCGAGCTGGTCGATGCAGTAGTCGGTCGGATCACTTCCCGCCCGCACATAGTCGTCGTAGATCTCGATGACCTCGGGCGTAGCGACGGCACACAGGTTGACTGCATAGCTGCCACCGTCGAGCGTGAGCGTTGCGCCAACGACATCACCCTCGGACCAACTGACGCCGCAGCTTGGTGAATTATCCTCGGAGGCGATCGACAGTGTGGCGGCATCGAACCGGTCGTTCGGGTCGGCCAGGACCTCGACCGTGTAATCGATCGTGTTGTCGGACTCAGGAAACTCGCCATCGACCGCAGTCACCCGAGCCGTGAGTACGAGATCGTCCGCGTTGATCGTGCCGAGGTTCGTGTTACCGAAACACGAACAGGCATAGGCGGTGCTGAAGGTGGCGGCGATGAGGCCGGTCGCAAGAACGGCGACCGCAACGAGCGCGCCAACGACCCGCCGAACGATCGTCCGAGAACGGCGAGCGCGTCGATGTCCACCGGCGTGTGCTCCCAAAGGCTCCATGGTGGCGACAGTAGTGCAGGTCGGTCCACGACTCGCCGACAGAGAGCACGCCTGGGGCCTACTGTCGGTGCATGGCTCCATCTTTAGGTATGTGTTTTCACCGTGAGGCGGCTCCGTCAGATGTCGTGGCGCAGGTGCGATCGGCCGAGGCACTTGGCTTCGAAGAATTCTGGGTGATCGAAGACTGCTTCTACACCGCGGGCGTGAGCTTGGCGGCGACCGCGTTGGCGGTCACGAACGACATCAGTGTCGGCATCGGCATCATGCCCGCCGTTGCGCGGAACCCCGCGATCACGGCGATGGAGATCGCGACGCTCTCGAACCTGGCGCCGGGGCGCTTCCACGCGGGCATCGGTCACGGCGTGCAGGAGTGGATGGAGCAGATCGGCGACCGGAAGGCATCGCCGCTGACCGTGCTCGACGAAACGATCACGGCGGTTCGTTCGCTGCTGCGGGGCGAGACCGTGACGGTCGACGGCCGGTACGTGACGATGACCGGCGTCACGCTCACTCCCCCGCCGACACAGGTGCCGCCTGTGTCGGCCGGCGTTCGTGGACCGAAGTCGCTCGAACTGTCAGGCCGTACTGCCGACGGCACGATCCTGGCCGACTTCTGTTCGCCCGAGTACGTCCGCCGGGCCCGCAAACACATCGCGGCCGGAGCGTCTACTCCCGCCGCCGCGGCCGATCATCGAGTCACCGTGTTCGCATCGCTGGCCCTCGACCCGATCGGCGATGGCAGCGACGCTCGCATGGCGATGTCATACCACCTCGCCGACGTGTTGGTCGATGCGCCGATCTCGCTGCGTATGGCGCCCTTCTACGACGAACTCGCCGAACGAGCCGCCGCCACCGGTTGGCTCGCCGCAGTACAGGGCATGCCGGCCGAGTGGTGGCCGCAGATCGCTCCGGTCGGAACGGCCGAGGATTGCGCCGCGTACGTCAACAATCTCGCCGAGGCGGGTGCCGACGCCATTGCCATGTTCCCAAATCCCGACGAGCCGATCGAGGACGCAGAAACCGTCACTCGGCTGCTGCGACCGCTGCTCTAGCCCTCGGGTCATCGCACCCCTGTCAGCGGCCGCCATCCTCAAGACGTTGCGGCCGACACCGATACCATCCCCGTGATGCTTGCCAAGGTTGGACAACAACTCATTCGCGGATTTTTCATGGGCATGGCCGACATCGTGCCCGGGGTCTCCGGCGGCACGGTCGCGTTGGTTTTCGGCATTTATGAGCGACTGCTCGAAGCGGTGCGTACCGGAGCCGGCGCCCTCGGTCGCCTCGTAAAGGGTGACCTCAGTGGTTTCGTCGACCGGCTGAAGGCCGTCGACTGGCTCTTCCTCATTCCGCTGCTGGCCGGCATCCTCGCGGCGATCGTCGCGTTGTCGTCGTTGATCGAACGGCTACTGCACGACCGGCCCGAGGAAATGGCTGGGCTGTTCTTCGGCCTCGTCGTTGCATCGATCCTCGTCGCCTGGCGCCTGCTTGAGAATCGTGATGTCGTGCGCCTGGGCCTGCTCGTAGCGATGGGGATCGTGACGTTCGTCCTGCTCGGTTTTCAATCCGGCCCTGCCCTCGACCCGCCGCTACTCGCCTTCCTCGGCGCCGGCGCGATCGCCATCTGCGCCATGATCCTGCCCGGGGTCAGCGGCTCCTTCCTTCTGCTGATGATGGGCATGTACAGCGCTCTGCTGACCGCTGTTCACAATCGGGAGATCACAACGCTGATCGTGTTCATGATCGGCGCCACGATTGGCCTCGCCCTGTTCTCGACTCTGCTGAGCTGGTTGCTCGACAACTATCGCGACAGCGTGCTGGCGGTACTCATCGGCCTCATGCTGGGGTCGCTGCGAGTGCTGTGGCCGTGGCCCCATGGCGTCGGCGTCGTCAACGAAGTCGAACACAGCAGCGAAAGCGGCGACGAAATAGTCGAGCTGGAAGTTATCTCGGGCACCGGCATTGAGTGGCCATCGATGAGCGACTTCTGGCTACCCACATTGCTGGCCGTCGTCGCGTTCATCGTGGTCGTCGGCGTCAGCCAAATCGCCGAACGCCGCGAACACACGGCGTAGCAGCCACAGCTGGCGCATAATTCGAGTTATACGCCGACCAGGTCGACCCCGTCATCGCGGGCCTGACCCACGAGCTGGTCAGCGGTCGCATGATCAACCCACGACGGCAACTTCAGCTCGCCTTCTTCTTCGACGCCACACCGCCATCTGCTCTGTCTTATCTGATCTGTCGTATCTGATCTGTCATATCTGATCTGTCCTCCAAGCCATTATCGCACTTGAGCGATGATCGCTTGCTTGCGATAATGTGAAGATAATGGATGTCGAGCCGCACGACGAAGTGGATCAGTGGCTCGAAGATCTCAGCGACAGTGAATGGCTACGGGCTTCGATCGTGATCGACCGCCTAGCCAGTCTTGGGCACACAGCGAGAATGCCGTTCTCAAGAGCGCTCGGCGATGGCGTGTTCGAGGCTCGTTTCACGCTCGGCCACACCGCCGGGCGTATCACGTACCGCTTCACCCAAGACCAACGGATCGTGCTCCGTACGACGTTCCGGAAGACCAAACAGAAGAAGCCAGCGAAGTCACACGAGCCCGCACAGTCGCCACCCAATGCGCCGAAACCAACCCCTAAACCACGAGGATCTCGAATCATGGCCAACTACTCCCGATGGGAAACCGCCCGAAAAAATCGGGCCACGCCGACCGACGCCGATATCGACACCGCTGACAAAGACTTCGCGCTCGGCCAACTCATCTATGACCTGCGCACCGCCGCAGAACTTTCCCAGAGCGCGCTCGCCAAACGCATGGGCACTACCCAATCAGTCATCTCCCGCCTCGAAGAAGGCGGCGGTGCCAGAAACCGAATCGACACCCTCGCCCGCGTCGCAGCTGCCCTCGATCGACACCTCATCGTCTCATTCCCGGAAACAGTTCCCGAAGACCTGACCGACGCCGTACAAGTCGCCTAACACCCAAAACAGATCGCTGCGCTCGGCTTCCCGATTCTCGGTCTCGAAATCGATCCCGATGTCACCCGACGGTTTGCAACCGAGGCATCCGGCTCGCCGCAACTGATGCAGGCAATCTGCCTTCAAACTTGTCGTGAGACTGGGTTCAGGGAACAGCAGATTCTGCACGAAACCGCGTCGCAAAGTGATCACAGCTCTTTGTTGCGGAAAATGCACGCTGGAGCAAAGACGCGCGGGACCGAACGACTCACACACTTCCGAAATGCCGGAACTATGGGTGATGTCTATAGGACGATCCTTCAATCGCCGATGAGAACCGCTGAATTCCAGGCCTCTCCGACGCGAACAATGCCTACATACTTTACGTAACCATCATTTCCGACGAGTTGATTTACGGCCTTGCCTCGCCTCCTGGCGGCTACAGCGAACGTTCTGGGGAGCTGTCTACGCCGACACATCACGGGGCCGATGGTCATCCCAAACGGGAACGACCGAGGCTCTTGCAAGCGGTGCCGCAGAACGGCGCGATCATGGTGGGGTGAGTAACTCCACTGCCTCCCGCGTCAACTCGCCCTTGCAGGGCACGATCGTCAGCATCGAGGTCGCCGTCGGCGACTCGGTGCGCGAGGGCCAGTCGCTCGTCGTCATCGAATCGATGAAGATGGAACATGTCGTTGCCGCCGACACCGACGGCGCCGTAGCCGAAGTCGGCATCGCTGCTGGCGACACTGTGCAGACCGGCGACACACTCGTCGTCATCACGGCCGGAGCCGTCGGCGACGCGGGCCCCGCTGCCGCTGCCGCGGCCGCCCCGACCGCGATCGCGGCTACCGACCGGGCCGACTTGGCCGAGGTTGTCGAGCGGCACGACATCGGGATGGACGACCGCCGCCCCGCCGCGGTCGAGAAGCGCCGACGCACGAACCAACGAACGGCGCGCGAGAACGTCGAAGACCTCATCGACGCCGACTCGTTCGTCGAATATGCCCCGCTGGTCATCGCCGCTCAACGCAAACGCCGCGAGCTCGACGACCTGATCGCCAAGACGCCGGCCGACGGCCTCGTCGCCGGGGTCGGGTCCATCAACGGCGATCGGTTCGGTCCCGACGCCAGCCAGTGCGTGATCATGTCGTACGACTACACCGTGCTCGCCGGCACCCAGGGCCAGCAGAACCACCGTAAGAAAGACCGCCTCTTCGAGATCGCCGAACGCCAACAACTACCGGTCGTCTTCTTCACCGAAGGCGGCGGCGGCCGCCCGGGCGACACCGATGGGCTCGGGGTCGCAGGGCTCGACTGCCTGGCTTTCGCCTACTGGGGCGCGTTGTCGGGCCTCGTGCCGATGGTCGGCATCAACTCGGGCTACTGCTTCGCCGGCAACGCGGCCATTCTCGCCTGCTGCGACGTGATCATCGCCACCGAGAACTCGAACATCGGCATGGCCGGACCAGCCATGATCGAAGGCGGCGGGCTCGGCGTGTTCGACCCGAAAGAAATTGGGCCGACCGACGTACAGGTCGGCAATGGCAACATCGACATCCTCGTGCCCGATGAAGCGGCCGCAGTCGCCGCCGCGAAACAGTATCTCTCGTACTTCCAGGGGCCCATCGACGAATGGTCGGCCCCCGACCAGACGGCGCTGCGCGACACGGTGCCCGAGAACCGCAAGCAGATCTACGACATGCACGCGGTCGTCGACGCGCTCGCGGACACCGACTCGGTGCTCGAACTTCGGCCCGACTGGGGCCTCGGCATGATCACGTCGTTCATCCGAATCGAAGGCCGCCCGCTCGGCGTGATCGCGAACAACCCCGTGCACCTCGCCGGGGCGATTGACCGCGACGCGGCCGATAAGTCGTCGCGCTTCATGCAGCTGTGCGACGCCCACGACATCCCAATTTTGTTCCTCTGCGACACGCCCGGTTTCATGGTCGGCCCCGAGTCGGAGGAAGAAGGCATGGTGCGCCACGCCGGTCGCCTCTTCGTCACGGGTGCAAGCATCACCGTGCCGTTCTTCACGATCGTGACCCGCAAGGGTTACGGCCTCGGCGCCCAAGCCATGGCCGGTGGCGGCTTCAAGCAACCGCTGTTCACGGTGGCGTGGCCGACCGGCGAATTCGGCGGCATGGGCCTCGAAGGTTTCGTACGGCTCGGCTATCGCAAGGAACTGGAAGCGATCGCTGACCCCGAAGAGCGAGAAGTCGCGTATCAAGAACGCGTCGACCGGCTCTACGAACATGGCAAGGCCGTAAGCGCGGCGTCACACTTCGAGATCGACGACGTGATCGACCCCGCCGACTCCCGCCGATGGATCCTGTCGGCGCTGCGATCGACACCGGCACCGGCACCCCGCCACGGCAAGAAACGCCCGATGGTCGACACCTGGTGACGGCTAGCCATTCTCAGCACCTAACCAACGTCGACCCACAACAGACCGCTGGGCATCTGCATCAGGTTGTGTCGAACGCCATCGGGGCGAGGCGCAGTCGCGATGATCGTGCCGGCTCGCAGCTCGGCGCTAACCCCGCCCTGCACCCACTCCCCCGCCGTGGTCCGGCCCCGCCACCAGGTCGTGGTGGCCGCACCTGGCGTCACCGCCGCGGAGAGGGTGTCGATCTGACCCCACCGATGACGACGCCAACCCCACCCCTCGATCTCGATCACGGCATCGTCGAGTAACCATTCGCCGGTGACTCGGCACGGCACCGCGTACCCCTCCCAACCGGGCGAGCCGAACATCGGCACAACTGGGCCGTCGGTCTCCCATTCGAGCTCACACCCGACCGCGACCCGAACGCCATAGGCGCCTTCAAAGACGGCCTCGGGGTCGTCGAGCTGGACCGCAAAGGCTTCGACGTCGACGGTGAAGTGGTCGAACGGAACCTGGCAGATGAACTCGGACCACAACCCGGGTGCTCGAACCTCAAGGCCCGGCGGCTTCGGCCCCGCCATATCGAAGTCGGCGAGCGTCACCAGGTCCTGCGTCGGCCCGACGAGCGAGAGCGCGTAGCCGGCTCGGCCCGTCGTGGCGTTGAGCAGCATCGAGAACGTCGCCGCCAGCGCACCATCGGTGGTGACGAAGTCGAGATCCCAGACCTCATTCCACCCGCCGGCACCGGTGTCGTTGTCGACCGCCAAATCAGCGTCATGGCGGCGCTCGTCGGTGGGTCCAATTGCCATGAACGCAGCGTAGAGTCGAGCCTGCATGGTCAGGTTTCTCAGTCCCGAGTGGATCGACGCGCTCGATGCCGCGCTTCGATCCGCCGGCACGCCACCACCGACCGGCCTGGCGTCGAGCGGCATCGTGATCCAGCACAACGTGACCGACGCAGACGAGGCCAGCTACGCACTCGTCGTCACGCCGACCGGTGGCTCCGTTCTCGCCGGCCCGCACGCGGAACCAACCGTCACCTACGCCCAGAACCGCGCGTGCGCCGCGGCGATTGCTTCAGGCGATCGCAGCCCGCACGATGCCTTCATGCTCGGTGAACTCACGATCAGCGGCGATACGCATTCGCTGATCGCGGCGAGCGACTTGCTGGCCTGGCTCGACGACGCTCTGGCGGCAGTCCGCGCCGACACGACGTACGAAACAGGATGAGCTCCGACGTCTGGCCGCGCGTCGCCTGCGCCTCACTGCTCCTTACCGCAGCGCTACTCGGGGCCGCCTGCTCGGCACTCGATCTCGCGGACCCGGAGCTTGCATTCGAAAGTGAGCAAGCGACGAACGACAGCTTCGACGACGACGACAGCGTCAGTGGCGACACCGACGACGATCCGGCCGACGACACGACCGTCGAATCGACTGACGACGTCGTCGCCGACACGATCGACTGCGACGACTACAGCTTCGGCACCGACGAAGAGGTCACGTTCATCGCCGTCTATCGGGTCACCGATGCGGTGCTTGGCGATCTGTGTTTTGGCGACCCGAATCCGCCCACCGAAGCGGCCTGGCAGGTACTGGCCGACATCACGCCGCGAGGCCAGCTACTCGATCTCGGCCTGTTCGCGGGCTTCGAGCCATCGCCATCCGAGCAGGGAGAAACGCTGGCCTTCGTTAACCCGCTCGACGACGATGGCGTGCTCTATCAAATGTCGGTCAACGCCGACGTCGCCCAAAACGAGCCGACCACGCTCACCATCACCTTGGCTCATGAACTCAGCCACGTGTTTACGGCGTTGCCGTTCGAACTCGACCGTTCGATCAATGCCGAAGACTGCGACACGTACTTCAGCGGCGACGGTTGTTACGCCCCCGACTCGCTCATCAACTCGTGGATCGCCGATTTCTGGTCTGACGGCCTCATCGACGAGATCGACCCATCGCGGCCGGCCGCCGAGCTAGAAGACGACGGCTACGAACGGTGCCAGTACGAACCCCGGTTCTTCGGTTCCTACGCGGCGAGTAGCCCCGAGGAAGACTTCGCTGAGTCGTTCGGGGCCTACGTGCTCCGGGTTCCTCCCGCGACCGACCAGCAGCAGGAAAAGATCGACTGGATGGCCGCCCGGCCTGGCCTGCGCGAGTTCCAGGAACAAGCGATCGCCGCGGGCTACGGACCCGACGCCAACACCTTCGACAGCTGCGGCGACCTCGCCGGCAGCTAACCGCATAGGCTCGCGGCGTGGTCATTGTCTTCGTCGGTCTCGCCTTTCTCATTGCGGCGTTGGCCGTGGGTTACCTGTGGCAAGAACTCACCGGCGGCGACAATCCGCTTGCAGTGAGCGACGGCGTTATCGGCGAGCGGTTTGACGCTGGCGCAGAAGTACGGCGGATCGGCCTCGGCACCGATCGAGTGAAGGCCCACATCATCCATAGCTCGGTGTCCGAAGAAGGCTTCGACGTGCAGATCCACAGTGAGTCGATGGGCGGCATGCTCACCGCCGGTGGTACCGGCAGCCAGAACTACCTGCTGTGCCGGGCCGTCGATGAAGCCGGCGTCAGCGCGATCGTCGACGAGATTGCCGCCGAGATGGAGAACGTCGACAGCACCGACACCGAGGCCGCGATCGAGGCTGCTGAACGCGAAGCCGACGGTTACATCGACTAGCTCGTACTACAGCCCGCCCTGGAAGATCGACAGGATCGCGGGGCCAAGCAGCACGATAAACAGCGGCGGCAGGATAAACAGCACGAGGGGAAACACGAGCATTACCGGCATCCGCATCGCCCGTTCTTCGGCTCGCTGACGGCGGCGTTCACGCAACTCGTCGGCCTGGACTTCGAGCACTCGGCTGATCGAGATACCGGTGCGTTCGGCGAGCACCATCGCTCGCACGAAGTTCGTGAGATCATCGACCTCGACCCGTTCGGCCATTGCATAGAAGGCGTTTGAGCGGGTCGCACCGAGGCGGATGTCGTGCAGCAACCGGTTGAGCTCATCGCTCAGCGGCCCTTCGGTCGACGCGGCGGTCCGTTGCAAGGCAGCTTCGAAGCCGAGGCCAGCTTGCACGCTGATCGAGATCTGATCGGTGACATCGGCGAGGTCGGCCAGGACCCGATCCTGGCGAGCCTTGGCTTTACCTTTCAGCCAGAAGTCGAGCATCAGGTACCACATGACGGCCACGCACACCGCAAAGATGAACCCGCTGAATGAGCGGTAGAGCCGCCACAGGAAGAAGCCGCTCGCTAGCCCCCCGATCGTCAGGAAGCCCTTCCACATCGCGATGCGCGACCGGTTCCATTCCTGATGCAACCCGGCGCGAATCGCATGTTTGTGCAGGTTGGTGATCAGACCATCAGGCGTCAGGCGCGAAAAGAAGCTCGCCGACCGGTCGAGGAACGGGCGCAAGACACGATCGCGCACCGATCGTTCGAGCATTGCTTCGTGCAGGTTCGTCGGCGTTTCCTTCGGTGGGCGTCGTGACGTGTCGTGGAACGGGTCGACGATCGCGATCGCGCTCCGCCGAACGAGCACCGTCCACGTGGCCAAACCAGCCGCGGCGCCGACGAAGCCACACGCCAGGATGAGAAGAAGCATTGGCGATCCCTGCGTCCTAGTAGACGAACCGCGACAGGCGCATGATCCAGAAGCCGCCGATGGTCAACATCACAACCGCGAGACCCAGCAGCGCCCAACCGACTGTCGACTGAAGCAGAGGTTCGAGGTAGAGCGGATTGCCGAGCTGGACCAGCACCATGATTGCCGGCGGCAACGCGATCAGGACGATGCCCGAGAGTTTGCCCTCTGCGCTCATCGCGTTGACCTGACCGCGAACCCGATTCCGGGCGCGGATCGTGTGCTCAACACGGTCGAGGATGATCGAGAGATCGCCACCGACGCTGCGATTGATGTCGATCGCGCTGACCACCCACTCGAAGTCCTTGCTGCCGACCCGGTCGCTGAGGTCCTGAAACGACGCGGTGAGGTCACGCCCAATGCGTTGCTCGATGAGGACCCGCTTGAATTCTTCTTTCGTCGGTGACGGTGCATCGGCACCGACCATCTGGATCGACTGGATCACGCTCTGTCCCGACCGCAGATTGCTCGCCAACATCTGCAGCACGTCGGGCAACTGATCGCCAAACGCCTTCTGCCGTTTGTTCAACCGACGCAGCAGGTCGATGCGAGCGCCGACGACGCCGAGGAACAACGTCGGGACGGCGCCAAGCCAGCCGCGGAACACGAACATCAGCGCGGTGATCGAAACGAGAATCGTAAAGATGATCATCAGGTACTCGCCGGGCCGCAGCGAACTTCCGGCCCGTTCCAACGTTCGGCGGAGGCGGCGACCGGACTTGTTCTTGTCGATCTGTTCCGATGTGCGCGCCTCGAACTTGCCGCGCATACGGTCGATCAACGTTTCGCGAACGCTGAGGTCTTCGCCGCTATTGAGGATTTCCTTCGCCGACGCCGGCACGACGCGCTGTAGCCGGCGCAGCGCGAGGAAGAGGCCGAATCCGACGAGGCCGACGACGAGTAGCGCCGAACCCGCCCACAGCTCGAGTTGCCTTCCCATCAGTACTGACTGAAGTCGAAGTCGGCATCGTCGCCGCCGGGTCCACCGAAGATCGATGCGTCGAGTTCGACGCCGTGGTCGGCCAGCTTGTCGAGCAACATCGGACGCAGACCGGTCGGTTTCAAGCTGCCGACATATGTGCCGTGTTCGTCGATGCCTTCGTAGTCGAACAAGAAGATGTCCGACAGCGTGACGGTGTCGCCTTCCATGCCGACGACTTCGGTGATCTGCGTGACCTTACGGGTGCCGTCGCGCATGCGGTCGAGTTGCACGATGACGTCAACAGCGGCGGCAACCTGCTCGCGGATTGCGGCGATCGGCAAGTCCATGCCCGCCATCATGACCATGGTCTCGACGCGAGAAATCGCGTCACGTGGTGTGTTGGCGTGCAAGGTCGAGAGTGACCCGTCGTGACCGGTATTCATCGCCTGCAACATGTCGAGGGTTTCTCCGCCACGACACTCGCCGACCACAATGCGGTCGGGGCGCATACGCAGCGCATTTCGCACCAGATCTCGGATGTGGACGGCGCCCCTGCCTTCGAGGTTCGCGGGGCGTGCTTCGAGCCGAACGACGTGCCGTTTGCTCAGGCGAAGCTCGACCGAGTCCTCGATCGTGACGATGCGTTCGCCGTCGGGGATGAAGTTCGATAGCACGTTGAGCAGCGTCGTCTTACCTGAACCGGTACCGCCCGAAACCAAGATGTTGAGGCGACCGACGACGAACGCTTTGAGCAACGCCACCGCCTCGCCCGAGAGTGTGCCGTATTCGATGAGGTCGAAGGCGTCGAGGCTGCGGGTCGGGAACTTTCGAATCGTGAGCGACGGACCATCGACGGCAAGCGGCGGAATAATCGCGTTCACGCGAGAGCCATCAGGGAGACGAGCGTCGACCATGGGTGACGACTCGTCGACGCGGCGACCGATGCGACTGACAATGCGGTCGATGACTTGTCGCAGCTCTTCTTCGGAATAGAAGCGGGTTGTCGTTTCGAAGAGCCGGCCAGCCCGTTCGACGAAGATCGCTTCGAGACCGTTCACCATGATTTCGGTGATGCTCTCGTCCTTCAAGAACGGCTCGATGGCGCCATGGCCAAGGATGTCGTTGATGAGACTTTCGCTGAGCATCTCCAGCTCGGTGCCACTGAGCTGAGTTGCCTCTTCGGACAGGATTTCGGCGAGTTCGTCGATCACCTGCAGGCCGAGCTCGTCCTCGGATACGGAGCTGTCATACAACCGCGAGCCGAGGCGTTCGATCAGGGCGTCTTTGGCCCGGGCCTTCAACCGATGCATGTCCTCGGTCATGGGTGGGCGCTCGAGCGGCACGGGCAATGCACTGCCAGGCACCGACGTCACCGTTGGGTTCGCACTGACGCCCAAGCCCCGCAACGAAGGATCGATCTCGGTCATCACGCCGCTGAGGTCGGCGGGCGGTTCATCGACGTCGGGTGATCGAACCGGCTCGGCACCGGGATAGTCGCCGAAGTCCGGCGGCATCATCACCTGCGCCTCCTTGACCGGCGACGGTGACTGCGGATTCAGGTACCAGTCGACAAGGCTGTCCGGCACGTTGACCGAGGAATCACCCGCGGCTGAGGCGAGCGGGCTGGCTTCACCGGGCCCAGGTTCGCCCGGAGGCGGCTCGGCGTACGGGTCGTAGTCGGCAAAGTCTTCGGCGGTGTTGGAATCTCGCTTGCGGCCAAACATTATTCTCCAAGCTCCTGACCGGACGTCACTTCAGCGGCCGGACCTTCAGCGGCCGTCGCCTCGGTCGCGGCATCAGCCAGGGTGGCTTCGCCCGCATCCGGCGCCGCCGTCGACTCGCCACCACCGGGCGCCGCCGTCGACTCGGCGCCGTCGTTTGTTGGGTCGTCGGCCTCAACGAAGGCCAGGGTCTGCGAGCGTTGTGTTCGGAGGTCTTCGGCCGCGGCCGCCAGAACACCCTCGAGTGTTTGGACGTCGGTTACCAACTGCGCTTCGTCCGGCAAGGTCTCGGGATCGATGGCGGCGGCAACCATGATGCGGCCGTAGTCGATCGCGAACGACAGGCGGGTCAGCTCATCGGGTTCGACTGCAACCGTGATGAGATAATTCCCGCTTGGTGTAACCGCAACGGCATTCGCATCGTCGGTCGACGGCTCCTGCAGCACCTCGCTGCTCTGCACGTTCGTGACTTCGACCGAAGGAAGGATGACCGAGGTGAGATCGTCAAAACCCGCTCGGGCCGTGAACGAGGCGACGATGCTGATGTCATCACCGGGTCGAATCAGGCCACCGAGCGATCGGGTCGGGTCGAGCGAGAACGAAACTTGATGATGGCCTTCGGGGATCTCCACCGAAGCCACGCGATTGAAGAACGACTCGGTCGGCACAAACCGGGTGGCCAGCACTTGCTCGCCCGGCTGCAGGTCGACTTCAACCATGACATCGCCGAGCAGCTCGAGCTCTTCGACCGTGGCGACCGAACCTTGGGCGATGTGTTCGAGCGGCACAAAGTCCGACGCGATGCTCGTGGCGCGGGTCGTGACGAGCTCGTCCATCGTCGTACCCGACGGGATCGGCTCGCGCACGATAAGTACCTGCCGACTCGCGACGGGGTCGGAGAGGGCCCGTTCTTCCTCACCCGCCTTCAGGTAGGAGGCGAGCAGGATGACACCAAAGACGGCGAGCGTTGCGGCGGCGCCAGCCGCGAGCAAGGTGCGCTTGCGGTCGAGCGGCATCGGCGGCTTCGCGTCGTCGTCCGGCCGATCCCGGTCGTCGACCTTCTTCTTGCCAACCATCTTGGATCGGCGACGCGGTATGGCGGCTTTCTTCGAACCAGACCTCGTGGTAGCAGACTTTGCTGAACCAAACTTTGACGAGCCCGGTTTCGTTGAACCGGATTTTTGGGGCCCGGGCGTGGCCGTCCCTGGCGTCGGCTTTGCCGATCCGGCCTTGGGCGGCGGAGGTTGGCGAGAGACCCGTTCAGATGATGCAGAGTTGGGGCCGGGGGAAGGCGGTTGGCCCGAGTTCGGTTTAGGTTTCATGGGCGCTTTCCCGTTTCGAGGAAGGGGGCGAAGGCAGGCAACCGCGGGCAGCGGTGGGGCGTCGGGCGAAGGCTTCGGCCACTTTGTTTCCGGCGACCTTGGCCACCGATTACCAACGTCGGCACAAACCGACGACCGCTGAGCGGCCTGGAGGCGTCATTGGCTCCAGGCACGCTCAGACGATCAAGGACTCGTTACGGCGCTGCAGCTGGGACCGTGCCATCAAGCGCATCGTTGGCGCTGGTGAAGACACCGGTCAGCGAGTTCTTGAAGACGGTCAGGGTCACGATGATCGCAACAGCGATGAGCGCAAGAAGAAGGCCATACTCGGCCATGACGGCGCCGCGGTCATCAGCGGCCCGCTCCTTCAGATCGGCGGCGCCGGTCTGTGCGGAAACGAATGCTCGCGTGAGCTGGGTATTCAGGGTGTTCATCTAGGAAGGCTCCTGGTGATTGGTTAGTAGGTAACAGCCAATCTCGTGGAGCAAGACGGCTGTGCGTAACTTGTCGGTGATCCCACCACGGCGCTGAATGAGTCGTTCCACCCAACTCCCGCGGACAGTGGTGACGCGCTAGGGCGAACGACCCGTCTCGGACCACCGCACTCGACCTGACGCCGTTCGTTCCGATAGCAACGCGGTGAGCCGCTTCCGCTACACCCGCCAGCACCAACCTCCGCCCGACTGCGAGAGAGCGCCGGACCACGGCGATCGCGGTGCTGCGATCGTCGAGTTCGCGCTCAGCGCGATCGTGCTCCTCACCCTCGTCTTCGGTGTGATCGAAGGCGGGCTGCTGTTCCGATCGAAACTCGCACTGTCGAATTCCGCCGACGAGGCCGCTCGGCGAGGGAGCGTAGCGAGCAATAGCCCGAACGCTGACTATGAGATTTTACAGCAGCTCCTTCGCCACAGCGCAGACGGCGGCGGCAGCATCGACTCGATCGTGATCTACCGCGCGACCTCGCCGACCGCGGGACCGGCGACCGGATGCCTCGACGGGAGCGCGACCATTGACTGCAACCGGTACGTGCCCGCCGACTTTGCCCGGCCCGAGAGTGACTTTGGTAGTTGCGGAGCGCTCGACGGCGGCTGGTGTCCGACCGATCGCCGGACCGACCTGGCCGGCGACCTCCTTGGAGTTTGGGTCGAAGGCTCGCACCAACCAATCACCGGATTCATGAAGGAAATCTCCCTCACCCAGCAAGCCGTGCTGCCACTAGAGAGCATCGGGGGCGGCGAGTGATGTCGCTTCAGCCACCCCGCCCGGGGCTGCACTCCGAACGAGGTGCGACCGTCGTCATCGTCGCGATGTTGATGGTCGCCATGCTGATCTGCGCGGCCTTTGCCGTCGACTTCGGCAGTTGGTACGCGCGAGCCGAGAAGCTGCAGAACGCGGCCGATGCCGCTGCGCTCGCAGGCGCCGTTTCGTATTCGCAGGACGGTGACGAATCGGCAGCCGCCGACCATGCCTCGGAGATTCTGCGTCAGAACGGCGTTGATTCGAACGATGGCGACATCAACATCGCGATTACGTTCCCGAGCTCCACCGAAGTGGCGGTCGAGGTACTCGACACCGACGTGGCGCTGTTCTTCTCACGCATCATCCGCACCGACGCCATGAACATCCAACGCGACGCCATCGCAAGGCAGGATCGTTGCGCCGCGACGTGCGCCCAGACCATCCCGATTCCCCGACCGCTCAGCGAGATCGACATCACCGGCTCCGGCGACGGCTTCACGCCGATCCTTATCGGCCGGCGCGTGTATGCGATCAACCACCACATTTGGGGCGACATCGTGTGCGTCGATCTCGATGCAGAGGAGATCTGCAGCAACTACCCACAGCCGGTGCAACGAAACCAGCGAGTGCAGACCGAGAACATCGTGCACACCGCGGTCGTCGGCACCAAGATTTTCTATGCGGGCCAGTGGGACCAATCGTTCTTGGCCTGCTTCGACGTTTCGACCGAGGCACCATGCAACAACAGCCCGGCCACCGTGACCAACCTGCCTCGCAACACCGGCCATTCCGGCCAACAGAGTCGAGTCTCCGCAACGATCCTTGTCAACGATCGGATCTATCTGTTCTCCGACGACAACCGAGTGCACTGCTACCTGCCAACCGACATGTCGCGGTGTTCGGGGTACCCGCTCAGCGACGGCCTTGCAGCAGCCGGTGTGCCGCAGCGAACCGGACGCGACGATACCGCCTCGATGAGCGACCGCATCGCCGATGACGCCGGCAAGATCTACGTAGCGACCCACTACAGCCGTGGTCCGTACGCGAGTTATGGCGTTCTGCTTCACTGCTGGGACACGGTTCGCATCGAACCCTGCAACGGATTCCAAACGAACCGAATTCTCACCGACTCGAACGCCTGGCTGACGGGGCGACTCTTCTTCAACCGCAACTCCTCCGGCACCATCACCGGCGTGTGCGCCACCGACGTCAGCTCTCATGCATGCGTCGACCTTTCGGGCAATGCGACGGGTCAGATCCCCGGTCTCGACGCGACGATGGACGCGGAGACCGGTTTCCGCGGCACCCACCTATACCACGAGCCCTCCAATCGGCAGATTCTCAACGGCGGCCTCTTCACCTCGCTGACGTACTGCTGGGACTTCAACACCGGATCATCATGCGGGCGCATCAAGGGCAACAACACCGAAGACTACGGCTACGCCTACCGCGGCAACTGCATCTACTCGCTCGGCGACAACTCGATCTTCTGGACGTTCGACATTTCGATGACGCCGGGGTGTCGCGAAGGTACGGCGGAAACCTCGATCCGTCCGTGCGTTTGTTCGACCGGCGAGCGCCATTGGGGCTCGGTCCGGTTCATCGGCGACGACAACCTGCTGTCGCCGACGGGACCATTCGAGGCATTCGACGTCACGATCTTTGACCCGAACGATCACGGCATCGTCTTGTTCTCAGACTCAATGCTCGGCTCAAGCGGCGAGCTCGATCTGTCCGCGATTCCGACGTCGTACGACTCGCTCGATGTTGAGGTGTTCGTCCGGATGAAACTCGGCGAAGATCCATGGGCCGATGGCACCCCGCCGCAGGTCGAAGTCGGCTGGACCGACAAGCCCCATCTCATCGACTGAGTGAACCGGTCGCACTAGTACCGGAGCCCGCAACTTCGGTCTGGTTTAACGCTGGCCAGCAAGAGACTCAACGTAAGTGGCGGTGTGCCGATGGCATGACTGTGCCCGCGCCAGAAGCAACCAGCGAAACGTTCCGATCCTTCATCGACCACTCTGAGGACCTCGTGTGGGTCCTCGATGCCGACGACATGATCACCTACGCCTCGCCGGGCGTCGGGAGGCATCTCGGATGGGGCCCTGAGACGCTCGTGGGGTCATCCGGTGACGTTCTGATTCCACCGGAGGAGCTCGACCTCGTGACCGCCGTCATCAATAGCACGGCGGCGCGCGGCACGTTACCGACGTCGATCGAATTTCAAGCGCTCCGCAACGATGCCACCCGCATCTGGGTGAGCGGTTCGGTGGTCAACCTCGCCGACGACCCACACGTCAACGGCACGATGGTCAGCGTTCGCAACGTCAACGGTCGACGCACCGCCGAGGAGCAGCTGCTGCAAGGCTCACTGTTCGATGCGCTCACCGGCCTGCCAACGAGGGCCCTCTTCAGCGATCGGCTCGACCAAGCGTTGATGATCGGCAAGTTCGAACTGATCGTGAAAGTTGTCTTCATAGACATCGACAATTTCGGTGAGATCAACCGGACGGTCGGTTTCGGGGGCGCCGACGAGTTGCTGCGTCAGTTCTCCGAACGACTGGCCGACTGCCTGCCCAACGATGCGATCGTGGGCCGTTTCCAAAACGACGAGTTCCTCGTGGCCCGCGTGAGCGCCGAAAGTAACCGAGGCGAACTTGTTGGGGCCGTCAACCGGATGCTGCAGCATCCGTTCAACCTCGACGACCGCTCCGTTCGCATGTCGGTGGCCATGGGCCTCGCAACGACGACTCGGAAAGAAACGACCGCGGAAGAACTCATGCGCAAAGCGGCCACCGCGGCGCATGAGGCTAAGCGTCATGGACCAGCCCAGGCCGTGACCTACAGCGCCCCGCTCGACGCTCGCGCGGTGTTCCGGCGAGAAACCGAAAGCGAACTGCGCCGGGCGATCGACGGCGAAGAACTTCGAGTGCACTTCCAGCCCGTGCTCGACATCGCGTCGACATCGGTGGTCGGTATCGAGGCGCTCGTTCGCTGGGAACACCCGGTCCGCGGGCTGATCCCACCATCGGAGTTCATCACGATTGCGGAAGAGACCGGCCTGATCGTGCCGATCGGCGACTGGGTCCTCGATCAAACGCTGGCCGAAGTCGCCGACATCAACGCGTCGGGCGAGCACCGATTGTTCGCATCTGTGAACACGTCGACCCGTCAGCTCGGCGATCCCCAGTTCGTGCAGTCAATGCATGCCGCACTGAGCAAGTTCGGCCTCGACCCATCGCTGGTGCATCTCGACGTGACCGAAGCGTCGATTCAGGGTGATGACACGCCGATCGGCAACAAACTCCGGCGGCTCCACCACCTCGGTGTCGAAATCGCGATCGACGACTTCGGAACGGGCTATAGCTCATTGTCGAACCTGCGCGATGCTCCCGCCCAGTACCTCAAGATCGATCGCGACTTCACGAACGGGGTCGGCGCCGGCGGAACCGAAATCGTCGTCGGCATCATTGCGATCGCTCACGCGCTGAACCTCACCCCTATCGCCGAAGGGGTCGAGACCGAAGAACAATTCACGACGCTTCGACAACTCGGCTGTGCCTACAGCCAGGGGTATCTACACGCCCGGCCGCTCCCCTCGTCCGAACTCCGCCAGTACCTGGCAAGCCATCGTGTCGTTTCGGCGAACTCAGGCGCGCCCCCGACTACACCGACCGCCTGATCGCGAGCACAAGTTCATGACGAAGCGCGAAGCCATGACCGAAAGAACCGTTGCATGCTGACCACGCTTCAGGACAACAGCCTGCTGGTGTTGGCCTTCGCCGCGATCATCCTTCTGCTTGCGATCGCCGTGGCCGGAATGATCGCTTTTCGCAGTCGTCGGACCGAAGCAGATCAGGACGATGACCACGCCGCGCAACCGTCTCAGGACAACTGGGCCGGATTCGAACAGACGATCATCGGCATGGCCGAGCTCGACAGTCAGGGCATGGTCACCGCGGCGAACCGGGCGTTGTGCGAACAGACCGGACGCCGACGCGATGAGCTGATCGGCACATCGCTCTTGTCGCTCACCCACCCGGCTGACCGTTCGCAACATCTCATCGAGCTCGACCAGCTGCTGCAGGGGCAGAAAAGCCACACCCAGCTCGAACATCGCTTCGTCCGCCCCGACGGTTCCGACGTCTGGGTCGCCGAGTACATCACGCGCCTCGGCGGCTCCGAAGAGACCCGCCTCCTCGTGCAGGCCCAAGACGTCACGTATCGACGCAAGGCGACGTGGGAGCTCGCCCGGCAGGCCCTCCACGATGAACTGACCGGGCTGCCGAACCGCGCGATGTTGCTGTACCGCCTGCGGGCGGCGCTCGAATCAACCGATGCGACGACCCAGGTTGGCGTGATGTTCATCGACATCGACCGGTTCAAGGTCGTCAACGATTCGTTGGGCCACGAGGTCGGCGACCGGTTGATCAAACACATCGCGAGCCGACTCGGCACTGCCGTTCGGGTCGACGACACGGTGTCCCGTTTCGGCGGCGACGAGTTCGTGATCCTGTGCGACAAACTGATCGACCGGTCTGAGGCAGTCGCAGTCGCCGAACGGATCCAACGAGCGCTCGGTGACCCGTTCGAGTCCGACGGCAACAAGATCTACCCAACGCTCAGTATTGGTATCGCGACATGTCGTCCCGGTGAACATTCCGCCGACGAACTTCTTCGCGATGCCGACGCCGCGATGTACCGCTCGAAGGAGCGGGGCCGAAACCGCATCGAGTTCTTCGACGACGGCATGCGTGAGAAGGCCGTCGAACGCATGGTCCTCGAGTCCGAACTTCGGGCCGCGATTCGCAACGAAGAGCTGGCGATGTTCTACCAATCGATTGTCGACGCATCGACCGGGTACACGGTTGGTTTTGAGGCCCTCATTCGCTGGCATCACCCGACTCGCGGCGTGCTCTCGCCGGGAGTCTTCTTGCCAACCGCCGAGGAGGCTGGGCTCACCGGCGACCTCGACTCACTGGCGCTGCGCCTGACGTGTCGTCAGATGGCCGAGTGGTCACGGAAGTATCCGGCCGCCCGCAACCTCTACGTGTCGAGCAACATCGTGCCGACCAACTTCACCCAGTTCGTCGACAAAGTCCGCGACGCATTGCAATCGACCGGCCTCGAACCTCACCGTCTGTTGGTCGAGGTGGTCGAGAACGCGCTGCTCGACGATGCCGCGGGCGCGCTCCAGGCGATCCAGGCGCTGAACGAGATGGGTGTCGGAGTAGCGATCGACGACTTTGGAACCGGCTTCAGCTCGCTCAGCTACCTCACCCAGTTCCGGCCCGACAAGTTGAAGATCGACCGATCGTTCGTCATGAAGTTGCCGGAGGATCGAGCCACCGGTGCCGTAATCCAGGCAATCTCAGACATGGCCAAGGCCCTGGATATCACCGTCATTGCCGAAGGCGTCGAGACCCACGAACAAGGGGCGATTCTGCGCACCATGGGCGTACCGCTCGTGCAGGGATACCTCTTCGCCAAACCGCGCTCGGCGAGCGAGATCTCCGACTGGTTCGAGTACGACCACGTTCGCCACATCGAGCCCGCGCTCGGCTAAGGAGCTGCGCCGGTAGGGCGCGGTCGAGTTCCCTGGGCCCGGTGATGGTCCGCCGATCGAACACCGACATCGTGCCTGGCGTCGTGACCTTGGCCACGCAGTCGGGCGGGTGCGAACCGGCCGAGTCGTTGGTCGACCGCGAGATCATCTACTTCCACGGCGACGCCGACCGCATCCTTCCGCCGATGGCGTCGGAGATGGTCCGCATGCTCGCCGGTACTGGCGAACTCGTTCCGGCTAAAGCTGACGACTTCGGTTGGATCAACACGCAACCACGATGAGCCTTCGGGACATCCTAAGGTTGGTCGCATGCAGCCAAACATGACCGCCTCATATGACTCGACGACCCTCGCCGATCTCGACGGGGGTGGGTTTTGGGACAGCTCACGAGCTGCCCGTGAAGGCGTCTTCGCCCAGCTGCGGGCGAGCGACGATCTCTTCTTCAGCGAGGAGCGCCCACTCATGGCTGGCGACGAGGTCGCGATTCCGGCCGGACCAGGGTTCTACTCCCTTGTGCGCCACGCAGACGTCGTCGAAGCCAGCAAGAACCCCAGCCTGTTCTGCTCGAGTAAAGGTTCGAACATCGCCGACTTGCCACCGGAGATGCTCGAGTTCTTTGGCTCGATGATCAACATGGACGATCCCCGTCACGCCAGACTTCGTCGCATCGTCGGCCGTGGGTTCACGCCGCGCATGGTCGAAAAGCTCAACGACGACATCGTGACGAAGGCGCACGGTGTGATCGATGGTGTCGCCGACCGAGGCTCGATCGACTTCGTGACCGAGGTCGCGGCCAAGCTTCCTGTCGCATTGATCTGCGACCTGATGGGCATCCCTGAGTCGGAGTACGACCTCGTCTTCGATATGGCGAACATCATCTTGTCCAACGGCGACCCCGAGTTCATTCCGGAAGGCGCCAACCCGGTCGAAGCCTTCCTGGGAGCCGGCGCGACGCTCGGCGGCTTGATGCAGGAGATGGCAATAGAACGGCAGAAGAATCCGACCGAAGACCTGACCACCGCGCTCATCACCGCCGAAGTCGACGGCGAGAAGTTAACTGGTGACGAACTCGCCTCGTTCTTCGTCCTGCTCTGTGCCGCTGGAAGCGAAACAACCCGAAACTCGACAAGTCATGGCCTCCGCCTCTTCACCGAAAATCCCGACCAGCAGGCGCTCCTGATGGAGGACTTCGAGGGTCGCATCACCAACGCTGTCGAGGAAATCGTCCGCTTGTCATCGCCGGTTATCCACTTCCGTCGGACCGTCACCGAGGACGGCGTGCAGCTCGGCAACCACACGTTCAACGAGGGCGACAAGGTCGTGCTCTGGTACGCATCGGCAAACCGTGATGAGAGCGTCTTCGAGCGTCCTCATGAGATGGACATCACTCGAGACGCTTCTGCCCATGTCGGGTTTGGCGGACCCGGACCGCACTTCTGCCTCGGCGCCCACTTCGCTCGACGACAGATCGCCACGATCTTTCGCGAGCTGTTCCACCGGCTACCCGACATTCAGATGGCCGGCGAACCGGACTACCTCCGGTCGAACTTCATCAATGGCATCAAGCACATGACCGCCGAGTACACGCCGGTCGGCTGATCCGACGCCTGCCCACTAGCGAACTTCGACGATGATGTACTCCGGCGACGACCAACGGGTCGGCAGCGCAGGTCACACCGTGTCGGCTGTGCATGGCCAGCAGCGCGCGTCCGAACTGGTCGACGAGATCGAAACCGGCAGGCGCCAAGCCCAAGCAAACACCCGCCGCTTCTTCGAGTCTTAGGAGCTGCGCCGGTAGGGCGAGGAACGAGTCCTGCTGGCGAGGCGACCAGACAACAGAGCGCGCTATTCGCCGAGGAACGAGGCGAAAAAGGAACTTGTCGTAGTGAGCGCTTGCACCTGCCGGCGCGACACTCGCCGACGACGCCAAAGCCTGGTCTCGCGGGTCACCACGCACCTGTTATCGCAATAGCATGAGTCTCCTACCCGCTACAGATGGTGATAAGGGCGACCGTGTCCGAAAGCGAACAAGGGGCGCGAAAACCCGGTAAGACAAAGAAGCTCGGATCATCAAAGGCGGTCGACACGATGTTTCGCAGCGTGTACCGGGCCGAACTCGATCTCATCTCTCTCGCAGCGATGAAGGCCAACATCATGATTTCGATCAACGGCCTGATCATTTCTGCACTGGTGATCTCGGGAACGCTCTTCTTCACCCCGTCGGCCGGCATCATTGTCACCGCCGTCATCTTCCTGATCACGGCTGCCACATCGATCATATTTGCCCTGCTGGCCGCCTCGCCTGAGGACCTCGACCTCTTCGCAACTCTCCGTAAATGGTTTGGAGCTGTTCGCCAAGGGGAAGCCAAGCCGGCCGACCTGAAGCGGTTTGTACTTGACAGTCGGCATGCCTCTGAAGACGAGGAACGAAACATGCTCGTAAATTCAAGCTCCTCAACGTGTCGTACACCGTGTTCCGGTGGGGGTTGCTGGCCACCGTTCTGTCTTTTGTGGTCACTAGCCTGGCACCACTCGTCGTTCCAGGG
>Ga0114956_1000067_pt1 | contig 55076 bp, 45 predicted proteins | sample MaitaG_FD_87304 | JGI IMG/M metagenome (GOLD analysis project Ga0114956, IMG submission 87304) | Marine algal microbial communities from Maine, USA - Maine_Asex2 metaG | ecosystem: Host-associated > Algae > Red algae > Unclassified | place: Maine, USA | collected 2015-01-05 | reverse complement strand
TAGAGATCATCCATTGTTTCGCTCGCTCGCGCGCGTAGGGGATAAAAACACATAGAAACAGGAGAAAGAATCCAAACCATAATCTTGAAAAATGTACTCCGATTGCAAACAGGACAAAGGCATCAAATGCTGCGATCATTCCGACCGTTTTAATGACTTCTTTGAGCTCTAGCCAAAATGGTCGGAACTGCGTGTAATGCCCAAGAAAAAAACTTCTGAAAATGAGGATCATAAAGGCAACGCTGAATACGATCAGTATTCTGCCTGCGTCTACTGCGACTGGCGGCTTGAGAGCTCCTGTAATGTAGTATCGCAAGACAATGGCCGCTAATACAGCGACAACTACCGCCATGGCAAAGCTGACGCAATCTGTAGCAAAGAGAACAGCCGGTCTGGATAACCGGCGAACTTTGCTTGTTGAAAAGGTCTCTATGCCCTTGCGCTCAAAGCTCAAGTTATTCATCGGTTGCACATGGTAAGAAGCTGAGAAATCAAGTTTTCTAAAAGTGAGTATTGCGTCAGATATTGCCAAGCACAATGGGCTGTGAACTTGCCAGTATTCATCACCTGCCAATTAGTGGGCACTGAGACACGTTTCATGCAATCCCGGTACCGATAATCTACATAAAAACATGCTTGATACCACACTAATAACCATCCTCATCGGCTGCTAAGCGGCAGACAATGGGTTATCATTAGGTATAAATACGATAACAAATGTAATATTGACGAAAATGCTCGAATACCAATTTGTATTGAATTAAAAATAGCGTATTTTGTTGTCAATTGTCCGTAGAAACCTACACGTAGACTGCCTGCATCTCGTGCTTTTTCTTCTGCTTTTTTTCAACAAGAAAATTTAATGCAACGTGTAGTTCTGGAAAATTTGATGGCGTTATCTGTGGTGGAAATAGTAGTAGAGGTGTGCCGCGTTTGCATAACAACCCTGCTTGAAAATGTCGATTTGTTTAATGAGTCAAGGGTCGCGGCAGGCTACTGTCTGAACAATGGAATGTCTGATTCTCTATATCACTGGAATAGAAAGTTATTGAGTTCGTTTTTTCAACAGACCAATTCCAGTAGTTTGTACCTATGCGTAAGATAACGTCAAATTCAAGTAACGCAAACGAAGATGAATCTGATCAATTCATCGCGCAAAAGCGATTACCAGAACTCGACGCTCTCCGGGGTTTCAGTGCCTTAGCTGTGGTGATAGTCCACCTGCTCAACTATTTCCCTGCTAACAATTACACCCCGGATAATCCGCTACTAGACATAAGCTACTATCGACTTTTAATCAATGGCCAAACTTATGTTTTGCTTTTCTTTCTGATCAGTGGCTTTGTATTGAGTTATCCGTACTTTTCCGGATTTAAGTCTAAAAGCTCTCTATCGCTGGATATTCTTAACCGCACCCCTCGATTACTCATACCTATTTGTATCGCCGGTATTGTCGGTTTTTTGATTCAGAAGGTGGCTGGTAGTTTGAGTGCTACCGAGTTAGAAGTATTTGATAGAGTATTTTGGATTAAATTCTGGGATGTTTCTGATTGGTCTTTTCTGAACGCACTTGCGTTTCTGCCCGGCAAGGTTCTATTTTTTTACGACTCTGATAACTCGTTTAACCGAAATCTATGGACAATGCCGGTTGAGTACACCATGTCAATGGCGATTTTTTTGATAGTTGCTATACAAAACAGATTGAATCTAACTGCAGCGGGTCTGGTTGTTGCTTCAGTGTTACTTTGGGCGTCTTGGCAAGGAAGCTCTTACGAGATCATGGTTCGTAGTTTTTACGGTTCAATGTTCTTTGTGGGTTGTTTTCTTGCTTGGCAGCTTTGCCGGAATGGTTCTATGATAGAGAAGCTATGCAGCAACTCTGCGTTTACCTATCTTATTGTTGGTGTACTTATATCAGCGATAGCAAAACTAAGTTCAACTTGGTTAGTTTTTATTTTAATATTTCAACACCTTTCGGCATTCATAATATTTTTAATTGGAATCAGGTGGATTAGATTTAGATTATATAAATCGAGAAAATTATACTCGTATATTGGTCGTACCTCGTTTCAGCTATATCTTATACACGGTTCTGTGCTTTATTTAGTATTTTCCTTGTTTGTCCGCAACGTTGATGTATTTGGTCCTTTGTATTTCCTTATTGCTGCAACTATTAGCCTGGTGTTGTCTTTTCTCTTGGCAGACATACTGACTCGTATAGCAGATGTTTATTTAGTAGGCATGACTAAAAGGTTTTTAGTGAAACTGCTCAATAGAACTGACGCTTGATCAGTTATCTGAAATTGTGAATTGAGTATTTCTAATTCGTACGTACATGTCAGATTTTCTGAAACGAATCTGTTTAGAGTTTAATTTTATGTTTAATTTGACCTTTGTTGAGTTTGATCTGTGTTGATTTTAAGAAATAGATATCTCAGATGGTATTTTGTCGTCAAATTTGCCACCGCAATTATCGAAATATAAATTGTGAAAAAAGTCTTTTTTAATGCACCGGAACGAAGTTTCAGATGTAGAAAAAGTCTGATTGGATGAGTAAATGAAATATAAGGTAGCGGTATATACAGGTGATCTTGGTTATAGTACGGCCAGAGGTATTCTAGCGATTGTTGATTCTATGGATGACATAGAGGTCAAGATATTTGTTAACCATACAAAAATCGATTTTAGTAGAAAGCTGTCATTGCAATGGAAAAATCTTAAGAAGAACGGTGTACGTCGTGTCGTAGAGGTTTTTACTATTGCTGGTAGTGCGGTATATAAAAAGCTATTCCACAGGCAGTTCAATAAGTGGGGTTGCGAAGTTATTCCTGATTATATATCTGAGGTAGAGCAGCATAAACATGTTGACGTATTCCACGTAACAAATATCAATTCGGCAGCTTCGGTCGAGGAAATTACTACTTTTGCGCCTGACCTGGGAGTGTCTATTGCTTCTCCCATCCTAAAAAAGGAAGTGCTGAATATCGCCAAAATGGGCAACCTGAATTTACACAAAGGAAAGCTTCCGGGTTATCGAGGCATGCCATCTGCTTTTTGGGAAATAAAAAATGGTGAGTCGTCGGTTGGATGCAGTATTCATGAGATAACAGAATTGCTCGATGAAGGAGATGTGATTCTGGAAGATGAAGTTGCCATTGAAAAATGGTCGACCCCGATTGGGTTGCGCATAAAACTGGATGAGCTTGGTATCAGACTGATGTCCAAAGCTGTAGTCTTATATTTAGCTAATGATGTTGAAAAGAAAAAGCAAAAAGGTGAATCAATAACCTACTTTAAACCCACCATTAAAGAGAGTTCAGAGTTATTACTTCGGCAGAAGCACAAAGACAGCAACCCGCCGTTGAAAAGGGTCATAAAGTCTGTGCTCGTTTTTATTTATAGCAATGCTTACGCACCAGTTCGTTCTTACATAAAAGGAGTGAAAGGGAAGCAAGACATTGTTGTTTTGCTATATCACAGGGTTAATGATTTCCAGCGCGACTCCCTAACCGTAGGAGTTGAGCAGTTCAATGAGCAAATGGCTTACGTTAACGAGAATTTCCCTGTCGCTTCTTTGAAGTCTCTCATTTCTGGTGAGATTTCTCGGTATGAAAAAAAACCAATCATTGTGGTAACTTTCGATGATGGTTACCTGGATAATTATGAAAATGCTTACCCTATTTGTGTGAGAAATAACATACCTTGTTCGTTTTTTGTCTCAACATCGATGATTGATGAGGGTAAGCCATTTCCTCATGATAGTCAGTTGGATATTCGTTTGTATAACATGGATTGGGATCAGCTTAAAGAAATGAAGAAGAACGGCATGTACATTGGGTCTCATACATGCGATCACGTGGATTGTGCACAGACAACTAAAGAAGATCTCACACTGCAGCTAGATAAGTCCCAGGAAATGTTGAACGAAAAACTCGGCAAAGATGTCGCGATATTGGCGTACCCGTTCGGAGGTAAGCAGCATTTTTCAGAAGAGGCTAAAGATCTGACAATTGCCGCGGGTTATAAGTCAATATTGTCAGCCTATGGTGGTGTGAATAAAGATATTGATATATTGAATATTAAGCGTGGCGGTGTCGACTGGATGTTTAATCAGAAGGCATTTATTGCAAAATTATATGGTTGGATTTCAAAACAATGAATCCTTGTAAGGATACCAGTCATAAGACAATTGTTCACTTAATTGACAGACTAACTATTGGCGGGCTTGAGAGGGTTATTGCTAATTTTATAACCGGCACTCATGAGCAGCCTATTTCCAATATCATCATATCAATCAGAGAAGTAGTTACGACGGGTATAATGCCCTCGCACGTGGATGTATTTTCGCTGAGGAAACAAGAAGGCCATGATCTTCCAAGTCATATTCGACTCTGGAAGTTATTGCGGAAAATTAAACCCGACATAATTCATACGTACAATTTACCAAGTATTGAGTATCACCCTATAGCATGGTGTGCTGGTGTGAAGGGTCATATTCATGCAGAGCATGGACGGGATGCTGGTGATCCTCACGGGCTTAACAAGAAGCACAATACCTTACGAAAATTGATGTCGAGATTTATCCAATCCTATGTGAGCGTAAGTGAGGATTTACATGCCTGGCTGATTGATCATGTTGGTATAGCAGAAAAGAAAGCAGTGCTTATTCAAAATGGAATTAATACTGATCGGTTTAATTTGCCCAAAACAGAGAGTGAAGTATTACGCTTTGCCATTGTCGCTCGCATCACCCCAGTGAAGGATCACTTGAATCTATTGAAAGCGTTTTTAGTGTTGAAAGAAGAGCTGGGACATAAAGCGTTGCCGCAGCTTGCGATAGTGGGCGATGGTGATCATAAAGAAGCACTCGAAGAATTTTGTCGAAACGGCGGTTTAGAGTGTGTCGAATTTTTAGGTGCTAGAGACGATGTTGAGCAGATACTCGCAAGTACTGATGTATTTGTACTGTCGTCGATAGCCGAGGGGATTCCTATGACAATTCTCGAAGCAATGTCTGCAAGAATTCCTATCGTGTCTACTAATGTTGGTGGTATACCTGAGGTTGTTACCGATGGTGTCGAAGGTTATTTGGTTGAGAAAAGTAATCCTGATGCGCTTGCAAGCGCGCTCAAGAAATACATTTTGCAACCTGAGCTTATAGCACTGCATGGTGAGAACGCTCGTAATAAAATACTGAGTAATTTTGACGAAAAAAATATGATAAACGCGTATTTGTGCCTATACAAAGCACTAGTGAAAAAGCATTAAGCTAAGTAGTTTACATAGAAGTACAACATGAATCGCTAGTTGCGTGGAGGTATGATCAGTGAGTTCCTGGTATCTTACAAAGAAAGAGAGTAGTGCGAGTGATGAATTAGCCAAATTACGCATTGATCGATGCAAGGCACATTTAGAGCTTCAGGGCTTTCGACGTTTTCATGAATTTGAAAATGCTACTCATCGTGCGCTGTTCGCTTATTCAGAGTTGAGTGATAACGACCTGGTGTTCGTGAGTCCGGGTAACAATACCAATGATTGGGTTATTGGCTCTGGAACAGTGGTGTATCAATCGCTATCCGGATCTAAAGCTCTGGAAAAAATCTTCGATGAATACCAATATCCTTTTCGTATTCCGCCGGATATGTATGGGCAGTTTGCGCTGCTAATAAACAAAAATAATCAACTACACCTGATTACTGATCAATCAGGATGTTTGCAGGTTTTTCACGACACCAACTGGCAGTCAATCAGTACTTCTTTCCTAGCGGTTTGTGAGCAACAGGAAACACTCTCTCTGGATGATCAGGCCGTTTACGAATATGCTTTTTGTGACTTTCCACTTGGTGATGACACGATATTTAGATCCGTTAAACGCCTGAGTCTGGACTTGCAGTTGTTGATTGGTGAGGAGATTGACATACATCAAACCGAGCCGCTGGCAATTGCTGAAACCAGCAATAATTCGGTTGATGAATTAGTCGAAGAACACGCTGGAACGTTACTCAGCCATTTTGCACAGATAGGCAGTGTATGGGGAGATAATATTAATTGTCCCTTATCTGGCGGGCTGGATTCTCGATTGGTATTGGCGTGTTTGCGTAATGTGGGAATCACTCCCAATATATATGTCTATGGCAACCCAAGCTCAGAGGACAGACAAATTGCTGCGTTAATCAGTAGCACATTAGGCTTAACAGTTGAAACTATCGACAAATCTGATTGGAATACGAACGGACATAACTGCACACCAACTACTGTAAATAATAATTTCCATGAAGAAGACGGATTACCCGTTGACGCTACGGCACTGTTTGATACTGGTGCGTCAGCAACGACTCGTAAAATGCGACACAGTGGTAACAGTCTGGCATTGTCGGGAGGGTGTGGAGAGGTTTATCGAAATTTCTTTTATCTGCCAAACAAATCACTACGAGTGGAGGAAGTGGCTAAAGTGTTTTTCTGCCGTTTTGATACTGCCGAGCTAACCAGCAGGTTTTCAGAGAGTGAATACATTGAATCAATAGCACATAAAATGTCTACAACAATAAGTGCGGATCCAAAAGAGGTTCTTAGTCGCCAACAAATTGAAAAACTGTACCCTAAATTTCGATGTCGTTCATTTTTTGGACGAGAAGTCAGTATTGAGAACAAACATGGTGACTATTTACTGCCCTTTATCGACAATGAGATTGTTAATTTCGCTTTAAAGTTGCCAATGGCGTTGAAGCACGCCGGAATATTTGAGTCTGCACTATTACAGCATATTGACCCTGAGTTGGCTGCAATTCAATCATCCTATGGTCATGATTTTTCGAAACGTCCGTCTATAGCTCACCAATTGTCCGAGCTATCGACAATGATGCGACCATTGTTGTTAAGGAAGTCGAGCTACGCTATAAAGCGACGAATATCAAAGTTAAGGCGACACGGTGCCACTCCATGGTTGAAGAGCGCGTCTCTCGTCGGAGTAGTAGAGACGAAGTATCCGTACATGAGTTCGTATTTTGAAATTGAGAAAATTGCTGATTTGAATCTCCAACAACGAGTAGCATCAATGGAGTACATTTGTGCACATTACAGCGACAAGTTGCGATGATTTTCTCAGGGCTTTGGTAAGGGCATTAACATCGCCCTCATTGCGTAAGTTGAGCCATCATTTATTTTTTCTGCCAGCTTTTTCAAATATTTATCATTCACTTAAACTTTCGTGTTTCTTGTCTGCTGGTCACACTATTGTTATTCATCAGTAGTTTGCACACTGTCTAAGACACGCAATTAATAAGCTAGACAAGCAAGCACTCGAACATTGAATAGCATTTGATTGCAGCTTGATTGAAAAGTGAGCGTTGCATGGTGAGAACGTCGGCAATAAAGTGCTTAGTGATTTGGACTTATCAAAAATGCATGCTGGTCCGCTATGCGATGCACTTATGAAAAAGCATTGTGTAAGGCTGTCGTGCTATCTGGAAAATTCGGCATAAATTGATAGTTCACGGATAAAATTGTAAGAGAAGCTCATATTTGGGGGTTACCTGAAAAGACCTGCGCGGCCTGCACCCTGTTTTCTGAATTTTTCTGTGAGATACGTCAAAATAACTCGAAACTATCCTAGTGAAGAAATTTCAATGTTCGGTGTGCGACATCGGTCTATTCCTGCATTCCGCCAACTCGTTCAAACAGTTAGAAAAATTTAACAGAGTCATACGTTGTGATTGGGTATCATTACGAATTGACAAACCAATCGCGGTCTTTCAGCAATATTCGCTTTCAGCCGCAAACAGGTAAATTAGTAGCTAATACGTAGCGCTGGGTAGTGTGACGCAATCGATTAGCAAGGATGGTTCAATTGAGTGATAATGCGTCAGCTTTTGATGACCATCGACATACCGCAAAGCGAATTTCACTCCTTGATGTAACTTTTAAGACTATCGTATTGAGTGCAACAATTTTAGTTGAATCTTAAGCGTGACGGTAGCCGCTGGATGCTTAGGTAACAGGCATTCCTGGCGCAATTTTATACGGGTAGTTTTTAAAGTAATGGAATGTTCCAAGCATATTGTCAGGAAGAGCGTTGTCCACTTGATTGACAAGCTAACCATAGGTGGGATTGACCGGGTTATTGCTAATTTCATTATTGGCACACAAGATCAACCTATTACCAATATTATCATCTCACTGAAAGCAGTTGATTCAAGAAACCTCATGCCTTCGCATGTTGATGTTATTTCACTGGACAAACAAGAGGGTCATGATATACCGAGTCACTATCGGCTTTGGAAAATCTTAAGAGAAATTAAGCCTGATATTATCCATACCTACAATTTGTCTTGTATTGAATTTCATCCAGTGGCGTGGATTGCAGGTGTGAGGTGGCACATACATGCAGAGCATGGACGGCTGGCTGATGATCCAGAAGGGCTGAATAAAAAGCATAATCAACTTAGAAGGGCGATGGCAGTATTTGTCCACTCATATGTCAGTGTTAGTGCTGACTTGCATGCGTGGTTAGTTGATCATGTTGGAATTCCGGTAAACAAAGCTGTACTTATCCAAAATGGAATCAATACGGAACAATTCAATTTGGATAAGACATTGAGTAAGAAGTTGCGCTTTGCAATTATAGCGAGAGTCTCACTAGTGAAGGATCACATGAACCTATTAAATGCGTTTTTAGTTCTAAAAGAAGAGCTTGGTTTGGATGCTTTGCCTCAATTAACGATAGTAGGTGACGGAGATCAAAAAGATATTCTTCAAGAGTTCTGCCGAGAAAACGGGTTAGATAACGTTGAATTTCTAGGGGCCAGGGACGATATCAGAACCATTCTTGCCAGTACTGATGTGTTCGTATTGTCCTCGATCGCAGAAGGCATTCCCATGACAATTCTAGAAGCAATGTCAGCGAAAACGCCTGTCGTATCAACCAATGTTGGGGGAATCTCTGAGGTTGTTGCTGATGGAGTTGAAGGGTATCTGGTTGAAAAAAGTAATCCTGTTGCTCTTGCCAAAGCCTTAAAGAATTATATATGCCAACCTGAACTTATTATTGAGCATGGAGAAAATGCACGACTGAAAGTGCTGTCAAAATTCAATGAAAAAAATATGATTGATGCATATTTGTATCAATATAGAATGTACGCATAATCATGTCGAAAGTACAACAGGAAAAGTATCAGTTGGACGCATTAGAGAAGTCGGAATTTGAAGTTGTGACGAACTTGAGCTTCATCATTCCGCACAAAGGCAGAACTGGTCTTTTAAAGCAAACAGTGGAGTCCATACAGAATCTAGAGATAGATAATAATAGTCAATTAGAAATTATTGTAGTCACACAAGAAGACTCTACTACTGTCTCAAGTGCGCTGTCTAACTCAAGTTGGGTGCATCCGATAAAAGTATTGCAACAGTCAGATCAGCTAACAATTTCTGCGTTAAGGAATTATGGTGTTCGAGAGAGTTCAGGTATGCACTTGGTTTTTCTCGATGCAGATATTGAGTTGTCATCCAACTGGCTGGTTAATCTCAAGGTGGACTACGGTGCTGGTGGTCGGGTCATAGTAAGTGCAATGCAAGCTGTTTCGAGTGATGCAAGAGCCTTGGAGAAATTGCGCGTTGTTTTGAGTAATAAGGTAGTTGACTCAGACGTACACTTTCTTCCTGGTCGTAATTTAATGATGTCACGCGCAGATTTTCAAAAAATAGGTGGGTTTCCAGAATATTTAGAAACTTGCGAAGATTACTATTTTACTGATCAGGCAAGAGCATATGGAACTCTATTTTATTCTGGATCTGCAACCTATATACATCTAGGTGAAGATAAATCTTATGGTGAACTATTTGTAAAAGAAATATGGCGGGGTAAATCAAATATTCGTTCCATGATTGGTCGATCAATAGGAATGAATGAAGTACCCAGTTTTCTCGTGCCTTGGATGGTATTGGTTGGATTGTTGTTAGCCATTACAGGGTTACTCGCATGGAATATAAATGTTGGCTTAGTGGGACTTGTGCTTCTTGTTCCTTTCTTTGGATATATCCTGAAATTGCGATTTTTGGGCCAAGAGAAAATTAGCTCATTAGACATTTTAAAATTTTATGTAGTTTATTTTCTTGCCAGATCAATTGGCATGGCACATGGTTTGTTTGCTTTGATATTTAAAAGACATACACTTAAGAAGCCCGGTAAAAAAGCATCCGAGCAGTAAGTTCTATTTGATCATAGCTTGGTTAGTAAAGTGAATCATATATTGGGCAACGCGTGCCTCGGCATGTACTGCGATATTCTTTCCCATATTATTTTCACTCCGGCATCTATTTTCATAATAAAGAGTATGTATGAATAACAAGGTAGAGGCCAATGATACATCTCCGCTTCGCGTTGCACAGTACATCTGCTCTGCAGGATTCTATGGTGCTGAAAAATGGACTGTTGCTCTTGCAGCGAATTCGGTAAGAGACGAAGTTCTACACGAATTGCTTTTAACGCCAGACTCCGATCAAACTGAATCCCAGCTTTCAGCAGAATTTGTAGGTTTGGGACTAGCTGTTACAGAGATACCAATGAAGAGTCGTTTCGACTTTGGCGTGGTAAATGACATCGTATCGTACATTCAGCAAAACGATATTGATATTATTCATACGCATGGCTACAAGTCGGATATTATTGGCGTTTTGGCAGCCAGGAAAAGCGGCATAAAATGCGTTTGTACTCCTCATGGATTCGATAGTACCAGTGATATCAAACTGAGGTTATTTAATTTTATAGGCCGTCAGAGCTTTCGGTTCTTTAACAAAGTTGTGCCATTGTCTCAAGATCTACACGATACAGTTAAACGCTATGGAATAAAAAAACAAAATTTAGTGTTAATCAACAACGGAGTCAATCTGCTAGAGATAGATGACGCGCTGCGTACTAATGTAACTCGTTCAGGCGATCAAAGTAATTCGAGTTCCGCATTCACCATCGGATTTATTGGCCGACTTGTATCAGGCAAAAATCTGAAAGATCTAATAATGGTTTTCGCACAACTCCAGATCAATAACCCTGCAATAAGATTGTTATTAGTTGGTGATGGTGAATTAAGAGAGGAGCTAGAGGACTTGGCGGCATCGGCGTGTGTAGAGGCGACTGTTGAATTCACAGGTTTCGTCAGCAACACTGCCGATTACTATACGAAACTGGATCTATTTGTCATGACTTCTGTATCAGAAGGAATACCTCGAAGCATAATGGAAGCAATGGCGTTTGGTGTTCCGGTAGTTGCCTACGATATCCCCGGCGTAAACTCGCTAATCGAGAATGAGAAGACCGGGACGCTGGTGCCACTTGGTGACACAGAGGCGTTGTATAACGCAGTTCAGTTTGTAGTCAACAATACTTCGTCAACCACTGAATCAACAAAGCGTGCCAGGGAATATTTAGAAAATAACTACTCGGCTGTTCGTATGGCCAGAGAATATTCTAGTTTATATTTTGACATGATGTAGTTCGTTGATGTTCTTGTGGTCGGATTCAGTTTGTATCCCGATAATGAAAAGCCATAACTGCCTTGATTGGTGGCATCTGTGGTAGTTGGTCTATAGTTAAGTGCAAAGCGTCGTATTTTGTTAAACTCGCCAAAATAAATCTGTTTTTGAATCCACCAAATCGGAGCCTGCCCTATGCTGTTTTCCGGCAACACGCAAAAGTTGAATCTGCGTGATAACACGCTTGAACTTAGTTTTGACAGCCAAGCGAGCAAAGTGAACGTGCTCAACAAAGAGGCGCTTGCGGAGCTTGGTGAGGTGGTTGCGCTGCTTGAGAAGCAAAAAGATGCATCCGCACTCATTATGAGCAGCTCAAAAAGCAGTTTTATTGTTGGCGCTGATATAACTGAATTTCTCGGGTATTTCAGTGAGCCAGACCAAGAGCTGATGAATATGCTCAACCGGGTAAACGATCTGTTTAACCGCATTGAAGATCTGCCATATCCAACTATCTCCCTTATAAATGGTGATGCTCAAGGCGGTGGATTCGAAATATGTCTGGCGACAGACTTTCGTATAGTCTCGACAGATGCGAAGGTGGCTTTGCCTGAGGTTAAGCTAGGCATCATGCCTGGTTGGGGTGGCTCTGTTCGTTTGCCACGGCTAATCGGTATAGATAACGCCGTTGAATGGATGTGCACAGGTACAGTCAAGCGCGCACCAGCAGCATTGAAAGAAGGGGCAGTCGATGCGGTTGTAGCCGCAGATAAGCTTAGCGATGCTGCTCAATCGATCATTGAGCAGTGTGCGGCGGGTAAATTGAATACTGACAAGCGTCGGGCTCAGAAGAAGAGTCCCCTGACTCTGTACCCTCTAGAGCTGGGCATGGCTTATGAGTCTGCCAAAGGTGTGGTCGGTGCGAAAGCCGGTCCACACTATCCGTCTCCACTAACCATAATTGAAACGATTAAAACCCACGCCGGCTTGTCTCGCGATGAGGCTTTACCACATGAGTCAGCAAGTTTTGTAAAACTGGCCAAAACTGATGTTGCCGAAAGTCTGGTCGGTATTTTTCTTAAAGATCAATTGCTCGGACGCATAGCCAGGAAACACGTTGCAGCCGCTGGAGAAGTAAAGCAAACGGCTGTTCTGGGAGCGGGAATAATGGGTGGTGGTGTCGCCTATCAGTCCGCATCCAACGGCGTGCCCATTGTTATGAAAGATATTCGTCAGGAAGCGCTTGATGACGGCCTTGAAGAAGTCGGCAAGCTGCTCAAAAAGCAGCTCCAACGCGGAAAGTTAAAACCTGAAGGGATGGCACAAGTACTAAACGCTATTCAGCCTGCGTTGAGCTACGGTGAGTTTAATGATGTCGATTTAGTCGTTGAAGCGGTGGTTGAGAATCCGAAAATCAAGGCGTCGGTGCTTGCAGAAGTTGAACAACAAGTATCTGACGACACTATCATTACAACTAACACGTCAACGATTTCGGTCAACTTATTATCTGGTGCATTAAAGCGACCAGAGAATTTTTGTGGGATGCATTTTTTCAATCCAGTGCATCGCATGCCGTTAGTTGAGGTTATTCGTGCTGACACGTCCTCTGAAAAAGCCATTGCCACAACAGTTGCTTATGCAAAAGCGATGCGCAAGACGCCAATCGTTGTGAACGATTGTCCGGGATTTTTGGTTAACCGAATTCTGTTTGCCTACTTTAGTGGCTTCGACAGGCTTATTGCCGATGGTGGTAATCCGCAACAAATTGACGAGGCAATGGAGAAATTTGGCTGGCCAATGGGTCCTGCCTATTTGCTTGATGTTGTCGGTCTTGATACGGGAAAGCACGCGTCAGCGGTTATGGCGGAAGGTTTCCCCGATCGAATGTCCAGTGGTGAAGGCAGTGTTATAGACGCTATGTACAACGCTAAGCGATATGGACAAAAGAACGGCATTGGTTTTTATAAATACGAGCTTGATCGACGCGGCAAGCCAAAGAAGCTGAAAGACCCGGCTGGTGACGCTGTTGTGCAATCAGTACAGAAAAACGGGCAGAAGGAATTTGAAGAGCGTGAAATTATCGAGCGACTCATGATTCCGTTAAGCATCGAAACAGCTCGCTGTGTCGAAGATAATATTGTCAGCACCCCTGCAGAAGCTGATATGGGTCTGGTGTATGGTGTTGGTTTCCCTCCATTTAAGGGTGGTGCATTGGCACAGGTGGACAAGCAGGGACTGGATGATTTCTGCAAGAGTGCTGATCAGTATGAAGCGCTCGGGCCACTTTATCATCCGACTGCGCGAATGCGGGAAATGGCGAAAGACAAAACCGGATTCTATACCGCTGCAGCTGATAATAAAGGAGATAAGTTATGAGCTTCGATGATAAAGATGTGGTCATAATTGACGGTGTGCGCTCACCCATGTGTCGCTCAAAGGGCGGTGGATTCAAGAATGTACGGGCCGAAAATTTGTCAGCAGCGCTCGTGGCTGCCTTGTTTGAAAGAAACCCGGATGCTGATATTAACGAAGTTGAAGACGTGGTTTGGGGTTGTGTTAATCAGACCCTCGAACAGGGTTTTAATGTTGCTCGTGCTGTTGGCCTTATGGCAGGCATTCCAAACTCCGCTGGTGCTCAAACGGTGAGTCGTCTGTGTGGGTCTTCAATGAGTGCGTTGCACATTGCGGCGCAGAGCATCATAAGTGACTACGGTGATGTGTTTGTTGTTGGTGGTGTTGAGCATATGCAACATGTACCCATGATGCACGGCATCGATTTGAATCCCGCCATGAGCCTTCATATGGCGAAGGGTTCTATGATGATGGGTTTGACTGCGGAAATGCTAAGCAATATTCATGGTATTTCTCGCGAACAGCAGGATGAGTTTGCACTGCGTTCTCACAAGCGCGCTTATGCGGCAATGACTGAAGGTCGATTCAAGAATGAAATAGTACCAATTGAGGGTCACGACGAGTCCGGTATGTTCACGTTAATAGAAAACGATGAAGTCATTCGCGAAGATGCATCGCTTGAAGCACTGGCATCATTAAGGCCTGCTTTTGTGCCTGGTAGCGGAACTGTAACGGCAGGTTCTTCTTCAGCGATTTCTGATGGTGCTTCGGCCATGCTGGTTATGTCAGGCAGGAAAGCTAAAGAAAGAGGTTTAAAACCTATTGCTCGGATGAAAAGCATGGCCGTTAGCGGCTGCGATCCTGCAACCATGGGGTATGGTCCGGTGCCTGCTTCTAAAAAGGCACTCAAGCGTGCCGGAATGAGTGTCAGTGATATGGATCATATCGAACTTAATGAAGCATTCGCAGCGCAGTCGATACCAGTGCTTAAAGATCTGGGTTTGCTCGATGAGCTGGACAACAAAGTGAACCTGAATGGTGGTGCTATAGCCTTGGGTCATCCGCTTGGCTGTTCTGGTACACGTATTTGCACCACTCTTTTAAACGTGATGCAGCAAAACGATAGTCAGTTTGGCTTGGCGACCATGTGCATAGGTATGGGTCAGGGCGTTGCAACTGTGTTTGAACGATTGAGGTAGTTTAGCTGTAATTGTTCGATTGTGAATTGATTTGGCGCAGCCTCCTTGGCTGCGCTTTGCATATTTACCACAACCGGTGTTACTGGCTGGTATAAGGCAGCACTTCTTCGACTTCCAGCTGATATCCCGACTCTGCAAGATTACTTTTAATCGTTTCAGCTCGTATTACGCCAATAGCCCAGACCGCTTCATTCATATCACGTTGTTCTATCGCGTTTTTAGATTTCGCGTGTACGATTTGGTTCGCCGGTGGTGGCGGCACGTGCATGCATGCCCCCACGAAAGGGACCAATAAAAACTCATTCATTTTTTGGTCCGGGTTGTATTCCAGCGGCGTGATATAAGCTGGTATTTTTACGCGTTTACCATCCAGATGGTCAACCACGGGGGCGTAGTTGAATGCGTCCTGTAGTCTGGCTATTTCCGCTTCTGATTCTTCACTGCCGTCCATCAGTTTGTCGATTTTTTCTTGCGACATGGTTGCGAATGGATTTTCAGGTTGCACAAAATCATCGGGAATCAAGTCGTCCCAGTTCAGTAGAGTAAGCTCGCCCTTGGACTGCGCGTCTGCATCATCATCGGAGAAAGGCCACCAGTTTGCATGAGCTGCACTGGTAAAAAGAATCAGGCCGGCTATCAGGCCGGTAATCAGAAAATTTCGTTTTGTCATTGAGTGTATCTCCTTTGAACGCACGTTTACGCATGCATTTATAGTCTTTGAGAAAGGCCATCAGCCAGTGAGTTTCGATAAGCCTGCAACGCTGGCAGACTACCGGCCAAAAGCCCTGCTATGGCAATGGTAATAAGGATCTTCAGGTCGGTCGCGCTGGGCAATGACAGGGAAATAGCCAGTCCAAATCTTTGCTGCAGGAAAAGAGCGCCGACACCTATAAACAGGTAATGCAACACCAAGCCAGCAATAATACCAAAAATTGTCAATACTGCAGATTCGATACACAGCAGCAAAAAAACGTGACCAGGTCGAGCACCGGCAGATCGCAACACCGCCATCTCTCGACGGCGCTCGTTTAGTCCTGCAAGTAACACAGACAGCAGGTTTATAAGGCCCGCCACAACCACGCATACTGACACTATCATCAACGCCATTTCGGCCACGCTGACAAGACTCCATAGTTCCTGCAAGGCAACCCCCGGAAGTATGGCCAATAGCGGTTCTGCGCGATAGGTATTGATTGCCCGCTGTTCACGAAAAACGGTTGCTCTGGACTTCAGACCGACCAGTAAGGCTGTAACAGCGGAAGGGGATAGATCCATGTTGCGAACGGTGTCAGCATCTGTGCCGGCACCTTTTTTATTAGCACCATTCTGCCAATCAACGTGCATCGCCTCGATACCCTCCAGACTGATGTGTATCGCGCGATCAACCGGTGTGCCGGTGGGTTTCAAAATGCCACTGACTCTGAATGGTTGGCGATCATGTTCAACCAGAGCCACCTTGCCAGTACCGTGTGCAACCACTATAGAATCGTTAATGCCATAGCCCAATTCCGCTGCCACTTCGCTACCTAGTACAGCATCGAATACATCGTCAAATAAAACACCCTCTGATAACTGCAAAGCAGTGCGATTGCTATAGGTATAATGTTTGAAGTAGTCGAGACTAGTGCCAAGCACTCTGAAGCCTGCGTGTGAATCACCAAGAGACAAAGGCACGACCCAGTCGATAGCCTTACGTTTTTTGATGTCCTCAACACTTTCCCAGCTGATGTTATTAGTTGCGTTGCCTATCCGAAATACCGAGTACAGCAATAGTTGTACGGAGCCGCTTCTGGCACCAATGATTAGATCTGTACCAGAAACTGTTTGAGTGAAGCTGCTGCGTGCATCACGACGCACTTTTTCTACGGTCAGTATCAGGGTTACACTCATAGCAATTGCGAGTACTGCCAACAACGCAGTGGGCCATCGATTAAGTAAGCTTTTCCACGCAATACCAATCATGTGTGCGTGCCTGTTGATAACTCGTTAATTGCAGCAGCGTTAAGTTCACGCAGATCGACAATTCGATCAAATTTGTCAGCTAAAGCAATGTCATGACTGACGAACAACAAAGTAGCGCCGGCCGATTCGATCTCACGAAATAGCAGATCGAGAAACGCTTGTTGAGTATCGCTGTCGAGCGCTGAAGTTGGCTCATCAGCAATAATAAGTGGTGGATGTCCTATTAGCGCGCGAGCCACAGCAACCCGTTGCTGTTGCCCCACACTCAATTTGTTAGCAATTTGATTTCGAACTTCAGATGGCGACAAATGCATTGCCTGCAACAACCGATCAGTCTCTTCGTTCAATGAGAGTCCACTTTGGCAAGCACGCTGCTTACGCTGTTTGGAAAATCGACAGGGGAGCTGAATGTTATCGCTGACAGAAAGAAACGGTAACAAATTAAATTGCTGAAAAACCAGGCCGATTCGATCGGCACGGAATTGATCACGTTGACCACGTCGCAGTGTGCCAAGCGACACTCCGTCAATAACAATTTTCCCACTCTGCGGTGAAAGTACGGCTCCGATAAGACTGAGTAAGGTTGTCTTGCCGGAGCCTGATGGTCCTCGCAGGAAAACACGTTCGCCCTGCGCTATGGAAAACTGCGCTATATCCAATACCGGACGCTCGCCAGCCGGCCACGTGAAAGACACATCTTCCATCGTTACCGTTGGATGAGTTGTCTCATCCATAAGTCACCACGTAAGCGATTGGGAGCGTCAAATAATTACAGCCTTACTGTACTTGCGTAATGTCTAGGACAGACGAATCGGCGTTGAGTTCTTGCAATGATTGTCCACCGGGGCCAATGAGTTGCGAATCAATGTCGGCAAAGCCCGGCCAAATCGCAATAAAATCTACCGTTATCGTTTTTAGCGATGCAATGTCGGTGCAGTTGTAGGTGTAAGACACCAAAACCTCGGAATGGTCTTCTCCCTCTTCGCCATCGTGATCAGCGTGCTCGTCGTCATGATCATCGTGCTTTTCAGCATGCTCGTCGTCATGGTCGTCGTGCTTTTCATCGTGCTCGTCGTCATGATCATCGTGCTTTTCAGCGTGCTCGTCGTGCGAACTCTCTGACAGGGAATTTTCCATATCCAGAACATCAAAAGTGCAATCACCACCAGCTAGAGTGAACATTTCATTAGATTGATTTAGCACATCGAGCGCCTCGTCTACCAACGCCTTCTGTTCGTCGGTATGGGGTGCATGCTCAAAGCCCACTAGGTTGTTCCAGGGTGTTTCTAATTCAATGATTAGTGCAGTATTGTCTACTGCTACATTAAGCGTTGCTGAGCCATGGACGTGGCTGTCGAGTTCACGCTCTGTTTGTGCAGTCGCGATAGTTGACAAGCTTGCCACAGTAATGGCAAGAGTAGAAGAAAGCTTCATTTGTTACTCCTGAAAATCGGGTTAGGGTAGCCACCGGATAGGCGGCCTTGGGGTTCGATCAGGAGATTACAGGAGGGCCACGAATGCGGAGTTTGTCTGTGGCCTCGGTTGGAATATCACCGAATTTGGCAACTGAATTTACTACGCTATATACAGGCAAACCAAGCATAGACTGTGCCGTACTAAGGCAGCCGCTCAGGTTAGCGTACGCATGGTAGATACCGCAGTCTTCAGCGGAGAATTCTGACTGGACTTCGGAATGCACATGGGATGTTTGCAGGCCATGCCCAGAGGGGTGTGCAACATGCTCAGCGTGGTGTGCATGATGGTCGTGGGTCTGGCAGTCGGTGGATGCCTCAGCCGCATCATTTTCGCAGTTATAAAAATGACTGACTATATGCATGTTGGCAGCAACCGGGTTGAAACCCAGTACCGCTATCAGCAGAAAATGTATGAAACTTCGGCTATTCACAGGTTAACTATAGCAATATTGCCGCCGTTTTTTATGGCCGAATCCAATTAAATTTCAGTTACTGCCTACCCGTGCTCAACACAAATCCAGTCTAGGGTAACCAACCAACTTCACCCAATTTATATTGCGGTCCATCCGCTGGAATATTTGAATACCGCCAGAACCGACTTAATGAAACATTGTCGATTCGAAAAGACACGCTGGTTTCAAGTGGTAGTTTAAGCGCATTGTGCAAAGCGGCTAGTATAGTTCCCCGGTGTGCAACAACCACGATATCCTTCCCGGCATGTTGCTTATGCATGTCGTTGGTAAAGGCCTCTATTCTTTTCGCCACATCCGACAAGCTCTCACCATTAGGCGTAGTTTCAAACGGTGTCGCAGGAAAAAATCCGACGTAGCTGTCTTTGCGTTCAGCGATTAGCTCTTCAAGTTTACGACCATTGTAATCACCGAAATTCATTTCAATAAGTCGAGGGTCCAGCTCCAGGCTTTTTGCCTGTGCACCAGCGGCAAGTAACGCATCGGCCGTTTGTTTTGTACGCTTTAGCGGACTGTAAAACCACATGGCGTCTTTGGGCAATCGAGCTGCTACACCTTTAAATGTTGCTTCGTCGCTGCAATCGCTATCCAGATCCATACTGCCGTACATAATGTCCCGGACTTCAGGGACTGGCGCATGCCGTATCCACCAGAATCGAGTTGCATCTCTGTCGTTCGGCAGGCGGGCAAGAATTTTTTCATCCATTGGTGGTAATGTTGTGTCATCTGCGAATAACTGAGTATACCGTGAGCGCACTCGAAAATCGGCTGGTAAAACTGCGTGAGCGAATAGATGCTTCCAAAGACGATTTGGTTGCGTTAACACAATCGCTGATTCAGTTACCAACGGTAAACCCGCCTGGTGATGGCTATCTCGCTATCTGTGAACTGCTGGATGCCCGATTGAAAAAACACGGTTTTCAGACTGAGCGCGTGAGAGCCCTTGGTGCATTGGGTGATAGTGATAAATACCCTCGCTGGAACATTATCGCTCGGCATGAGGGTAAGCATGTTGGCGAGTGCGTGCATTTTAACTCCCATACTGATGTGGTAGCGACTGGCGATGGCTGGACTTGTGACCCGTTTGCGGGTGTGGTCAAGGGCGACAAGGTATATGGCCGTGGTGCATGCGATATGAAAGGCGGGCTTGCGTCATCGATCATCGCCACAGAAGCGTTTATTGATACGTTTACAGATTACAAAGGCTCGATTGAAATCTCTGGTACCTGTGATGAGGAGTCGGGCGGATTCGGTGGTGTTGCGTATCTTGCCGAAAACGGTTGGTTCAATCCGAGTCGCGTTCAGCACGTGATCATTCCCGAGCCATTGAATAAAGATCGCATTTGCCTTGGGCATCGAGGTGTTTTGTGGACCGAAATTGAAACATTTGGGCATATTGCTCATGGCTCTATGCCGTTTCTGGGCGACTGTGCGATACGACATATGGGTGCAGTGGTGTCTGCTCTGGAGAAAAATCTTTTTCCAGAGCTAGCCAAAAAGCGCACCACAATGCCAGTTGTGCCCGATGGGGCGCGTCAATCCACGTTAAATATCAATTCTATTCACGGTGGTCTTGGTGAACCTGAGGAAGACTACACAGGTTTACCATCGGCTCTGGTGCCAGACCGTTGTAGAATGGTGCTGGACCGGCGATTCCTCATGGAAGAAAATCTCGATGATGTACGAGCTGAATTGCATGATGTAGTGGAATCGGCCGGCAAAGATCGTGATAAGTTTCGGTTTGAAATGCGCGAAATGTTCTCTGTATTGCCGACCATGACAGATCATGATGCGCCGGTTGTAAAAGCTGTCGCAGCTGCAATAAAAAGTGAGGTAGGTTGTGAGCCTGCTTATGTTGTTTCACCCGGAACGTACGATCAAAAGCATATTGATCGAATCGGCCGGCTGAAAAACTGTATTGCTTATGGACCAGGCATTCTCGATCTTGCACACCAGCCCGATGAATATGTAGGCATTCAGGATATGCTCGACTCAGCAAAAGTCATGGCGCAATCCTTGGTTACTTTGCTTGGATGCGAGCAACAGTAGTACTCGCAGCGTAGTTACGCTACAAACACAAATAAGGGAGTACCGTATTGATGAAAACTGGTATTAATAAAACTCAACTTTCTCGAGCAATCCTCGCCGTTGCGTTTTTGGCAGGTTCCGCTCACGCGGCTAAGACTGATGTCATCATTGGTATGCAGTTGGAACCGCCCAACCTCGATCCAACCGGTGGTGCTGCAGCTGCAATAGATGAAGTGGTTTACGCGAATATATATGAAGGATTAACGCGCTTTGGTTCCGACGGCAGTGTACTGCCGGCGCTGGCAGAATCCTGGGATATCAGCGACGATGGCATGACCTATACATTCAAGTTGAACAGTGGCGTCACGTTTCATGATGGCAGTAAGATGGATGCCGATGATGTCAAATTCAGTCTTGAACGTGCCATGGCTGAAGATTCCACTAATGCGCAAAAGCAGTTGTTTGCCAATATCGATAGTGTTGAGAACGTTGACGGCTCAGCTGTCATAACGCTCAAAGCCGCTGATGGAAATCTGTTGTTCAATCTTGCCTGGGGTGATGCTGTTATCGTTGCGCCTGAGTCTGCTGAAACACTGGCAACTGCACCAGTGGGTACAGGCCCGTTCAAGTTCAAGAACTGGGTGCAGGGCGATCAAATTGTTCTCGAGAAAAATGCTGAATACTGGGGTGAGGCTGTCAAACTTGAAAAAGCGACATTCAAGTTTATCAGTGAGCCGACTGCTGCTTTTGCAGCCATGATGGCGGGCGATCTTGATGCATTTCCAAATTATCCAGCTCCGGAAAATCTGGCCCAGCTTGAAGCTGACCCGCGTTTCTCTGTTGTACTGGGTTCAACGGAGGGCGAAACTATTCTCTCGACCAACAACAAACTTGCACCGCTCGACAATGTGCTGGTCCGTGAAGCTATTGCGCACGCAATTGATCGTTCGGCAATTATTGATGGTGCGATGTATGGATACGGTACGCCCATAGGCACTCACTTCGCGCCGCACAATCCTGCGTATGTGGATCTAACGGCTAAATCGGAATACGACCCGGAAAAATCAAAAGCACTGTTAAAAGAAGCCGGCCTTGAAGATGGATTCACAACCACGTTGAAGTTGCCGCCACCAGCCTATGCACGTCGCGGTGGTGAAATTATTGCAGCGCAGTTGCGTGCCGTTGGCATCACTGTAGAAATCAGCAATCTTGAATGGGCGCAGTGGCTTGAACAAGTATTCAAGGGTAAGGACTTCGGTTTGACGATCGTCTCGCACACAGAGCCAATGGATATTGGTATTTATGCCAAGCCTGATTACTACTTTCAATATGACAACGCTGACTTCCAGGCTTTAATAACCTCCTTCAATGCTGAAACCGATGAAGCTAAACGTACTGAAATTATGCAGCAAGCGCAAAATATCATTACGGATGACTACGTCAACGGTTACCTGTTTCAACTTGCCAAAACCGGCGTTGCCAGCAGTAAATTGAAAGGTCTGTGGGAGAATTCACCTACTCAGGCGAATGATCTAACCGGCGTGTATTGGGAGGAGTAACATAGCAAGAATACGTTTGGATGGCTAAGTTCTGGTGTACGTTTGCCAATCAGAACACCACCACCCGTTCAATCGTAAAATAGCCAGTGCTTCACTATCTATTCAAACGTACTTTAATTTTGCTGGCCACGTTATTCGTGGCCAGTTTGGTTGTGTTCGTTACAATTGAAGTAGTACCGGGCGACCCGGCTTCCTACATGCTTGGTTTGAATGCTCAGGAGGACACGGTTGCTGCCTTGCGCACCGAACTGGGACTGGATAAATCCCGTCCGGAACGCTACATCAGTTGGGTCAGTGGGTTAGTTACTGGCGACTTCGGCACCTCCTATACCTACCGCACGCCCGTTGCTGAAATGGTTCGAGACCGTATGTGGGTCTCGTTACCCCTGGCTATTTTTGCATTGCTGTTATCAATCTTCATTGCTTTTCCTGCCGGAGTTTTCGCCGCTAGTCGACGTGGCGGTGTAACCGACACTATCGTCATGGCGTTCACGCAGCTTGGTGTGGCAATACCGAATTTCTGGTTCGCCATGTTGTTAGTGTTGTTGTTTGCTATAAAACTTTCATGGTTCTCTGCCGGTGGTTTTGTTGGCTGGGATGCCGGTTTTTTTCAGGCGATGAAGTCATTAACGTTACCAGCGATTGCGTTGGCATTGCCACAAGCATCCATCCTCACACGCGTGATGCGCTCATCGTTACTTGACGTTTTAAACGAAGACTTTATGCGCACCGCGCGTGCAAAAGGTTTAAGTCGTCGGCAGGCGCTATGGAAGCACGCACTTCGCAATGCGATGGTACCGGTGCTAACCATAATAGGATTACAGTTTTCATTCTTGCTTGCTGGTGCCATCATTATTGAAAACGTTTTCTATCTTCCCGGGCTGGGCAGATTGATTTTCCAAAGCATCGCCAGTCGCGACCTGATTGTGGTTGAGAGTGTGGTTATGCTACTGGTGCTTGCAGTAGTGCTGGTTACGTTTGCCGTAGATTTGGCTTACGCATGGGCTGACCCGCGATTGCGGGGTAGACGATGAGGCTACGTAGCTTGTTGCCAGGGTTTATTCTGGTGCTCCTGTTTTTCAGTGCCGCATTAATATCCTATTTGTGGACACCATTCGATGTCACGCTGATCGATATCAAATCGCGTTTCAAAACACCCGATGCAACTAACTGGCTGGGTACCGATCATTTTGGGCGCGACATACTATCCATGCTCATGGTTGGTGCAAGAACGTCGATTGCAGTTGCCATTATTGCAGTCGGCATTGGCATGCTGGTTGGTGTGCCGCTTGGTCTGGCAGCGGCTGCAAATAGTGGGCGTTTTCTCGATGAAGCCATTATGCGCGGAAATGATCTGGTATTCGCATTTCCAGCATTGCTGATTGCTATCATGATTACGGCGGTTTACGGTCCGGGTGCGGTGAACGCGATAATCGCTATTGGCATTTTTAATATTCCGGTATTCGCGCGCTTGTCCAGAGGAGCTGCGCTCAGTATTTGGAAGCGTGATTTTATATTGGCAGCACGAGCAGCTGGCAAAGGTTCGTCTAGAATATCGTTTGAACATATCTTACCAAACATAACTAATCTGCTTATCGTGCAGGGCACGATTCAATTCTCTTTAGGAATTCTTGCAGAGGCCGGCTTGTCGTTTGTTGGTCTCGGTGCACAGCCGCCCATTCCAAGCTGGGGTCGAATGCTTGCTGATAGCCAAACACTTATTATGATCGAGCCGCAGCTTGCGCTGTATCCGGGTCTGGCTATTTTACTAACCGTGCTAGGATTAAATTTACTCGGTGATGGTTTGCGTGACTGGCTTGACCCAAGGTTGCGCCGTGAACGATAACGATTCGCCATTACTTAACGTACAAGGCTTAAACTTATCGATTCACGATACGCCGATACTGCACGACGTAGCTTTGCAGGTTCATGCCGGTTCGGTGCTCGGTATTATTGGTGAAAGTGGTTCTGGTAAATCCATGACAGCGTTGTCTATCATGCAGCTGTTGCCAACGGGCGGATTACTAAGCGGCGACATCCTGTTCAACAAAATTGATATCGTTGAAGCGTCTGAAGAGCAGATGTGTGATATCCGGGGAAATGACATTGGTATGGTGTTTCAGGAACCCATGACAGCGTTGAATCCAGTGCAAACCATCGGTTCTCAAGTGGCAGAGTGCATCGCGTTGCATAAATCAATCAGTCGCCGTCAATCCCGGAAAGAGGCGGCGGCTGTGCTTGAAAGAGTTGGTTTGCCGAATGCAGATTTTCCACTAACTCGCTATCCGCACGAACTCTCTGGTGGTCAAAGACAACGCGTGGTGATTGCAATTGCGGTAGCACTTCAACCCAAATTGCTGATTGCTGATGAGCCCACTACAGCCCTGGATGTCACGACTCAAGCAGACATTCTTGAGTTGCTGCAGAATCTGGTTAAAGACTCCAATATGGCCATGATTTTGATCACCCATGATCTTGCAGTGGTATCTGAGGTTGCTGACGACATCGTTATAATGCGTGCCGGACGAGTTGTAGAGCGTGGGCCAACTCGTCGTGTATTTGAAGAACTGACGCATCCGTATACGCAGGAATTGTTTGCAGCATCGGGTCATATACCCGAGCGCGGCGATAAATTTAAAGAAGTTGCGCCTCTGGTAGAACTAAAAGATCTTGTGTGCGAATACCCGAAAGCGCGTCGCTCAATGTTTGCCCCTCGAGAAGTGTTCCGTGCTGTCGACAAAGTGAGTTTAATCGTTAATGCAGGTGAAAGTGTGGGCCTGGTAGGTGAGAGTGGTTGTGGAAAGTCTACGCTTGCAAAAGCACTACTGGGCTTGTCGCCCATTCAAGGTGGTAGCATCAGGTTGCATGGCGAACAACTTCAAGCAGGCATTGAGTTATCCCGAAAAGTGCGTCGGGAACTGCAGGTTGTGTTTCAAGACCCATACAGTTCATTTAATCCACGTCATCGGGTGTCTCGTCTTGTGGCTGAACCTCTGCATGTGCTGGATAATCCACCCAAGTCGGCTGAGCGTGCAGCTCTGGTTCGCTCAATGCTTGAAAGTGTTGGGTTATCGGGTGATGATGCGAACAAGTACATCCATGAGTTCTCAGGCGGGCAGCGGCAACGCATTGCCATTGCACGGGCCTTGATTATTCGACCGGCGTTGATCATTCTCGATGAAGCGGTCTCGGCGCTGGATGTTTCGGTACGAGCGCAAATACTCGACCTGTTGGCAGGCCTTGCCAATTCGCATGGTCTGGCTTACCTATTCATATCACACGATCTTTCAGTGGTTCGCAGCATCACTGATCGCGTGTTGGTGATGAAAGCAGGAAAAATTGTCGAGCGTGGTGACACAGAATCAATCTTTGAGTCACCTCAACATAGTTATACGAAGAAGTTATTAGCGGCAGCACCCCAATTGCCGGCATCGGCACCTCAGGCAGGCTAAAAAATGAGCACGAACCCGAATACAGAACATCAGGCATCTCCGTTGACACACTTCGAATTTAATCTGTCGCATTGTTTTATCGGTGGTGTTTGGCAACCGGCATTCGGGGGTGACACGCTAACTCTGGATAATCCGTCCACTGGTGAAACGCTTTGCTCCATTGCAAAAGGCACCTCGGCCGATATAGATGCTGCAGTGCTTGCTGCGCAAACCGCTTTACAAACCGGTTGGGGCAGAGCAACTGCTCTAGAACGTGGACGACTTTTAAGTCGCCTTGGACAATTGGTGTTGGAGAATGTTGAACAGTTAGCGCATCTGGAAGCACTTGATGTGGGCAAGCCTTTAAGCCAGGCTCGCGCCGATGCCGTTGCACTGGCACGCTATTGCGAGTTCTATGCAGGAGCCGCAGATAAAGTGCATGGTGAAACCTTGCCGTATCTTGAAGGCTATACCGCTTTCACTTTGCGAGAGCCCCATGGCGTAACCGGTCATATAGTGCCGTGGAATTATCCGATGCAAATCATTGGTCGCTCTGTTGGTGCTGCGTTAGCAATGGGCAATGCCTGTGTATTGAAACCGGCAGAGGAGGCGTGCCTAACCGCGTTGGCTTTCGCCGAACTGGCATCCAGAGCCGGATTTCCTTCAGGTGCGTTAAATGTTGTGCCCGGCTTAGGTGCAGAAGCAGGCAGCGCACTAAGCGCCCATGCTGGTGTGCAGCACATCTCGTTTACCGGATCAGTATCAACCGGCGCAAAGGTGCAGGCGTCCGCTGCTCAATCAGTTGTACCTGTCACGCTGGAGCTTGGCGGGAAGTCTGCGCAAGTGGTCTTCGATGATGCCGACATGGATGCTGCTTTACCGTTTCTGGTGAATGCCGGTATTCAGAATGCTGGTCAAACCTGTTCGGCATCTTCTCGGTTGCTTGTGCAGCGTGGTATCTATCAGCCACTAATGGAAAAACTGGTTGATCGATATACCAGTCTGCAGGTAGGCGATGCAATGCACGACTTGCAGGTCGGGCCATTGATATCATTGCGACAGAAAGACATTGTTAATGAATACATTGCCCGTGGTGCCGACCTTAACAAGGTGGCTGTTGGTGTAATGCACGACGAGGCAAGTGCCGATGGACACTTTGTATTGCCTACGCTCTTTGCCGATGTTCCACCAAATCATGTGCTTGCACAGGAAGAAATTTTTGGTCCGGTACAAGTGGTTATCCCATTCGATGATGAAGATGAGGCATTGGCTATTGCCAATGGAACTCCATACGGATTGGTGGCGTCAGTCTGGACTAATAGCGGTGCAAGACAAATGCGTATGGCCAAAGCTTTACGGGCTGGTCAGGTATTTATCAACAACTACGGTGCGGGTGGCGGTGTTGAGCTGCCATTTGGTGGAGTTGGAAAATCCGGACACGGTCGAGAGAAAGGTTTTGAGGCTCTCTATGGTTTTTCTGCGCTTAAAACGGTTGCTGTTAGTCATGGTTAATGCATACGCTAAGAAGGCTGCTCCACTGTGAAGCCGGGAGAGACTAACCTGATCACTGATGTTCCTGGTTTACGGGTGGGGAATGCTCAGAATCATAAAATCAAAACCGGCGTTACGGTTTTAACCGCCGACAAGGCGTTTCTTGCCAGCGTTGATGTCATGGGCGGAGCGCCGGGCACACGGGAAACCGATTGTCTGGCTGCAGAAAATCTGGTTAGTGATATAGACGCTATAGTATTGTCGGGTGGGTCTGCCTTTGGCCTTGATGCCGCATCCGGGGTGACCGATGCTTTGGCTGAAGACGGCCAAGGTTTTCGAGTTGGCCCCGTCACTGTTCCGATTGTTCCAGCAGCTATTATTTTTGATTTAATCAATGGTGGTGATAAGCAATGGGCTGAGAATCCGTACAAACAACTCGGTCGTGATGCTCTTTCAGGCTGTGTGGCTCATTTTCAATTGGGTACCCATGGCGCAGGTACCGGTGCCACTTGTGCAACGTTAAAGGGCGGGCTAGGTTCAGCATCGATTGTATTGCCCAGTGGGCATACCGTTGGCGCGCTTGTTGTCGTTAATCCGCATGGTAGTCCACTGGTACCCGAATCAAATCAGTTCTGGGCAGCACCGTTTGAAGTCGGTGATGAATTTGGCGGCTTGGGTGTATGCACACAATCTCATCCTTTATATACCCCGAAGAATGAAAAGCTGGCAGCCTATCAGGCGAAAGCAAATACCACCATTGGCATTATTGCGACTGATGCTGTTCTGGATAAGGCACAGGCTAAACGTTTCGCGGTTGCAGCACAGGATGGTCTGGCAAGATCCATAGTGCCTTCACACACGTTGTTCGATGGCGATCTGATATTCGGTGTTTCGACCCGGGAGAAAGAAATGCCGGATGCTGATGCCACCGTTTTGCAAATGGCGTTGGGTCATGCAGGTGCATTGTGTATGGCTCGGGCTGTCGCAAGAGGTGTGTACATGGCAACCGCGGCTGACAACGATACGCTGCCATGTTGGCAGAGCTTGTAATTGATCTCACGAGACAAGAAAACAGGCGTAAAAGACAGGACAATACCTAATGAAAAAAATAACCATCTCTCTAAGTGATATAGAGGCAACCAGTAAGAATGCACTGATGAAACATGGTGCGCAGGAATGGATTGCCGAATCTGTGGCCAGAGCCGTTCGTAAAGCTGAAGCCACAGGCAATCTAATTTGTGGATTGTATTATCTTGAAAGCTATTGCAAGCAACTGGTTACGGGTCGAGTCAAGGGCGACGCTGTCCCTGTCGTTAGTCGACCGAAAATTGCGACAATAAAAGTGGATGCACAATTCGGTTTCGCTCAGGCCGCCTTTGAAAAAGGGCTGGCAGAGGCAATTGATGTTGTCAAAGAAACCGGTACAGCGTCTCTGGCTATTTGTCATGCTCATACTTGTACATCACTTGGCTATTTCACTGAGCAAATTGCTGAAGCCGGATTGCTGGGAATCGGGTTTACAAACGCGTCAGCAGTTGTGTCTCCACCGGGCGGCAAAAAAGCGGTGATCGGTACTAACCCAATTGCTATGTCGGTGCCAGCCAAGACCGGCGGCGTTGCATTTCAGTTTGATCAAAGCACCAGTGCAGTTGCACTTGGCAAGATCACTATGGCCGCCGCTGCTAAAGAACCCATCCCATTGGGTTGGGCGGTGGATGCAAACGGCGAGCCGACCAACGACCCGCAGGCGGCGCTCAAAGGCTCGTTAGTATCAACGGGTGGTTACAAAGGATATGGCTTTGGATTGATGGCTGAAGTATTGGCGGCAGCCATTACCGGCAGTGTTAATTCAGTCGATGTTAAAGGCCTGAAAGTGCCTGAGGGTGAGCCGCATAACCTGGGGCAATTCTATTTTCTTATGGACCCAACGGCTGTTTCTGGAAACGCCTTTTGGGAACGAATTACTACACTGACTGATGCGGTTAGTGAGCAAGAAGGTGCACGCCTGCCAGGTCAGCATCGCCGGTTGCCTGATGAGGTTAACATCGAACAAAGTGTTTGGGAATTAGCGCAGTCGTTGAGTGCCGGTGCTTAGATGCAAAGTCTCTTTCGGCCCCGCTGGAGTAAATTGGCATCCGAGCGGGGTGAAAGAATGATGGTTATTAGTTTTTCAGTATTCAGCGTTTAGTCATTGGCACTGAATATTTGTGCTTAAATTTCGTTGGTTGGTATGCAGTAGTTAATAGTCAAAGATCGGCCATTAAATCCGACGCGACAAGGCTTGCAGCCGATAACATGATTTCCTCCAATCGTGCAGGCTGCGCAACTAACTCGTCATAGGTGTATTTTGCCTTGTTCTTTTTTTGCAGTGCGCCGACCGCAGCTCTATTGCGCCAGATGGTTTTGCCCTCGGTGTTTTTCATCTCTGCACTGATCGTCAACTGCGGATACATGCCGCTACCGGCACCAACAACATCAAGTCCAACCAGATGCACATTGATGGACATCGTTGCATCTGAGGCAGAGCCTTTCGTTAATGGTTTGTAGGGTGTGCGCTTCGCCATTTCCCGCGCAACTTTCTGATAAACCATGGCAGACATGTCTATGCCTTGTTTTTTCATAGCCGCTTCCACTTTTTCCGTTCTTCCACGTTTGTCGGAGTCGCCGATTAACATGCCGACGAGTCCGAAATTAGACGCAATGTTTTGAGTAGCGCTATTGACCTGAATGGTTTTAGGGATAGTGACTTCAGAGTCTATTGCGACGGTCTTTAGTGAGTGTCGTACATCCTCGTCAATTTTTATTTTTGGTCCACCTGCACATCCTGTAAGGGTCGTAGCAAGAATAATCAGGGGTAATAGAAGGCGAATTTTCATTACATTGTTCTCCTCGTTTAGTGGGGTGTCTATTACCCTTAACGAACAGTTTCAATTATTTTGACTACCGAAAAAATGCCTTACGTGCAATACCAGCGTAGCTGGCTAGTGTGTTAAGACAATTCTGATAAAAACGTACCCACGCGCTGATTAAACGCAATTGGATTTTCCCAATGCACCGAGTGAGCGGCGTTTTCAATGACTGACAGCGAAACCTGAGAATATGCTTCGTAGTTCTTTTGCAAATCAGCCGGGGTAAACAGCTTGTCGTTGGCGCCAGTTAACGCCAAGGCAGGAAAAGGTAGTTCCACTGGTAAGTCAATCGGTTCTAAAAAGCTCGGTAAGGCAGCGCATTGTTTAGCGAATGCGTCTGCACTTTGTTTGAACGGGTACGCCATTGACGCTTCAATTGCTTTTACAACGCTACGTTCGTCAGTGAAAAATGATGCGCTGAATAAAAACTGAAATAGTAATCTGAACCAGTCGGCTTCGTTATCATTGGTTCGAAGGCGGGCCAATGTATTAAACAAGTCGATTCGAGCATAGTCGACAGTGAAAGGTGCAGATGCGGCAATCACTGCCTTGATTCGATCGGGAGCTTTTGCGGCCACTGCCCAGGCGATCAACGCGCCCATCGAATGGCCGACCAAAACAGTTTGTTCGATATCACATGCATCGAGTAAAGCCAAAACATCATCAACCATCAGTGATCGTGATGTATCAGTCGGCACTGGACGAGTTTGTCCCGCACATCGGTTGTCCATTCGGATTAGCTCAGCGTTTTTTGACAGTTCACTGACCACAGGGGTCCAGCTGGCACTGTCGCTTGCCATGCCAGCCAACAGAAGTACCGTCTGACCTCTGCCTGTACGTTCGTAATGTAGGTCGATACCTGATGTAGAGATAATTGGCATGCTGGATTAGCTTCTGTCGTGTTGCTCAATCATAGCTGCATCGAGGGTTACACAAGTCGCAATATTCATGTAGATGTTATGTATTAAATGGTGGACTGATGTAATTGCGACAGGTAGTCATTAACAATGGCTGCCACGGTTACGTACGCAGAGTTAAGCGTGATAACCTTTTTTAATGAATATACGAAAAAAAGTGTCACTATCGATGGTCGGCGCGTTTCTGTCGATTGTTTCCACTGTAACCGTTGCGGATTCCTCGGCCTTGTTTGCCAAGTCTGCTCGGGTCTCCACAAATGTCATCAATTCTGAACGGATTCGAACGCTTCAGTACTTTGCGCTCGGTGATTCCTTTGCAAGCGGTGAAGGTAACAATGCTAACAATTACGATCCGGCAACTGATCCAGCAACGGACCCGTCAGGAATGGGCAATAGTTGCCATCGTTCCTACGACAGTTATGCAGAAATTTTAAATTCAGTTTCTCCACTGATACAGTCTCTGGATTTTGTTGCCTGTTCAGGAGCAAAGAATGCTGATGTTGCGCTTTTGGGCCAATATGGTGAGGCACCCCAAATTTCTATTTTCGGTTCAACTCCGAATACTACCGCTCCACGCTTAATCACACTGAGCATCGGTGGTAACGATGCAGGCTTTGTTCCGACACTGCAAACGTGTGCCACGCTGGTAGATTGTCATCTTGATGCGGCAACGCTTAGCACCGTAGATCTGGCGATCGCCAGTATTAGAGCTGATTTGGAAGTCCTGTATCGAAACATTATGAAAGACCCGAGCAACCTCAACCAATTTACATCCATGATTATTGTTGGCTATCCGCGTTTGTTCGGGACTGGTGACTGCCCGGTTACAACGCCAATCGATATGAATCTATTGTATTCGGCAGATGAGCGAGCCTGGATGGATACTTTGGCTGTACGTTTGAATCGTGAGATCAGAAAAGCGGTTGATACTGTGGCGACAGAAGGCCACAGAGTTTATTTTGCCAATGTGATGGGTACATTCTGGGGTCACGAAGCCTGCGGCGCGTTGGCCGGACCAAGCTGGATTAATCCGCTGGACTTCGCAGAGTTTGAACACTCGTTCCACCCAAATGAATTGGGACATGCTGCACTGGCTGAGCAAATAGAACGAGTGTTACTAGATCGTGTGCTTTTTAACGTGAGGACTGTGGGCCGATAGAGGGTTAGCGGTTTCTAACGACTCTGACTGGATAAAAACTTACGCCACTGGCATCCAGTGAGGGTGCGCCTGGAAATCCGCGTTTGGCCGCAAGCGCGTACCATCGCAGTGCATCACTTGCCGCATCATTTGCAGCAGCTGGCGCGAAAGTCAGCATTTGCGCTTCGCTTGCAAAGTCGTTGCCCAGCGCAACCTGAGCAAGGCGCTCGCCATCTTCGGCCTTTTCACTGAGTTGCTGACGGCTTTGGGTAGCCAATTCGCGCTGCTCAGCGATTACCTGATTTTTAAGCTGATTACTATCAACACGTGCACCGCTACCACTGGCTGCGGGCCGCTCGTCAAGTACACCGTTGTCTTGCTTGGCTGAGTCGGCTAGTGCTACACCAGAGGCTGCCAACACGATCGGTAAAATAGTGCAGTTTCCAATGAGCTTGAACACGCGGCTGGTCGGGCTGGATTTTATTGTTTTTATCATGGCGCTATTTTAAGCCTGTACTGCCCAATATTGCGTGCGCCAAATAAAGATCTGCACATTTTTTTGTGACTTGGCGCGTAGATTTGTACGGAAATTGCAAATTACGGGGTAATTACGCTCGCCTGAGACGAGCCAAATTTACCCAAGAGAAAAGCGCAATGTTGGAAAAAATCCTAGCCTGGTGTGGAAATGTATTGTTAGCAAGTGTTCTGGTGGTGTTGTCATCACAGAATGCAGCCTTTGCTCAAGAGCCAGAAGTCACTAACGGCGGCGATGAGCCAGGCCGTATTTTGGTGCCACTAACCGGTACTGCGCTCAGTAAATCAGTTGCAGGACTCCAGGTTTTGCCGGCATCGTTTGATACGGGTGTGGTGCAAATTGGAGAGACAAAAACGCAAGCGGTTACGCTTTCGCATGTTGGTGCAAGCGATGCGCAACCAATCGAAATCAGTACAGCATCATTGATCGGTAAGAACGTTGATGAATATGAAACTGATTTCGTTGGGTTCGTAACCTTGAACCCGGGTGACACAATAAATTTTGACGTTGTTTTCACGCCAACCACACCTGGAACAAAATCAGCCGGGCTTCGAATGGATGTCGAGGGTGCAACAGCACCGCATGTTCTGCTGTTCAATGGCTGGTCACGATATCCGCTGACCAGTGATCTTGGCATTAATACTGACAAACTCGGGTTCGGTCAGGTTATTCAAGGTGGTAACTCAAACAAGAAAATTACGCTAACTAACCTTGGTGAAACTGAAGCGCCTGATATTAATGTGTGGAACATCGATCTCAGTGGTGATACTCCACAGGCTTTCAATGTCAACTTCAATCCGGTAAAGATCGCCCCTGGCCAATCGGTTGATGTGCAAATCACCATGAGCGGTGCCAATCTTGGTTTCAAGGCAGCTGATGTCGTTGTAAACCATGATGGAAACAACGTTGCGCTGGAAGCCAAATTCGATGGCTCGGTTGTAGTTCCGCAGAATGTGCCTGTTAATTTTAGTAACAGTAATTTGAAGAACGCCAACCTTGTACACCCTACATCCTTGCAATTTGGTCCCGATGGCAAACTGTATGTTGCTGAATTGGATGGTGTGATAAAGGTGTTTGCAGTGAACCGAAACGGTAAGAATAACTACACAGCTAATCTTCTGGAAACTATTAATCACATAAAGAACGTACAGAATCATAATGACAATGGGAATCCGAATAACAATGAGAAGACTCGGCTAGTGACCGGAATCTTGGTCACTGGCTCTGCCGCTGCGCCGGTCATTTATGTCTCTTCAAGCGACCCCCGCCAAGGTGGAGGTCCGAAAACTAACAACGATAAAAATCTGGACACTAATTCAGGCATTCTGCACCGTCTGACTAAAAACGGCGGTGGCTGGAATAAACAGGACTTGGTGCGTGGATTACCTCGTTCTGAAGAGAATCATGGCCCTAACGGGATGATAATGTTAGGGAATAAAATCTTGCTGAACATTGGTGGACATACGAATATGGGAATCCCATCTTATAACTTCGTGAAACTTCCTGAGTACGCTTTAAGCGCTGCAATTCTGGAAATTGATGTCAATGCCATTGGTAACGGCACCTACGATTTACCAACGTTGGATGATGAGGATCGACCCGGCGTGAACGACGCTAACGATCCATTTGGCGGAAATAACGGCAAGAATCAAGCAAAACTCACTCAGGGTGGGCCGGTTCAGTTGTATGCAACCGGTTATCGAAATGCTTTTGATATTACGTTAACCGAGTCTGGCAAAGTGTACGTATTTGATAATGGTCCTAACCCTGGTTGGGGAGCGCCGATAACGGGCAACTGCTTAAACAACGAAGGAGAGGGTGGTGCGCATCATTGGGATAGTTTGCACCTGGTGACCAAGAATTCATACGGCGGTCACCCCAATCCAACCCGTGCCAATAAGAGCAACACATTCAATAACTCGAATCCGCAGTCCCCTATTGACGGTGCTGCAAGACCGCAGGAATGTAATTACAAACACAAACAGGCCGGTGGTGATGGTTCACTAACAACCATTCAAGCTTCATCGAATGGTCTGGATGAATACACGGCCAGTAATTTTCTTGGTTCAATGAAGGGTGACTTACTGGTTGCCAGTCATAACAAATCGATTTATCGGCTTGAACTGAACGCTGCAGGAACGGGTGTTACGTCGAAGTCGCAACTGGTCAAAAACCTGGGTACAGGCGTACTGCTGGATCTAACCGTTCAGGGCGACAACGATGCATTTCCGGGCACTATCTGGGTGGCCGATTATCTTGTTAACACCATCACAGTTCTTGAACCTTCAGACTACTAGGTTTCACGTTTCTCATTGGGCACCTGATTTCGGGTGCCCGCGCAGTTAATTATTTACTCTGCTAAGCCGCTAGTTTCCTGATAGAAACGGGAAATTGGTTTGGCTGTTCTCCCGTCTCCCAACTAAAAAAATTCCCGTCACCCATGACGGTAATTGTGTATACGAAGCGGTATTAAACAATGCATAGACAAGCACAACGAAGTGAATCGAAAGTGATTGGTTTCGACTCTGGTCGACGTGGTAATCGTAAACCGGTTTCTACTTTGGTTTTATTAACTATTGTCAGTATGTTCGTTGCAGCGTGTGGTGGAAGCAGCGGAGGCAGCGGTAGTACCCCAACGACAGTGGTTGATGTTCTACCCGTTCTTCGTGGGCTCAAACCAGATTTGAATAAAGGCGACGCCGCGTTTGCAAGTAATCATTATTCTGGCAACGCCATATGTGCAACTTGCCACGATGACGCGTCTACTGGCGATGAGGCGATCATGACCATACAGGACGACTCCGGGTTTCGTGATGTGTCCCTTGGCCGAGCCTGGGAAACCAGCATGATGGCAAACTCGGCGCGTGACCCTTACTGGCATGCAGTCGTAGCATCTGAATTACACAAGTATCCTAATCTTACTGAAGAAATAAACGACACCTGTACTCGTTGTCATGCGCCAATGGCAAATGATCTGGCTAAAAAGGAAGGCCTGCCTTTACAAGTTTTCGATACAGGAACAGAAGCCGCAGGTAATTTCGTACAGGGCATCTTAAGCAAGGACGATACTGATGCGCTTTTTAATCATGCGATGGATGGTGTGAGCTGTTCTTTGTGTCACCAGATGGCAGACGATGGCAACCTTGGAACCGATCAGGGTATGTCAGGTGGGTGGGTGGTCAATGAGTTTCCTGTAGAAAACATACAAGATCGTCCAGCGTACGGGCAATACACCAATCCTGATCAATCCTATATGCAACTACAATCCGATTATCTGCCACAGTACGGTGCGCACATAAGTTCGTCGGAAACTTGCGGTAGTTGTCATAACTTGAAAACCAATCCGGTAGACAAGAACGGTCAACCAATTCCGGGTATCACTCATTTTTCTGAGCAAATGATGTATACCGAGTGGGAAAACAGTGTATTTGATGATGCCGGCTCGCAGCCCACCTCTTGTCAAAGTTGTCATATGCCAAAAGTAGAGCAACCGTTGCTGATTGCGACAGCAGGTGCTTCAGAGGCTCGTGACAATTTTGCTGAACACAGTTTTCTTGGGGCTAATACAGTCATGCAGGATATGTTGAAAAACTTCAGTGAAGAATTAGGTGTTAATGATGGTGTGACGGCAGCTGACTTTGACGAGTCAATTGCGCGAAACAGAGAGTTCCTGAAAACATCGGCGTCGATTGAACTCCAGAATACTTCGCTGTCTGACAACAAGATCAATGTTGATGTCAAAATCAACAACCTGAGTGGTCACAAGTTGCCAAGTGGCTATCACAGTCGTCGAGCTTACCTGCACGTATTGGTAATCGATTCTGCTGGCAAGGTGGTTTATGAAAATGGAAAGATGGAAGATGATGGCAGCATCCTGGGCGTCTCTGAAGATGCCAATCCAAACAGCTATGAAATTCATTACGACAAAATAACGTCAGCAACGCAGGTTCAGGTTTATCAAGCTATTCCCGGCGATGCCGACGGAAAAATAACGCACTCTTTGCTGGCGGCAACGCAATTCGTAAAAGACAATCGATTGACGCCTCTGGGGTTTAACAAGAATTCCGTACCAGAAGATGTCGCGGTAATAGGCGGAGCCAAGACAGACAACGATTTTAACAACGGCGCCGATACGGTCACCTACGAAATTGCTGTAGACGGTGTCGCTCCGTATACAACACTGGTTGAGCTTCGCTATCAGCCGTTGTCGTTCGGAAGTCTCATGACGCTGTTTGCGGAATCGGACAAGATAGATCAGGTCGATATGTTTAGAACCATCTATGATTCAACCACGTTGCGCGACGAAGTAATAGCAACGTCAGTTGCAACGGTTCAGTAATCAGGTACAGATAAACGTTACGGCGAAGAATGCTATTAAACCGGCATTCTCCGCTATACTTCGACGATAGCTAAAATTGCAAGTTGCCTGTGACCGGCAGGTGACTTGCGCAGTTCAGGAGCCCACAATTATGTCCATTTTCAAGAATATAGCCAGTCGCTTAGCGACTGCGCCCAGCATGGTGTTGCTGACGTTTGCACTGTTGCTGCCAGGCATTTCAACGGCTCAGCAAGTCTCCGGCCTTGAATATCGCATTGGACCTGAAGATGTCTTGCATATTTCTGTATGGAAAGAAAAAGACCTTGATCGCAAAGTGCTGGTTCGACCCGATGGTGGCGTATCTTTTCCGCTGGTTGGAGACATGCAGGTATCTGGTCGGACTCCATTAGAGGTGCAGGACGAAATTCGGTCCAGACTGCAGCGCTATGTACCCGATGCGGAAGTTACCGTGTCTGTGGACAAGATATCGGGTTACACCGTATTCATCCTGGGTGAAGTGAATAATCCCGGGCAATTTACTCTGGGTCGCTATGTTGATGTTGTGCAAGCACTAACGCTCGCTGGTGGTACTACGCCATACGCGAGTGAGCGCAACATGCAAATACTGCGTCGTCAGGATGGCCGTGAGGTTACTTACCGATTCGATTTCCGCGATATCAAACGTGGTAAGAACCTGGAACAGAATATTATTCTGCAAAGTGGTGACGTTGTTGTTGTTCCATAAACAAGCGTCATAAAACAAGCTATTGTTATTGAATCTATAGCTAACTGTCTGAGCATTACATATGCACCGACCTTGTATTCGCCCGATCGTCTTCTTGGCTGCGCTATTACCGGTTCTGGCCCAAGCTGATGTCTGGGTGTTTGAACCCACAGCAGCAATAGATCAGCGTTTCGACGACAACTACACAATAGACCCGGATATTCCAGACGCTGTTAGTGCAACACGCCTGGTGGGCACGATAGGAATTAGCCGAGAAGCGCCGGCCGCAAAATTCTCCGGGCTTATTCGTGTAGATGGGTTGTTAACGCAGAGCGATAAAAGTAGCAATGAGCTGGATTCAAACCAGGTAATATTTTTAAACTCGCGATTTACCCGCGCGCGTTCCGAATTTGGTGTGGGCTTCAATCTGAAGCGAGATACACCTAGTCGTGATATTTCGGCCGACTTGACTGATATTTCATCAGTCGCGGCAGATACAGGCGCAAGTGTTACTCAGGATGACAACGTTGCCCGTCTACGATTGTTAATAACACCCAACTGGAAATACAATCTGACTCGTCGCACCACGCTCGAAACCGGTTTGACTTATACACAAGTTGATCATGAGCTACCCAGTGCTGAGGATGCATTGCGAACCCGATTTTTGTTAACCGCGCAACCCGGCGATCCGATACCCGATCCCATCACCATTGAAGACACTGGTTTTTTTACGGTACTCGACGAACTCGATGACTTCAGGGAAACAGCGCTTAACGTTGGCATAAAGAGTAAGCTAACACCCATATCGACTGTTTCTTTCTTTGCAAGCTATAGCGACTATGTGGCTCAAACAGAGCCCGCCCAGATTGTTATTATCCCCTTCGAAGAAACGATTGCAGATAAGGAAAATAAAGATATACGTCGTAACCCGAAACGGGAAACCCGATCAAACACTTCAAAGTTTCGCATAGGCTACGATCGCGCATTTACCCAGACGCTTAACCTCGGATTTCAGGTAGGTGTGTATTCCAATACTACTGATGAAACTGATGTGCTCAGAGAATCCGATACAACAGCGTTTGATGGAGACCCAGCCAAGCTGCAGGAAGCATTGGATAATAGAATCACTAAGTCCAGCGGTTATCTGGCCAACGTCTCTGCAACCAAACTCACTGGTATAACGCGATATAGCTTCAAGTTTGGTGTTGATGTTCTGCCAAGTGATATAGGCTCGCAGGTTGAATCTCTGGAAGCGGTAGGCGATCTGTTCCGTGAGATGGGACCTTTGCTGGATTTCTCGTTTCGTGTGCGCGCCTATGAGCCTGATGCGTTCAACGCTGCTGGTGACGACAAGTTTGCACGCCGATTCCTGAGCATGGAGCCAAAGCTAATTTGGCGTTTCAATCGGGCCTGGACCACAGCGGCATCGATTCGTTATCGGCGTCAGAAGAGTCAGGCAGATACTCGCTCCGGCGAGAGCACTGCGCTGCTGTTTTCACTGAAATTCACTCCGCCGTCGGCTATTCGCGATGCGGAAAACGCCAAGTAGGCGTTGTCACATAGGCGTTGAAGGGTGAGTATGTAATGAAAGCGGTAATACTTGCAGGTGGCTTAGGTACGCGTCTCGCTGAAGAGACCTCTCTGCGACCCAAACCAATGGTCGAAATTGGCGGACGCCCCATTCTGTGGCATATCATGAAAATTTATTCTGCTCATGGAGTAAACGACTTCGTTATATGTTGTGGCTATCGTGGCGATGTTATCAAAGAATATTTTGCAAATTATCTTTTGCATACGGCCGATGTAACAATCGATTTACGAAAAAATGAAATTGATGTGCATCACACCAAGGCCGAAGATTGGCGTGTGACATTGATCGACACCGGTGCTGAAACCGGAACCGGTGGCAGACTGCGAAGAGTTCGAGAATATTTAGACGATGAGACGTTTGCTTTTACCTACGGTGACGGTGTGGCCAATATCGATATCACAAAGGAACTAGCCTATCATCGGTCACAAGCAACGCTTGCTACGCTGACTGCCGTGCAACCTCCCGGTCGGTTCGGGGCATTCAAGCTATCTGATGAATCCGGGCATATTTTAAGCTTTCGCGAAAAGCCTGTGGGTGACGGTGCATGGATAAATGGCGGCTACTTTTTACTTGAACCTGCGGCCATTGATTACGTCACTGATGACAGGCTGTACTGGGAACAATCACCACTGGAGAAGCTTGCTGACGATCGACAATTGTCAGCCTATAAGCATCACGGGTTCTGGCATGCAATGGATACGCTTCGTGATAAGCAGATACTCGAAGCTATGTGGGACGAAGGCAAAGCGCCCTGGAAAATCTGGTAATAGCCTGTGAAGTTTCTACCCACATCACTTAGCGGTGCTTTTCTTATTGAGCCTGAACCACGCGAAGATGAGCGTGGTTTTTTTGCTCGAGTGATGTGCGTAGATGAGTTTGCTGAACATGGTTTGTGCACGCAATGGATGCAGGCGAACATTGCCTTTAATAAGTTCAAAGGTATTACTCGCGGCATGCATTATCAGCATGAACCAAATGCCGAAGTAAAGCTGGTGCGATGTACTCGGGGCTCGGTATTTGATGCCATTATCGACATGCGTTTGAATTCGGCAACCTATCGACAATGGTTTGGTGTCGAGTTAAACGAATCAAACCAGAAAATGCTGTATGTGCCAGCCGGATTTGCTCATGGGTATCAGGTGATGCAAGACGATTCAGAACTGCACTACATGGTCTCTGCTCAGTACGCACCTGAATCAGAAGATGGTGTGCTGTGGAACGATGTAAGCGTGGCTATCGATTGGCCGATAACCGACTCAGTGCAGCTCTCCGATAAAGATTGTCAGTGGCCGCTACTCGACTAACAGCTGTTGAATTCACTCTTCAACTGATTCAACCAGCGTATTTTCATCCGTTGCCTGATTGAGTTCGGTGCCGATCGCATTGTCTTTACCTATATTGTCATTATCTGTATTGTCTTCTGCTGTATTGGCTTGCTCATTTAACTCAGCAGTTTTTGCATCGATTAGCTCGTTCCAATTAATCGGAACATAGTCGAGAATTTTTTGCTCGCTTTTGCTAAAGATAACAAGGCCCTTTGCATAACGCGCTTGAAAGTGATGTAGTTCAATATCATCTTTATCAAAATCTCCCTTGGTGATGATCTCGTCCATCAAAACGTCTGCGCCAGTGATTTTCAGCTTGTCAGTTGTTACTGCGCGTTCGGTTAAAAATTCTCCATGCTCGGGTCCGCGTTTCACGAACAGATCAAGTCGTTCATGCGGTTCAGGGAATCCGTCAAAAAGTTCGCGCATGTGTGCTTTGAACTCGCCCGGTCCAGGTTCGGGAGTAAGCATCATGGCAGGCTTTGAATTATCAAGTTGTGTCACCGATTGTGGTTGACGTTCTTTACCAACAAGCTCCATTTCGGCTTTGACTAACGCTGCGGCAGACAAGGTAGTGAAGTTGCGATCGGCGTAAACAACGGCAACAGTTCGTTGCTGATGGGTCGCATAAAATCCATAGGCCAGTGCAGCAACCTGAAAACCGGCAATCAATGACATGTCCATTAACAGTTTTGGTTTGTGAGGTTTGTAGAGCAATAGCGTGAGGGCTGGTCCAAGCACCAGGTCAATCAGCGCAACCAGTTTTAACCCCTGCCAACCTCCGTCAAGGAAGAACAGTTCGCCGGGGAACCACCACATCAGCATGACAAAAACGAGTGTTGAAAAAATCAACAGACTGAGAATAAGATGTATGAAGAACGCCTGGCCTTTAGACAGACTTGCCCAGCGCCCGGGAGTCTTAGTCATAGTCGTCATAGTGTTAAATCCGCACTGTAATCAGTGCAGAAAAGGAAGCAATCAGGAGGCCAGAAAATAGTGTTGTAAGCGGGCGCCGGCATCCGAAACAGGCGACATTTTGTCGGAAATTTGACGCATTGAACAGAGTACTGCCACTGTTAGGCTGGTGTTCACGCCTGATGTTGTAAAAACAAAAACTCCATTAGCGCTTTCTGTGCATGAAGCCGATTTCCAGCCTCATCCCAGACCACGCTTTGTTCACCATCGATGACATTACTGTCAACTTCTTCGCCGCGATGAGCGGGCAGGCAATGCATGAACAGTGCGTCGCTTGTGGCCAGTGCCATTCGCTCTTGTGTAACCCGATAGTCGCTAAAGGCTACCGTGCGCTTATTGGATTCTGACTCCTGTCCCATACTTGACCAGACATCGGTAACGATCAAGTCGGCACCTTCGACTGCTTCATCAGGGGACTGGCTCAAGCTGACATGAGAACCTGCGTTAGCGAGTATGGTTTCATCTGGCTTGTAGCCTGGCGGACACGCTATACGAAGATTGAACTCCAACAGGTTGGCAGTATTGATAAAGGAGTTACATACGTTGTTTCCATCACCTATCCATGCGACTGTTTTGCCTTTAATGTCGCCACGATAGTCAAAATAAGTTTGCATATCCGCGAGCAGTTGGCAAGGGTGCAGCAAATCGGTAAGCCCGTTAATAACCGGCACTGTTGCCGCATCGCTGAATCGTAGTAGTGCTTCGTGTGAGTATGTTCGAATCATCACCATATCAACCATTTGCGACAGTACCCTTGCTGTATCTTCCAAGGGTTCGCCACGACCAAGCTGTGTGTCATTTGGTGACAGGTACATTGCATGACCGCCCAGTTGCGTCATACCCGCTTCAAATGACACCCGGGTGCGGGTGGAAGATTTTTCAAAAATCATCGCCAGTGTTTTTCGCGGAAACAATTCTTCGCAAATTCCACTTTCAAACTGCGCACGAAATTCACTACCACGTTTTAATATGGCGCGAAATTCATCACCAGTTAAATCGGCAACCGACAAAAAATTTCTCATGCTTTAACGTCTGCTTTTGTAGTCGATTTCGCAGGCGATGATTCCTGGTCGGTAAACGCTATAATAAGGTCGCTTGTAATATTAACGATTTTGTCGGCCTGCTCGTCAGTAAGGATCAGTGGTGGTAGCAAACGCACGACATTACCTGAAGCAACGTTAATCATCAGACCTGCATCAAGCGCGTGTTGCACCAGTTCAACACAAGTAACGTCGAGTTCAATACCAATCATCATGCCCTTGCCGCGCACCTCAACCACACCCTGGCGATTATGCAAGCGGTTACGTAAGCCGGTTTGAATGCGTGTCCCGAGTTCGTTTGCGCGATTCACCAGGTCGTGTTTTTCCATTTCTTCGATAACCGTGAGCCCGGCGCGACTAGCCAATGGGTTGCCGCCAAAGGTTGTCCCGTGGCTGCCCGGCTGGATTAGGTTTGCCGCAGTACCCCGCGCCAGACAAGCACCAATCGGTATGCCATTGCCCAGCGCTTTGGCAACCGACATAACATCAGGCTGAATGTTTGTGTGTTGATGTGCAAACCATTTTCCGGTTCGGCCCATGCCTGTCTGAATTTCGTCGAGCATCAGTAGCCAGTCGTGTTGATCGCACAATGCCCGTACTGAGTTAAGGTAATCATCGGCCGGTACATTAATACCACCTTCGCCTTGCACCGGTTCCAGCATGACTGCAACAATGTCGTTTCGTTCAGAAGCTAGTTGGCGAATGGCGTCCACGTCGTTGTACGGAACCACCATAAAGCCGGGTGTGAGCTGGCCAAAACCTTGCTGGATTTTCTTGTTGCCCGTTGCTGCTATGGTTGCCAGAGTTCGACCGTGAAATGCGGTGTCTGCAACAATAATGATGGGGGCTTCAATGTTTTTCGCGTTGCCATGCAAGCGGGCGATTTTGATACATGCCTCGTTCGCCTCAGCACCGGAATTGCAGAAAAACGCCTTGTCCATTGCGGCGACGCTGCAGAGCTTCTCACTCAGGGCTTCTTGCAGAGGTTCGCGGTACAGATTGGAAACATGTAACAAGGATTCCACTTGATCACTGAGCGCCCTGGCCATGGCTTTATTTGCGTGTCCGAGACTGCAGACTGCGATGCCGGAAAGTGCGTCGAGATATTCTCGGCCCTGATCATCCCAAAGTTTGACGCCATCGCCACGAGCGATGCTAACCGGCAGTCTGCCGTACGCAGACATCAAATAGTCCATCTTTGAACCCTGATTTCAGAAGAAACGAGACTCCGATGGTATTACAAGGCGCGTAGATCGCCAACCGTGACAGGGCCTTGTTGGGCCAATTATCGGTCTAATTACGTGAATAAGTGTTGGGTATGCTTGCCAACAGTGAAGATGGAGTGAGAATATAGCGGTCAGGCACGCGCTGGCAGTATTGGCCAGCGTCAGTTTAGACGTCTAATTAAACCCTAATTTCTACCGGAGTAGACATGGCTTTCGAATTTCCTGATTTACCTTACGATTTCACCGCGCTGGAGCCCCATGTGGACGCCATGACGATGGAAATCCACTACGATCGGCATCACCGCACTTATTTTAAGAACTTTACCGGTGCAGTTGCCGATACACCAAATGCAGACAAATCGCTTGAAGAAGTCATGGCAGGTGTTGATGCTAAAGCTTCTCCAGCTATTCGAAACAATGGCGGTGGTTACTACAATCATATTTTGTACTGGAACTCCATGTGTGATGGAGGCAGCGCACCAAGCAGCGAACTGAGCAAAGCTATAGACGCAGAATTTGGCTCAATGGACAAACTCAAGGAACAGCTCAAGCAGGCTGGCATAACCCGATTTGGTTCCGGGTTTGCGTGGCTGATTGTCAAAGACGGCAAGCTGGCGGTTACCTCCACACCGAATCAGGACAATCCGTTAATGCCGGTTGCTGATATGCAGGGCTCGCCTATTTTGGCCCTGGATGTGTGGGAGCATGCCTACTATTTAAAGTATCAGAATAAGCGTCCTGACTACATTGATGGCTGGCTCGAAGTTGTGGATTGGGCAAAGACTTCAGAACGGTTTGCAGCGCAAATTGCCTAACTGAAGCATTGCTCAGCCGCGGTACCGTTTGAACCTGTCGCGGCCAGCAGAACGCTGGCCGCGCAGTGCCACCGCGTGAGCTATGCCTCACATCCTGGTGCTATCGCCCACTGCTGGCGATAACGCGAGTACAATATCAGGCATCTTACGTAGTCACTATTTTCCGCTTAAACCAGAAAACATTGTTGGAGACTTCCATGTCAGACGTACCAGCCGATCCGATCGAACGTATCAACGATCAAATTAAAAATAATCCGGTCATTCTTTACATGAAAGGCACTCCGCAAATGCCTATGTGTGGATTTTCAGCGCGCACCATTGAAGTATTGAAGAACTGCAACAAGGAATTTGCCTATGTCAACATTATTGCTGATGTCGGTGTTCATGAAAATTTATCCAAGGTTTCTGACTGGCCGACGTTCCCACAGCTATTTATCAAAGGTGAGCTGGTTGGTGGTTGTGATATCACGTGTGAATTGGCCGAAAGCGGCGAATTGAAAAAGATGGTTGACGCAGCAACTGCTTAGTCTGCGTTTTTATTGCCTGTGCAAGCCTTCCCACTGATTAACTACTGAACAAAAAAGTTCAGCCGTTTTACGAGTGTCGTACACCGCTGAATGAGCTTCACTGGTATTCCAATCTATACCGGCGGCGGCGGCGGCACGGGCCAAAACGGTCTGACCATAGGCCAAACCACAAAGCGATACGGTATCGAGGCAGCTGAATGGGTGAAACGGGTTGCGTTTGACCGCTGCTCGCTCAGCTGCTTTATTAACAAATTTAAGATCAAAATAAGCGTTGTGGCCAACCAGAATAGCGCGGTTGCATCCGGCATCTTGAACCGCTTGACGTATTGGCGTAAAAATATACTTCAGCGCTTCACGCTCAGCTCGCGCGGCTCGTAGTGGGTTGTCCGGGTCTATTCCATTGATTTCCATGGATTTGGGTTCAAGATTAGCGCCTTCAAAAGGGTGCACGTGCGTGCTGTAGCTATCGGTGCAGACGAGCTTGCCTGTTTCATCGAAATCGACCAGAACGGCCGCAACTTCGAGCAACGCATCGGTTTGCTCGTTGAAACCACCTGTTTCTACATCGACCACCACCGGTAAATATCCGCGGAAGCGATCTTTCATTTCGGTGTTTTGTCCGGGCTCGTACATGGTATTCAGGTAATCTTTAATGGGCTTCTGCCAAGCTTGAATCATACACGTCGATAACTTTGATACCATCGACGGTCCATAGTCAGGCTTGCTTTAAACCTCGTGGCCGCACTTTTTAAGCAGTATTTCAATATTGCCTTCCTGATGGGTAAGCCTCAGGACTTGCCTGCCGGTGAAAACCAGTTATACATTGCACTTGCGTGCAATTTTGTTACGTATGTGCTGGCGTTGCTTAGTTTTACAGGCTTTGGCAGTGCTGTGCTGCATGCGGCCATTGATCTTGGCTGTACAGGCTTATTCCTGTACGTGGCGTTGATGCTGGTTAAGCGTTTACCGCGATTCGAACAGGCTTACGGGGCCATATGCGGTGCCGGAGCTGTGCTAAATCTGATTGCAATCCCGTTGTTGCTTCTCACCTCAGACCCTCAGGGTGAAGCGGCAATATACCTGGCGTTTTTTGCCCGTTTTCTGTTGCTGGTTTGGAGCTTGTCGCTGGTAGGTCATGTCCTTAGGCACACATTCTCGTTGCACATGGTACTCAGTGTCAGCATTGCCGTGGTCTACTACATACTCATCACTAATTTGTTAGGTCAAGTGTTTCCTGATCAGAGTGGTGCCGACGAGGCGGCCATGTTGTTTCCAGCAATTGAATATATAGTGTCGATTGGGTAACCAGCTTGCTGGACGGAGGACGTCAATTTATTGATGCGCTTCAATGATTGCTCCGCCTTACTGCTTTTTGTACTATTGAATCAAATGGAGTGTTGGGGCCGAACTATTCGCCAGCGCTCGCCTCCGTCGTAAGTGAACTATCCAAGTTTCAATCAGTTGCGACGATTTGTTGCATCACGCCTGAGAATGTTATGATCTGCGAAACAACGAAAACGCGATTTTTGAACCCATACTCATGGATGCACCAACCTCATCCGGTAAGACTGGCAAACCGACGACTTCTGAGAAGTCTGACAGGTCAGTTTTAGGTGGGCGATTGGATCAGGCAGATGGCCAGAAGCAGCAGCCAACCCAACGAAATGAGTGTGTGCGGGTGAAAGATTCAGTTGCCTCAACTGCGGCGAATCAATCCGGAACTGCGCCCAAGCCTGGTTTGAAGCCGCTCGATATTCTTGTACCGGACGAAATCGGACGCTACACCATCGGTGGAAAAATCGGCTCTGGCACTTGCGGTGTGGTGCATCTGGCGTTAGATAATGTTTTGCGCCGGGAAGTGGCGATAAAGTTGTCACCGATTGGCGAGGCACACATATCCACCGGTAAGGTACCTGGTGCTCAACGCGCATACCAAACTGAAATTGTTGCTGCTGGCAGACTGAGCCATCCGAATATTGTTACTGTATACGATGCTGGTCAGTACGAAGAACTGAATTACCTTGTCATGGAGGCCGTCGACGGGGAGTCGCTCAAGCAATATGGTAAAGGACAGGCACCGTTGCAGATTCATCGAGCCCTGGAAGTTATCATTGAATGTTGCAGTGCACTCGACTACTCACATCAACAAGATATTATTCATCGAGATATAAAACCTGCGAATATCATGCTGGGTGAGGGTGGCACGGTCAAGCTGCTCGATTTTGGTATTGCTGTCGGGTTATCCGGTGAGGCTGGTTTGAGTAAACAGGGTCCGACCCTTGGTACGCCAAACTACATGTCACCAGAGCAAATTCTTGGTAAAGATCTCGGACCATCCAGTGACTTTTATTCTCTGGCAACTGTGTTGTTTGAGCTGCTAACTAGTCGGCAACTTTTCAAAGCCCAAAAAGTTAAAGATCTGTTTCGCACAGTAGTGCATCAAGTGGCTCCGCGCTTAAGTGACATCAAGCCCGAGTTGCCATCTGAGTTATCAGATGTACTGGCCAAGGCTTTAGAAAAAAAGCCGGAGCAGCGATACCAGTCTGGTGCAGAAATGGCAGCTGCACTTAAACCGTTTGTAGAGCGTTTCAAGATTGTTGAAGAGCGGCCAATTGCGCAACAACGATTTATCAAACAGTTGCAGACACAGCAGTTTTTCAATACGTTCTCTGATGTTGAAATTGCTCAGTTGCTAGAGCTGGTTCGAGTCAGGACTTTCTCGCCCAACGATATATTGATTGATGCTGAGGATGTTGAACGCCGCTTATTTGTCATCACCCATGGGGTAGTGAAAGTCAGCGAAAATGATGAACTCATTCGTGTATGTGCAGAAGGACAGTGCATCGGTGAGTTGGGTTTTATTCACGGTGCCCCGGAAACCAAGAAAATGCTGGCACTTACCGATGTGAATGTGCTGGAAGTTTCTGCTGATTCGCTAAGCGAGTTACCTCCCAAAGTGCATCTGCACTACTACCGTGTTATTTCTGACGTGCTGGTTGCACGACTGGCTACCGAGAGTGGTATTCAGCTGGATGTTTCGCTTTAATTTATAAGCGTGCTATTTAGTTTTTCGCATAGCGAAGAATCCCGGCAATTAAAGTGCCGGAGTTGGAATCTGTTGGATGATTAACGCCATCAGTGACTGGTACTTCGGGGAAATCGAACGGGCTTACGTTTTCCAGGCACGCCACATTTATTCCATACTGGTTCGGATTAGATCTTCTCTGATGATGTGTGTAGATACCGCATGTTCTACAAAAAAAGTGTTTTGCGGTACCGGTATTGAACGTATAGAGACTTAGATTTTCCTCTCCCTTTTCAAATTCAATACCATCGAGTTGTGCAGATACAGCAATTGCCCCGCGCATTCGACAGTATGAACAAGTACAACGTCGTATTGTGTTGAACTCATCGGTTAGTCGAACACTGAACTGAACAGACCCGCAATGGCACGAACCTGTGTGTTGTTCCGATTTCGTTGTCAAAGGAGTCGCTCCTATTCCGAGCCTGTCTGATTATGTGATCTCGCCATCAGTGTTTTCTCCCAGCTCAGAGACGTTTCAACAATTTTATCCAGGTCATCAAATTGTGGTTTCCAGTCGAGCGTATCGTGAATCTTATCGACAGCAGCTATCAGTGATGGCGGATCGCCAGCGCGTCGAGGTTCTTCGATAACCTTGATGGGAGCACCATGGACACGGTTTACCGCATCGATAACTTGCCGAACACTGAAGCCTCGGCCATAGCCACAATTCATTAACGTAGAGTCACCACCATTTCGCAAGTAGTCCAGCGCGCTAAGGTGTGCGCTGGCCAAGTCGGACACATGGATATAGTCTCGCACGCCAGTGCCGTCGGGAGTAGGGAAGTCGGTACCGAACACGTACAATTGATCGCGTTTTCCCAATGCCACTTCGGCAGCAACTTTAATCAGAAGTGTTGCATTTTTGGTTGACTGGCCAATGCGTCCATCGGGGTCGGAACCCGCCACGTTGAAATAACGCAAAATCACATGTTTGAGTGGTGATGCGTGGCTTAGGTCGGTCAACATTGCTTCCGACATAAGCTTTGACATGCCATAAGCGTTAATAGGGGCTGTAGGTAAGTCTTCTTTGCACGCCGCCCCATCGTTGTCTGGTATGCCGTAGGTGGCCGCAGTGGAGGAGAAGATGAAGTTCTTTATATTGTTGTCTTGGCAGGCTTGCAATAAATTACGTGTGCTGCAAGTATTATTCGCATAGTACTTCAGCGGATTCTCAACACTCTCTGGCACGATAGTATGCGCAGCAAAGTGTATGACTGTGTCGATGTCATGTTGCTTGATCAGCTTGCTGACCAAGTCCATGTCACCGGTTTTGCCAATCACCAGTTCGCCGAACAACACAGCATCTTCGTTGCCAGTAGAAAGATCATCGAGTATCACGATTTTCTCGTCTCGTTCACCGAGTAATTTGACTACGTGGCTGCCGATGTAGCCGGCGCCACCGGTGACAAGAATGGTTTTGTTTTTCATTGTTACTATCTCAAAGTTATTAGTCTATAGAAAGTCATTGTCATCAATGCTTTTTTGCAACCTGATGGCTCGTGACTGTCTTTTACGCAAGGTAATGTTAAGAAACTCCACAGCCAGAGAGAATGCCATGGCGAAGTATATATAGCCTTTGGGTATATGCGCATCGAAGCCTTCCGCAATCAGCGTCATCCCAACCAGTATTAAAAAGGACAGTGCCAGCATTTTAACAGTCGGATTATCGTCTACAAAATCTGAAATGGATTTTGATGCGAATAACATGACGGCGACTGCCACGACAATAGCGATGACCATAATCGATACATGATCGACCAGTCCAACGGCTGTAATAACTGAGTCTAGTGAGAACACCATATCCAGAATGGCAATTTGAACTAACACAGAGAAAAAGCTGGGTTGGGTGCGCTGGCTTACCTCATCTTCCTCAATTTCAAGGCTTGAGTGTATTTCTCGCGTTGATTTTGTCAACAAGAACAGGCCACCGAAAATCAAGATGAAATCTCTGCCAGATAAATGCTGACCAAATATGGATAACCATGTGTTTTCGAGGCGCATGACCCACGTGATGGAAAATAGTAATGCCAGTCGAGTGACCATGGCAAGGGTTAGCCCGATGATACGGCCCTTGTCTCGTTGTGATTCTGGCAATCGCCCCACCAGAATAGAAATAAAAATGATATTGTCGATTCCAAGTACTATTTCGAGCGTGGTCAGTGTTGCCAGGGCGACCCATGCTTCCGGACTTGCCAGCCAATCAAACAAATTATTTCTCCTGAAATTGCGAAGGTAGTTATATTGCCTAATTACAACAGTGAGCAGTTGTTATAGCCTGTAAATTTCGCGGCGTCGGTCAGCGTGGAAGTGTACCATTCTGGAATAAGTTTCCTATTAATGAACTGGCGTTTTGATGAGTAAGAACTGGTGCACAGAAGTTGAGCAAGGCGCTGTACTGCTGAGTGTTAATCAGCGTTTGTCGCGCCATTACGTAAATGTACATAGTCAGGTGCAGTTAGTTGCTAAACGTACGTGGTGGGAAACGCCTGAAATCTTGCCACTGAGCGCTTGGTTGAGATCATTGCATGCGCAGAGTATTGCCAAAGGCGCGTCAACGAAAGCATTGTTGCCGGATATTGCATCAGAACGGGCCTGGCAACAAGCGGTTGCCAGCGATACTGCATCGTCGGTGCTGCTCGATACTGATTTAGCCGCAGCTAATGCCCAAAAAGCATGGCGGGTAGCCAATGCCTGGCAATGCGCAGCAACTGCTGAAAATGATGCCGGCGCCAGTGATGATCAACTTGCTTATTCGCGTTGGCGCAACGCTTACGTCAAGCATTGTAAGACTAATAAGCTTATCGACTCTGCAACGCTGGCTGATCACATCATTGAGTTACTTAAGCTGAACCCTGCACCTGTTGAACTACCTGAGAAAATATTCCTGGCGGGTTTTATTGTCATGCCTGTGCAATGGCGGCAGCTCTTGTCGGTACTTGAAGACAAGGGTGTGGTAATCGAGCACATTCAGCCAGACAAAACAGCGCAGAAAAAACGTGTGGTGCATTTGGATGACGACACCTCATTTGGTGCCATTGCTGAACAAACCCGAGAGCTACTCAGGAAAAATCCAGCCCAAAGCCTGGGTGTTGTTGTACAGAACCTGACACAAAAAAGAGCGCAAGTGCTGCGGGCGTTTGATAGTGCGTTTTTCCCGGCATTAAATCCTGCGCAGATCAATGCCATTGGTCGTCCTTACGACTTGTCGATCGGCTTGCCGCTAAATGAACAAAGTGTTGTCCGAACGGCGTTACTTTTTTTAAACTTGCTTAGCAGGGGAGTTAACGATGTTGAGCTCTCCGCATTGTTATTAAGCCCTTATCTGCCGGGCACAGACAGTGACACTCGTGCTCGAGAGCTGCTGGACAGAAAATGCCGAAACCAGCGTATTCGTCGAGTCAGTTTATATGAGTTTATTGCACTGCTGCCTAAGGATGATGCGCTGCGTAAGCCGCTGCAAGCTATTTCAAAACTGAAGTGGAAAAATAAAAATGGCGCAGCACTCTGGGCTGAACACTTTGGCTCAGCCCTGCGTCAGCTTGGGTGGCCCGGAAAATCACTGGACAGCGAAGAGTATCAAACGGTAGAAGCGTGGAATACCTGCCTTGATGATTGTCAGGTGCTCGATGATGGGGAGCAGCTAACACAGCAGCATGCGCTACGCTTGTTGACCAATCTTTGTCGCTCCAGAGTGTTCCAAATGCAAACTGCAACCACTCCCATTCAAATCATGGGGCGATTGGAGAGTCACGGATTATCGTTCGATAAGTTATGGGTAACCGGTCTTGATGCAGAACAATGGCCAATTGCTGCAAACCCGACGTCGTTCATTCCGATTAATCAACAGCAAGCGGCGGGCGTGCCGGATGCATCGCCGACACAACGACTGGCATTGGCGATTGACGAGATGGACTTATGGGCAAGTTCTGCTGACGAATTGTTTGTTTGTCATGCAGAGCAGCGTGATGGGCTCGAGTTAAGACCGGCGTCGGTTATAGCTGATGTGGCGTTGTTCGAGCCCCATGCCGGACAAACTGGCACCGCGGATACCGCAGCCGTTATTCAGGCTAGTGCCAGTCTTGAACTAACTGAAGATACCAATGGTCCTGCTCTGCCATTGGATGCTGATGTAAAAGGTGGTACCCGCTTGCTAGAGGATCAGGCACGCTGTCCGTTTAAAGCGTTTGCTTTACACCGGTTGCGTATAAAAAAGTTGGAAGAGGCGGGCATTGGTCTGGACCCGCGCCAGCACGGCACGCTGTTTCATGTTGCCATGGAATATTTTTGGGAAGATGTACATACGCATACAAATTTACTGTCATTGATTAACGAAAATGAGCTAGAACCGTTAATCCATTCAGTTATTGACCGTTCGATGAAAGACAATGAAATTGCTCCGTCTCTACAAAGCTTGCAAAGCCGGCATCTGTATCGGTTGATCTACAACTGGGTCACAAAAGTGGAGCGCTATCGGCACCCGTTTGAAGTTGTTGATCTGGAGCTGGAACAGAAAATAAAAATCAGTAATTTTAATATTAGTGTCACCGTCGATCGAATTGACAAACTGGAGACAGGCCAAAAGATCGTTATCGATTACAAAACCGGTCAACACAATTCGATAAAAACCTGGGGTGAACCTCGCATAGAAAATCCGCAACTGCCACTCTACGCCGGTACAGATAAAGAAGTAGAAGGCGCTTGTTTTGCACAAGTATTTCCCAATCAGAACAAATTTGTTGGTACCACCTCTGAGGACGGTCTTGTTGGCTCTTTACGGGCTCCGGAAAATCACCCATCGCTGTCAAAATCACTACAAAGCTGGGATGAAGCGAAAATTCATTGGGATAACTCTTTAACTATGCTGGGCGAAGAGGTTAGCGAGGGTCTGGCGACCATAACACCTTTGGCTAAGGCTTGTGATTTTTGCGATTTGCCAGCGCTGTGCCGTATCGCTAAGCAAGATGATGGCATTGATGACGCTACTGAGCTGGATGCAGATTCTCAGGAGCGCGCATGAGTGATCAGACTGAACAACCCGCAGCTAACGCGCCCGCTGATGCTGCCGTTCGCTTACGGGCATTAGATCCGGCAAGCTCGTTTATTGTTCAAGCGCCAGCCGGCTCCGGTAAAACAGAATTGCTGACACGTCGAGTACTAAAACTTCTGACGCTGGTTGATGAGCCAGAAGAGGTTTTAGCGATAACTTTTACGCGAAAGGCTGCCAGTGAGATGCGTGCGCGTGTAATTGAAAATCTGCAGTTTGCAGCATCGGGTGAAAAAGCGACCAACGCTTATGAACAGGAAGGTCTGGAGCTTTCGCAAGCTGTGTTGAAACGTGATGCAGATCGGGATTGGCAGTTACTGCAAAACGTACAACGACTCAATCTTCGAACGGTAGATGCATTGTGCACAACGCTTGCTCATCGATTGCCATTTGTGTCCACTTTGGGTGGCCCCGCCGGGTTGGTAGAGGATGCCCGGCCTTTGTATCGTCTGGCCGCCGAGCGCATGCTCGATCAGTACGCAGAGGAACTTGACCTGCTACTACTGCAGTTGGGCAATCGCCATGAACATGTACAAAAGCTACTGGCAGAGCTGTTAGCAAATCGTGATCAATGGGGTGGTTACGTTACTGGCAACGTATCAATGGATGATCTGCGTGAGTATCTTGAAAGCTTGTTACAAAACCTGATTGAAAGTCGGCTGGAAGAGCTGTCTGATTGCTTTCCCGAATCGATACGCGATCGACTAATCGCTAGTTTGTCGCAAATGGGACCGGTGCAACGCACAATCCTGGCCGACAACGATAAAGACACAGCTAATGCTGAGCTGTTAGCTGGTTTAGATCAGAGTCTGGACTGTTCTATCAGCAGTCTTCCCGGCTGGTCGGCGATAGCCAATGCGTTGCTGACCAATCCTCCGTCCCCCGGTTTGAGAAAGCCCCGTGGCTTAAATAGAAATTTTGGTTTCCCGAGTTCTCCGGCTGATGCTGAACTCACTGGTCTATCGGTTGACGATTTGAAAGCACGTAAGGCAGTAATGGTCGAGCTAATGGAAGACTTGGCTCAACTGCCTGATGTGGTCGACTTACTCGACGAGGTCCGGCAGCTGCCGTCGGGTCGCTATAAAGATGAAGACTGGGAGTTGTTATCACAACTACTAACCATGCTGCCGGTGTTAATGGCGCAGTTGAAGTTGGTGTTTGCTGAACACAAGCAGGTAGATTTTGTCGAAATGACGCTACGTGCTAAAACGGCACTTGGCAGCGAGGACGCACCAACCGATCTGGCGCTCGCGCTCGATATGAAGATCAAACACATATTGGTTGACGAGTTTCAGGATACATCGGCATCGCAGTGTCGACTGCTGGAGTTGTTGACGGCCGGGTGGAACAGTGACGGCAGCGATGGACGCACACTGTTTGTGGTGGGCGATCCGATGCAGTCGATCTATCGATTTCGCCAGTCCGAAGTCGCGCTGTTTTTGCGTTACTGCGAGGAGCCGCTCGGTGAGGTTGCCATGAC
>Ga0114956_1000066_pt1 | contig 55081 bp, 49 predicted proteins | sample MaitaG_FD_87304 | JGI IMG/M metagenome (GOLD analysis project Ga0114956, IMG submission 87304) | Marine algal microbial communities from Maine, USA - Maine_Asex2 metaG | ecosystem: Host-associated > Algae > Red algae > Unclassified | place: Maine, USA | collected 2015-01-05 | reverse complement strand
GTGGGACCGACTCGTTGCACGGAGCTGGTTGCTTCGGTCCCGGTGGGACCGACTTAGGCGTCTTTGGCCATGAGGATCCAGTCGCCTTTGGGGTCCGAACCTGGGAAGGGCACAAATGGGCGCCGTTGCCATTCTTCGAAACCGACTCGTAGATAGAGCCGAAGGGCGTTGGTGTTGAAGCTGGCAACGATGAGCGTCAGTTGGCTCACCCCTGCGCGGGTCGCCTTGGTCGCGGCATGGGTCAGTAGTGCTTGGCCGATGCCGTGACCCCGGTGTTCGGGAAAGACCGAGGCCACCGACACGTACCAGGTTCCTTCGGCTACTGCCTTCAGCTCGGTGAGCGGATTCAGCACGAGCGACAGATGGTCGGCGACGGCGGTGCTCGGCAACTCGAGTTTGTAACTGTTCAGCCCGCCGGCGACTGAGCGATCGAGTTCCGCGACGTCCCAATTCTTGTGGTAGCTGAGATGCGTGGCGTCTGAGCGAATGGCTTCGCGGCCGACTTCAAAACTCGACTGGCCCTCGCTGGCTTGCTGGTCCCACAACCACGCCGTCAGCCGTCTGGTGGCGGCGTCAGCCAAGACCGCTAGCTCGGCGCTGTCGTCGGCTTGGGCTGCGCGAATCATGATCTTGTGCCCGGGGCTGTTGTCATCTCGCGATTCCATAGATGAGCCTAGGTCGATGGTGCGCGGCTCTGGAGAACGCAGAACTCGTTGCCCTCGGGATCAGCTAACACCACCCATGACGCGTCGCCTTGACCTATGTCAACGCGAGCGGCGCCGAGTGCGATGAGTCGCTCGACCTCGCCAGCCTGATCGTCAGGGCGCAGATCGATGTGCAGGCGGTTCTTGTGCTGCTTGTCTTCATCGACCCCCAAGAACAACATGCCCGGCAGCTGATCGGGCTGTGCCTGGATCTCAAAGACCGGCGGGTCGTCGTCGACGACGACCCAGCCGAGTGCTTCGCACCACCACCGGCCCAGTGCTGCCGGATCAGCTGCGGCCACCACGACTTGTTCCCACTCAAGGCCCATGGAGCAGACGCTACATGTACGACCGGCTGCACCTGTTGCAACCGATCCCAACGAGGGCGTGAATCGCGAACGATGTCGAGCGCAGTTCAACCGACGAGCAGCCATTGGTCAGTCGACGAACCGACAGACGAAGTCGGTGACGTCTCCCTTATTGCTCAACAGGTGCACGTCCATTAGATCGGCGCAGCGCTGCGCAAGGAGACGATCACTCGCGGGGACTGTCTTGCGGTTGCGCCAGTTGCGCCATGCGATTCCCCATTCGTCGCCGATGCGTTGCGCGAACGACTCTTCGCAGCCCTCAGGCAATTGCGTCCCCGGCGGTCTGCGAAGCCCACGCCGAAATGCTCGCAAGGAGCACAGCCACCACGGAGTTGTGAGCACCACGAGAGTGTCAGCGTGCGCAACCAGGAGGTCGTCGTCGACATCATTGCTATCGACGATCCACCGCTGACCGGCGAGCAAGGTTCGCTGGGTCTCGATCAGTTCATCCTCAGGGAGTCGTACCCAGCCGGGACCCCACATGTGCAGGTCAAGATGGATCAGCGGAAGGCCAGTCTTCGCTGCCAGCATCCGTGAAAACGTGCTCTTTCCAGCACCGGCCATACCGGTGACAACGATGCGACTACTCACGGCTGCGGCCGACCTGGCGTCTGATCTCGTTGTCGGAGGTTCCCCGCCACAGCTTGAGTATGACCCACAACAGGGCACGCATCTCGGCGATGAGTTCTTGTGGCACTAGCGCGCGAGGCAAGAATCGAAACCGAAGGTGCCGTCGGCTTTATGACTCAGAAATCCACAGGTTATCCACTGGCGGTCGAACATATGTTCTGCTAGAGTGGCGTCATGGCAACCGGTCAAACATCACAGAGCAGCCGGAACGGTGCGGGTGATGAACGCGACCAAGCATTCGGCCGGTTGATGGACACGCTTGCGAATGAGCCGCAGAACATCTTTGATGAGCAGGTAGCGCGTTGGCGAGGCCGTATTGATGCTGAAGAGGCGCGGCGGTTGGCGGCCAAGATCGGCGACGACGGCGACCTACGCGACGCTGGCCGGGCTGCCCGTAATGGCGGGCGGCGTTCGAGCCGGGCAGCACGCGCTGCTGCGAAACGTGCGGCGGCGGTCAAAGCGAATCCTGAGTTGGGCGACAAAATGGCGTCTGGTGAGATGACGGCTGAACAGGTCGACACGATCGGCGACGCGATGGAAACCGATCCGGCAGCCGCCACTGATCAGAACCTGATCGACAGCGTGGGCAATGCTTCGGTTGATCAGGGTCGCAAGCTTGGTCGTGAGTGGGCTGCGAAGAACTCGAAAGCGAAATCGACCCAAGACGAACACGACCGCCAACGATCAATTCGTGGTGCGTCGAAATACAAGGACCATTCGAAGGGTGTTTCGGCGATCAAGTTCGAGGGCGACGACTCGACGATCAACCGCATGTGGAACCAGCTCCTCTCGCGGTCCAAGGCGATGCACCAGGCCGACGGCGGCCGCGACCTCGCCCGCAACAAACATCAGCGCACGTTCGATCATCGAATGTTTGACGCCGCGGCCGAAATGATTCTCGGCGCGAACAGCTCGACTTCGGCAGGCGGCGGGGCGAAACCCGTCGCCGTGCTCGATATCCCGATCGACAAACTCGCAGACCCCGAACGATGCGCCGAGCTGATTGGCTCCGGCCCGATCCCTGACTCGGTGCTCGTCGAGCTACTTCAGAACGCCGATGTGTGGTTTCAGATCAGCGGCCTAAAAGGCCAACCTCTGTGGTTGGCCCGCGACGCTCGCAACGCAACACGTGCACAGTTGATCGCCATGATCCTGCGCGACAAAGGCTGCGTGCAATGCGGCGCCCACTATCTGAACTGCGAAGCCCACCACAACACGCCGTACAACTCGCCAGCCAAGGGTGAGACCAACGTCGACGACATGACCTTGAACTGCCCGGGCGATCACCATCACCTCCACAACCACAACCTCACCTTGATTCCGAACGAAGCGGGCAACGGCGGCGAGACCGATGGCACCTGGACCACCCGCCCAGCGACACCCGATGAAATCGCACCCAAAAAGCGAAAACCACCGCCCGGCAGCGTTTCGAAATCGACCGAGACTTCGACCCGACGAAAACCCGCGGCATGAAAGCGGACAGCATGAGGCAGCTGGTGCGTTCCATCGCGAGCGATATAGCGCCCTTTGACAAACTTGAGGTCGAGCACCAGGCCGACGTGCTCGACTGGATCGACTCCGGGACCATCACTACGTTGTCGCTCGACGAAGGTGAGTTCGCAGAAGTGCGATGGTGGGGCCTCGAAGACATCACGAAGCCGTCAACCACGCGTTTTGACCCGCACCTGCCGCGATTTGTCGCCAAGCTGATGGCTGCGACTGCGCAGGCCGACTAGTGGGCTGCGGTTCCGGCGACCTCGGCGTGCTTGTTGGGCTTGACCTTGTCGACGATGGTGGCGATAACCGAACCGACGATGAAGCCGACAACGGCCGAGATCAGGGTGTTGACCAGCCAGCCGAGTACTCCGCCGATGCCACCGACGCCGCTGACGGCTTCCTCAGCGTCATGGACCACGTCATAGGGCCAGTCCCAGCCGAGTTCGTGGGCGCCAACGACCAAGATGTGCCCGCCGACCCAGAGCATCGCTGCAGTACCAACGACGGTCAAGAACGTGAGCACCTTGGGCATTGCCTGCACCAGCATGCGGCCGGTGCGCTGTGAGGCTTCATCGTCGCGGCGTGCCATGGCGAGACCGACATCGTCCATCTTGACGATCGCAGCGACCAGGCCGTAGACGACGACCGTGATCAGAATCGCGACGACGACCATGATGACTGCCCGTGAGACAAAGCCCTGATCGATGACTTCCTTGAGTGAGATCACCATGATCTCAGCCGACAAGATGAAGTCGGTACGAATCGCGCCGCTAATCGTCTTAGCCTCGGCCTCGGGGCCAACGACAACCGATGGCACGTCGTGGTCGTGGTCGTCGCCCTTGAGCGCGTGGATGATCTTGTGGGCGCCTTCGTAACAGAGGAACGCACCACCGAACATCAGAATGATCTCGACCAACGTCGGCACGAACTCGCTGAGGATCAGCGCCGCTGGCAAGATGAAGAGCAGCTTGTTGCGGAGCGAACCGGTGGCGATCTTCTTGATGATCGGAAGCTCACGATCGGCCGCCAGACCCTGTACATATGCCGGCGTCACAGCGGTGTCGTCAATCACTACACCGGCGGCCTTCATACTCGCTCGCCCAGCAGCGGCACCGACGTCGTCGATCGACGCGGCCGCAAGCTTGGCCAGTGCGGCGACGTCATCTAGTAATCCGGCGAGACCACCAGCCATGTGTGCATTCTCCTAAGGGCGCAACGAACGGCTCCAGGTTATTGGCCAGCGGAACTAACTCGGTGGTATCGGCCGGCTGTAGACGTCCTTCTCGGCAATCTTGGCGTCGCGGAAGGTGTACCGCTCGACGCCGACACGCTCAAAGGCTTTGCCGCTGGCGGTATCGGTTCCCGTGATCCGGTAGGTCATGAACGTTGCCTCGGGAGCGTGGTGAAACACCACGTCTTCGAACCGAACGTCGCTGCGGGTGCCTTTGCGTTCTTTGAAGAATGCGCCGACCTCTTCGCTGCTGGTCATCACGCGCGTCTCGCCGTCGACCTCGATTGAGTAGGCAAAGTCCTCGGTGACCACTTGGTACATCGCATCGAGGTCTTGGCGGAAGAAGGCGCGACCAAACGCCTTGAACAGCTCGTCGCGCTGGTTGGTATCGGGGTTCATCGACTCACTCATTGCCGCATCTTCTCATCTGCGAGGTTGACGATGTCAGCTGCGACGGTTTCGAACATGTCCCAGGCAAACCGCGAGTCACGAAGCTCGTCGACCAGGTAGTCGTGATAGGTGTCAAGCAGCACCCACGTGCATCCGAGCGCTTCGAGCTGAGCGAGGTCTTCGGTGATCTGGGCGACGCTGCCCTCACCGGCCAAGCGTTCGTCGTCGGGTCGAGCTTCGTCGGTGATGCGCAAACGAATCCGCGGACAGATGTCGGGTAGTGGCAGTTCGAGCTGCTCGCCAACCTGCTCGAATGCCGGAAGCATCTCGTCGACGAACCCGGTCGCGGTGGGCCGGATCGGGTGCCAGGCGGTGCCGTGTTGAATCGCTCGGCGCATCGACGGGGCGCTATTGCCGCCAACCCAGATCGGCGGATGCGGCGTCTGTGCCGGGCGCGGAGTGGTGTGCACCTTGTCGAACGACACGAACTCGCCCGAGTAGGTGGCAACGTCACTGGCCCACAGAGCCTTGATGGCCTGCAGATAGTCGGTTGTCATAGGGCCACGATCTTTGAACGCCACGTCGAGGATCTCGAACTCTTTGGCCGCCCAACCAACGCCAACGCCGAGCACGCACCGCCCACGACTCAACTGATCGGCATTCGCGAATGCCCGTGCGGTCTCAAGTGGACTGCGATACGGCAACACACTGACGGTTGTGCCGATCATGATGTCGGTGGTCACACCCGCGAGCCAGCCGAGCATGGTCATCGGCTCATAGAACGGCGCCGGGTATCGCTCGCTCACGTCGTCGGTGATCGTGACGTGGTCAGAGGTCATCAGCCCGTGGTAGCCGAGCCGCTGCGTGAGCTCGACCCACCCCTCGAGCGACTCAGGGGTAGCCCCCGGCCCGAAGTTGATCAGGTTGACGGCAATCTTCATGCGACACCTCGCAGTTGTTCAGCGATCTGTCCCGCAGCAGCGATCGACGTTGCGTCATCTACAGCCACCACCTTGAGGTTGAACATCGAGCACCCGGCCTCGACATAGGGCGCCAGCACCTCGCAGACATCGTCGACGGTGCCGCAGGGCGTGTACTTCTCGAAGGCTGCGAACGGCACCTTGTAAAACGCTTCCATCGCAGCGCCGACCAAGGTCTTGGCCTGCTCGCGAGTGTCAGCAACGCCGACCCACGGCTGGTAGCCGTGCTGCCAGGCAACGTCGCCACGGCCGAGCTCGCTAGCTTCGGTGGCGATTCGCTCGACGGCCTCACCGAATCGCCGAGCAGAGCACCACGCGCCCACCCAACCATCGCCGTAGCGGGCGGCTCGGGTCAACGCGGCGTTTGAGCGACCTCCGATGATGATCGGAATGCTCGGCTCAACCGCCGGAATGATGCGCGCCTGCGACACCTCGAAGAACTCACCGGCGAAGTCGACGGGTTGGCCCGTCATCAGCTCGCGCACGAGTTCGAGCGACTCGTTGGTGCGCCGCCCACGGGTGCGAGGGTCGACGCCGCAGACCTCGATCTCGTGTCGGTCTTCGCCGCCGATTCCGACACCGAAGAGCACTCTTGCGGGCGCAATCTTTGACATGGTTGCCAGCTGGCGTGCGACCGGCAGCGGATGCCGCAGAGCCAGCAGGTACACGCTGATCATCACGTTGAGTGTCGGGTGCAGCTGCGAGAGGGCTGCGATCTCCACGAAACCGTCGGTGCCCGAACCGTTGCGGAATGAGATGTGATCGGCCATGTAGATCTGGTCGATGCCAGCGTCGTCGAGCGCGACGAGCACCTTGTGCTTGTCTTCGAGGGGCAGCTTCCACAGGTCGACGGGCGTGGCGTATCCAACAGTGAGTGGTGACACCATGACGACGCTAGGCGAGTGAGCCCGCACTAAGTTCACTCGCGATGACTGTCGCCCAAAGCCCCGAGCTGACGACCCTGCCATCTGGATCGTCGACCGCAGCGATCCTTGAGATCATGGCGCGCGACGGGGGAGTGATCGTCAAAGGGCTGCTCGGCGCCGACACGATCGGGCGATTCACCGATGACATCGCCTCGACCGTCAGCGACCACCGCCCAGGTGCCACCACCGGCAGTGAACGCACGATGGCGTTTTGGGGCAGCCAGACCAAACGGTTCACGCGGCTCGGTTGGCGGAGTCCAGCGTTCGAAGAGATCCTGCTCGCGCCCGCTCTTGTAGGCGTGGCAGATGAGCTGCTGCTTCCGGCATGTGACGACTACTGGCTCAACACTGCTCAGATGATGGTCATCGGGCCCGGTGAGTCTGAACAGATGACGCATCGCGACGCTGGCAACTGGATGGCGCTATGCACGCCGACGTCGCCCGAAGTCACCGTCTCATGCATGTATGCGCTCGATGACTTCACCGCCAGCAACGGTGCAACTCGGGTGGTTCCTGGCAGCCATGTGTGGGACGACTATCAGCGGGTGCCCCGAGCCGAAGAGTTCGCGACCGCCGAGATGCAAGCCGGCGATGGCCTGATTTACTCGGGGCGAGTGCTCCACAACGGGGGAGCCAACGTCAGCCAACAATGGCGTATGGGCCTGCACGTGTCGTTTGTGCTCGGCTGGTTGACGCCCGAAGAGGCGTTGCCGCTGTCGACGCCGTGGGACGCCGCCCAGCATTTCAGTGAGCGATCGCAGCGTTTGCTGGGTTGGCAGAGCTACGGGGTGCGCTCACGGTTATGGACGGTCGACTACGAAGACATCCCGGTCGCTCTGGGACACCGCGAAACGCAATGAGTTGCCGGTGCGGGTTAGTTGAGTTTGGCCTGCGCCGCTTCGAGGCGGGCCTCGTCGAGGTCTCGACGTGACTGCCAGAGCTCGGCGATAGAGGCGCCGCTTCGCTGCAGATCGTGATGGCGCCGGGCCTTGTCAGCGAGGCAGGTAAATGCGGCTTCGATGTCGTGGGTGAGGGTCAGAGTCATGGGGGAAGTCCTCGTCGTTGGTAACGGTTGTATCTTCGCTCATGCCCCGCTGAGGGTGTCACGGTTGTTGTCGGCAACTACAGTCCTGGGCTGTGGAAAACGCACCGCTAGATAAGATCGACCGAGCTATTCTCCGTGAACTAGAGCGAAACGGTCGTGCCACGCAGCGCGAGGTGGGTCAGGCCGTCGGACTCAGCCCCAACGCAGCTGCGGCCCGCATGACGCGACTGCGTGACTCGGGGGTAATCACCGGCTACAGCGTCTCAATCGATCACACCCAGCTTGGGCGCCCGATCGAGGCATCGATTGACGTGTGGTTGCGCGACGAAATTGGCAACGAAGGTTTGGCTGCGGTGGCGATCGACGATGATCGCATCGTCGAAGCGTTTCACCCCACTGGTCCGGTCGACTACCGCTTGCGAGTGCGCGTGAGTTCAACCGATGATCTGGCATCGTTGATCGATCGACTCAACACCGAAGCTGGCGTGCGCCAGACCGACACACGACTCGTGCTGGTGCGACTCCCCACCCACGAGTGATCTTGCAGCATCGCCGACCAGATCGCATCGGCCGATTGGCGTTATCGTCGTGACCATGATGCAGCGACCCCGGCGGAACCGCCAGAGCCCCGCAATACGTGGCTTCCTTCGTGAAACCGAGCTCAGTGTCAAGAACCTCGTGCTACCAGTGTTTGTCCAAGAAGGCGAGGGTGAATCGACACCAATCTCCTCGATGCCAGGTCACGCCCGCCTGTCGGTCGATCTCATTGTCAAGCACTGCGAAACCGTTGCCGAAGCAGGTGTGCCGGCGATCGCGCTCTTCCCAGCGGTGCCCGACGACCAAAAGGACCAGCGGGCGACGTCGTCGACTAATCCAGACAACGTCAACCTGCGAGCAGTGCGAGCAATCAAGGCTGCGGTGCCCGGGCTCATGGTGATTACCGACACGGCGCTCGATCCATATAGCTCCGACGGCCACGACGGCGTCGTTGTTGATGGCGAGATTGTTAATGACGAGAGTGTCGAGATCATCGCCGCGATGGCTGTCGCTCAAGCCGAGGCTGGTGCTGACGTTGTCGCGCCCAGCGACATGATGGACGGCCGCATCGGGGCGACACGTAACGCTCTTGACGCCGCAGGTTTCGACAACGTGATCATCGGAAGTTACTGCGCGAAATACGCGTCGTCGTTCTACGGCCCCTTTCGCGAGGCACTCGACTCGGCGCCTCGGGGTGGCGACAAGAAGACCTACCAGATGGACCCGGCCAATCGCCGAGAAGCACTGCGTGAGCTGGCACTCGACGAGGCAGAGGGCGCCGACTGGGTCATGGTCAAGCCCGGCCTGCCGTATCTCGACGTGATCCGCGACTTCAGCGAACACACCGCCTTGCCAATAGCCGCGTATCAGGTGAGCGGCGAGTTCGCGATGCTCAAGGCCGCCGCGGCCAACGGGTGGCTCAACTACGACGCCTGCTTGCTCGAGGCCCTGACCTCGTTGCGGCGCGCCGGGGCAAGCATCATCTTCACCTATGGCGCACTCGATGCCGCCGAACTGCTCGCGACGTGAGCCAATCGAGCGGCCACTGGGGCGGCTTGCACCCGTCGGTGCACGTAGACGCCGCAGTCGACGACGTCGATGCACTGGTCGATCGGTTCGAGATTTTCGAGGCGCTGCATCATCAACAAACCATATGCAACCCGATGACGAGCGACGAGCTTGACCAGGTCATCGAAGCACTCGAGTTCGCTCCCGGAAGCCGCCTGCTCGATATCGCCTGTGGGTCGGGCGAGCTGATGTTTCGAACCGCTGAGCGGGTCGCAGTCGACGCAACCGGGCTCGATCTCTCGCCGTGGATGCTAAACGCCGCAGCTTCGCGCCACGAGACTCGTGCCCTAACCGTGGGCGCCGAGCTGAGCTGGGTCCTGTGCGAAGCCAAGACCTGGGCGGTCGATACCCCGTTCGATGTTGTGACCTGCCTTGGCGCCGACTGGATTTGGCATGGCACCAAGGGAACCATCGCTGCGATGGTCGAGCGACTCGGTGACGGCGGTCGTCTGGCGATTGGCTCGCCGCGGTTGCACTTTGATGCTGATCCGGGCACGGCAAGTGAGCAGTTCGGTGCGTTAGATACGGCCGCCGATATCGAACGCATGTTGAAGTCACAGCGACTCGAGATTCTCGAGCGGGTCGACCCCGACGACGAGGGCTGGGACGGCTACATGGAACGCTGCGTCGCGAACGCGCAAGAATGGCTCAAGCGGTACCCAGGTGAGTTTGGCGAGAAGTTACTCGCCGAGGCCCAAGAGTGGGCCGCAGTTCGCGAGCGTGATCGCGAGATCATTGGCTGGTCTGTCTGGGTGGCCCGTCGTCGGGACTAGGGGTCCATAGCGCTCGATCCGAGATCCGCGCCCGATTGCCACTCTCGGCCTAAGTTCTCACTTGCTGACTTCCCCGCTTTAGGAGCACTTCGCATGCGCGAGCCGGCCTATGTCGTCGACCTGCCTCACGTCTATTCGGGCAAGGTGAGAGATATCTACGACGCAGGCGATGAGCGGTATCTGATGATCATCTCGGACCGTCTGTCGGCGTTCGATGTGGTGATGAGTGAGCCGGTTCGCCACAAGGGTCGGGTGCTCACAGCGATCTCGTCCTTCTGGTTCGATCAGCTGAGCGACGTGATGGCGAGCCATCTGATCTCAACCGATGTCCATGATGTTCCCGAAGCCGCAGAGGTGGCGGATCTCGCAGGTCGGATCATGCTGACTCGCAAGGCCGAGATGTTGCCCGTCGAATGTGTGGTGCGCGGCTACATCACCGGTTCGGCATGGAAGGAGTATCAGCGGTCGGGCACCATGCACGCCAGCCCAATGCCTGACGGCCTACTCGAAGCGTCGCAGCTGCCAGAGCCGGTTTTTACTCCGGCGACCAAGGCCGAAGACGGTCTTCATGATGAGAACATCAGTTTCGACCAGGCGGTCAAGATTCTCGGCAGCGATGTCGCAGAACAAGCTCGCACGCTGTCACTTGAGCTGTACCAGCGGGGTGCTGCGCTGGCAGCCCAACGAGGCGTCATCATCGCCGACACCAAATTCGAGTTCGGCCATATCGACGGCGAGCTCGTCGTCGCGGACGAACTGCTAACGCCTGACTCGTCGCGGTTCTGGCCCGCCGACTCGTGGGAGCCTGGTACGACGCCTCCGTCGTTTGACAAGCAACCGGTTCGAGACTTTCTTGAGACGCTCGACTGGCCCAAGACGTATCCGCCGCCGCCGTTGCCCGACGAGGTGGTACAAGCAACCACGGCTCGCTACACCGAGGCATACGAGCTGGTTACCGGATTATCGTTCGCCGATTGGCCGGGTGCGGATCAGGGCGACTAGCTCACCAAGTCTCTGGCCAACATGGCAGCTCCGAGTGCGCCTGATCGCGATCCGAGCTCGGCCAACACGATTTCAACTGCTGGTCGGTACGCGCCGCCGAGCGTGGTCTGGCGAACATGACGTTCGATCGAAGCGCGTAGCGGTTCGCCGAGTTCGACCAGACCGCCGCCAATAACGAGGCGCTGCGGGTCAAGTACGTAGATCAAGTTGGTCGCGCCAACAGCGACGTGGGCACCGAACGCATCGAGCAACGCCAAGGCATCTTCGTCGCCGTTGGCCAACGCGAGACCGACGTGCTCGCCGCGAATTGCGTCGACCGAGCCCGCGTAAGTAATCCCGGCCGCAAACCTGCCTTGAGCCGCAAATGAGCGGGCTAGTGCGCCGAGACCGTTACCTGAGGCATACATCTCCCACGGGCCCCGGACCCCGCTGATGTGCGGTTCACCATGGCGATCTATGACGATATGGCCTGACTCGCCGGCGAAACCGTTGGCACCGCGGTAGAGGCGTCGATCGAGCACGAATCCCGTGCCAATACCTGTGCCGAGAGCCACGTAGAGCAAGTCGTCAACGCCCTGGCCCGCGCCAAGTTGATGCTCGGCCCACGTCGCCGCAGTGGCATCGTTGTCGACAATGATGGGCACTTTGACACAGTCGGTCAAAAGCTCTTGCAGCGGGAAGTCGACCAGCTCAGGGATGTTCGGCGAGAATTGAACCGATCCTCGGCGACTGATCGCGCCAGCAATTCCGATGCCCACTGCGCAGATCTCAGTTTCGAGATCGGCGCCCATCTCGGCGACCAGACCGCACAGCTGTGCGACCGTCTCGTCGCCGCCACGAGGTCGGGCGGCTCGACGCTCAGAGACCAGCTCGCCCGCGTCGTCTACAACGACTGCCAGAGTCTTCGTGCCACCGATATCGAAACCGGCGAAGTGCTGGGTCAAGACCCTCTCCTGAACGTTCCTGAACGCATACTTGTGAGCGACACACGGTAGAGCATGGGGCGGCGCACCCACACGGTCACCGCATCGACCCGCTTATGGCAGGCCCGCGGCCCGCAGGCCATGGCGGCTCGATACCCTCGTCGACGTGAGTCAACGCGGCCAGAACACGGCCTGTCATGTGCATCCCGATCGCGTCGGGGGCGTTGCATGTCAACGGTGCGGCTCGCCGATGTGTACCTCATGTATGAATCAAGCTTCGGTGGGCTGGCATTGCCCCAATTGCGTGAGCGCAGCGAGCAAACAAGCGCGACCGGCCCAACGAGTGGTGCAGCGGGCCATGCAGGGTCACCAGCCAATCGCAACGATGACGATTATGGCGTTGAACGCACTCGTCTTCTTGTGGGACGCCGTACAGGGCTCCAACGTGATGAGCGGTGGCGGCAGCGAGGCGGCTCGCGACTTCGGACTCTTTGCTCCCTATGTCGAGCAACGAGGCGAGTGGTACCGGGTCGTCACGTCGGCCTTTACGCACAGCGGCATCATTCACATTGGTTTCAACATGTACTTGCTGTGGGTGCTGGGTCAATCGATCGAAGGCCGCTTCGGGCCCAAGGTTTTCGTGCCGATGTATGCCACTGGCATTGTCGGGGGAGCGGTCGGCGCGATGTTGCTCGAACCGACCTCTTCGGTTGTGGGCGCAAGCGGGGCCGTGTTCGGCCTTATGGGCGTAATGGTCGTGCTGCAGCAAATGGGCGGCGTAAACATCTTTAAGTCCGGTATTGGCGGGCTCGTGCTTATCAACGTGATGCTCAGCTTTCGCAGCGGCATCTCGCTCGGGGGTCACCTAGGCGGCCTCGTCGTCGGCCTCGCGATGGGTGCACTACTTGGCGAAGCTCGCCGCCGCGGCGCGAAGTTCGAGGCGCTCGTGCCATTTGCGATCCTGGTGCTCGGCGCGCTAGTCACGATCGCTCTGTTCCCCGTACTCGATCGGGCGCTGACTGCGTTCTAGTTCGGCTCACTAGCTTGCAGGATGACTGCGCCTAGGGGCGGAAGATCGAGTGTGAGCGAAGTCAACTTGCCATGGTTTGGCGCAGAGCTGGGCGTACTGACAGTGGCTGGTCCAACGCCCGAGCCGCCGTAGCCGGGATCGTCGCTATTGGCGAGCAGTGACCAGCTTTGCGCCGACGGCACACCGACCTCGTAGCCATGGCGAGGAACCGGGGTGTTATTCAGCACGACGAGCACCGACTGATGTCCCGGCGCATGGCGTAGGTAGGCGAGCACGCTTTGGTCACGGTCATCGTTGATGACCCATTCGAAGCCGGCGGGATCGCGATCGAGTTCGCTAAGCGCGGGCGTTGACCGGTAGATCTCGTTAAGGCGTCGCACCCAGCCCTGCACTCCGGCGTGCATCTCGTCGCCTAGAGACGACCACGCCAGCTCTGCCTCGTGGTTCCATTCGTCGGTCGCCCCGAACTCGGAACCCATGAACAACAATTTCTTGCCCGGCACCGTCCACTGGTAGCCGTAGAGAACCCTCAGGTTCGCGAACTGTTGCCACCGATCACCGGGCATCTTGGTCAAGATGCTTCCTTTGCCGTGCACAACCTCGTCATGTGAGAGCGGAAGCATGTAGTGCTCGGCGGCCTGATACACCGATCGGAACGTGAGTTGGTCATGAGCGAAGCGCCGATGCACCGGGTCCTGGCTCATGTACGCGAGGGTGTCGTGCATCCAGCCCATGTCCCATTTGAAGCCGAACCCCAACCCGTCGATGTCAGTGGGGTTTGTCACTCCAGGCCAGGCGGTTGATTCCTCGGCGATTGTGAGCGTTCCGGGGAAGTCGCCATAGAGCGACCGGTTCAGCTCTTGCAAGAACTCGACGGCCCCGAGGTTCTCCTTGCCTCCGTGGACATTGGGAATCCACTCACCATCGTCTCGCGAGTAGTCCAGGTACAGCATCGACGCGACAGCGTCGACCCGCAGCCCGTCGATGTGGAACTGGTCGAACCAGTAGTGGGCCGAAGAGAGCAAGAACGAGCGCACCTCTGGCCGGTCATAGTTGAAGACAAATGACGTCCAGTCAGGGTGAAAGCCCTGCTTGGGGTCTGCGTGCTCATACAGATGGGTCCCGTCGAAGAATCCAAGAGCATGCTCGTCGACCGGAAAGTGCGAGGGAACCCAGTCAACAATGACGCCGATGCCCCCCTGATGCAACTGATCGATCATAGAGCGCAGCTCATCGGGCGAGCCGTACCGGCTGGTCGGCGCAAAGTATCCGGTGGTCTGATAGCCCCACGAGCCGTAGAACGGGTGCTCGGTGATTGGTAGTAGTTCAACGTGGGTGAATCCCATGTCGAGGCAGTAGTCGCGCAGCTGGGCCCCGAGAGTGACGTAGCCGCCTGGGTCGTATCTCCATGAGCCGAGATGCACTTCGTAGACCGAAATGGCCGAATCGAAACGATGGCGATTGGCACGTGACTGCATCCAGTCCTGATCGCCCCACGAGTACCCGCCGTTGCCGCTGTGGGCGTCGACGACGACCGATCCGGTTGCAGGAGGGAGCTCGGCAGAAAACGCCACAGGATCTGCCTTGTCAGTTACCCGAGCGCCGTCCGGCGACTCGACCGCGTATTTGTAGGTGGTTCCTGGATCGAACCCGCTGAAGGTCCCCCGCCACACGCCGGATGGATCTGGATCAAGGCGATGTTCGCCCGACGTCCATCCGTTTACCTCGCTGACAACCGAGACGCTGGCAGCACTGGGCGCCCACACCCGAAACGTCGTCGTGCCGTCGTCGCGGGTATGGGCTCCAAGAACCTCATACAACCGGCGGTGGGTTCCCGCCGCTAGATGCCAGGCATCGTCTGCTGAAAATGGACGGGTCACGCTCATGAGTCTACGATCACTTTCATGCCCAGTCCGAGCTTCGGCCGCAGAGCGGTCTTGTCCATGGTCCTCGCTGGCGGTGAAGGTAAACGTCTTATGCCGTTGACCGCGGAGAGATCGAAACCAGCAGTCCCGTTTGGGGGCAAGTATCGGCTCATTGACTTTGCAATCTCGAACCTCGTAAACGGCGGGTTTCGCCATGTCGTCGTGCTGACTCAGTACAAGAGTCATAGCCTCGACGTGCACATCTCCCAGACATGGCAGTTGTCGACGATTCTCGGCAACTACGTGACAACGGTGCCGGCACAAATGCGTCAAGGACCCCGCTGGTTCACCGGGTCAGCCGACGCGCTCTTCCAAAACATGAACCTGGTCGATGACGCCCAGCCCGAACACATCATCGTCTTCGGAGCTGATCACATCTACCGCCTTGACCCGCGCCAGATGCTCGAAGCACACATTGCGAGTGGCGCAGGCGTGACCGTCGCCGGCATCAGGGTGCACGAGTCGCAGGCGGGTGCGTTCGGTGTTATCGAACAGGCTGCGGGCAGCTCAAAGATCGCGGAGTTCCATGAGAAGAACCCCGATGCTCCCCGGCTCGCGGATGCACCAGACCAAGTGCTCGCTTCGATGGGCAACTACATCTTTAGTGCCGAGGCGTTCCGGCGGATCATGGCCGAAGACGCTGTGAACGCTGACTCCAAGCACGACGTCGGCGGCGACATCATTCCTGCGATGGTCGCAAACGGCGAGGCGCACTATTACGACTATCGCACCAACCAGGTTCCGGGTGAAGCAGTCGATGACCCCCACTACTGGCGAGACGTTGGAACGTTAGATTCCTACTACGAGGCGCACATGGATTTGGTCGCGCCGTTGCCAGCATTCAGCTTGTACAACGACGCGTGGCCGATCTACACCCAGGGCATTACGCAGCCACCAGCAAAGATCACTGACGGACCCACTGCGCCGAGCCATGTGAGCAATTCGATCGTAGGTGATGGTGTCATCGTTTACGGCGGTGCAATCAACGAATCGGTGCTGTCACGCGGTGTTGTGATTGACCAAGCGCACGTCTCAAGATCGGTCCTTATGGACGGGGTTCGAGTCGAGCCAGGCGTGCGTTTGAACAATTGCATCGTTGACAAGAACGTTGTGATCCCGTCTGGGGTGTCGATTGGCTATGACCCCGTAGCCGACGCCGAGAAATACACGGTGTCTGACGGTGGAGTGGTCGCAGTCGCGAAGGGAACAATTATTGAGCCGTGAGTTTGCGGTACTCGTCGATGTAATGCTGGGCGGGGTCATTCCATGACCAGTCCGCAGACATACCGCGACGTTGCAGACTCTTTTTGCGACCAGCATGACGAACTGAGCGCAGCGCACGGTGCAAGGCGTCGACGATGCCGAGCTCGTCATTGGTCGTTGCGACAAAGCCATTTCCCTCGGGCGATGCATCGGCATCGACCACCGTGTCGACCAGGCCACCAACCGCGGTGACTACCGGAATCGTGCCATAGGCCATTGCTTGCATTTGGGCCAGCCCACACGGCTCGAAGCGGCTCGGCATGAGCAAAGCGTCGGCGCCGGCAAACATCTGGTGTGACAGCGCCACGTCGTAGCCATCCATGAACCAGAAGCGGTCGGGTTGCTCGCCTTGCAGCCAGCGAGCCCAGTCGGCCAGCCGTACATCGCCACTGCCGAGCACGATCATGCGGGCCTTCATGCCTTGCAAGTAGCGGGCGGCCTCGAAGGCGAGATCGACACCCTTTTGTTCGACCAATCGAGTGATCATGACGATGAGGGGATCGGGCGAGTCTTGCCACTCGACGCGGTCGAGCAACGCGGCTCGGGCCTGCCGTTTGCCTTCGATATTCGCAAAGTTGTAGTTCGGGGTGTGCTCATCGATCATTGGATCCCACGATCGCACGTCGATACCGTTGCGAATTCCAATCAGGTCCACGCCGCGTTCGGCGAGCCTGGTGTGCAACCCCATGCCATGGGCCTCGGTCAGGATCTCTTGGGCGTAGTTTGGGCTGACGGTGCCGACAGCATCGACACTCTCAATTGCGCCAGCAAGCGAATTCACGCCGTCGCCCCACGCATAGGATTCACGACGGGTTGGCAGGCGGTGCAGCCAGCTCTCGTCAGCTTGACCCTGATGCCCGAGGTTGTGGATTGTGAGCAGTGTCGCAATCGTGGGTGGCAGAAATGCGGGTGCCATCGAAGTGTGCCAGTCGTTGAGATGCACCACATCGGGTGTGAGCAGCGCCGCGACGGCTCCGAGGGCGGCGGCGTATGCGCCAAATCGGTCAGTGTTGTCGGACCATCCTTCACCGTGCTCGTCGACGTAAGGATCAGGGCGTTCAATGCCCGGAACGCTTATCAGGGCTAGGGCGCCCGCCTCTTCGTGGTGCCCGATGCGCACCGTGGCTGGTGCCGCCCAGTCGGGCACATCAAGTTCATGTTCAACAACGTCAAAGAGCGGCCACCGGGAGTAGTCGGGGAGCGCAACTGTGGTTGCGACGCCGCCAGCGCGCAGCGCTGCGACCAATCCGGCTGAGGCTTCGCCGAGACCACCAGCGCTAACGAGTGGTCGCAGCTCAGAGGTCGCAAAGAGCACCTTCATGTCGGACTGCCGATCGTGTCTCGTTGCAGCAAGAGCACCGTCCATGGCGGGACCAGCCACTCGTCGCTATTGGTGATCTCTTCATCGTGGTCGGTGGGGTCATCGGTGTGCAACATGACCTTCCACTGTTGGCCGCCGAGTCCGCCAGGCACCACGAATCGCGTTGATTCACCGGTGCCATTGAGGAAGAACAAGAAGCTGTGATCGACCACTGGTTGCAGCTGGGGTCCTCGGCGACCAATCGTGTTGCCATTGAGGAACACCGTCAAAAGGTTGGAATCCGCGTGCCACGCGGCGTCGCTCATCGCATCTCCCCTAGGCGTGAACCATCCAATGTCGTCAAGGGCACTGCCCAGCACCGGCTCACCTTGGAAGAACCCGCGTCGACGAAACGTCGGATGCTCGCGACGGATCTTGAGCACGTGCTTAGTCAGATCGAGCATGATCGGGTCTGCGTTCGCCCAGTCGTGCCACGACGTCTCGTTGTCTTGGGCCCATGCGTTGTTGTTGCCCCCCTGGGTGCGGCCGATCTCGTCGCCTCCAGAGATCATCGGCACGCCCTGTGACAACAACAACGTCGCCATCATCGAGGCTGCCCGTCGCCGTCGGTTCGTTTCGATGGCGACGTCAGTCGTTGGCCCCTCGACGCCCCCGTTCCACGAGCGGTTGTCATGATGGCCGTCTCGATTGTCTTCACCGTTGGCCAGGTTGTGGCGCTGCTCGTAGCTCACGAGGTCTCGCATCGTGTAGCCGTCGTGAGCGGTGATGAAGTTGATACTCGCCGAGGGGCGGCGCCCTCCTGAGTCGTACAGATCGGAGCTGCCGGTGAACCGATACGCAAACTCGGCCAGGCTTCCGGTTCGGCCCCGCCAGAAGTCGCGCACGTCGTCGCGATAGCTGGCGTTCCATTCAGACCACAATGCAGGGAAGTTTCCAACCTGGTAGCCGCCGGGCCCGACGTCCCACGGTTCGGCGATGAGCTTGGTGCGGTTGATGACCGGATCTTGGTGAATGAGATCGAAGAACGCAGCTAGCCGGTCGACCTCGTAGAACTCGCGCGCTAGCGCCGACGCGAGATCGAAACGGAAGCCGTCGACGTGCATCTCTTGAACCCAGTAGCGCAGGCTGTCCATCACCAGATGTAGCGTTGCCGGGTGTCGCACGTTGAGCGTGTTTCCAGTGCCGGTGAAGTCGGTGTATGTGCTGCGGTCATGGTGGTCGAGGCGGTAGTAGGTCGCATTGTCGATACCGCGCATCGACAGAGTTGGCCCGTCGGCGGTGCCCTCACAGGTGTGGTTGTAGACGACATCGAGCAGCACCTCGAGTCCTGCGCTGTGCAGCGTCTTGACCATCTCTTTGAACTCGGTCACCTGTTGACCACGAGCACCCGACGCTGCGTACTCGGCGTGAGGAGCGAAGAACGCCGCGGTCTGGTAGCCCCAGTAGTTCGTCAGGCCCCGACCAACAATGAAGCCCTCGGGTATGAACTGATGCACCGGCATGAGTTCGACTGCGGTAACACCGAGGTCGACCAGATACTCGATCATCGCAGGATGAGCTAGGCCGCCATAGGTGCCGCGCAAGTCAGCGGGAATACCCGGATGGGTCATCGTCAAACCACGCACATGGGCTTCGTAAATGCAGGTTTCGTGCCACGGTGTCCGTGGGCTGGTGTCGTTTCCCCAGTTGAACGTGTCGTCGACCACGATTGAACGCGGTACTGAATCGGCACTGTCGAGTGAACTTCGCTTCGAGGCGGCAGCTACGTCGTGACCAAACACTGCTGGGCCCCAAGTAACGTCGCCTTCGACCGCCTTGGCATAGGGGTCGATCAACAGCTTCTGTGCGTTTGCCCGCTGGCCCTCACCGGGGTTCCATTCGCCGTGTACTCGATATCCGTATCGCTGACCGGGCCGCACGCCATGCAGATATCCATGGTGCACGTGGGCATGTTGTTCGGGCAGCGTGAGTCGTTCTTCGTTGTTGTTGTCGTCGAACAGGCACAGCTCGACGCTGCTCGCGGACTCGGTGAAGAGCGCAAAATTGGTGCCGTGTCCGTCGAAGTTCGCACCCAGGGGAAACGGATCACCCAACCAGAACTCGCGAGCCATTAGTGCTCGCGGATCGGCAGGTAGTGGCGGCTTTCGTACTCGCTCACCATGCGGCCTGCGGTTACTCGTGGGCCAAGATGAGCGAGCATGCGCTGCACCATTTCCCACCATTGGTCGGTGCCATAGAGCGACATGACTTGATTCGTGATCAACGAGTTCATGGCGACGGCCTCAGCATCGTCGCGCACGGTGGTGTCGGTCGCGTCTGAGGTGGGAATCGACCAGCCAATCCCGTCGACGAAAAAGTCGGCCCACCAGCCGTCTTCGATCGAACAGTTCAAGCCGCCGCTTAATGCAGCCTTTTCACCGCTCGTGCCCGAAGCCTCGCGCGGTCGAATCGGGTTGTTGAGCCACACATCGCACCCGGCATACATCACTTGGGCAACCGCAATGTCGTAGTCAGGCACGATCACGAGTTGGTTACGAGACTTCGCCGAACCTGCAAATGCAACAAGCTCAGCGAGAACCGCTTTGCCGTCGGTGTCGGCGGGGTGGGCTTTGCCAGCGAATACGAATTGAGCGCCAGCGTCGAAGGCGGCCTGTAGCCCAGGCTTGTCTCGCAGCAGCAATGCGGCGCGCTTGTACGTCGCAAAGCGCCGAGCGAAGCCGATCACACACTTCTGCGGATCAAGTTGCGTGCCGGTCGTTGCCCGCACCATGTCAACCAGCTCGGACCGGCCCGTCGAGCGGGCACCTTCGAAGCGGTCGCGGTCGATATCGCCGACCAGCGACCACGCGTTCGCATCGCCGTTCTCCCAACCCTGACCCAGCGTGTCGTCGTAGATGGCCTGAATTCGGGGGGCGACCCAGGTGCGTGCATGGATGCCGTTAGTGATGCCTTGTAGAGATTGAGCGCGCTCAAGCGCCCCGAAAAGCTCTCGGCTGACTGTGGCGTGCAGCTGGCTTACCCCGTTGGCTCGACCACACAGTTCGAACGCCAGCGCCGCGGTGTTAAACGGCTTAGACGCAGCGTCGGTGGGTAGCCATGCCCAGTCGAGCAAGGTTTCGAGCGTCACGCCCAACCGCTTGGCCCACGGCGCCATCTCGGGACCAGCTAGCGAACGTTCGAACCGGTCGATGCCCGCAGGCACGGGCGTGTGGGTCGTAAAGAGTGTCTGGTCTCGAACCTTGGTCGTGGCCGACTCGAGATCGAGGCCAGCGTCGAGGTACTCACCAAGCAACTCAAGCAGCAGGAAGCACGCATGGCCCTCGTTGAGATGGAACACCTTGGGGTCAATGTCGAGTGCTCGCAGTGCGCGTACGCCGCCGACCCCGAGAATCAGCTCTTGGTCGAGGCGGTGGCGGCGATCACCCGAGTACAGCCGGTCGGTTATGGCACGCGCTCGCACCGAGTTCTCTGCGAGATCGGTATCGAGGAGATACAGCGGTGTCGCTCCAACCATCTGCTGCCAGATACGAACCGCGACGATCTCGCCATCGACCGGCACTGCTACCTGCAGACCGGTGTCGACGGCACCGATCTCGGAGGGCGTGATTGTCTCGTAGCGCTCGGTCTGGCCACCGTCGTCGATGCCTTGGCGAAAGAAGCCCTGGCGGTACAACAGCCCAATACCGAGCAGCGGGACACCTAGATCGCTCGCTGACTTGAGGTGATCGCCCGCCAAGATGCCAAGACCACCGGAGTATTGGGCGACCTCTGCGGCAATCCCGAACTCGGGGGAGAAGTAGGCAATCTGGTCGTGCGCTTCGGCCTCAACCATGGACCGCAACTCGCGATGCAGTGCAAGGATCTGATCGGATCGTTCACTGGTCCACTCATCGAGAAGTGCAGGGTTCGACGTGCGCAGCGTCGCTACGGCATGGGCGGGGTGGAGATAATCGCCAGGCAAGTCGGCGAGCAGTTGCTGCGTGCCACCATGCCAGGTCCATCGCAGGTTGGTTGCCAGCTCAACGAGCGCCTCATCGGCAGGTACCGTGCTTGTCAATTCAACGTTCCTCACGTACACCAACGGTCTGATCCGATGGTGCGTCAGTCTCGCTGCGAGCACCAGAACCGACAACCCTTCGGAGCATCCTTCTATGACAAACTCTGTTTCTGGGTGGTGGCGCGACAGCGTCGTGTACCAGGTCTATGTGCGTTCGTTCGCCGACGGCAATGGTGACGGACAAGGCGATATAAACGGTCTTAGGTCTCGACTTAGCTACCTGGCTGCTCTGGGCGTAGATGCCATCTGGCTAAACCCTTGGTATCGCTCGCCACTGGCTGACGGTGGCTATGACGTCGCCGACTATCGTCAGATCGAACCCCGCTACGGAACCCTCGAAGACGCGGAGTTGCTGATCGCCGAGTGTCACGAGCTCGGCATCCGCGTCATTGCCGACCTTGTCCCCAATCACACGTCGGTCGAACACGTCTGGTTTGGCGAAGCACTCGCAGCGCCGCCAGGAGATCCGTCACGCGATCGCTACATCTTTAGGTCCGGTGTTGGTGAAGACAAAGAGCCACCTAACAACTGGCAGGCGGTGTTTGGCGGTTCGACATGGGAACCCGTCGGCGACGGCGACTACTACTTGCACATCTTTGACACGAGTCAACCTGATCTGAACTGGCAGAACCCAGAAGTGCGCGAGGAGTTCGATGCGATCATTCGGTTCTGGTTAGACCGCGGTGTCGACGGTCTGCGTATCGATGTCTCGCACGGCATGATCAAGGACCTCGATTTCCCCGACCTCGCTGCACAAGATCTGGGTTCGTTCTCGCTGCTCGAGGGTGAAGAACCTGTGACGCACCCGTTTTGGGATCGCGATGGGGTCCATGAGATCAACCGTCGATGGCGGGCAATTCTTGACGAGTACGACGATCGCATGATGGTCGCCGAAGCCTGGGTGCATGCTAAACGATTGCCGCTGTACCTTCGCCCAGACGAATACCATCAGGCATTCAACTTTGATCTGCTCGAAACGCCCTGGTCGGCCAGTGCGTTCCGGTCGGTCATTTGTGACTCACTCGAAGCCGCCGAAGCGATTGGTTCGACGACGACATGGGTGTTGTCGAACCACGATGTAATGCGCCACGCCACTCGGTACGGACTGCCCAGCGGCGTTGACTGGCGTCGATGGCCGCTCGATGGACCACACGATCTACTGGATCAGAGAATGGGTACCCGGCGAGCGCGGGCGGCCGCACTGATCACCTTGTCGCTCCCCGGTTCTACCTACATGTATCAGGGCGAAGAACTTGGCCTGCCCGAAGTTTGGGATCTCCCGACCGGTGTGCTCGACGACCCGACATGGGAACGCAGCCAAAACACCGAGAAAGGGCGCGACGGGTGCCGCGTGCCGATCCCCTGGACCGCAGATGGCCCCTCGTTCGGCTTCGGCCCGAGCGCTTCGTGGCTGCCGCAGCCAGCGGTGTTTGGCGAACTGGCCGTTGAGGCGCAACTTGCTGATAGTCACTCGATGTTGGCGCTGTACCGCTCGACAATCGCAGCTCGAAACCAGCATTTCGCCGATGGAGACACGCTTACGGTTGTCGATCTCGGCGCTGACGTATTGGCCTATCAGCGAGCTGAGGTGCTCATTGTCGTCAATATGTCGAACGCGGATATCGAGCTGCCCGGCGGCACGCTGATTGTCAGTTCGACACACCCGGCGCCTAACGAGGGTCTAGGGCCAGACACTGCGGTCTGGCTGCGTGTCGGGTCGAGCATCAGCTGAGCCGCGGGTCGACCAAGATTTTCATGTCGCCAGCACCCGACGACAGATCGCCAATCGCATCATTGAGGTCTGTTAGGCCGACCGTGCGGCTATGCAGCGGGTCGAGCTGTACCCGGCCGTCGGCAACGAGCGACTGAGCCATCGCGAACTCTTCGTGGGTGTATGCCAATGCCGTTGTCACGGTGACTTCTTTGACGAGCCAGATGGCCGGGTTGATCTCAGCGGTGCCGCTGGCTAAACCGATCAAGCACATGCGGCCTTGGCGGCGGGTTAGGTTGACGGCGGTCTGAATGGTTGATGGAACGCCCGCGCACTCATAGACGATGTCAGCGCCAAGACCGCCCGTCTCGGTCATGACGAACTCAGCGGCATCGTCGGGCCCGACGGCGTGGTCTGCGCCGAGATCTAGAGCGAGCTGACGACGGGCCTCGTTGGGCTCAACCACGATTGTTGACCCTGCACCCGACAGTTTGGCGAGTTGAGAGGTCAACAGCCCGATCGGTCCTGCACCCTGTACGACGGCGACGTCACCGGGCCTTGGTGCGGCTCGGCGTATCGCGTGCAGCGTCACCGTGAGCGGCTCAATTTGTGCGGCCTCGGTGTCGCTGATCTCGGCGGCGACACCAAGCACTCTGTCTGCGGCCACCGCTATCGATGGCGCGAAACCACCGTGGGCTGGCGCACTCGGGTGTCGACCGGTTGCATGGGCGAACACGGTGTCACAGACGGCCGTGTGGCCGGCTCGACATGGGGCACACGTGCCACAGGCGGGCGGCACGGCAACAAGGACCCGATCGCCCTCAAACACCGAGGTCACCTCGTGACCTGCGGCGCTAACCAAACCAACCCACTCGTGACCGCAGATCGCCGGGTTGTAGGGCGACCCGCTCTGCCAAGCGTGGATATCGGTGCCGCAGATGCCGCACAACGAAATGTCGACAACGACACCTTCGTTCGCAGGAGTGGGTTCGTCGAACTCGACAAGTTCGACGGTTTCCTTGCCAGTGATCAGTGCAGCGTGCATCCGTCAAACATAGATGGTGAGCCCGCTACTACTGTCGTGCGAGCCTCTACTTTGCTCGCCAACCCTTCAGGAGAATCGATGATTATCATCGCAGGCCGTATCGAGTTCGCCGACCAACAAGCGCGCGATGCCGCGTGTGCCGCAAGCGCACCGCTGCAGCAAGCAACACGTGATAACGAACCAGGATGCCAGGCGTACTGCTTTGGCACTGATCCCTGCGATCCAACCATCATGCAGGTGTACGAACTCTGGGATGACGAACCGTCATTAGCGGCTCACTTCGAACACGAAAACTACTTCAACATGCGAGAGCTACTCGGCAAAATGGGCATCGTCGGCGCCGACAACAACAAGTTCCGCTGTGATCTGAAAGAGCCCGTCTACGACGACACCCACACGCCGCGAGCCGACTTTTTTAGCGCGTAACCGGCTTGCTAGGTGCCGTCGTCTGCGAGCACGACCAGTCGGTCGGTCGCATGCAGCGTCTCGGCGGCGGCGTCGGTTGACTTCAGCTTCTTGCCTTCGCGAATGATCGCTACGACCGTGGCACCCAGCGGCGCCTCAACGACGTCACCGTTCACGTGAGGTCGCGCTTCGGTGAGTTTTAGACCGTGGCTGGAGTCGATGAGATCATCGAGCACCTCAACCGCTCCGGGTGCGGTGGTGGCCAGCCCCAACATGCGCCCTACTGCGGCGGTGGCGTCGACCACCTCGTTGGCCCCGCCCTGGCGAAGCAGGTGCAAATTCTCTTGCTCTCGACCACCTGTGACGATGTGGGCATCAGGGTTGAGCTCGCGGATCGTGAGCGTAATCAACACTGCCGTGTCATCTCGACTTGGCGCGATTATTATCGACTTGGCATCGACGACACCGGCTAGCTCGAGCACCGCTCGCTTCGTGGCGTCGCCGTCAATCGCGACGAACCCTTGGGCTGCGGCGGCTTCGAGAGCAGCCGGGCTGCGGTCAACGGCGACGATCTGATCCCGGTCGATGCCCCGGTTGACCAGCTCACGAGCTGCGGCCTGACCCGTCGAGCCAAATCCACAGATAACGGTGTGATTGTTCACGCGCTTCCTCCAGCGTCGGATGGCCAGAAACTCACGTGACTGGTCGGTAAGAACCTCGACCGTCGTGCCAACGACGAGAATCAAGAACAAGATGCGGGCCGGGGTGATCAACACGATGGTGGCCAATCGGGCGCCACTGGTAATCGCGGTGATGTCGCCATAGCCGGTTGTGGTGACGGTTACTGACGCGTAGTACGTCGCATCGAGTAGCCCGATTGCGTCGCCTGTCACATCGACGTAGCCATCACGGCCAACGAGAACAACGAGGGCAATAAACACGACAAGCGTGATCGCCAGGCCAATGCGCCGAGTTACGGCCGCAAGCGGTGCGCGCTCGGCGCGCGGGATTCGTATGCGATCAGTGGCTGTGGACACAGCTTCGACGGTAGCGACGATGCTGGCCGACCGGGTTCGTTGGCGCTTAGCTGTGCCAACCAACCCGTCGGGTTAAGACGTCGGTGTCGGCGTCGCCGTAGGAGCGCCGACCTTGCCGGCCTCACGCTGTTCGGCGGTGGCAGTGTCGTCAGGCCAGCATCGGTTGTTCTCAAGCACGACTTCCCAAGCATCGCAAGGCGGTCGACCAAAGTCTTCAGAGACGGTGGTCACCGCAGCCGCGGTGGGAGTGGGTGCCTCGAAACCGGGGATGGGGTAACACTGGCCATCGGTAAAGAGGAATCTGCCCTCTTCGCAGACGACATCGGAATCGTCGTCAGCGTTGGATGCAGTGCTCGTCGTCGTGCTCGCATCATCGGTGCCGCCGATTGGATTGGCGTAACACCGGCCATTGGCTGCGTGGAAGAACGGGAACTCGAAGTTTCGGGCCGCGCAGTCGGCATTATTGGTGGGAGCAGCCACGGCTTCAACCGTGGTAGAAGCCGTCGTGCCCGTGGTGCCCGTGGTGCCCGTGGTGCCCGTGGTGCCCGTGGTGCCCGTGGTGGTGGTCGTCTGGGTCGTTGCGGTGCCGCTGGACTGACCCGGAATCGTGAGCAAGTCGCCAATGCGGATGAGGTCGCCTGACAATGATGGGTTCGCAGCTCGGAGTGCGTCGACGCTCACGCCGTTTGAGGATGCAATGCCGAGCAGGCTGTCACCGGACTGCACACAATAACCGACTGCGCTGGCGCCACAAGACACTGGTGCCGGCGCCGCGACGGGTGCTCGGGTGGCTGCAGGCGCCGGTGCGGCAGTCTCGTTGCTGCCTGCGACTTCGTCACCTGTCGAGGCGGTAGCGCCTGACAGAGCGGGAATTGTGAGGGTCTGGCCGACCTGAATCAGGTTGCCGCTGAGATCGTTCACCCTGCGAAGTTCTGCGATGTCGACGTCGAAGCGCTCAGCGATCAGGCCAAGAACATCGCCGCTTTGCACGACATAGCTCGTTGGCTGGGTCCGATCGAGTGGTACCTCGGTGGCGGCTGGCGCTTCGGGAATCGTGACTGCGGTAGGCAGAGCTGCCGAAGCGGTGCTGCCGCCCGCGGCGCCATCAGTTATTGGTTGACCGGCCTCGTCGAGTTCGACAGCGCCCTCGGCTGCTGGAGGCAGCGTTGGCACTGGCGCAGCTTCAACGACATTGGCTGCGGGCTCAGATTCAAAGCCCTCGGCGCTCGACAATGATGTGCCGTCGCCATCGCTCCCGAACAGAGAGCAACCAGTCGCGACCAGCGCGAGTGCAACGACAATCAGCAGTGGCTTAAAGATTTTCATGAGTTTGCAGACCTCCGGATCGCCCGCGGCGTCACTGTAATTCGTAACGCGACATCAATGGTGTCACCCCCTCAACTCCGAATAGGGGACCCTCGCAATATCTTTTGGTTCGCAAGTCAATGCTGATGCGTGGTGACGCCACCGCGGCCTTTGGAACTGAGTGCCCCCAGACACGTTGAGCGGCACCCGACATGACAAGCAGCCGACCGATGCGTTCGCCGTGCCGGGGCGTGCGCTCAGCAGAGATCGAAGAAAACATCTGGTCGGGGTGCTGATTCTGTTCTCGACGAAATCCTCGGTGTGGTCTTGCGCACAATCGCTGTGCGCAGGCCATACTGACCCCGCGTTCGGCTCAGATCGGACGAGGATTGCAGAGGGATGCGTGGTTTCGACAGGAGTCTTTACGGGCCGTCTCGCGAGCTCGGCGTTAGTCGGCCAGGTTGTTGCACCCGCGTACGACGCCCTCACGAGCGAGCAACGGCGCCAGTACCGAGTCGACCACCCGTTGTCGTATCTCCATGTGACCCGATCAGCGCCCGACGAGGACGACGCTGCGACGGTAACGAATGCCAGCCTGGTAGCCCGAGGCCGCAGTGCCTTGCACCGAATCCAGCTCGAAGGCGCCTTCGACGACCTGGCGATCAACGCTTTCGTTGTCTACGAGCTCGAGACCGCCGATCACCGCCAACGAGGCATTGTGTGCGAGGTGCCAGCCGAGTCGTTCAGAGACCACGCGCTGCCTCACGAGGCCACACGACCTGATCGTGCTGCGCTGCTGGCTGAACACTTTGTCGGCGTGGGCGCCGCTTCGAGCCCCGTCGCATGTGCCGTTCGCGATGACCCGGCGCTCGACCGAGCGATCGAGGCATCGACAAACGCGGCGCCGGTACTCGAGTGCGACACCGGCGATGGGCTGATCCAGAGGCTGTGGAAGGTTTCAGACCCGGCGCACGAGCAGGCGATCACCGAGGCGTTGGCGTCGAAACGGCTCTACATCATCGATGGGCATCATCGAGCGGCAGCGAACAAGTCGCTGTTTGAAGACGGGCTAGCGTTGCCGGTGTTGACAGCCATCTTTACGACCAGCGCGATGCAGCTCGTGGGTTTTCATCGGCTGTTGCGTCTGCCCGTCGGCTTGACCCAGTCCGAGTTCATCCGACGCATTGGGCAGCGGTTTCCTGTGCGTGCTTCGGTGCATGTCCCCGAGCAGCGCGAAGACGAAGTTGTGGTGCGGGCCCTTGGCCTGTGGCACGTAGTGAGTCTTGACGAACGGCCCGCCCACGGCAGCGTCAAGGTGCGCGAGGGTTCGTTGCCCCCGTCGGTGGTCGAGCGTGAAATCGTCGCAGGTATCGCGGGACGCGATGTTGACGTCGACGTTGTCTACTTGCCCGACACCCAGTCGCCCGAGGCTGTTGCATCGTTGGCGGCGGCTGACCACCGGGTCGCCATTTTCGTGCCGCCCGTGACGATGGACGATGTCATCGAGGTAGCCGAAGGTGGCGCCACGATGCCTGCGAAGACCACGTTCTTCACGCCAAAGGCCCGGTCCGGGCTGTTCCTGCGTTCCTATGAAGCCGAGTTGTCATCCGGCTGAGGTCGTCGACCTATGGGGTGGGCTCGGGGATCGGGGTCGCCTCAGGATCTGGAGTCGCATCGAGGTCAGGCGTCGGTGCCGGTGTGGAGGTGGGCACTGTGGTCGGCGTTGGACTCGGCGTTGGGGTGGGTTCGGGCGTCAGGGTCGGCGCTGGAATCACCGGGTTGCGACCAATGAAGTACACGCGCACGTCGGCGCCGGGTGGCAACGCGTTGGTGAGCAGCGGTTCGAGGTCGGAACCATCGGGCGCCACCTGGCCGACGAGGTCAACCAGCAAGGTGCTGCCGTCGAAGCTGACCGAAACGACATCGACGTCGCGTTCGTCGGCCCAGGCCTGAACCTCTAGCCGTGCCGCTGATTCGGCCTCGGCAATCGATTGCTGCTCTGCGAGTTGGGCCTCAGCTGACAGATCGCGCCAGTTGACCGAGACCGGAATCGGATCGGCGAGCATGTCTTCGAGAAGGCTCGACAAGTCTTCTCGAGGCGGATGCTGCACGGGAGACGCTACTTCGATCAAGAGTCCGTCGCTATTGATTGCCAGATCGTCGAGCGTAAAGGTGGCATCTCCAGGGCTGCTTGCGAGCCACTCGGCGATCGCATCCCGGATCTGAGGTTCAGCGGCCTGCCATCGGGCGACCGTTGCATCGGCTGCTTCGGCGGCGCGAAGCGAATCGTTCGTCTCGGCCTGGAACCAGGTGACCCGAAGGTCAGGTTGTTCTCCCAGAATGGATTCAACCTCGCGGGCAAGTGCGCTTGAAGCCGGCGGCGGTTGGGGACCAGTTACGAGAATACGCACATCGGTGTCGGTCACCTCGACTTCGAACTCGTTGAAACCTGTGCCAAGCCAGCTGTCGGTGGCCTGACGAATTTCAGCCACCTCGCGAGCGTCTTCGGCGCTATCAAGGCTGCGGATAACGAGCAACAAGCCGAGCAGGAATACAACCACTAGTCCAGCAAATGCGCCTGCAATGACCCGGGGCGCAACGCTCGAAAGGCGTCGCCCCGGCACGAAACCGGTCACGATAAAGACAGCGGTGCTGACCGTCACGATGGCCGCGAGGTTGGTGCCGTACAGCAGCAACGCGCCGCGGGCCAAGGCGCCCTCGCCTGCTCGCATGCTGACGCCAACGACGGCCAGCGGTGGCACGAGTGCGACCGCAATGGCCACGCCCGGCAACGAACTCGACACGTCAGGTCTGGCAGTGGCATAGGCACCGGCAACACCAGCGGCCAATGCGACGACGAGGTCGCGCGCATCAGGTGCGGTGCGACTCAAGACTTCGTTCGTGAGCAGACCGCCGGGCAGCCATCCTGCCACGACATAGCTGAACAGAATCGCGCCGACCGTTGCGACCACGACCGTCGTGACGGTTCGGATAACGGCGTCTCCTAAGGCCATCGCAAGTGAGGCCGCGATACCGAGTACCGGAGTCATCAAGGGCGCGATCAGCATGGCGCCAATTACGAGTGCCGGCGAGTTTGCGCTGAGCCCCATGATGGCGACGGTGACCGACATCGACATCAAGACGCCGAAGTGCATGACCCAGCCGCTGCTCGGCAGAACTAGCACCGACTCCATAACGCGGATGCGGTCCTCGGGGTTCATGCCCCACCGACGGCTTGACGGTCGCGGCAGCTTGACCCGCTGCTTCTTTGGTTCGTCTATGGCGACGGGCTCGTCGGTGCTGTCGACTTCGTCTTCGCCTTGATGTGCCTCTGTGGTCAGAGCCTCGCTGGCGAGCTCGCGTGCGCCGACAGTTTCGTCGAGATCGACAGGATCGTTGTGGTCAGACATGCTTCACGCTCGCTTCGATCACGCAGCAGCGACAGCGGTTGCGATCACCGTGCGGGTAAGCGCAGGCGCCTCGATCTGTAGCATGTGCCCGATTCCCTCGGCGGTAGTGATGCTCGGTGCATGTAGCGCTTCGATCAGCGGCGCGGCGGCCCGCGGGGGAGTCATGCGGTCGGCGCTGCCAAGTAACAATGTGGCTGGCGTCGTCAGGCCTGCTGCGGTCTCGGCAGCGTCGGTGTATTCGGCACACATGACAAGGTCGTGATGCAATACGCCAGGGGCAGCTTGGCCGATCAGTGCTTGGGTGCCGCCGACCATGGTGGCGCCCGGTGACGGATGCGGGCCGGTGCGACTGGTGCTCGCGAACGCCCACCCGCTCATAAGTTGAGCAGCGAGTGGATCGTTTGCCTCGGCGGCCTCGACGAGCGCCGGATGCACAGGCATCGATGCCGCCGTGCCGATCAGTGTGACCGAGGCAAGTTCGGAGCGTGACGCTGTTTCTAGTGCGATGAACGAGCCCATCGAATGCCCAGCGACGTGCACCGGTCGATTGGCGGCTTCGACAATCTCGGCCAGCCAGTCCGCGTAGTCGCCGATCGACGTGCGCTCAGGCTCCTGCGCATTGCCGTGGCCCGGCAAATCAATCGCCAGGGTTGCGAGGTCGTGGTGTGCGAGCCATCGGGTCTGCAGCGACCAGACGGTGCGGTTCATCGCTGCGCCGTGCACGAGCATGACGAGCGGCCCATCGGTGCCGATGTCTCGGCCGCCAGTGGCGCCCGAGACCTCGCGGTCACCAATCTGAAACGTGGTCATTTAACGACTTTCTGTGAACGACGCAATGCCTGGTTCAAGTCCTCGATGATGTCGTCGGCGTGTTCGAGACCAACCGACAGGCGCACGAGGTCTTCGCCGATGCCCGCGGCGGTGAGATCATCGGCGCTCATTTGCTGATGCGTGGTGCTGGCCGGGTGAATCACCAGAGTCTTTGCGTCGCCAACGTTGGCCAAGTGCGATGCGAGCTGCACCGATTCGATGAACTCTCGGCCAGCTTCGCGCCCACCCTTGACCCCGAAGCTGAGAATCGCCCCGGCGCCTTTCGGCAGCAGCTTCTTAGCGAGCTCGTGGTCGGGGTGGTCGCCAACGTAGGGATGCTTCACCCAGGCGACCGCGTCATTGTCAAGCAGTGCGTCGATGACACTGTGGGCGTTCGAGACGTGTCGCTCCATGCGCACGCTCAGGGTTTCGACCCCTTGAAGTAGGTGGAACGCGTTCGTTGGACTCATGCTTGCGCCAAAGTCTCGTAACCCTTCGGCGCGGGCTCGCGCCGAGAACGCTGACGGCCCAAATTCATCGGCAAACGAGAGCCCGTGGTAGCCGGCATAGGGAGTCGTGAGTGTGTCAAATCGCCCAGAGGCCGCCCAATCGAAACGGCCGCCATCGACGAGGGCGCCGCCCAAGGCAATGCCATGGCCACCAAGAAACTTGGTCACCGAGTGCATCACGATGTCGGCGCCATGTTCGATCGGCTGGATGAGGTACGGGGTGGTGAACGTGCTGTCGACCATGAGCGGAAGCCCGTGGGCGTGGGCGACGTCGGCCACTGCGGGCACGTCGAGTACTTCGAGTCCCGGGTTGCCAGTTACCTCGGCGAGAACCAATCGAGTGTCGTCGGTGATGGCTGCAGCAAATGCGTCAGGCGATCGAGGGTCGACAAACGTGGTGGTGATGCCGAAGCGAGGCAGCGTGACGTTGAGCATCTGGTGGCTGCCGCCATAGATGTTGCGGCTCGCAACGATGTGCCCGCCAGCACCGGTCAGCGTGGCGATGCAAGAAACAGCGCTGCTTGCCCGCTGGCTGTGCAGACCGCGCCCGCGCCGTTCTCGAGTGCCCCGAGGCGTTCCTCGAGCACGGCAACCGTCGGGTTCGAGATGCGGCTGTAGAGGTGGCCGGGTTCTTCGAGGTTGAACAACGCAGCAGCCGAATCGACGGAGTCGAACGAATACGACGTCGTCTGGTAGATCGGTACTGCACGAGCGCCAGTCGTCGGGTCAGGTGACTGGCCGGCGTGCAGCGTGAGGGTTTCGAGTCGGTACAGGTCTGGGCGCACGACGCAAGGATAGGGGTCTCAGCGGCTAGCCGAAGATGGGCGCTGCGCCCTCGGGCACTCGGGCAGCCTCGATGTGGCCCGTCACGATCTCGGCAACATCGGCGACGGCGACTTCTTTGGTGGCGCCAGTGGCCCGAGGGGTGAGTTCAACATTGCCGGCTTCGACGCCCTTGGGCCCGATCGTGATGCGCCACGGGATGCCAACGAGTTCAACGTCAGCAAACTTGACCCCCGCGCGTGCGTCGCGATCGTCGATCACGACGTCGATGCCGCGCTCGCGTAAGTCGCGATAGATAGCTTCGGCAGTGTCGACGGTTGCTTGGTCGCGCAGGCTCACCACCACGATGGCAACCTCAAATGGCGCAATTGCGACCGGCCACAACAGGCCGTTGTCGTCGTGATGCGTTTCGACAACTGCTGCCATCGCTCGACCAATACCGATGCCGTAGCTGCCCATGAGAGGCGTGCGCTTTTCGCCGTTGTCGTCGAGCACGTGCATGCCGAGGACCTCGGTGTACTTCGAGCCGAGCTTGAAGATGTGGCCGGTTTCGATGCAGCGAGTGATGTCGAGCGGGCCACCGCAACCAATGCAGGGTTCGCCGGCGGTGACTTCACGCAGGTCGAGCCATTCGTCAACGGCGATATCGCGCTCAACGTTGACGCCTCGGTAGTGCTTGTCATCGATGTTGGCGCCCGTCGTCATGCCCGCTCGGCTGGCCAGCGCGTGGTCGGCCACGATGCGCAGCCCTTCAACGTTGACCGCGCCGAGGCTGCCCGGCATGGCCCCCAAAGCCTTCTGGGCTTCGTCGGCCGACGCAGGTCGTATAGGCAAGCCGCCGAGGCCGTCGCTGAGCTTCTGTTCGTTGAGACCGTGATCACCGCGAACCAGAGCCAGCACGACGTCGTCGCCTGCCACCATGACCATGGTCTTGATCTGGGAGTCGCCCGGTGCGCCGCCCTCGAATTCGGCCAGTGCCGCGATGGTGCGAACGCCGGGCGTGTCGAAGATCTCGGGGGCATCGAGGTGCGGGGATTCAACGAACTCCGACAGCACCGAGGTCGCTCGTTCGATGTTGGCGGCATAGCCGCAACCAACGCACATCACGACGTCGTCTTCGCCTGCAACGCTTGGCACCATGAACTCGTTCGAACCGCTGCCGCCCATGGCGCCAGACGATGCCTCGACGGGCACCGCTGGCAACGACAGGTGCTTGAAGATCTGGATGTAGGCCTTGCGGTACGCGTTGAAGCTGGCGTCGAGTCCGGCCTCGTCGATGTCGAAGCTGTACGCGTCTTTCATATAGAACTCGCGCACTCGCAACAAGCCGCTCTTTGGTCGGGGCTCATCGCGGAACTTGAGCTGAATCTGGTACCACTGCATCGGCAGATCGCGGTATGAGTTGACCTCGAGGGCGATCGTCGTAAAAATCTCTTCGTGAGTCATGCCGAGCGCAAGGTCGGCGCCTTTGCGGTCTTGCAAGCGGAACATCTCATCGCCCATTACCTCGGCGCGACCTGACTGTTCCCAAATCCGCATCGGGTGCATGGCCGGCAAGTGGAACTCTTGGCCACCCATCGCGTTGATGTGGAGTCGCACGATGTCGGCGATCTTGGTGTGGACCTTCCAGCCCAGCGGAAGCATCGAATAGTGGCCTGAGTGCAGCTGGCGCATGAAGCCACCGCGCAGCAGCAGCTGGTGGCTTACGGCCTCGGCATCGCCGGGCGCATCTCGAAGCGTCGGGGCAAAAAGTTGTGACCAGCGCATTGGTTCTCCTCGTGCGAGTTCACAACCTAGTGCCGCTCTCGGCTCGAACCGAGTGACTTCTTGATCTGGTTACGCAGCCGCTCGGCTGCGACGTAAGAGCGGATCGGCGACCGCTAGGGCGCGTTCGGTGGCGCGGAACACTCTTCCGGCCGCTCCGTCGGTTTCGCCGTCGACGAGATTACCCATGACCTGAAGCGTGATGTTTGCCAGCGCGTCGGTGCCGACTGCGAGTCGCAGACCCGAGCGCAGAATCCACGGATGACCAATCAGGAAGCTGAAGCGGCGCCCAGTCGCTAAGAAACCGTCGAAGCGTTCGCCGACAGCCACGTCGTATCGATCGGGCACGGTCGCAGGGTCGGCCAGCAGCAGATCGGCGGCCAGGATGCCGCTTTCGAGCCCGTAGTCGATGCCCTCGCCGTTCATTGGATTCACGAGACCCGCGGCGTCGCCGATTGCTACCCAACCAGGCCCATGACGCCGTTGCGCGCTCATCGGTAGTCGCCATGCTCGAGCTCGCTCGAGAAACGGGCCGAGGTCCCAACTCTCTTGCACCTGTTGGCGGTAGCTCTCTAGCAACGTGTTGAGGTTGAGCTTCTTGAAACCCTTCATCGTGCTCAACGCGCCGACGCCGATGTTCACGGTGCCGTCGCCCGCTGGGAACATCCAGCCGTAGCCGGGTACCGGCGTGCCGGCTTCGTCGGAGAGGGTCAGACACGCCTCGAGCTTGTCGTCATCATGGCGAGGGGTTTCGGCGTAGGTGCGAATCGCAAGACCAAACGGTTCGTCGGCGACTCGCTGAGCGCCAACGAGGCGAGCCGCCGCACCCGGAGCGCCGGTGGCCAGCACCACCAGCGGAGCGGTGAACTGCTCACCGTTGGCTTCGACACCGGTGACGACGTCACCGTCGAGGGTCGGAAGGGCTTCGGTGGACCAGCGAATCTCCGCGCCGGCTTCGGTCGCCGCGTCGATCAGGGCTGCGTCGAGGCGGCGGCGCGGCCAGACGGCGCCGTGGTTCGGGAAGCGAGTGCCCGAGGGCCAGTCGAGTTCACGTTGCGTTTGGTTCGCAATCATGCGCAAGCCAGCGATGAGGTGGGCGTCGCCAAGTTCGATCTCGAGTTCATTGAGCGCACCGATCGCCCGGGGCGTGAGCCCATCGCCGCACACCTTGTCGCGTCCGTACGCGGCCTTGTCGAACACGATGACCTTCGCGCCGCTTCGAGCGGCTCGCATTGCGGCAGCGGCCCCGGCCGGGCCCGCGCCAATCACGATCATGTCGACTGATCGGTTAGACGGCGTAGTCACATCATCATGCTGCCGTGCGCCAAGGCTAAACGCGATGCCGAACCCCAGGTTTCACAATCTGTGCGGCGTTAACCACGTCACACGTGGTTACCACCGAAGAATTCTGAAGTCGGGCGCTGCGGTGGGCGAGCTAGTCTGCGGCGGTGTCTTCTCGGGCAAGCAGCGGCGTTGAGGTGTGCGTCGTTGGCAGCGCAAATCTCGACATCGTGGTCGCCGTGCCACACCATCCCGTGGCGGGCGAAACCGTGCTCGGGGGAGACCATGCCCGCATCCCGGGCGGCAAAGGGGCCAATCAAGCGGTTGCGGCCGCGCGGCTCGGGCGGTCGGTCGGCTTTGTCGGATGCATCGGCGACGATCCCGCCGGCGACGAACTTCGCGCCGCCCTTGAGGGCGATGGCGTCGCAACCGACTTCCTCACGACGCTGGCCGGAGTCCCTTCGGGGATTGCCTTGATCTCGGTCGGGCCCGATGGTGACAACTCGATTGTTGTGAGTCCTGGCGCCAACTGGCTGGTTGGCGAGCAACATCTTGAGCGCGCCGCAGGCATGCTCCAACACGCAGCCGTCACACTTCTACAGCTTGAGATTCCGGTTGACACGGTGACCGAAGCGGCTGAGACGGCCGGAGGGGTCGTGATTCTCAACCCGGCGCCAGCGCAGGCTCTGACCTCGCGGATTCTTGAATCGGTTGACGTTCTGGTGCCGAACGAAACCGAACTCGCTCTGCTGAGTGGCTCTTCGGTTGCGACCAATTTCGACGAGGTCGTTGACCAGGCCCGGCTGTTGCCAGCTGCGCGTACCGTGGTCACCCTCGGCGCCCAAGGCGCGCTGTTGGTCGACGAGACGGCCGTGCACCATCAACCTGCACCAGCAGTGCAACCCGTTGACACGACCGCAGCCGGCGATGCGTTCTGTGGCGCGCTTGCCGATGTGTTGGCCGAGGGTGCGAGCCTCACCGATGCCATGGCGTGGGGTGTGATGGTCGGTGCCGCGACAACGCTGCGTCACGGAGCGCAACCGTCGTTGCCGACTGCTGGCGATGTCGCCGTTCTATTGCAGCTCGACTGAATCTCTCGACTAAGCACGTGAGGTGCATGTGACCAATCGACCCAAAATTCTGCTGGATTGTGACCCTGGGGTCGACGACATGTTCGCGATCTTCACCGCGTTGCGCTGGTGCGACACGGTCGCCATTACGTCGGTGGCGGGCAACGTTGGACTTGAACACACGACCACCAATGCACTGGCGGTGGTCGAGCTCGCCGGGGCCGAGGTGCCAGTGCACCGTGGCGCGGCGGGCCCAATCGTTGGTGAGACTCTCGACGCTGCCGAGGTGCATGGCGCAAAGGGCCTCGGTGGACTCGATCTGCCAGCGCCAGCAAGCGATGTCGCGAGTTCCGACGCGGTTGGTGCGTTGTTCGACCACACCACGGCAGGCGACGTCGCCGTGGTTGCGGTTGGGCCGCTCACAAACATCGCATTGGCGTTGCAGCGTGATCCAACGTGGGCCTCAAGAATTCCGCGACTCGTAATCATGGGTGGATCCAAAAACGCTGGCAACGTGACCGCTGCCGCTGAGTTCAATATCTGGGCTGATCCAGAGGCTGCCGAAGTGGTGTTCACAAGTGGCGTAAACGTGACGATGGTCGGCCTGAACCTGACACGTCAGGTTGAAATGGGTGCCCCCGAGATTGCGGCGCTGCGAGCATCGGGAACGACAACTGCGGTGTCAGCTGCGGCAGCTCTCGAGTTCTATGCCGGATACAGCTTGCGTGAATACGGCGTGGCCAAGTCGGCGATGCACGATCCGTGCGCTGTGCTCGAGGTTGTGCGGCCCGATGTGTTCGAGCGAGAGCTCATGCACGTGGTGGTCGAGACCGGCGGGACCCACTGCCGGGGCATGACGCTGTGTGACGGGCGAAAAAACGCAGCCCCGCCGAATGCTGACGTCTTGACTCGCGCCAAGGCGGTCGAGGTTGTCGATCTGATCATGCAAGCGACAATGAATCCGCTGGGCTAGACCCACCGTTCAAAGAAGGACCTGACCATGAAGTTCGGACTCGTATTCGGTAACACCGGACCGTTCGTCGAACCCCAGCCAGCAGTGACGTTGGCCAAGGCCGCCGAAGCCGCCGGCATGGACTCGCTCTGGACGGTTGAACATGTCTACGTGCCGACTGAGTACGAGAGCATCTACGCGTATGCACCCGGCGGAAAGATGGCGGGTGCGCCAACGGTGCCGATCCCAGACCCGATTGTCTGGTTGACGTGGATCGCAGCTCACACGACCACGATCAAGCTTGCGACCGGCGTCATGATTCTTCCGCAGCGCAACCCGGGCGTGTTCGCGAAAGAAGTCGCAACCCTTGATCAACTCAGCGGGGGTCGAGTCGAACTTGGTATTGGCGTTGGATGGCTCGAAGAAGAGTTCGACGCGCTGGGTGTGCCGTTTGCAGCCCGAGGGGCTCGTACCGACGAGTACATCGCTGTTATGCGGGCATTATGGGCCGGCGATGATGTCAACTTCGATGGCGAGTTCGTGTCGTTCGCGGGCATGAACTCGAACCCGAAGCCACCGAGCGGCGCCGTGCCAATCCACGTTGGTGGCCGCACCAAACGGGCAGCCCGCCGCGCTGGCGAGCTCGGCGACGGGTTCTTCCCCGGCACCGGCGACATTCCTAAGCTGATCGATATGGCCCGCCAGTTCGCCGCAAGCGCGGGTCGCGATCCGTTGGCGATCGAGATGACCGCGAGCCACCCGGGCCTGTTCGGTGACGACCCAATCGCTGCGATCGAGGAAGCCGAGTCGTGGGGCGCGCATCGGCTGACGATCCCGGCGTTCCTCTTTGCGAAGAAGCTTGACGATCTCAGCGATGCACTGGCGATGTACATGACCCGATTCGAGTCGTGAGCTACTTCACCAAAGCGACCTTGAAGTTTTGGAAGGGCCTGGCCAAGAACAACTCCAAGGCCTGGTTCGACGACCATCGCGGCGAGTATCAGAAGCACCTGCGAGAGCCGTATCTCGCCCTTGCTGAAGACCTCTGCGACGCCATCGCGATGATCGAACCCGAGTATCAGCTTGAACCGAAGCAGGCGACCTATCGCATCAACCGTGATACCCGGTTCGCGAACGACAAGAGCCCGTACAAGACCAACCTAGGCATCACGATTGGCCGCCACGAGAAGCACGACCCGGCATGGCCCGCATACACCGTGCGGGTCGGCGTCGATGGTCTGGCGATCGGCGGCGGGCTGTATCGGCCAGACACCGAACTGCGAGACGACGTGCGCCGATGGATGGCCGCCCACCCCGCCAAGGTCGCCTGCGTAACGGCCGACGACGACTACGTCGCGACCTTTGGCGAAATCAAGGGCGAACGTCACAAGCGGCTGCCCAAAGACCTCGCAGCGCTAGCTGTCGAGCAGCCGCTCGTGTTCAACAAGCAGTGGATCTTTTGGGCCGATTGGAGTGACGCATCGGTGCTGCTCGACGACGATCTTGATCAGCTCATCGTCACGCGATGGCAGCACGGTCGAGCGCTCAACGAACTTCTTAAACAGGCAGTGAGCGCAAGTTGAGACGAGACGGTTCGATTATGTGACCGACCGCCGATCAGCCCAGAGCGAGTTCAAGCACACTGCTGGCCTCGCCGTCGGCGCTGGAGACCGAGGCCACCAACGGTTCTTCGGGCTGGCCGGCGGGCACCGTTATGAACGCCACCTGCCCGCCAGAAAAGGGCTCCCATTCGCAGGTCACCGTTGCTCGTGAGATGTTCGCCGAACACTCACCAGCCTGGGGATTCATCGATACTGCCTCGACGCTTGCCGGGTCCACCCCGTCGGGGAGCTGAACGACCAGCACCACGTCCCTCGCTTCGCCGGGCAACGTGTTCAGCACACTGAGTCGGTACACGACTTCGTCGTCGCGTTCTGTCACCGACCCGGTCAGCGCAAGATCGGCGACGACATTCGCATTCACGATGACGCTGTCCTTGGCGGTGTCCTCGTCGAAGTCGACCTGGTCGGCCTTGGTCGTAATCACAATCTGCAGCGGTCCTGGCGTGTCTGGTCGCAGCACCTCGAATTCGAAACTGCGTGAGGCATTCACGGCAAACTCGTCATAGGAGCACTTGACGGCGCTCGCGCTCGCTCGTTCGCAATTTGGCGGGAAGGTGTCGCCAACGATTCTGCCCTCGAGGGCCTCGAACACTACGAGAGCATTCGTGGCCGTGCCTGGTCCGTTGTTGCGTACCGACGCCGAGACGGGGATTGGCACGTTGACCCCGATAGGCCCTGATTCGACGTCGAGTTCGGCCTCGAAGTCGATGTACCCGATCGAAAAGAACGCTCCACCGCGCGCTGGCAGATCGCCGCCTCGGCCGGGGTGAGCGAAGAACGTGTCCGAGGTGTCGCGAGCTGTCGAGATGTACCACGTCACCAGTTCGGCGATCGGTGCGTTGCCTATGACATCCTCATAGTGCATCGGGTCCATCTCACTCGACCGGTAGTTGCTAAACCCGATGGCTAGGTCCTGGGTCGACCCAGCCGGAATCAAGGGCCGGCCTTGGCCGTACTGAGACTGTCTAATGAGGTTGCTCCATCGCCAGTGCATGTGCACGCATTCAGGGCAGCCCGGCTTTGCGATGGGGAAGCCTTGGGGTGGCCGCACCGCATCTCGAAAGGTCTGGTGATAGTTGTCAATGGTCGTCTGATCGCCGATGAACGCCGGTCCAGTTGTCGATTGGTTTACAAACGTTGTCAATGGGTCGGCTTCCCGCAAACCGTTGACAAGTGCCGGCAAGATTTGTTCTGACGTAATGGGGAACGTGCGGACCGGGTTGCCCAGCGCTGCGACGGTCTCAGGGAACGTGTTGCGGTCCATAAAGGCCACGCCGGTGTTGTTAGGCCTGTCGTCGACTGTGAAGTGAAGGCGTTGCGGGATTTCGATGGACCCGAACCCGTCCGTTCCGTTATAGGCGTAGTCGACAGTGAAGCGGAAAGGGTTGCACGGCAATACGCGCTTATCAATCACCACATCAGGAGCTGGCGCATCTGCGGTTGGCTCGCAGCGGCCACCTGGTAGTTCGGCGTCAAATTCGTATCGTTGCGTGACGGTAAGAATGCCTGCCAATCCTGCGATCTGGTCGATCTGGTACACCGCTTCAACCCGCAGCGTTGGTTCTCCGCCGAGTTGGTAGGCATCGGAACTCACCAAGCGACTGCGGCTGGTCGCACCGGGGCAATCGCCCAGCAAGGGGCTGGCCATCAATTCGACTCGGGCCTCGGGCCCATCGAGCGGTCGCACCGACAGATACGGAATGCTCACCCGTTCGGCCATCTTCCTGTTGACGGTGTCCCCGTCGCCCAGGAAGATGTCGGTCAACACCAACCCGTCGTTGCCAGAAACGCGGTAGTTCATCGACCAGCCAAAGAGCGCTGCGCGTTCGGTCGGTGCATCCGATGGCTCGGTCGCACAGATGGTGTCGACCTCGACTTGCGCTTTCGCGAACGCCGCGTCGGCGAGAATCTGGTTGTAATCGCGATGTGCGGCATCGCTGTTGCTCCGAGCGTCATCAGCGCGACGTTGGAACGTCTTAGCGGTTCGGTAGTTGTTGCAGGCAGCAGTGAGTTCGACAGGTTGCGAAGCGCGAGCACTTGCAGATTCCAAGTTGTCGAGACAGTTCGCCTCGAGCATCGCAATCTCGGCAATTGATTCGCCGTTAGCGTCCTCACCCAGTTGTTCCAGACACTGCCCGACGCCGCGCACGGTGGTGCGATCAAAGTCCGAGTTGCAGAAGTCGCCCAACTCGCCATCGCAGTTGATATCGAAACCGCCAGAACAGTCAAAGTTGCAGCTTTCACCGCTCACGAGGACGCGCTGGACTCCGCCACTGTCCCGGAAAGGATAACCGAGTGCTGTGGCAGCCAGCGCCGGATCATTTTGCACCAGCGTCGAGTTTATGCACGTAGGGACCCGGTACTCGATGAACGCGGAAGTGGCATCGTCATCGTCGTCGAGTGCGTCATCGATCGCACTGAAGATCTCTTCCGCGCTGGCGACCGATACGACCGTGCCGCCGGTGACGCCCGCGATGCAGGCCAACTCGGCCTCGGCCGTGGTGCCAGCGGTGCCAATGCCAATCGCATTGACGACAATGTCAACACCAGCGTTGATGAGATCAGTGGCAGTCTGACAGGGGTCGCCGAGACAGGTGTCCTCGCCGTCAGATAACAGAATCACCGTCTTGCGACCACTCGACGTATCGAAATCGTCGCCGACGGCGCTTAGCGCCAAGGCGATGTCTGTGCCTGCGTCGGGCGTGAACGAGTTGATGGTGGCCGACAGCGACGCCAGGTCGGTTGGAGTCGGTGCCTGTTCGAGCGTCGTCACTCCACAATCAGAAAAGGTGCGAATGCCAATGTTCCTTGACCCGGGTTCGAGCCCGCCGATCGCGTCGATCATCGCTTGTTGTGCGACTGCGAGCCGAGTTCGCCCGTCGGGCTCCAGGCTGCCCATCGAGCCCGACAAGTCGAACAACAACATTGTGGTGTCGAGGTCGGTCTGTGCCGACGCTGGCTGTTGAGAGCCAGCCACAAGCGTTACCGACGCAAACAGGGCTAGCCCCAAGAACGCGACCAGCAGGTGACGCATCAGCAGACGCGACTTCGTGGCAGAGTGGGGTCGCGAGGCAGAGTTGGATGGGTCCATCAAGCGAAGGTACGACGACTGTCACACCGGCGATAGGTGGACAAGTCCCCCCTTTCCCCCTGCCCATGGCTAGGTCGAGTTGGCTTGTCGATGCGACCGAGCGGTGCGCACCGCGTAGCTCGCGATGCCAAATGCGACACCGACGTTCAGCGATGTCTTGGTTCCGGCCATCGCCAGATGCACATGGCGGTCGGCCATCTCGAGCAACTGCGGGTCGACCCCGGCGACCTCGTTGCCGACAATCAGCGCAAGGCGCGCCGGAATTGGACCAGCAACGACTTCGTCAAGCAGCGTCGATTGTGGCGTCGATTCGATCGCCCAGATTTCGACGCCGGTGCTGGCCAACTCCGCGACGCACTTGGTGCCATCGAGGCTGCGTGAGCACGAAACGCTTTGTTCGGCTCCGAGCGCCGTCTTGATGACTTTGGGGTTGTCGATCCACGCGGTCAAGCCACAGAGATGCATGCGTGACACGTTCGCTCCGTCGCCAGCGCGGAGCATTGTGCCAACGTTCATGGCACTGCGAATGTTGTCGAGCACGCCAATGGTCTCAACCTCGTCGCCACCAGGGCAAGCCGCAGCGACGAACGGCGGGTCATAGGTGGCGCCCGAGATTGTCGGGGCCTCGCAGAGCGGGCAGGTCAGGCCACGGGTGTCGTCGATGGGGCAGGGGAAGCGCATGCCACAAGCACTGTTCGTGCAGGTGGTCACGACGGTGGGGACGTGTTCGGGTGCGTTCACTGCAGCCAGCCAGCGTCATCGAGGGCGTTGATCAGGTCGTAGCTGGCGTGTCGGGTATAGATCGAGGTGGTGCGTGGATCGCGGTGGCCCATGAGCTGTTGCAGGGTGGCCGGCGGAACGCCACGCATCGCCAGCTGAAGCCCGAAGTGGTGCCGGAGCCCATGTACCAGCGCGTCGTCGGGCAAGTGAGCGGCCGCAGCGTGCGCCAGCCGTTTGACCAAGTGATAGAGAGCGTCGGTCGTGAACGGGCGCTCGTCGTTGCGGATGAACAGCGACTCGCGGCCGCCATCAGGCATGCCGCGCTCGGTTCGTTCTTCGAGATAGGCGCGCACGCGATCGATGGTGTGGCGCGCCATGGGCACCTCGCGAGCCCGCCCCGACTTGGTGCCTCGCTGAATGTGCAGCACCGGGCGGTCGGCGCCCCCGATATCGCCGATGCGCAGGGCTACGCACTCACCGTTGCGTGCGCCAGTCGATGCCAACAGGTCGATAATCGCAGCGTCGCGCAACGGCCACGCTGACCGGGCACGAGCCGAGGGCTCGTCGGCGGCGTCGATCATCGCCTCGACATCGCCAGGGGTAAACGCTCGCACGGCTTGTTCGGATCGGCCTCGGACCTGCAGCATCTCATCATCGAACGGGTTGGTGTCGATGATGCCCTTGGTGGCGAGCCATCGGCAGAGGCCCCGCATCGATGACATCTGGCGTTGCAACGTCGAGGGGCTATAGGACTGCCGCAACAGGTCAAGCGCTCTGAGCAGCGTGTCCGAAGATAGATCGGCAACCGTTAGTGGTCCGAGGTCAAGGCCAAGATCGAGCTGGGCCGATTCATCGAAGACCTCGCCTCGTGCCAACCTCATGGCCCGGCCCCATTGCGCCAGGTCGCCTCGGCGCGCCTTGTCACTGTTTCCAGATGTCGATGCCGCGGTCACCGACTTGGCGTGACACCAATCAAGGGCAACCTCGGCCAGGGGAGCTGCGGCCACGCCTCCAAAGCTAGACGGGCTACTACTGTCTTTCGGGTGATCGACCTGCGTTCAGACACCGTTTCTCGTCCAACCAATGCAATGCGCGCCGCGATGGCCGCCGCCGAGGTCGGCGACGACGTCTTTGGCGATGACCCCACCTTGAACGCGCTCGAAGCCAACGTGGCCGAGCTGCTGGGCAAAGAAGCAGCGCTGTTCGTCAGCAGCGGCACGCAAAGCAACCTATGTGCGCTGATGGCGCACTGCCAACGCGGCGACGAATACATCGTTGGCGACCATGCGCACTCGTTCTGGTACGAAGCTGGGGGAGCCGCAGTGCTCGGCAGCATTCAGCCCCAGACCGTGCGCATGCTCGATGACGGTTCGCTCGATCTCGACCACGTGACAGCGGTTGTTAAGCCGAACGATGCGCACTTTGCGCGTACCCGATTGCTGTGCCTCGAGAACACGCATGACGGCAAGGTGCAGACGGTCGAACGCATGCAGGAGTCTTGCGACCTAGCTCGTACTCACGGGCTCGACGTGCACCTCGACGGTGCTCGGCTGTGGAACGCCGCAGTGGCACTTGGCGTGAAGCCCGCTGACCTTGCCGCTCCGTTTGACTCGGTGTCGGTCTGTTTATCCAAAGGCCTCGGCGCGCCGATCGGGTCGGTGCTCGTCGGTGGAGCCGACTTGATTCGCGAGGCTCACAAGTGGCGCAAGATGCTCGGTGGCGCCATGCGCCAGGTTGGGCTGATAGCGGCGGCCGGACAGCACGCGATCGACCATCACATCAACCGTTTGGCCGATGATCATGTGAACGCAGCAACACTTGGCGAGCAACTTGGTGCCATAGACGGCGTGACCATCGACAGCGTGGCCACCAACATGATCTTTGCGTCGCTCGATGTCGATGACGACGCCGCGTTCATGGCGGCGATGGAAGCTCGCGGTGTGATCGTTCGAGTGTTCGGTGGCGGTGAGACTCGCCTGGTCACCCACCTCGACGTGTCGAGCGCAGACGTCGCGACGATCGTCGAAGCGTTTTCTGCCGAACTCGGTTAGCTTCGCGCCCCTAGAACCCGCCACAAGCGTCGGCGAGCGACCTACGATCGGGACGCGAGACAACCAGCACAGCGTTTGACAGAACACCCCCCGAGGCTGGTTCGCAGGGAGCAGCCATGACGATGAGCGATGCCACGGCCGCATCACGGCCAGTTTCAACATTGGCGGCGCGTGCGATCAACGCCAGCAAGATCTACGGCGCAGGCGACACCGAGGTGCGCGCACTTGACGACGTCTCTGTCGACTTTCCGCGCGGGCGGTTCACCGCCGTCATGGGACCAAGCGGCTCAGGCAAGTCGACGCTGATGCATTGCCTCGCGGGTCTCGACACGCTGACGAGCGGTCAGATCATTATCGGCGATACCGACCTCTCGGCGTTGAGCGAACGCGAGCTCACGTTGCTGCGCCGCCAACAGGTCGGTTTCATCTTCCAGGCGTTCAACCTGGTGCCTACGCTCACGGCCGAAGAGAACATTCTTCTTCCGGCTCGGTTGGCGAACACTACAACCGACCCGGCCTGGTTAGATGAAGTCGTCACCGCCGTCGACTTGGCCGATCGTATGACGCACCGGCCCGATGAACTCTCGGGCGGTCAGCAACAACGCGTTGCGGTGGCCCGGGCGCTGGCCGCTCGACCCGACATCATTTTCGCCGACGAACCGACCGGCAACCTCGACTCGGTAACCGGCTCTGACATTCTTGAGTTCATGGGTCGAGCGGTGCGCGAATTCGGCCAAACGATCGTGATGGTGACGCACGATGCGGTCGGCGCTAGCTACGCCGACAATGTGCTGTTCTTGGCTGACGGCAAGATCGTCGACGAGCTTGAGAATCCGACCGCCGACTCGGTGCTCGACCGCGTTCGCGCCCTCGGCCGCTGATCGTGCTCGCAACGCTGGTTCGCAAGAACCTGGTCGCGAGACCACTGCGCTATCTGCTCACCGGACTCTCGATCGTGTTCGGCGTCGCGTCGGTCGTAGCGGTCTTCATCTTCACCGACGGTCTGCGCACAACGTTCGATGAGCTCAGCGGCAACATCGAGCAGGGCTACGACATCGCCATTCGTGCCGACAGCCCCTTCGGCGACAACTTGACGCGCCCAGCTGTGCCGACCGACGTACTCGACGATGTCGCGGGTGTTGAGGGCGTCGTGGCTGTGCAACCGCGCATCATCGATTTCGGTATCGTCGCCATCGACTCGCTCGACGAAGCCCGCACCGCCAATGGCCCAAACATCGGACTCAACTGGGAGTCACGCACGCCCAATCCTCGGCTGTTCGTTACCGAGGGACGCGAACCAACCGCGCCGAACGAGTTCGCGATCGACGTCGACGGTTTCGAGGGCGGTGAGTTCGAGGTTGGCGATACCTATCGGGTCATCACCCCCGCGGGCTCGATCGAAATGGAACTGGTCGGCACCTTCAACTTTGCCGACGCAGAACAAAACAGCGCTGTCGGAGCCATCATCATCGCGTTCGAAGAGGAATACGCGCTCGAGATCATCAATGGTGGCGAGGGCTACGACGATCTCACCGTGGTGGTCGAAGGCGATGCCGCGGACGTGCTGCCTCGCATCACACCGCTGCTTGACGCTCGAGAGGGCACGCTGGTCGCCGAAGACCAGTCAGTTCTGGTCGAAGAAACCCAAGAGGGCTTTGGTCAGATTCTTACGATCTTTCAAACGATCCTGATCGTCTTCGCGGCCATCATCTTGTTGGTCAGCGCGTTCTTGATCTTCAACGTGTTCACGATCACGCTTGGTCAACGAGTCAGAGAATTGGGGCTGCTGCGCTCGATCGGTGCCTTCGGTTCTCAGGTCACGAACATGATGCTGGGCGAGGCCCTCATATTGGGGATCGCCGCAACGATCATTGGTATCCCTGCCGGTTGGGGACTGTCCTATCTACTGCGCTTTGGTCTGTCTCAGGCTGGTTTCCCGGGCGACACGGGGCTACCAATCAATCCGACGACGCTGCTGTACGCAGTCTTGGTCGGTGTCGTCGTCACGTTGCTGGCAGCGTTCTTCCCATCGATGCGGGCTCGGCGGGTTACGCCGATGACCGCACTGCGCGAGGGCGGACTTGCCGAAGCCGATGAGGCGGTCGACACGCCACTCGGCATAGCGGGAGTTCTCATCGGAGCGCTTTGCTTGATAGCGAGCTTCTGGCAAGGCAGCTGGTGGGCACTGCTGGTCGGCCCGACGCTGGGTGCCGCATTGATTTGGCTCGGACTGCGCCGTATCAGCTCGTTCGGTGGCCGGATCGCAGGCTTTGCCCTGTTGTTCGCCGGCCTGGCGTTGCTGACAGTGGTGCGGTTCGCAAGTCTCGATGTCGCTCCGACGTTCGGCCTGCTCGGCGCTGGTGCACTGATCACCATCGTTGGCGCCAGTCTCGTCAGCTCGCTCGTCGCCGCACCCGCAGCTCGCATGCTCGGCTATCCGTTCCCGCTCGCCGTCGTCGTCGGCCTCTTAGGTGTTGTCGCTGGCGGCGGTGCGATCTTCCTTATCGGTAGCGGTATCAGAGAGCTCGTGTCGGGCAATGTCGAGGGCGCGAGCGTTCTCGTGATCTGCGTGATTGCTGGGCTCGCAACCGTTGGTCTTGCGGTACTCGCTCAAAGACTGCTCGCGAAACGTCGCGAAGGCCGAGTCACGATGGGCTCAGGGCTTCGTTTGGTGTTGCTGATCGGCGGCGGCCTTGCATGGATCGCCGCGGTCGGAGCGGGTCTCACGACAGTGGGCACCGCAGCGGGTGGTCTCGCCAGCGCCATTTCCGATGACGCGTGGCTGGGGTCAATCCCGATCGCGCTGATCGTGTTGGCGCCCGTGGCCTGGGGTCTGACTCGCACCGCCTGGGGTTCGGTGGATCTCACCGGCCGTTTGGCTCGTGACAACGCAGCTCGCAACCCGTCACGCACCGCGACTACGGCCACTGCGCTGATGATCGGTCTTGCGCTGGTCTCGGCGGTAACGGTTATTGGCGACTCGATCAAGACCTCTGTTACCGACGCGCTTGGGAACTCGATCACTGCTGATTGGTTCATTCAGGGGCCAGCCAGCGGGCCAACAGGTGTTCCGTTTAGCACTGAGGTTGCCGATCGGGTCATGGGCCTTGAGGGCATCGATTTGGTCGTGCCCTATCGCTTCACGTTCGGCGGCTTCGTGTCGGCGGTCGGGGCCGATGCCGATGAAGTCGTTGACGCCTTGCCAGAACTGTTCGCTGCCATCGGCGGCGAAGACACTGCAGCCGTCGAACAGCTCGTCACATCGCTGGGTGTCGAGGAATTCGCGATCGATGATGTGCTCGGTGCTGACTTTGCGACTGTTCTCGACCACATCGAGCCACGATTCGTAGATCGCGACGCATCGGTGCCTGTCGACCAGTCGATCTGGATCGAAGATGGCCTGGCCGAAGATCGCGGGCTAGTGCTCGGCGACACCTTTCCGATCGTCTTCCTCGACGGCCAGGTAGAAGAGGTCACGGTGGCCGGCATCTACGAAGACGGCTTCGTCTTTGGTGAACGGGTAATCGATATGTCGCTTTGGGAGCGTCACCTGCCTGACGACACCTATGGCTTCGTTACAGCCACGACGAGCGACGGTGTCTTGGCTGACGCGGCGCGCACTGAGCTAGAAGCGGCCTTGAGCGATGACTATCCGTTGCTCACGATTCAAGACAGTGCCGAGGTGCAGGCCGACGCCGAAGCGCAGATCAACCAAACGCTTGCCGTGGTCAATATCTTGTTGTTGTTGTCAGCAGGCATCGCTGTTCTCGGTATTGCGATCGCACTGTCGTTGGCGGTGTTCGAGCGCACCCGCGAGATCGGATTACTACGAGCCGTCGGTACCACTCGACAACAGACTCGTTGGATGATCCGTTGGGAAGGCGTGATCGTTGCCGCATTTGGTGGCGTGATCGGTGTTGTAATCGGTATCGGGCTGGGCGTACTGGCGACCCAGAAGATGCCCGAGTTCCTGGTCACCGCGACCTCGTTCCCAATCTGGCAGCTGCTCGGCTACGTCGTGCTTGCCGCCCTCACGGGCCTTGGCGCTGGCGCGTTCCCCGCGTTCATCGCCGGACGAATGAACGTGCTCGACGCCATCTCCAATGAGTAGCGGCTCGAACGAGTAAAACTCAGTTCTCCAGAGGCTCAGTTCTCCAGAGGCTCAGTTCTCTAAGGGCAGTACCTTGTCGGCCATTTCGGCCAGTTCGGCGGGCCAGTCAGCGGGTTCTACCGCGGGCACGATCACAAATTTCGATGCGCCGACGTCGGTGAACTCAACCAAGCGTTCGACGATGTTCTCTTTGGTCGCGATGACGTCAGCGACATCGCGGTTGGGATTTCGGCGCGTGACCGCCTCGACGAAACGCTCTGAGATTGGACCGTCGCTGTAGGGGAGCAGTACGCCAAAGTGCTCGTCTTCGATCTCACGGCCAGCCTCAGCGGCGTGGGCGTTGACGGTCTTGATGCCCTCGGCCACGTCTTCGACGGTGCAAAAGCTTGGCAGCCACCCGTCGCTGTAGCGGCCGACCCTGCGCAATTCAAGCGGCGCGGCGCCGCCCATCCACACCTCGAGTGGCTCTTGAACCGGCTTCGGGTTGACCTGTGCGTTGTCGATGTGGAAGCGGTCGCCGTGATGTGTGACCGAGTCTTCGCTCCAGAGGCGGCGCAGCAAGGGCATTGCCTCGTTGAACCACGCGGCGCGTTCTTTGCGCTCGACGCCGAACGCCTGATGTTCCGCTGCATTCGCGACGCCGAGCCCGAAGGCGGGCAGTAGCCGACCGTTGGAGAGCTGATCGAGACTCGCCATCGTCTTGGCGAGCAGCACCGGGTTGCGCCCGGGCAGCACCATCACGCTTGCACCGACCTTGAGCCGCGTCGTTCGAGCGATCGCAAACGTCATGCCCACGACCGGGTCGAGTGCTGGGCCATTGATGCGTTCCGAGAGCCAGAGTGAGTCGTAGCCGAGGTTTTCGAGCCCGTCGACGAGTTCGCCAAAGCGAACGGGATCAGTGGTTGTGCTCGAGGTGCCGAGGCCATAGCCAATGCGAATCTTCACGCCTCGACGGTAGTGCTCTGGCTCGCCCTGGGATGAACCAGTGGGTGTAGTGTTGGGCGCGCCGCAGGTTGCTGACGGAGGGAGACGCCGTGAGCGACAGAGTGATCCAGGACGTGATCCAGGACAGAGCGATCGACTTCGAGACCAGCCCCGAGCGCTATCGACATTGGCAGCTGGCTGTCAAAGGTCACAGCGCAACTCTGACGATGGCGGTTGAGCCGGCTGCCGGGCTCCGCGACGACTACGAACTCAAGACGAACTCCTATGACCTTGGTGTCGACATCGAGTTGTTCGACGCGACCCAGCGGCTGCGCTTTGAGCACCCCGAGGTCAAAGTCGTCGTTGTGACCGGTGGGCTCGAAAAGATCTTCTGCGCCGGGGCCAACATTCAGATGCTGGCGGGCGCAAGCCATGAGCACAAGGTCAACTTCTGCAAGTTCACCAACGAAACTCGCAACGGCATCGAAGACGCAACCGTGAACTCGCAACAGACATACATCGCCGCCGTCAACGGCACTGCGGCCGGCGGCGGCTACGAGTTGGCCTTGGCGTGCGACGAGATCTTGCTCGTCGACGATCGTTCTTCGGCGGTGTCGTTGCCCGAGATCGCGTTGCTCGCCGTGTTACCCGGCACCGGCGGGCTCACCCGGGTCCTCGAGAAGCGCCACGTTCGCCGAGATCTCGCCGACGCGTTCTCAACCCGTAGCGAAGGTATCAAAGGGCGCCAGGCGGTTGAGTGGGGGCTCGTCGACAGGGCTGCGCCGCTGAGTGCATTCGGCGAGCTCATCGAAGAGCGCGTGACGCAACGCGCCGCCGAATCGGACCGACCCGACTCTGGCGCCGGACTGATGCTCGATCCGTTGCAATGCAAACTCGAACAGAACTCGCTCGAGTACTCGACGGTTTCGGTGGACATCGATCGAGATCTCGGCACTGCAACCTTCACGCTCGCTGGTCCTGACGGGGCCCAGCCCCAGAATCCCGAAGAACTCGCTACCGAGGGGGCTCAAGCGTGGATCTTGCAAGCTGCCCGCGAGCTCGATGCGGCGATCCTGCATCTGCGGTTCAACGAGCCGACGATCGGCACGTGGGTGTTCCGCAGCGTCGGCGATCCAGAGGCGGTCGTCGCAGCCGAGCAGGTCATCGCTAATCACGGCGACCATTGGTTGGTCCGAGAGGTTCGCCTGCAGTGGGCTCGCACTCTGAAACGCCTCGACGTGTCGGCGCGATCGCTCGTCGCCCTGGTCGAGCCCGGAAGTTGCTTTGCGGGCACGCTCGCCGAGTTGATGCTTGCCGCCGACCGCAGTTTCATGCTCGATGGCACGTGGGAAGATCTCGATGATCCACCAGCGCCCGCTGCGACTCGACTGACCGATGCAAATCTCGAGTGGTTCCCGATGTCAAACGGCCTCAGCCGTCTCGAGACTCGCTTCTGGGGCCGACCCACTGCGCTCAATGCGGCCGCTGCGACGATCGGCACCGACCTCGTCGCCGCGGACGCATCGGCCGCCGAGCTCGTGACCTTTATTCCCGATGACATCGATTGGTCCGACGAGGTCCGGCTCACTCTCGAAGAGCGCAATAGCTTCTCGCCCGACGCGCTAACCGGGATGGAAGCGAACTTGCGGTTCGTCGGACCTGAAACCATGGAGACTAAGATTTTCGCCCGCCTGTCAGCGTGGCAAAACTGGATCTTCCAACGCCCAAACGCAGTAGGACCCGAAGGTGCGCTGCAACGCTTCGGCACCGGAAGCCGCCCGAATTTCGACACCAAGAGAGTGTGAACAATGGCCATCGTCGACATCAACGCCAAAATCCCCAACAACGTCGAACTCGCGAGCGATCGCCGGCTTCAGCGCGCGCTCGAACAATGGCAGCCCAAGTTCGTGCGCTGGTGGGAAGACCTCGGCCCGTCGGCCTATCAACGCAACCCGGTGTACCTGCGCACCGCGATCGACGTCGGGCAACAAGGCTGGGCCAACTTCGACCACGTCGAGATGCCCGACTACCGGTGGGGCGTATTTCTCGCGGACCCTGAGCCTGAACGCAAGATCGCGTTCGGTGACCACAAGGGTCAAGACGTCTGGCAAGAGGTCCCGGGCGAATACCGCTCTGAGCTGCGCCGCCTCATCGTGGTGCAGGGTGACACCGAGCCAGCGTCGGTCGAACAGCAACGACATCTCAGCCTGACGGCGCCGTCGCTCTACGACATGCGCAACCTGTTTCAGGTGAACGTCGAAGAGGGCCGCCACTTGTGGGCGATGGTCTATCTGCTGCACCGGTACTTCGGGCGAGACGGCCGCGACGAAGCCGACGAGATGCTCGAACGCCACTCGGGTGACCCCGACAACCCCCGCATTCTCGGAGCGTTTAACGAAGAGACACCCGACTGGCTGTCGTTCTTCATGTTCACCTACTTCACCGACCGAGACGGCAAATATCAGCTGGCTTCGTTGCGCGAGTCAGCCTTCGATCCGCTGTCGCGGACGTGTGATTTCATGCTCAAAGAAGAGGCCCATCATATGTTCGTTGGCGCAACGGGCGTTGGTCGCGTGGTGCAGCGCACCCTTGATCTGATGCGCGACCACGGCACCGACGATGTGCACCCTCATGGCGGCATCAACCTTGAGCTGATCCAGAAGTACATCAACTTTCACTTCTCGGTCTCACTGGATCTGTTCGGTGCTGAGACGTCGACCAATGCAGCGAACTACTTCGCAGCGGGCATCAAGGGGCGCTTCCAAGAAGAACGACGCGACGACGACCATCAGCTCAGAGACATCATGCGGCTGGTGCCCGAGGCGACCAGCAGTGGCATCGGCGAGCGCGAGGTCACCCAACTCGCGGCACTCAACGAGACGCTGCGCGATGACTACCGCGAAGACTGCCAGAAGGGTCTCGATCGTTGGAATCGGACCCTTCGTGAGTACGGCAGTGGCGTCGAGCTGCGGCTGCCCCACAACGGCTTCAATCGCGACGTGGGCACGTTTCGTGGCCACCACGTCAGCCCCGATGGGCAGATGCTCAGCGACGACGAGTGGAACGCGAATCAAGCCGCTTGGTTGCCGACCGATGCTGAACGCAATCACGTCAAGTCGCTGATGGTCCGAGTGGTCGAGCCCGGCAAGATGGCTGGCTGGCTTGCGCCGCCGTCTCGTGGTGTGCATCAACGACCCGTCGACTTCGACTACGTCAAGATCTGAAGAGCGGCGCGTGACATATGCACGTGGCGCGGGAGTCGCCTGCGGAGCCGCCGACGTGGTTCACTAGCCCCATGCGTGACATCAACTTTGGGACCGACGAGATTCGGACGATTCTGCACTTGCTCGCCGTCTCGGTATGGCTCGGCGGCCAGATCTTGATGATGGGCCTCGTGCCGGTGCTTCGCAAGCTCGGCGGCGATGCGCCCCGAGCCGCCGCCGGTGCCTTTGCGACCGTTGCGTGGCCCGCGTTCGGTCTCGCCGTCGTCACCGGTATCTGGAACATCTTCGCTGTCGACCTGGCCAATGTTTCAAGCGGCTACAACGCCGTCTTCGGCATCAAGATGTTGCTGGTTGTCGCAACCGGCTTTGCGGCGTTTGTTCACCAGCGCACCGATAAGGCCAGTATTCGAGGCATGACCGGTGCGCTCGGTTTCGTCGCGGCGCTTGGCGCCGTCGTCATCGGCGTGCTGATGTCTCACTAGCGATAGCAGCGGCGAAACGTCTCCGCTGCAATCGTGATTGCAAGATGCCATCATTGAGGCGCCTCGATCAGTAGCGCTCTAGATGTCAAATAAGGGTCGTGAGATTGACGGGCTTCAGCTCATGTCTACGAGGCCTCTGATCCCTGCCATGGCCGCATGGTCGCAGTAACAGTGCTCGAAATGCCCAAGCTTGCAGACCGGCGAGAGCTTCAGGCGATGGGCGGCTGGGCGATCACCCCTACGTTGTCGACGTGTTCGATAGCCGATTCACGGTCGACGGTGCGCCCTACCTCGTGATGTCACTGATCGAGGGCGGCACGGTCGCGCAATGCATTCGAGTGGGCCAAGCCTTCAGTGTCGAGCAGGTGCTCGACTTCAGGGTGAAGATTGGATCGGCTTGCAAGCGCCCTATGAGCACCGCGAGAGCGCAGAGACACCTCAAGTCGGTCTAGTTCTGCCAGGCGACTCGGCCTGTTGCGAGGTCATAGATGCCGCCGACGATCACGAGGTCGCTCGAAGCTTCTCGTGCGCTGAGAACATCGCTTGTGCGCAGATCGGCGATGCTGTTCACGACATTGGTGGCGATCACTCGTTGGACGAGTTCGCCATCGCTGCTTCCTGGCGCAGCGTTGCCGCCCGACTCGGCCTCGACGGCCGGGGCGATTTTGGCGAGCAGCTGGGTGAGGTTGCCGAGTTCGGCACCATCGCAGGCTCCTCGAACGGCTCCGCAGGCACTATGACCAAGCACGACAATGACCTTCGCCCCTGCCAGCTCGGTGGCGAACTCGAGACCTCCAATCACGTCGCGATCGACCACATTGCCGGCCGAACGGGCCGCGAATAGGTCACCGATCCCGACGTCGAACACCGCTTCGATGGGTACTCGGCTGTCGATGCAGCCAAGTACGGCGGCGAGCGGGAACTGGCCTTGTGCTGTTGCGTGTGCTTGGGCGAGTAAGTCTCGGTTGGTCGAGTTGCCCGATGCAAAACGTTCATTACCTGCTCGCAACCATTCGAGCACGTCATTGGGTGTAGCAGCCTGCTGCGAGGCGGCTGTCTGAGTGGCAGTCATTCGGGGATCCTTAAACTAGATCGGTCGGTGTG
>Ga0114956_1000064_pt1 | contig 55641 bp, 45 predicted proteins | sample MaitaG_FD_87304 | JGI IMG/M metagenome (GOLD analysis project Ga0114956, IMG submission 87304) | Marine algal microbial communities from Maine, USA - Maine_Asex2 metaG | ecosystem: Host-associated > Algae > Red algae > Unclassified | place: Maine, USA | collected 2015-01-05 | reverse complement strand
GACTATGTCGGCGAAGGTGACGAGCTGAACCTAAGGGAAGTGGAGGGAATCCTCGGGGTAAGGTTGCCGGATCGAGACTACGGAAACTTTTGGCCGAGTGAGCTGCTCTGAGTTGCCCCAAACACGCCATCGACGTTCAGGGCGGATTATCGCTCGCCGTCTCAGATCTTTGATGAAGGCTTTCAGCCGGTTGGCGATGACCTTGACCTTCTAAGGCACGCTGAGGGCTATCCGAATAGTGGTTACGTTGCGACGTCGAAGTCGCCTGCTGTGGCTGTGGCTGTGGCTGTGGGTTGGGGGCACTCCGTATGTGTACGAGGTTCGTGCCCCTGGGGGAATCGACGTGAATGATTCGCTCGGTCCGATGTCGCCTTTCCCGTCGGAGCTTGAGGTTGCTTTCACTGGTGGTGTGCCAGCGCGGTGTGTCGTGGGCTGCGTGATGCCAAACGGCGACTGGCTTCCTAACCCGGACTTTGGGAACCCGTGATGGGCGTTGAGGAGCGCGATATCGCCATTTGTGGTCGAGAGGTTGTCACGGGGCGGCTCGAGATCGAGGATGCTCACCCGTGGACTCTTTGGCTCATGATCGCCAATGAGGAATATTCGTCAGTTGGTGCCGACTTTTTCGACAGCCTGCAGAATCTCCGCGGCTTGTTGGAACCGGATGGGCAGATGCTTTGCGTTCAAGGTGCATGCCGGGATGTGTTTCCGTCTGGGATGTCGCGTCAAATGAGTGGTGGTCGTTCTGCCTACCGCTTCGTGGCGGGGCGACGGCCCGGCAGGGAGGATCTCGTCGACATCTTCGCCCCGGCGGCCTGTGACCGCGTTGTGGGAGTCGATGAACAGATTACAACTGTGCGGGAGCTTCGGGCCGCTACCCGACCTTCCCGGAGTTTGGGGCCTCCGCAGTGGGCCGTTGATGAGGCGAAGACGGTTCCGAATGGCTGGGTTTATGAGTTGGATGGCGAGTTCGGGACGAGTGAAAGGGTGCCACCGGAGGCGAGCCGGGGTGCTTGGCCTGTTGGTCCTGACGGGGTGATCAAAGGGGCCTTCATGCCGAATCCTCGGTTTAGATCCGAGCGGGACTGTCCTGGCCCGTCTGGGACTGCCTGACGCTGACGGAGCAATGATAGGGCGCAGAGCCGAGCGTGGAACACCGGGGCCTGTGACCGCAGCACTCGCCGATCCCGCAACAGATGTGTTCTGGCGCCCCTCCGCTGCGCTCCAGGTTGTCCACGGCCATCGCAGAGGCCGTAGCGTCCTACAGGCGGTCGTGGCGACTATCTGCGCGTTCGCGATCATCGCCGGGGCAGCTTCAGACGCGTTCGCGCTCGACAGCAACATTTCAGAATCGGGCGCCGCGGCCCAAACATCGGCCGACCAGACCATCGTCGGGTCCGAGACCGCCGAACGCCCTACAAGCGTCGGGGAAAGCCGGTCTGCGTTCTATGACTCCACGTCCGGGTGTTCGCCAAACATGCCAGATTCGTCGACCTCTTTGACGCATCCCTAATCGCGATCCCTGATCGCGTTGGAGAAATCCGGATAGCGACGCTCAACCACCGAGATTTCACCGTCGTCCGACCGGTCCACACCGACGCGTTCGAACTCGTCCCGGGGCTTGCCTGACTCCTAGCGTTCCTCGCGACGGTAGGCCTGGCCGATCGCAGCCGGAGCAACGCTCGGGCGATTTCGCGACCGGATCGAGATCGCAATGAGCACTGCGACGGTCAACACATAGGGCAGCATGCTGAGCAAGATCGGGCTGATCTCGACGCCGAATGTCTGCAGCCGCGGCTCGAGCGCGATGAGGCCGCCGAACAGCAGTGAGCCGATCAGGACTCGGCCCGGTTTCCACGCCCCGAAGATCACGAGTGCGACTGCGATCCAGCCTCGACCCGCCGTCGTACCTTCTGACCAACCGGGCGCAAGCGACAACGTGAGATAGCCGCCCGACATACCCGCAAGTGCGCCGCCGATTGCGACCGCGACGAGTCGGAACTTCACCACCGCGGTGCCGCCGGCGTCGGCGGTCGCCGCGCTTTCGCCGACCGCTCGAAGCTGCAGCCCGACCCGGGTCCGGGTGAGGAAGAATGCGGCGATCGCGCCAAGCGCGAGCGCCAGCCAGCTCACCGCCGTCATCGAGAACATCGTCGGGCCGACCCAGGGAATGTCACTCAATGGTCCGAGGTCGAGCGCCGAGAATTGTGCGCCTGGAGGCTCCGACACGAGGTCGCGCCCGATAAACGCCGCAAGCCCGAGCCCGAGGATGGTGAGTGCGAGGCCGCTCACGACTTGGTCGGCTCCCATGACGACCGAGACCAGTCCGTGGACGAGGGCAAGTGCCGCTCCGGCCACCGCTCCGGCGATCAGGGCGAGCCATGGGTTTCCGGTTCCGACACCGACGAAGAACGCGATGACGCCGCCCATCGCCATCATGCCCTCGACGCCGAGGTTGAGGACGCCAGACTTCTCGGCAATCGTTTCGCCGAGCGCAGCCAGGTACAACAGCGTGCCGAACTGCAGGATCGAGATAACCAGCCCGATCAGCGTGGTCTCGTTCACGCGTCGGCTCCGGCTGCGGTGGTCGAGCTGACAGATGTTGAGGCAGTGCTTCGAACCAATGTGTGGGTGCCGAAGACCGCAGCGGCTAGTGCGCCGAACAAGATCATCGCCTGCAGAATGTTGGCGATCGACGACGGCACGCCTTGTGTCTTGATGGCGAGCCCGCCGATCTGAATTGCCCCGAACGCCACGGCAACCGCGGCGACTCCGGAAGGGCGAAGCAGCGCCAAGGCGGCAACGATGATGCCGGCGAAGCCCCAACCGTTCGCGACGCCTTCGACCAATCGATCGGCTGACCCGGTCAGTTCCAGTCCGCCAGCGAGTCCTGCGATCGCACCCGAAAGGACCAACACCGTGAGCACCTTCTGCTTCAGTGAGATGCCGACGTACTCGGCGGTCTGCTCGGACGATCCCGCGATGCGTAACTCGTAGCCCCACCGGCTGCGGGCCGTGAATGCACCGACGCCGAGCAAGACAACGGCGGCGATCAGGACACCGATGTTGGCCCGCTCAAAAAGTGTCGGAAGCTGGGATTGCTCGGGAAGGATGGGCGCGACGGGGAAGTTATTCGACGCGGGATCCTGCCATGGTCCGTTGACGAGATACCGCACGATGCGGATCGCCACTTCGTTGAGCATGAGGGTCGTGATGATCTCACTCACGCCGAGTCTCGAACGCACAATCGCGGGTCCGAGCGCAAGGAGCGCGCCGCCTGCGACGGCGCCAAGCAACATCGCAGGAATGAGGACCGGTCCGGCAAGGTCGGGGAACAGACGAGCAACCCATGCACCGCCGATCGCGCCAGCGATGATCTGGCCCTCGGCTCCAATGTTCCACATGCCCATCGACCCTGCGACAGCAACCGCGAGCCCAGCGAGACCGAGTGGCACGGCTCGCCCGAGCGTCGATGAAATCGCGCGGGTCGAGCCGAGCGATGACGAGAACATCTTGCTGTAGACATCGATTGGACTGTGGCCGGCAAGGACCAACAGGACCGCACCGGCGAGCAGCGCGATCAGGAGGCCGACGAGGAAGGCCCGCAGCTGGCCGCCCCACAGCGGAGTTTCACGACGAACGAATCGGTAGCCGAACATCTAAGCCCCTTCGACCGTGATGCCGGCGGTTGCGGTCTGGCGGACACCCGCCATCGCCGCGCCGACGTCGGCCCGGGTGGCGTCGTCGGGGTCGAACGTACCGACGACTCGACCCTCGTGCATGACGAGCAGCCGGTCGCTGAGGGCGAACAGCTCTGCAAGGTCTTCGCTGATGAGCAAGATGCCGATGCCAGCCGCGGCTTGGTCGACGAGCAGCTGCTGAATTGCCGCGACCCCTTGTACATCGAGGCCGCGGGTCGGCTGCGCCGCCACGAGCACGCGGGGGTTCGTCTCGACCTCCCGACCCACGAGCAGGCGCTGCAGATTCCCGCCCGATAGAGCGGCGATTGGTGACTTCTTTTGCCCGACCTTGACGTTGTACGTATCGATCAGTGCGTCGGTCTCGGCGTCGGCCGCGGAACGGTCGATGAACGGGCCCTTCGACAGGCGTCGGTACGAGCGCATCATTGTGTTTTCTGTGACCGTCATACGCGGGGCCAACCCGACACCGAGTCGATCTTCGGGGACATAGGCCAGCCCCGCCGCGCTCCGGGCGCTCGGTTTGTCGGTCGTGATGTCGTTGCCGTCGACGGTGACCCGGCCCGACGTCGTTCGGGTCAACCCCGCGATGCAGTCGGCCAGAGGGCGTTGGCCATTGCCTGCGACACCGGCGATGCCGACGATCTCGCCCGCTCCAACGTCGAGTGATACACCGTTGACGACGGTGCGGCCGCGAACATCGGTGACGACCACCGACGAGACATCGAGGACGGTGTCACCGACCGGTTCGATGCGGTTGCGGCGCTGTGACACCTCGGTTGCTTCGCCGACCATCAGTTCGGCGATTCGACCCGCGTCGAGGTCGGCGACCGGCAAGGACGCTGCCGTCGTCTGGCCACCTCGCAGCACGGTTGCTTCATCACAGAACGAGGTCACCTCGTCGAGCTTGTGGCTGATGAAGATGATGCAGCGGCCGTCGTCAGCCATCGAGCGGGTGATACGCCCGAGCTCATCGGCCTCGGGTGGCGTCAGCACGGCCGTTGGTTCGTCGAGGATGAGCACCCGCGCATCGGTCCAGAGCGCCTTCAAGATCTCGACCCGCTGCCGTTCTCCCATCGACAGTTGCCAGACCTCGCGGTCGGGTGTGGTCGCGAGGTGGAACCGGTCAGCCAGTTCGGCGACCTGGGTCTCGATCGCGCTCTTCGACAACAACCACGGGCCGGACCCGAGCACGACGTTCTCGGCAACCGTGAAGGTCGGGATGAGACGAAACTCTTGGTGCACCATGCCAACGCCCGCTGCGATGGCGTCAGCCGGACGGGTGAAGTGCTGGGGTTTGCCGTCGAGCAAGACCGAGCCCTCGTCGGGGAGGTAGCCACCAGCGAGCACGTTCATCAACGTGGTCTTGCCGGCGCCGTTCTCGCCCAACACGGCATGGACCGAACCGGGGCGCACTCGCAACGTCGCTCCGGCATTGGCGACGACACCGGGGAATCGTTTCCAGATCCCGTCTAGTTCGACTGCGAACACGCAAACCCCCTCCCGGTGACGATAAATGGCCGCCGCGAGACACTGGTCGGTCCAGTGATCGAGGCGGCCATCATTGCAAAGTTGCTCGCTGAGAGTTCAGCCGTAGGACGCGGTACAAAGTCCCGAACCAGGATGAACATGAGGGCCCACCCGTCGCGAAGCGTCTGCTGGCTGGGCCCGTTAGCCTTCGGCTGAACCAATGACGTTGTCGACGAAGAAGCCCATGCCAAGCATGACGCCGTCGTTCATCGGGTCGCCGGGGGCGCCGATTGCGTCGCCGAACGGGCTCATGAGATCGACCAAGAGTGCGCCGTCGTCGTCGGTGATCTGCGTGCCGTCTTGAGCGGTGATCGCCTGGTTGAACACGTCGAACTCGCCATCGATGATCTGCTGCTTGACCTCTTTCATCTCGCCCGCGACCGGTGAACTGTCTGGAATAGCGATGTCGACGATGCCATCGGCCAGACCGCCCCAGTAGGACTCGGGCGCGAAGTTGCCAGCCTGGGCCGCCTCGATGACGTTCGTATAACGCGGCGTCCAGTTCCACACCGGGGCCGTGAGGTAGTTGCCGACCTGACCGCTCATGTCGCTGTGGTAGCCGATGAACGTTGCGCCGGCGTCGGTAGCCTTCTGGCCGGTTGCCGTCGAGTCCTGGTGCATGGTGAGGACGTCGGCGCCGGTGTCGAGCAGGGCCTGGGCGGCGTTGCCCTCGACGCCCGGGTCGAACCAGGTGCTGGTCCACGCGACCTCGACGGTGGCGTCGGGGTTGGTGCGCTGCACGCCGAGGGCAAAGGCGTTGATGCCGCGAATGACCTCGGGGATTGGGAAGGCTGCGACGTAGCCGATCTTGTTGCTCGTCGTGTCGGCGCCCGCCGCCATACCCGCGATGTAGCGCGGCTGGTACATGCGGCCGAACGTATTGCCGAAGTTGGTGTCGTTCATCTTGAAGCCCGAAACATGCTCGAAGACGACATCGGGGTTGTCGGCGGCGAACTTCTCCGTTGCGTCCATGTAGCCAAACGAGGTCGTGAAGATCACGTTGTAGCCATCGTCGATGAACTGCTGGACTGCGACGTTGAACTCAGCGCCGCCCTCGGGGATTGCATCGACATAGGCGGTCGGCACGCCGGTCGCGGCTTCGGCGCCGAGACGACCTTCGTTGTGGGTGAAGTTCCAGCCCGCGTCGCCGATCGGGGCGACCATGATGAAGGCCGCCTTGGTGTCGGACGCCATAGCTTCGTCAGCGGTGTCATTCGTCGCATCGTCGGTGTCGTTCGTTGCGGCGTCGGTCGTTGTGGTTGACGCGTCGCTTCCGCACGCACCAGCGAGCAGAGCGATGATCGCGAGCAGAGCGATCAGAGCATTCCGTTTGGTCATTGTGCCCTCCTGTTGAGCAAGCCTCGTTTCTATCAGCTCGATCCACGCGAACACGGGAGCTTCGAGCGAGGTCCCCAATTCGAGATCACGCAGTTGTTGCGGGTGTGACGAATGAGGAAATTGAGCGTGGACAGGGGCCGTTTTGGCAACTCGGGTCGCCACCCGATAGGCCGGTAGAGTCGGCGAGCCATCGTGGACGTACAAGGAGCGCTAAGGACACCATGGATATCGAGAATCTCCGAGTCGGTCTGACCTACGACGACGTGTTGCTCGTGCCTCGACGGTCGTCGGTGCGGTCGCGTCAACAGGTGAGCCTGCACACCCGGCTCAGTCGCCGTTATGAACTCGACGTGCCGGTCGTCGCCGCGAACATGGACACCGTGTGCGGGGCCGAGATGGCGATCGCGATGGCCAAGCTTGGTGGCGCTGGTGTCATCCACCGGTTTCTGCCGGTCGACGATCACGCGAGCGAAATCCGCCGGGCGAAAGACGGTGTTGGTGACCTGCCGATCGGGGCGGCGGTCGGGACCGACCACGATCTGCTCGACCGCGGCCGTGCAGTCGTCGCCGCTGGCGCGACGATTCTGGTGCTCGACATTGCCCATGGGCACGCCGAGCACGCGATCGATAGCGTTGCGAAGCTGAAGCAAACGTTCCCTGATGTCGATGTCGTCGCCGGAAATGTGGCGACGGTGGAAGGTGCCGCCGACCTTGTTGCAGCTGGCGCTGATGCGATCAAGGTTGGCGTCGGCCCCGGTGGCGTGTGCACGACGCGCCTCGTCGCCGGTGTTGGCGTGCCGCAGCTCACCGCCGTCAGCGATGTTGCCAACGGCGACCTCGGCGTGCCGATCATCGCCGACGGTGGCATCCGAACCTCTGGTGATATCGCCAAGGCCCTTGCCGTCGGGGCCGACACGGTCATGATCGGTTCGATGTTTGCCGGCACAAAGGAAAGCCCCGGTGATGTGGAGCAGGGCCCGCGTGGTCTCGTGAAACGAGTCCGCGGCATGGCGTCTCGCGAGGCGGTAGAACAGCGAGCCGCCCGATCCGGCGAACAGCTCGACGACGAGTACTTCGAGCAACGGGCGCCCGAAGGCGTGGAGGGCGTCGTGCCATACAAAGGCGAAGTGCGCAAGCTGCTCGGCCAGTTGATGGCCGGTGTCAAGAGCTCGATGAGCTACAACGACGCAACCGATCTCGAGTCATTCCGGCGCAACGCACAGTTCATTCGTGTCACCCAGGCCGGGTTGCGCGAGAACCATCCTCACGCCACATGAGCAGTCCGCTCGAGTTCTGTCCCGATCTAGGTCGGGACAACGAGTGCGTCGGCGAGCAGCTCGACAGTTGTCGCCGCCCCGGCGGTGTTCACGTGAGTGAGGTCTCGGAACTGATCCTCGGAAACCGCAGCCGATAGGTTCACGAACTCGACACCAGCATCGGTGGCGGTCTGGGCCATGCGGGCGACGACCTCCTCGTGGGCTGGCCGACCGCCGGGGTGGAGGTCGGTGAGGTCGTTCGACAATGGTCCGGCGACAAGAACAACGCGACGGCCGGACTCGCGTAGCGCCCGGACTTTCGCTTCGAGCGCCGCAAACTCGGCATCACAGATCTTGGGGTCGTTGAACGTCGACGTCCATCGATTGATCTGGTTCTGTTCGCCTTCGGGATTGACCTCGATGTTGATGAATTGGCGGGTGCCGTACACCCAACCTTCGGGGTAACGCGTCGTGGCGTCTTCGTTGATCGTCGTGCCGCCATACATCGGACCGTTCGGATCGGTTCCGCCGAGGAGTCGATCGATCGGGGCCATCGCGGCGAGTTCCGGAATCGGCGCGAACGCCGCCTGCTGTGTAGCGATCTGGTCGACGGCCGCATCGGCCTCTCGGGGGCAATCGCGGAAGAACATTAAGGTGGTGAGCGGCCAGATCACGGTGCGCGTGTCGGGCGACAGTGCAAGGAACTGATCGACGACGGCGATGTGGGTGCCGAGGCGCGAACCGTCGATACCAAGGTTCGCGACGCTGAACCCGGTGCGTTCGGCGAGGGCCTGCGGTGGTGCGAGGAAGGCGGCGGTCGAGTCACCGATGATCACCGCTTCAGGCGCAGCGCCTTGGGCGGTGAGTGCTTGCAGGCCACGGGCGTGGGCGAGGTGGGCCGAGGCGTACCAAACGTTGCTGGCCTGGATCGGGTTTCGTCCACTGAGCGCCGCGTACAGGCGGTCATTCATCGAGGTGATGTCGGCGCTCACGTTGCGCAGGTCAGTGGCATCGGCGGCGTTCGGGCCGATGTCGGTGGCGGAGGCCGGCGATGCGCCGAGCGTCGATTCGACTTGTTGCAGCTCGCCGAGCGCACTGCGCATCGCACCCGCCCAGGCCGCCGAGTCAGTGCCACACGCCGCGTCGGCCTGATCGACATGGCCGAGTGCGTTCTGGAGCGCTCCGCTGGCTGCTGTATCGGGAATTGCGGCGATAATCGCATCGACATGATCGTCGTTCGACGCGATAACACCACCGGGTAGCTCCCCAGAACAGCCGGAGAGCAGAATCATCCGATTGCGCAGACCCCGACTTAGCGCTATCGCGTCAGCTGAACCGATGAAGTCTCGGACCGTCGGGTAGGTGCCCACTGTCGGCAGCGGCGTCGGCGCAGGTGTGGGATCGGCGACGTCGGCTGGTGAATCATCCGTAGCGGTCCCGTCGGCTTCGGTGCCCGGCTGGTCTGCGTCGGCAGAGGGCGAAGCGACGCCATCGCCAGCTGTGGCATCTGGCGTGTCGGGTCGCTGAATGTCGGCAACGTCATTGAGGGTCTCTTCGCCGCCGCCCCCGCAGGCCGAAAGGACAACGACGAACGCGAGCGTGGCCGCGACGATGAGAGAAAACTTGGACAGAACAGTGCGGGGGATCGACATGGCTCCGGGGTGGTGGTTCGGCAACGACGCCAACCTAGCGGTGCCGCTCGACGAGCGGACCGCGGCAACCGCCGAGTTAGGCCATTGGGTGCAGAGGCGCGATTCGACCAGACCACGGAAGTTCGCGTTCGAGCTGGGCCGCGACTTGGATCAGCAGATCTTCTCGGCCGTAGGCGGCGACTATCTGCACACCGATCGGCAGGCCATCATCGGTCATCGCGAGCGGGAGTGAGATGGCTGGTTGGCCGGTCACGTTAAACGGCGCGGTGAATGTGGCATAGGGGATCGAACCGGCTGAGCCGCGTTGTGGCTCAGCGACCGTCGACGTGAGTTCGCCGATCGGTGGCGCGGGTCTCGCCGTTGTGGGCGACACGAGCAGATCACAATTCGGCTGCCACCAATCGGCGACGTCCCGACGGAACCTGCTCATGGCCGACTGGGCGGTGATGAGGTCGAGTCCGGTCGCGCTCCGGCCCCATTCGGCCATCATCCAGGTGCTGGGTTCGACGTCGTCGGCGGTCAGCTTGCGACCGATCATCGCCCCGACCCGGTCGAGGTTGGCGGCGGCGCGCACCGACCACGAAGCGAGAAAACTCCGGGCCTGGCCAACGTCGCCCAGCGCAGGCGGGTGATGTTCGGTGACGTCGTGTCCGAGCGACGCCAGCGTCTCAGCGACCGCCCGTGCCGCGGCCGAACACGCTGGATCGGTCTCGACATCCGGGCGGACCGCGCTGTCGAGTAAAGCGATGCGGAGTGGGCCCGGCTCGACCCCAACTTCGTCGGCGTAGGGCCGGGTCGGCCCGGGGGCGATGACGCCATCGCCGGGGAAATGCACCGAGCTGATATCGAGTACCGCTGCGGTGTCGCGGACCGTATGGCTCACGATGTGTTGGATCGAGACCCCCCATTCGTCGCCGAGCGGTCCCATCGGAACTCGGCCACGTGATGGCTTGAGCCCGACGAGTCCGCACAGTGCGGCCGGAATCCGAATGGATCCACCGCCGTCGCTCGCATTGCCGACCGGAACCAGGCCGGCAGCCACGGCGGCTGCCGAACCGCCGCTGGACCCGCCGGTGCCGTACGCCGTGTTCCACGGGTTGCGGCACGGGCCGTGCGACAGTGGTTCGGTCGTGGCGACCAGCCCGAGTTCGGGGGTGTTGGTCCGTCCGACGAAAATGAAACCGGCGTCGCGATACAACGCGACCAGATCCGAATCGGTCGGATGGATGTACCCGGCGTCGCGCATACCGGCGATGCCGTTGTGCATGGGGTCGCCAGCCGTCGACGCCCACAGATCCTTGATAACGATCGGCACACCCCGGAACGGACCATCGGGGAGATCAGGGGAGGCGGCCTGGTCGCGAGCCTTGTCGAACAACGGATGGATGACTGCGTTCAGCTGCGGGTCGATCGCCTCGATTCTGGCAATAGCCGCCTCGGCCAGTTCGAGCGGAGTTGTTGCCCCCGACCGCACCATCGCGGCGAGGGCGACTGCATCGTGCGTTCCGAGGACGTCGGTCATTACGCGTCCAATGTTGATGTCTGGGCGTCGTCGGTTGATACGACCGGTGGCTCAGTCGACCACGGGAAGTTGATCCACTGATCGGTGTGCTTCCACACGTAGTCACACTTCACGACCGAGTGAGGTTTCTGATAGAGCACCGCGGTGCGAACTTCGCCAACCCGACCTTCGCAGTGCGACCGGACGAGTTCCAGCGTGTGGCCGGTGTCAGCGACATCGTCGGCGACGAGGATTTTGCGATCGTCGAGCTCGTACATGTCGAGGTACGGAGGCAACATGACCGGCACGTCGAGCCGCTCGTCGATGCCGGTGTAGTACTCGACGTTCATGACGTAGAGGTTCTTGACCGCCATTGCATACCCGAGGGATCCGGCGACGAACAGGCCACCGCGGGCGATCGCAAGAATGATGTCGGGCCGGTAGCCGTCGTCGGCAATTTCAACTGCCAGCTGCCGCGCTGCTTTGCCGTACAACGTCCAGTCAAGTTCTTCGCGCTCATCGCTCACTGCCGGGAATCCTCCATGGATGCTGGTGAGTTTTGAAGCTAACACCGCCAGTCAATCTTGGTGAACTTCGAGCCCGGTAATCGGTACCGAAAAGGTGCTCATGCTCAATGACGCGCTGATCGAGCCGACACGAGCGTCGTGAGGGCTCCCATTGGGATGTTGGGGATGCTCGAGCATCGCGATGCTCGATCATGGCTAATGCTCTTTCTCGCGCTCGTTCCTACGGTGTGTCTGGGCATCGGAAGTTTCCTGCTCTTTCGTTCTAATCAGAACACAGTCGATGCCGCGGAGCGCCAACTCGGTGCAATCGAATCGCTCGATCTCGTTCATGAAGCGTCGGCAATCGTTGACGTCATGCGAGTTGCGTCTTCGTCGTCGCCGGTGGTGTCCGACGAGGTGGGCCTGGTCATTGGAGCCGAGCGTGAGAATGCTCGCGCTTCGCTTGCCGATCTATCGATAGCCCTCGACCGCCGGCCAGAAAACGTTGATGACTTCTTTGTCGGTCGGGAGGTGAGTGCCGCCGCCGAGCTGCGTGGTTCGGTCGGCCACCTGGAATCGCTGCTCGACGACTTCGTGCCAGGCGAGGAGACCTCGCCAGTCTGGAACGCGCGACTGTTTATCGTGTCGGCAACGATCGCCGATTTGTGGGAGGGCTTTCGCGGCGGCGAAGACACCGAACTTGGGCTTAACGATGCGCTGATCGAAGAACTCATCGAGTACCGATCGCTCCTTAGCGATGAGCGAATCCGGGGCGCCCGTGTCATTCGGACCGACATGAGTTCTGCGGCGCCGAACCTGCGGAGCCAGTTGCGCCTCGCCGGACGTGAGCGGTCGACCGCGTACGCCGTCGCCCAAGCGACCTACGGGCAGATCCGTGACGTGCGCCACATCTCCATCATGGGCCGGGATCCAGCGGCGCAGCTCTCCCGCGATCTCAACACCGCGGCCTCGCTGCAACTCGACGGGCGCGACGCCTGGTATCTCGCCGGTAGCGAGATTTCGGCAACGGTCGGCGTGAGCATCGAAGCCATCCTCTTCGACCTCGCGACCGAACGCGAGACCATTGTCGAGACGGCGAGACAACGTCGGTTTTTGCACGGAAGCTGGTCGCTGGTTCTCCTCGGTCTCGCTGCGTTGTTGTTCTGGGTCACCGGCGGCGAGGTCGGTCATCGACGGGCGGTCGAGTCCGCACACGAGGAAGCGCTTGCTGCGCTCTCTGCGAAGGCCGAGCGCGATCCGCTCACTTCGCTCTGGAATCGCGTCCGGCCCGAAGTCCGGCTGCCACAGCTACTCGCGGAGCCGGCCGATGGTCCGATCGTGCTGATCTATCTCGATCTCGATCGGTTCAAGGCGGTCAATGATGTGTGGGGCCACGAAGTCGGCGACCACGTGCTCGTCGAGATCGCGCGCCGAATCGAAGCGACCGCACCCGATGGCTTCGAGGTTGTGCGATTCGGCGGCGACGAGTTCGTGATCTACGGCCCGCTCGAGAGAGCGCCGCGAGATCATGCCGTCAAGGTTGGCCGAGCGCTACTTGAAGCCGTGGTGCACCCCATAGCGATCACCGATACGTCCATCGTCATCGAAGCGACTGCCGGGATGACGATTTCGACCGCGATGTCGACGGCGTCGGAGCTGCTGCTTGAAGCCGATGCCGCGCTGATTTCGGCCAAGAGCGGTCGCCGCGGTTCGGCGGTCCTGTACGACCGAATGGTGCGACGGGACACGACGTTGATTCGCGCGCTGCCGAAAGCGATCGCGGACGGCGAACTCTTCTGCCACTTTCAGCCCACCTATTCGATGAAGAACCGCGACTGTGTCGGCGTCGAAGCGCTCGTCCGCTGGTTACACAACGACGAGCTCATCAGCCCGGGCGAGTTCGTGCCGCTCGCGGAGGCGTTCGGTCTCACGACCCAACTGACCCACGTCGTTCTGGGTGCGGTGGCCCAGCTACAGGCCGAGCCGACGTTTCCCGCGGACTGTCGCGTGTGGATCAACATTTCACCGGTTGAGATGGAAGTGACGAACTTCGCTCTTGCGCTCGTCAGCGACGCCCGCACGCGGGGTGTTCGTCTCGAACGGCTTGGCGTCGAGATCACCGAGACAGCAGCGATCAGTGATCCCGCCCATCTCGCGGCGCAACTACGGCAGCTCCGGGAGGTCGGCGTGAAAGTCGCGATCGACGACTTCGGGAACGGCTACAGCCCGCTCGGCTACCTCCGAGAACTCCCCTTCGATGTCCTGAAGCTCGATCGTTCGATCGTGTCGCACATCGATTCCCAGAGCGACCTGCAGATCATCGTGCACGGCATCATCGGCATGATGATCGAGCTTGGTGTCGAGGTTGTCGCCGAAGGCGTGGAACGAATCGAGGAAGTTGACTGGGCGGCCGCGGCGGGGGCCCATGTGGCACAAGGGTTTCTCTACGCGCGGCCCGTGCCGATCGCCGATGTATTGGCCCTCGTCAATCAGCCGGCACTGAGCCAGCGAGTGGCGACGCCCGCCGGTGGCTAACGGCTGAACTCCTCAGTCCGGTTCGGCGGGTCCGAACTACGAGGCTGCTGAGTAATGCCGGTGTGCTGATCGGCGGCCAGGCTCGGCGGGTCCGAACTAGTCGGTGTCGGATTGCTGATCGCGAAGGAATGCCTGGAGCTCGGCGGCGAGATCGTCGCCAGACGGCAGCAGATCATCGACCGAGGCGTCGACCTGTTTCTCTAGTTGCGTGACGTAGGTCGCCATCTCGTCGTCGTCGCTGACGGCACTATCGACGCGCTGGCGCCAATCGGCAGCTGCATCGTCGAGCGATCGATGTTCGGTTGTAATACCGGTCACGAGCTCGAAACGAGCGAGCAACGAACGGGTTGCTTCGGGATTCGGGGCGGACGGCACGTAGTGGGGTACCGAAACCCGCAGACTGATGACCGGCAACTTGGCCCGGTTCAGCGAATCGTGGAGGACGCCGACGAGACCCGTCGGTCCTTCGTAGCTCGGGCGGCTGAGCCCGAGCCGGCGAGCGAGCTCGGGGTTCGTTGCCGAGCCGACGACGCCGAGCGGGCGAGTGTGCGGGGCCATACCCACCATCGCCCCAAGTGTGACCACCAGTTTCGCGTCGCACCGCACCGCGATGGCCGCGATCGCATCGGCGAAGGTTCGCCATCGCAGATGCGGTTCGATTCCGGCAAGTGTGACCAGGGGGTCGTCATCGATCGTCATCGCGCGGGCGTCATTTTGTGGCCATGCCAGCGACCGGGTGCCATCGTCTTCCAATCGCACCATCGGGCGTTCTTGGGTGAAGTCGAAGAAGACCTCGGGGTCGATGCTGGCGATGTCGGTCGGGGTACCACGCTGATCGAGGTGGCCGATCGCATCGGTTGCGGCGCCGGCGACATCAAAGAGCCCTCGGAGGGCGACCGCCATGATCGGTTGTCCGCTGGGCGGTTCGGTCCGCCAGATCAGCTGTTCCATCACTCCAGCCTCCCATACTCCCAAGCTCGACCCACGCTTCTCAGTGGACGCTTGGACGAACGACCTCAAGGCCTGCCACTCCTGAGCCAGACGGCTTACCATCGCCGGTCGCGACTCAAGGTCCGCCAGCTGTTCCCCGATTCAGCGGGGCAGGAGGAACCTAACAATGAGCATCCGAATTGGCGTCGTAAGCGCCTTTCCGCCCGGTCGCAACAGTCTGAACGAGTTTGGTTTCCATCTCGTCAATCACATGGCAGCAAACGATGAGATCAGCGAGGTCGTGCTGTTCGCCGATGAGACCGATGCTGGACCTCCAACGCCAATCGAAGGCGTCGTAAACGAAGTTTGCTGGGGCTTCAACCGCATTGGAAACGTCGCGTCCATCGCTGCTGCGGTGCGCCGCACAAAGCCCGATGCCGTCCTGCTCAACCTGCAGTTCGCGACCTTCGGCGACGCTCGGATCCCGGGCGGCATGGGCCTGCTGTTACCAGCAGTGCTCCGCTCGATGGGTGTGCCGACCGGCGTGATCTTGCACAACCTTGTCGACAACGTCGACATGCAAGATGCCGGTTTCGCGGATTCGAAAGTCATGGCCAAACTCATGATGTCGGCGGGTCGAGCGCTCACCCGGCTGATCTTGCGAGCCGACTACGTCGCGCTCACGATTCCGAAGTACGTCGAGCTGTTGCAAGATCGCTACAACGCGACAAACGCCTTGCTGGCCCCCCACGGCAGTTTCGAAGAGATCGCCGAGCCGTCGTTCGGTATCCCGGACGGACCGAAGCAGATTTTGGCCTTCGGAAAGTGGGGCACGTACAAGACCGTGGACGCATTGATCGACGCCTACCGCGAGCTGATCGGGCGCGGCTACAACGACATCGAACTCGTGATCGCGGGTACCGATAGCCCAAACTCTCCCGGCTACCTCGCAGGTATTGAAGCCACCTGTTCCGACCTGCCCAGTGTTCGATTTGCCGGCTATGTCGAAGAAGACGAGGTTCCCGGTCTGTTCTCAGATGCGACCGTCGTCGTGTTCCCCTACACCAGCACCACGGGCAGCTCCGGCGTTCTGCATCAGGCTGGCAGTTATGGCCGCTCCGCCGTGCTGCCACGCATCGGCGACTTCCAGGAAGTCATCGAAGAGGAGGGCTTCATGGGTGAGTACTTCGAGCCCGACAACCACGTCGAGATGGCCGACGCACTGAGCAAATTGCTCGATGATCCGACCAGGCGAGAAGAGCTTGGGCGCCGGAACTACCTCGCCGCGTCCGGTATCCCGATGTCTGAAGTGATCGATTGGCACCTCATCCATCTCGATCGCCTGATCGACGCACCCCGACAACCGTGACGCCACCTGTGACTCTTGCCGACTCGCCGTCGACGGCGGCCGATGTCGCCGAACGGACTGGCACGAAACAACTCGCGGCGGGAGGATCGATTCTTGCCATCGCCACGGTTGCGGCAAACGCCGGGAACTACCTCCTCAACGTCTTCCTCGGCCGCTGGCTGACGCCGGCCGAGTTCGCCGATGCGAACCTTATGGTCACGCTCATGCTGTTGGTCACGGCGATTGCCGTGAGCCTGCAGTTACTCGCGGCTCGGTTCGCGGGCGTTCATCAAGCAAACGGCGAACCAACGCGAACCGACGCGCTCGCGAACTGGCTCGTCCGGCGAGCCGGCGTCGTGGGCGTCGTGCTGGCGGCGGGACTGATCTTGCCTGCGAGCTGGTGGCAAGAGTTCTTCAACAGCGGATCTCCATGGCCATTCGTGATCCTCGGAGCGGGCATGCCGTTCTACATGGCGCAGGCGGTCGGTCGAGGCGTTCTGCAGGGACGATTGGCCTTTGCGCCGCTCGCCGCAACCTTCATCGCCGAGATGTTGTGCCGAGTCATCGTTGGTGTCTCGCTCGTCGCTGCCGGTTTCGGCGTGTCGGGGGCCACGGTCGGCCTCACCGCTTCCTTTGTGGCAACGTGGCTTTGCGTCGAGATCTTGTATCGACGCCAGAAGGTGACGGTCACCGCCGACGCCGGTGCCCCGCGCGAGGGCGTTGATCGCAGCGAACTTCGCGATCTGCGGAAGTACGCCTTCCCCGTTGGTGTGTTGTTGCTCGGCCAGATCATCATCAACAACGGCGACGTGCTGATATCGAAGCGTTTCCTCGACCCCGATACCGCCGGCGTTTACGCCGCTATCGCGTTGATCGGTCGCGCCGTCTTCTTCCTTTCCTGGTCGGTTGCGACCACGCTCTTCCCCGCGACCGCGCAGCGGGACCAGGCGGGCCAGGGTTCAAACGATCTGCTCCGTGGCGGCCTCTTTGCCGTCGCCGGCATCGGCGTGATCTGCACGATTGGCGCCCGGTTGCTCGGAGGAGTCGTCCTGAGTCGCGTGTTCGGACCGGAGTACGCCGGCATTTCGGCCCCGCTGTCGAAGTACGCCTTTGCGACGTCGTTGTTTGCCATGGCCAACCTCGTTGTCACCCACCACCTGTCGACGGGTCGAGTTCGCGCCGGGTATGTGTTGCTCGCCGGAGGGGCCGTGCAGACCGTGTTGTTACTCCTCGGTCGAGGCTCGATCGATCAATTGATCACGGCGCAGATCATCGCGATGGCGTTGCTGTTCATCGGAGTCATGGCCGTCCACGTCCGTGGTGAACGCCGCGCTCAACAGTTCGCCACCACACCTTCGAAGTCCGACCACCGCCTATCGGAACATCAGGGAGCCTGACGTGCCCACTACCAGCCTAAATGCCTATCGAGCATGGGCATCGACACCGCTCACCGAGACCCCGGCCGTGTCCGTCGTGATACCGGCCTACAACGAATCGGAACGCATCGTCCCGACGATCGGCGCGATCGCCACGTACATGAGCGGCCGGGACGAGCCGTGGGAACTCATCGTTGTCGACGACGGGTCAAGCGATGAAACCGTCGAAGTCGTTCGATCGCTTGGGCTCGCCAACCTACGGTTGATCGAATCGGTGCAGAACGGCGGCAAGGGCAAAGCGGTTCGCGCCGGAATGCTCGCCGCGCACGGTGACGTTCGGCTCTTCGCCGATGCCGATCAGTCGACGCCGATCGAACAGTTCGAAAAGCTCCTCGTGTCGTTGCGCGATGGCCACGATGTGGTCGTTGGCTCGCGGGCCGCCGACGGTTCACTCGAAGCTTCGAAGTCACCGCTGCGTCGGTTGTTGAGTGGCGGACTCCGCACGATGGTCGATGTGCTGTTCAACATCGGTGTTCGAGACACGCAGTGCGGGTTCAAGATGTTCACCGCAGCAGCGGCCGAAGACCTCTTTCGGCGCCAGCAGATCGACGGATTCTCGTTCGACCTCGAGGTCCTCTACCTCGCGGAGAAGTTCGGTTACCGAATCTCTGAGGTACCGGTTGAGTGGATCGACGCGCCCGGATCGACGGTCGATGCCGCGCTGGTCGCGTTCCAATTCCTTGCCGATCTCGTGAAGATCCGCGTCGGCGACCTACGCGGGGATTATGTCGGTCCGAGTGATCAAGCGCAGACCCGTATCGCCTCACCTGTGGGCGGTTGATGCCGACGGAGGAGTCAAGTGGCTGCCAACAGATGTCGTCGCAAGCCAAAGGACTGCACATGCCAATCACCTCCGAAACCGACGGACCGAACGCAACCTGTGTGATCGATGGGCGATTCGACGCGCATGAAACGCCGAGCTTTCGTTCGTTCGTCGATGAATTTCATGCGAGCCGTCCCGGCGAGGCTCTTCGCTTGCGGGTCGTGCTTGCCAGGACAACGTTTATCGATTCGAGCGGCTTGGCCGAACTGGTGCGAGCGATGAAACAGCTAACCGCCGGTGGTGGTGGTGGTGGCATCGTGCTGGTCGAGCCCGCCGACCCGGTCCTGGTCATTCTCGAACTGACCCGACTATCGACCATGTTCGAGATCGAGGAAGCTGCCACGCTAACGATCGACACCGAATGAGCGAGTCCGTCATCGATGCCGCGAGTGGGCCCCAGACGTCGACGATCGATGATCTCGATGCACTGCAGTCGCAGGTCGCAGCAGCCGAGGCAACGATCGGCGAACTGACCGGCGCTCTTGTTGAAGCGAACGATCAACTGCTGGCCGTCTATGACCTGGCGGCGGTCCGCCTTCGGTCGCTTGATGAGGACGAAGCGGTGGCCGAGATTCTGTGCTTGGCGTCGCGGCAACTGCAATGTGATGTCGCGATGCTCAACGGTGTCGGTAGCGCCCATCGCACCGGCCACCCGACCGATGACGACGCGTGGATGGTCGACTGCGGCCGGTCGATGCTCGCTGATCCGAGTCGAAGCCAGTTCGACAACGGTCGCGGCCGCAATGTCCTTGCCGTTCCGGTGCAATGCCCGGCCGACGGTGAGCGGGCCCTCGTTGTCGGACGAACGAGCGGTCGGTTCAGTACGAGCGATCGGCGAGTCGTCGAAGCGGTCGCCGACACCCTGGCTGGTGTCGTGACAACGACTGCGCTGCACGAGCGAGCGCTCGTGGCCAGCGAACATGACACGGCGGCCCGGCTCGCGCAGGGAGCCCTACCGCGCCGGCAGCCCGAGATGGCCGGCGTCGACGCCCACGCGATGAGCATGCCGGCGCGCGCAGCAGGCGGCGATTTCTACGCCCATGCAATCGTTGACGATGCACTGCATTTCGTGGTTGGCGATGTGAGCGGTAAGGGACTGCCAGCCGCAATTATGATGGTGACACTCGTGTCGGCTTCGAATGCCGCGATCCGTCGATTCGCGACGCAAGGACCGAGCGCAATCCTGGGCGGTATCGACTCCGACGCGTACGATTTCTTATCCGACGCAGGCATGTTCGCAACGATGATGGTCGGCACGGTCTGGCCCAAACAACGCGTCTTCCAGTTCGCCAATGCCGGGCACGGACCCTTGATGATCGTTGACGAACACACGACGACGATGGTCGAGGCATCGGTGCCCCCTGTGGGCGTGCTGCCGCTTGGTGAAATCCCGACGACCACGTGTGTGCTCGAACCCTACGATTTGGTCGTCATCGGTTCCGACGGTCTGACCGAGCAGGTCGACCCCGCGGGTCTGATGCTCGGCGATGTTGGCCTGGCCGATATGGTCAGCGAATGCCGAGGCCGGGCCGCGGTCGAGGTCGCGGCCAAGGTGTTCGACGCTGTGGAGACCTTCGCCAACGGTGAAGAACAAGCCGACGACCGGACGATTATGGTGCTGCAGCTCGACGATCAAGCCCACGCGTGATGTCCGCACGACTACAAGTTGCCGCCGACCTTGCCGCCATTCGCGACATTGGCGCCTGGCTCCGAACCGAAAGTGACGACGAGGACCTGTGCTGTCGGCTTGAGCTCGCGCTACAAGAGCTGACGTCGAATATTGTTCGGCACGGCTATAGCGGCGATGGCGGTTCGCCAGAACCGGGCATCGTCGCCGAGTGGCATCGCGACGGGCCGACATCGCAGATCGTTGTGATCGACTGGGCGCCCCGGTATCAGCCGGTCCCGGACCGTCAGGCGCAGCCCGGAGTGCCTCGGGTACATGGTTATGGGCTGATGATCATCGCACAACTCGTAGACCACTTCAGTCACGACTACGTCGATGGTCGCAATATGTGGACCTTAACGTTCGCGACCTGACGATCACCTCGGCACGGCCGCCTCGCCGACAGACGGTTCGGTCCTGAGCGTTTCAGCTCATTGCGGTTCAGTCATCGAGAAGTCTGACCGACGCAGCCGACGTGACTATTTCTACCGATCGCGAAATTATCAGCGTTGCAACCGTGAAAGTGCACGGCCGTCTTGATGCTCTGGAGGCGCCAGCCCTCCGGCAAGAAATCTCCGATCAGATCGCGAGCGGAGAGATCCGACTCGTCATCGATTTGTCGGAGATCGAGTTTGTTGACTCGGCTGGCCTTGCGGCGCTTGTTAAGGGACTGAAGGACACTCGTTCAGCGGGTGGTGATCTCCGTCTGGTGCGCCCCGCAGCTGAAGATGCGATGCGGGTCTTCCGCCTGACTCGGTTCGACGAGGTGTTCGTTTTCCTCGACTCGGTCTCCGACGGTTCGAAGGGCTGGTAATCCGTGGCGCGCGTGCTCGTCGTCGACGACGACAAGGTGCAGCGACTCATGTTGCGTCACATGCTGATGAGCGCCGGTCACGACGTCGCTGAGGCCGGTGCAGTCTCCGATGCCATCGATCGCTTCGACGAAGCTGCGTTCGACGTCGTCATCTCCGATTTCGAGATGCCAGGTGGCAGCGGGCTGGATCTTCTCGACGGTCTCTCGAACCATTGTTCGCCATCGGGTGACCCCGCGCCGTTCGTGCTGTTGACGGGTCACCATGAAAAGAACGAGTTCGCCGACATGCGAGTGCACGACGTCGACGCGTTTCTGACCAAGCCGGTGTCGACGGCCGCTCTGCACGCGTGCATCTTCGACATCCTCGGTGGCGGGTAGGGCCGATCGGTGGCCGCTCGCCACCGATGAAGCCAACTCGGTTACTCGAGGACGATTCGGCTCCATGCGCCGAGGTGAATCGATGCGCCCGGTGGCAATGAGGTCTCGACACCCGGGTCGATAGTTGCACCAGCTACGGTCGTACCGTTTGTCGAACCGAGATCGCTGATGGTCCAGGAGCCGTCGTCGGCCCGGTGCAGCATCGCATGGCGGCCCGAGACGGCCGGGTCTTCGGTAATCGAAGCGAGGTCGATCTCGGGGTAGATACCTCGGCTCTGGCTATGCCGGCCGATGAGGACCTTCGTGCCGGTCAGCGGAACTCGGGTTTCCGGTGGAACCGGATCGGGGAAGTCGAGAAGGTCGGCGCCATCACCCTCGACGGCGGTGCCGAAGTACACGGCGTCGGCGCTCACGATCGCGACCGCCGGCGGCAACGAGGGGCTCGCTGGATCGCCCCCGGCGTTTGCCGCGTTCGGCGACGCTGCTGGCGCGCCTGCTGTCGGTTCCGCGTCGGGAAGGCTGCCGGTGGCGAAGTCGTACCCGCAGCTTTCACAGAACGTGTCGTCAGCGCCGTGAGGTTCAGCGCAGTTGGCGCAGGTCGGGCCGGCCGACGGTGCAGCTGACGCTGCGGCGGCGGGCGCGTCTGGTGAGGCATCAGCGTCTGGGGTTGCAGCCGCTCCGGCCGCGGACGTCGAGGCAGCGCCACGCATGGCGTCGCCGCAGACCGAGCAATAGTCGTCCCAATCGGATTCGTGTCCGTTCGCGCAGGTAGACATCGGGTTACTTGTTCACCCGGACGGTCCGGGTGGATCGGACGTCGAGGGCCATTTCGTCGGCGGCTTCGATCTCGCGCTTGAGGCGTACCGTCCCCGTTGCCGGGTCGTCGACCTCTACGACCTTCTGCAATAGCCGCACGGTGTCGTCGTTTCCGGCCTCATGCGCCAACTGGACGGCTCGACCGAGCTTCATCGTCGCGTTCGCTTCATCGCCTTGCTGGCGGGCGGCGAGCCCATCGTGAATCGCACCGGCGAGTTCGGCCTGACCGGTGTAGTGGGCGACCGCGCGATTGATGCGGGTTGAGAGTGCGCTGTCGTCGGTCCAGACCGCACGCACCAGGGCGACCGGCTGTTCCTCTCCGTCGACGCTCAGCATCACGCGAGCCGCAAGGCGTTCGTCACCGACGTTCCCCGGCGGCAGTTGCACTCGGAGGTGGTAGTCGCGGCTCTCCTGGTCGCTCCACGCGCCAAGCGGGTAGTCGTTGGTGAGCGCGTTGACGGCTTCGGCTTTGCCGCTCAGGTCCTCGAGGGTCGGCGCGACCTGTTTGACGAACTCGATGTGGGCGCCCTTCGGGCTCCACAGTCGCAGCGCAACGTTGCCGACCTGTTTGGTCATCGCGGCACCCATGATGCTTCGGAACTCGGCTTCCATGTCTTCGGGCCGGGGAATGATGTCGACGGTGCCGAGTAGAGCGGTCGAGACCTTGCGGAGTTCGTTGATGTTCCAGTCGGTCCCGAGCCCGCGGGCATCACATTGGAACTTGCCGATGCACCGCTGGATAGCCGCGTCGAGGACCTCAGGGCTTTCGTGTTGGTTCTTACCGTCGGTCAGGAGCAGGCAATGGCGGATCGCTTGCGGCCGCATTGCAAACAGTGACGCTGCGGCGTTGAGCCACGAGCCGATTGCCGTACCACCGTCGGGGCGAACTCGTTCGACGATGTACTGGGCCTCGGATCGGGTCTGCGGTGACGCCGTCGCGAGCCCGAGGCGGGGGTAGAGGCTACGCGCCACTTCGGTGCCGCTGACGACGGCGAATTCGACGCCGTCGGGGATGATGTCGATCGCCGCGACCGTCGCAGCCCGGGCGGCGCGAATCTTTGCGCCGCCGTCTTCGGACATCGATCCCGACGTATCGATCACGATCACCTCGACAAGGCCCGACGTGATGGCGGTGGTACCTCCCGGTCCTGCCGTCACGGTCACGACCGCGTCGACGGTGTTTGCCCCGCTTGGCAGGTACTCGTTCTGAAAGACCTCGGCTTCGAAGGTGGTCATGGCTCCCCGTCTTTGGCTGCCGTCGGATCGGACGCTACTGCGACCGTAATGTTGTCATGACCCCCGGCGTCGTTCGCGAACGCCGTGAGTCGTTGCGAGAGTTCAAGCGGCGAGCCATCGAATTCGGCAATTCGTTCACTCATTGCCGACGTCGATTCGGCGTAGTTCCAGAGCCCGTCGGAACAGGCGAGCAGGCGGCCGCCGTCGGGTTTCGTGAGGTGGACGATCTCGGGTTCGACGTCGACTGCATCGGCGCCAAGCCACCTGGTGATCGAATGAGCGCGAGGGTCGGCGGCGATAGCGGCGTCGTCAAAATCGGGAAGTTTGCGTTGCTGGTTGGCCCACGAGTGGTCGCGGGTGACTTGTGCTACCGAGCCGTCGGGATTTATCCAATAGCCGCGGGAGTCGCCCAACCACGCGACCGAGGCCGAGACGGATGGCGACCAATGCACAATGCTCGCGACGATGGTGCAGGACGGCGGCTCGGCCGACGGGTCGTCGGCGACGACGGCGGCGACCGCGCGATGCGCGACAGCGACGGCCGCGGTGAGTTCGCGCTCGACGAGTTCGGGATCGAGCGGCCCCGGCTCGGCGGCTCCGGCCCGCAGCGCGGTGATCGCTCGATCAGAGGTCAAGAAGGTCTGGAGATAGTCGCAGGCCGCATCGGCGGCGGCCTGGGACGCTTCGTCAGGACGGTCGGTCGACGACACGCCATCACAAACCACAACGACGGATCGTTCGCCGGCGGACCAAATGGCCGCCGCGTCTTCGTTCCGGTGATGTCGTTTGCCCCGATCGGTCACCGCGGCGACGGGGCCCTCATCGATTTCAAGATGATCCCGGCGAGCGGGCTGCTTTTGGCCACAGTTGCTGCAATAGCCGTCGGCGATGATGTCTTGTGGCGGCGCGCCGCAGGCAACACACGGCGCGGCCGGCACCGCATCGTTAGGCGACGCAGCAAGGTCGGCACCACACGATTCGCAGTACTTCGACCCGGCTGGCGCGTCCTCACCGCAGGCCGGACATGCCGCGGTGGCAGTGTGATCGTCGGCTTCGGTGCTGCTCGGCGGGGTGGTTTCGTCGATGGGTTCTGAATCGGTCATTGGTGCGGTCAGAACAGTGTGCGAGGACGAACGGCGTTGGCTCGGTCGATGAGGGCAAAACGCTCCGCGTTCGAGGGAGCGACTCGGGCCAGCTCCCGATAGCCGGACTCGAGACCCCGGCGAATACCACCTTCGTTCAGCGCGTTGCCGAAGAGCTTCACATCGTTGCGGCCGGTGAGCTTGCCGGTTTCAAGCCCGTGCAACGCTTTCTCGAGGATTTCGGTCGCGAGTCGAGCGCGTTCTGCGGCGTCGAGCTGCAGCCGTTCGATCGTCGATGCCGCGCCCGCGAGTTCCTCGGCGGTTGGGACGTCGGTCGCTGGTCGTTCGAGCACCATCGTGCGAGTCGACGCAACCTGGGCTTCGGTGTAACTCGACGAACTGGCCGGTACCTGTCCGTAGGCGGCCACCGCGCCGGGACGATCGCCTGCGGCCGCGCGGCATCGGGCCAAACCAAACGACGCCGACACGTAGGTTGGATCGGTGGCAACAACCGACGCGTAGAGATCGGCCGCGCGGTCGTAGTGACCTGCGACTTCGGCCGATAGGGCGACCGCGAGCTTCGGGGCGATTTCACCCGGCAGGTCGGTCCAGATTCGACTGAATCCTTCCGCTGCTTCGCTGGCCTTGCCGTCACGAAGATCGGCGAGCGCGTAGATCCACTGCGTTCGCCACTCCCACGGGTCGACCGATGCCGTTTCTTGCAGAATAGCGGCAGGGTCCCGGCCGATTTCGACGAGCGCATGGGCCTGCACAAGGGCAACTTCCATGCTCGGCTCGATGCGCCGTTCTTCGAGCGCAGCGTTGATCGACTCGACCGCGCGATGCGGATCATCGTCGGGCAAATCCATGAGAAACGCCGATGCCGCGTCGGTTGCCGCGATCTTCGGCAGCGGCAGTGCGCTCCATTCGGGGTTCACGACCGAAGTTTCCTCGGTCGCGTCGACGAGTAGATCGGTCAAGCGGTCGCCGTAGAACAGCGAGCTTGGTGCGGGCCGCGGCGTGCCTTCGGTGATGGCAACGATTTCTCGCAGGACGCCCGTGAGCTGCAGGGTCATTTCGCTCGCCGACTGGAAACGATCGTCGGGGTGCGGGGCCGTCGCCTTCAGCAGGAATCGGTAGAGCGACTCCCACTGTTGGAACCGCGGTTCGTCGTTCTGACTCGGCAGTCCGTACTGATACTGGCCCTCGTGATACTTGAAGTTAAGGGTGAGGACGGCCAACGTCCGGCCGACGGTGTAGAGGTCTGATGCGATCGACGGACCGATCGTCGCGACCTCGGGGGCCTGGAAACCCTGCGTGCCGAAGATCGCGGCGCTGTGATCATCGATCTGCATGACGCCACCAACGTCGATGAGCTTGACCGAGTCGCCGGTCGCCATGACGTTTGCGGGCTTCAGGTCGTTGTAGATGAGCCCAAGATCATGCAAGTACCCGAGCGCGGGCAGCACCCCCAACATGTAAGCGATCGCTTCGGCCACCGGCAGCGGATTCGGTTGACCGCCGTTCTCGCGCCGGCGTTGTTTGAGTTTGGAGTTCAGCGACTGGCCGCCGACGTACTCCATCACGATGTACCCGGCGCCACCCCAGGTCACGAAGTTGTAGATGTTCACGACGCTGCCGTGTTCGATCCGGGCGAGGAATTGGCGTTCGGCGACGGCCGAAGCGATCGCGTCTTCGTCGTCCTCGTTCAACAGGCCCTTGAGTACGACCCAGCGATCGGCCACCGCTTTGTCGCGACCGAGGTAGATCCAGCCCATGCCGCCGTGAGCGATCGGTCCGAGGATGTTGTACTGGCCAGCGACGAGTTCGCCGGCTTCGAGCGCCGGCATGTTCGTGACGAAATCGAACGGGGTGCGGCAGCTGCCACAGAAGCCGGTGATTCGCCCGGGTTCCTCGCCCAGAGCCCGACCCACGGGTCGGCCACAGGCGTTGCAATGACGATCTTCTTCGGGAACTTCGCCGAGCACGGTTTGGATTTTCTCCGGTGTCATTACCGCGCGTTCGGGATCGCCAACCGTGGTCGGTGTCACGTTCACGAGGCCACGGCCGAGGGAGGTCTGCGCGGTCGATGTTCGCAGGCTTGCCGACGAGCGACGGGTTGCCGAGGTCGCTCCGGTCTGCGCGAGACGACTCGACAGCGCCGGGGGAGCGGGAGCGGCAAGGGTGATCGTCGCGGCCGTATTCGACGCCGCTGGCGCGGTTGTCGCCGTCGACGGTGTAGCGGTCGACGGGGCCATGCCACAGGTATCGCAATAACCATCGGCGGCGATCGATCCGCCGCAGCCCGCTTCACGGCAGACGGTGGGCGCGACCGGCGCCCCCATCGGTGGAGTCGGCGCACCCGGTGGCGGTGGCGATCCAGTTGGCGGTGGAGGCGCAGCCGCGGCAACAGGAGGTGTTGGCGCAGCCGCGACAACCGGAGGCGGTGACGGGGCTGCCGCGGCAACAGGAGGCGGTGACGGGGCTGCCGGTGGCTGGTGACTGACAGCAAAGCCGCAGGTGTCGCAGTAGCCGTCGCCGGCGATCGTGCCGTTGCATCCCGGCTGGTGGCAAAGCGTCATGAAGATCCTCCACGTAAGCGGTGCGCGTTGGCCGCGAGAGCGTTGGCCAGGTCCCGCAAGAGATGCTCGGCCCGAACAAGATCGGCCGGGGCGGTGAATAACTCGTTATGGGCTTCGTCGACGAGATCGCCGAGCGTTCGTTCTTCGGCTCGACCCTGGCGCGCCATCTTTGCTCGGTACGCGGTGAGCAATCCACGGAGCTCGTCGCGACGGGCGAGCGGGGCCCGGTTTGCCTGTTCGGCTCGCGTCAACTGGTCGTGGAGGCGTCGGGCTTGGTTGAGCCATTGATCGAGCACCTCACGCCGGACCTGCCATGCCGAATTCGCTACCGCCGGATCGGTGATATTCGCGGCCCGTTCGGCGAGTCCGCCCGGTCCGTCGATCGCTTGCACATTTGGTACGCGAACCAGGCCATGCGCGCCGACGATCTTGGCTTGCGCATCGCCCCAGGCGGCTGCCGCTCGCGCTCGTAGCGTCCGCACCTCGGCGATGAGGGCCGGGATGCTGGCCAGGTCGCTCTGCAGTCGATCGTGCCCTTGGCGGGTTTGGGCAAGACGTCCGGCAGCCGTGCTTACCATGCGGTCGAGTTCGGAACCCGCGGTCGTGGCGAGCGCGAGCGGATCGTCGATACTGAGCCGGCGGATGCGTTCCATCGAGACGCGGGCACGACGCAGTTCGGGTTCGGTGACGCCGAGCGCGTCGGCTTCGGCCTGCAGCTGACCGAGAGTCGTCGCTGCGGAATCGAGGCGCGGGAGTACCGAGCGCAATCGCTCGTCGACCTTGGCGACACCGTCGCGGATCGGCATGTAGAGCTTTCGCATGCGCGAGAGCAGCTCTTCCATCGACACCTTGGTGCTGTTGTGTCCATCGTCGAGGAGGTCGCGTTCGTGCAGCGGGGTTTGCGACGTCGACAGCACGATCGATGGCTTCGTCAGCAACCGCGCCAGTTCCTCGCGTTCGCTGCCGCCGACCCGATTCCCGGTTCCGCGGATCTTTCGTGCTGATGCCAGGGCGTCGCGGAACAGCGTGAACACCGACCACAGTTCGGTTGCCGACCCGAGCGCTTTGCCGAGCTCGGCGCCGGTCTGACCTTTCAGGGTGTCGGTCGTCAGAATTTGGTAGGTCGAGTGGTTCTCGAGTTCGTGGAGGTTTGCTGCGATGCGCCCTTCGGCCGCCGAGTAACGCTGCAACGCCTCATCGATTTGGGCCACGTTCACGGTCTCAATGTTAGGAGCCCCGGCGGTGCGTCGGCGCCCGGCGTCCCCAGCTGTGGTCACGACGATCGCCGACGGGTGAAGGGGCACCGCCGGGCCCGAGAATCGGAAATGGCGTCCCGTGCCCGCAATACTGTCACCGTGAGCACGATCACCGGGGGGACGACGGGAACCGCCCCAGCGCCGCCAGCGACCTCTTCGTCAACCGCGCTCGTGCCGATGGATGAAGCCGCCGGTGTTCCACCAACGCCTCGATCGGTCCCGCGCTCGCAGAACACACCGGGCCGACTGCGTGCGCTCGCGATCATCGTCACGGCGCTTATCGCATTGGCCGGCGTCGTCGCGTTCGTGCTCGCATCACAGCTCACGTCGAATACTGATCAGATCGACGACAGCACCGGCCCGGTTCTCATCAGCACGCAGCAGATGCTTGCCAGCCTGGCCGAAGCCGACGCGGCCGCAACGAGTGTATTTCGCTCCGGGCTCAACGAAGATCGAGAGCAGCGCCAGCTCTACATCGATGCGCTCGAACGAGCAACGGCCGAGCACGAGACGGTCGCGCGGCTGATCGGCGACGACCCGGAATCGCATGCCTCGTTGCAGCGGATCTCGAGCTTGCTCGTGACCTACTCGGGCGTGATCGAGAACGCGAGGCTCGCGAATCGCCAGGGGTTGCCGAGCGCGAACGACCAGCTTTCATCGGCGATCTCGATCGTGCGCGATGGCATTACGCCGGAAGTCGAACAGATCACGACTCGGGCGCAGAATCGTCTCGATACCGAGTCGAACAACGACGTCTTCCTGTTAGCAATCGTTGCGATTCTGGTCGCCGCTCTCGTCGTCATCGTCGCGCTGCTGTACTTGGCGCGGCGCTTCCGTCGCATCTTGAACCTTCCGCTCGTCGGGGCCCTCATCGTGTTGGTGGTGCTCGTGGGCTGGCTTGCGGTGTCGTTCTCGGCCCAGCGCAGCGCGCTCGACGATGCCCGAACGCAGGGATACGAGTCGATTCGGCTTACTGCGGAAGTGCAGTCGAACGCCTTCCGTTACAAAGCCAACGATGCGACGCAGAGCTTCTCTGATGCTGAAGCGATCGCGTTGTCGTCCGCCGACATCGTCGACATCGATATCGAAGGAGCGCGCGGCGGCGTCGGCATGTCGACGACCGGATTGCTTCCCGACCTCGCACTAGCGGCCGATTCGGCACGGGAACGGGCCGCCGTCGCCGAAGTCGCCGAACGGTGGCAGCGGTACCTCGACACCAGTCGCGAACTGCGGGCAGCCGCGGCGGCGAACGACACCGACGCGGTCAACGCGATCGCGACAGGCTCCGGCACCTCGACCTTCAACGGCTTCAACACGTCGGTCGAAAGTGTGCTCGCCCAAAACCAACAGCAGTTCGTCGACGCGGTGAACGAAGCCGACGACCTGCTCAAATACGTCCGTCTCGCCATTCCGCTGGCCACACTCATCGCCGCACTTCTGGCGTGGTGGGGTTTCTCGCTCCGAATTCGCGACTACCAGTGACCGATGCAAGGGGACTCGTGAGCACATTCGAGAACAACCCGCCGAGGTCAGGCGGCCACCGATCCGCGCTCAGCCGGCGCGCGTTTCTTGGTGGCGGGGCGGCCGCGCTCGGTGCCGCCGCATCAGGCTGTGTCGCGTCGACTCGGTCGGCGAACCTCGACCTTCGAGCCGAGGACTTCGGCGACATCCGGATCGTCAATTGGCCGGAGTACATCGATCCCGACCTCATCGAACCGATCGCTGCGGCCGCAAACCTCCGCGTCAGCTACGACGAGGTCTACAACGACAACGTGTCCGGCTGGGACGAGCTCATCGCCCCATATCTCGGGGCAACCGCGATCCCGCCGTACAGCCTGATCGTGCCGACCAACTGGGTTGCATCACGCCTTGTTGGGCTCGGAGAACTGCAACCGATTCCGCTTGAGGTCGTGCCGAACCACGTCAACATCGACCCCGCTTTTCTCACGATGGGCTGGGACCGCGGCGCTCGCTTCCACATGCCCTGGCAGGCCGGCATCACAGGTATTGCCTACGACCCGGCTCGAACCGGACGCGAGATCACGTCGGTCGCCGATCTCTTCGACCCGGCGTTCGCCGGTCGTGTCGGTGGCATCGTCGAGATGCGCGAAGCGATTGGCCTCGCGATGCTGGCCAACGGCGACGACCCGAGCCGTCCAACGCGTGCGACCGCCGACCGGGGCTTCGATCGAATCGAGCAGTCCGTGGCATCTGGACAGTTTGGGGCCTGGACTGCGAACGAGTTCAGCGACATGCTGGCCGCCGGGGAACTCGACATCGCGATGGCGTGGTCCGGCGACGTTGTGCAGCTGCAAGCCGACCGTCCCGACATCAAGTTCGTCATTCCCGATGAGGGCGCGATCCAGTGGTTCGACACCATGGTCATTCCCGCGGGCCGGTCGAATTCGGAGATCGCGGCGGCGGGCCGGTGGATGAACGAGGTCTACAACCCGACAACGGCGGCTTCGATCACCGAGTGGGTGCAGTACATCTCGCCGGTGCTCGGCGTCCGCGAGGAACTCCTAGCCCGCGGTGGCGAAAGCGAGGCGTTGGCGACCAACCCAATCTTGTTCCCCGACGATGCGACGAAACGACGCTTGTACACCTGGGGATCGCTTTCAGCCGACGACGAGAATGAGCTCGACGCCCGTTTCAACGTCCTGATCGCCTGATCGTCCAACTACTGCACTCTCAGAGGTCTCGACATGCATGACTACACCGACTCGACGGACGAGCTCGCGGACGCCGTGATCGACTACGCCCGCTGGCGCACCCGCCTCGATCCGATCCCACTCGATGGCTGGAAGACCGCCGACGAGCTTGCTGCCGAATGCGGTCCGACGATCACTCCCGAAGGCCTTGGTGGACTCGTTGCCCTGGAGCTCTTCAAGGAAACACTCGGCCCGGCATGTTTGTCGGTCGACTATCCCCGTTACCTCTCGTTTGTTCCGGCGGCCCCGACCGAGGCGGCGGTCCTGTTCGACCTCGTCGTCGGAGCATCGTCGATCTATGGCGGCTCGTGGATCGAGGGTTCGGGAGCGGCGTACGCCGAGAACGAAGCTCTGCGCTGGCTCGCCGACCTCGCTGGTATGCCGGCCGAGACCGGTGGAACCTTCGTACCCGGTGGAACGCTCGGCAACTTGTCGGCACTTGTCGCGGCGCGCGAAGCGGCCAAGGCCAAAGGCCAGTCGGCCGATCGGTGGGCGTTCATCGCCAGCGACACCGCCCACTCGTCGGTCGCCTCGGGAGCGTTAGTCATGGATGCCGATGTCATCGTCGTGCCGACCGGCAGCGACTACCGACTTCGCGCCGATGCTGTTGCGGCCGCGCTCGACGAACACGGCGAGCGAATCTTCGCCGTCGTCACAACAGCCGGATCGACCAACATCGGTGTCATCGACGACCTGCAAGGAGTCGGCGTACTGTGCCGCTCGCGCGACGTGTGGATGCACGTCGACGGGGCGTACGGAGCAGCCGCGCTCGCGGCCCCGTCAGCGCGGCCGCAGTTCGACGGCATCGAACACGCCGACTCGTTGATCGTCGATCCACACAAGTGGCTCTTTGCCCCCTTCGACTGTTGCGCGTTGTTGTACCGGAATCCGGATCACGGGCGAGCGGCGCACGCCCAGCACGCCGGTTATCTCGAGTTCCTCGACGACTACGGCGACTGGAATCCCTCGGACTTTGCGATTCAGCTGACGCGACGTACCCGTGGCCTGCCGTTCTGGTTCTCGCTTGCAACCTACGGAACCGACGCGTACGCGACCGCGATCCAGGTGACCCTCGACCTTGCAACCTCGGCCGCGGATCTCATTCGCGATGCCGACCACCTCGAACTCACCGTCGAACCCAATTTGTCAATCGTCGTGTTCGAACGCACGGGCTGGTCCGCTGACGAATATCAGCGGTGGAGCCAGAAGACGATGGAGGACGGTCATGCCTTTGTCGTGCCGTCGCGCCACGAGGGCCGACCGGTTTTCCGATTCTGTTTCGTCAACCCCCGCACGACGGTCGACGACATAAAGAGCATCATCTCGCTTTTGGGTTAAAAGGTCAGTTCAGCTGGCCCGCTCGACCGCGCGAACCCGCCCATACGTGGAGTCGGCGCTTTCGTTCACTATTGTCCTGTTGTGGCCACGATGTTCGAACTCCTCGCCGGCTCCCTTCGCGGGGGCGTGCCTGACCGACTTGCAGGCGCACTCGATGCCGACCTTCGAGACACGCGCCGGGCGATGGAAGTCAGCCTTCCCGCCCTTATCGGCGGGATGCGTGACAAGACGCAAACGCCAGGTGGCGCGAGCGACCTTCTCGAAATGCTGCAGACCGAAGCCGGTCAGCCGGTCGCCGACATTGAGGGATTCCTCGGAGCCGGTGACGCTCGTGCTGGCGCTGGCATCCTCGACCGCGTCTTTGCAGAACGCGGCGAGATCGCACTGACCTCGCTCGGCAAGGCGTCTGGCCTGAGCACCCGACTGCTCGCGCAGGTTATGTCGATGCTTGCTCCGATCGCTTCTGGCTGGCTTGGCGACAAGGCCCGAACCGAAGGTTTCGGCGAAGCTGAACTCACCGCATTCCTCGGCACCGAAGCCACGAGCCTTGAAGATGCCGGGTACGGCAAGGTTCTCGCGCTGCTCGGCGCCGCCGGTGCCGGCGCGGCTGGTGTTGCCGGCGTCGCCGCCGGCGCAGCAACCGCACCGCCGGTTGCAACGGCGCCAGAGACCGTCGCTGCCGCCGCGCCTGGCGCGTCGTATGACTCGGCACCGGCTCCCGCCGCGGTCGTCACCGACGACGAGTATGGCTACGTCGACAACGATGACTTCGACGATCCCGCCACCGTCATTCCTGGCGCACCCCGGGGCGACGAAGTCGTTGATCCGTACGAACAATCGAATCGCAGCGGATGGCTCTGGTGGATCGTCGCTGCCGTTGCCCTCATAGCGTTGCTCGGCCTCGTTCTCAACGAGTGCCGCGGCGACGGCACCGAGGAGACGACGGTCGACAGTGTCGAACCGCAGACCGAGGTCGCGGCGCCAGAGGAGTCGATCGACATTCAGGCTGAACTCAACAATGTGTTGTTGAACTTCCCCGGTGTTTCGGGCGTGCGCAACGGCGATCAAGCGATCCTTACCGGTCGGGTAGCCGACGATGCCGTTCGAGCCCAAGCCGAGTCGGCGGCCCTCAGCGTTGCCGGCATCAACGCCGTCAATAACCAGATCGAAGTCGGCTCGAACAACGGGCTGAAGAACCTGATCAACGCCAACCCTGACCTGTCGACCTTCAGCGCGCTGCTCACCGAGGCCGGTCTGAGCGATGCACTCGCCGGGAACGGACCGTTCACCGTGTTTGCCCCCGCAAACAGTGCGTTCGCCGGTATGAGCGCCGACGAGCTCAGCGCACTTCGTGCGAACCCCGAGCAGCTGGCCCAGCTCATTCAGTACCACGTCGTGTCGGGCCTGAAGACCAGTGGCGACCTCGCGGTGACCGAGTCACTCACCACCGTGCAGGGCGAACCAATCAAGGTGTCGTTCGACGGCACGATCCGCCTCGATGATCAGGTCCAGATCGACCAGACCGACATCCAGGCCGACAACGGCGTGTACCACGTCGTCAGCGGCGTGCTTCGTCCGACGGCGCTTCGAACCGCAGTCGCCGAACCAGAACCGCAGGAGCTCAGTGCCGCCCTGTCGCTGAACCCGATCACGTTCGAGCTCGGCAGTTCAGTCATCACCGATGAAGGCAAGGTCGAAATCGACAAGGTCGTCACTTACCTCATCTCCAATCCCCAGAACCTCGAGGTTGCGGGTCACACCGACGCCGACGGTGATGCCGAGTTCAACAAGACGCTGAGCCAAGAGCGGGCCGACGCGGTCGAGGCCTATCTCGTCGAAAAGGGCGTTCCGGCCGATTCTCTGAACGCGGTCGGCTATGGCGAAGACAATCCGATCGCTGGTAACGAGACGCAGGAAGACAAGGCGAAGAATCGCCGAATCGAGTTCACAACCGGGAGCTGATCAGCCCGATGGCGATTTCAGCGGACGCGACCAGCTGACCGTTCCTGAGCCTTCCGGTCTGCGGCCGGGCCCGCCTACCTGGGCCAATCAGACAAACCTCAAATATGCCGGTGGCATGCCGATGACTCAGGCATGTCCTCATTGGCGACGGAAACGCGGTTTGTTGCCGCGGTTAGCCACGAACTCCGAACTCCAATGCATGCGATCACCGGTCTCACGGAGTTGCTCAACGAATCGGAGCTGAACGCGGATCAGAGCAAGCTGGTGCGAGCGATTGCTCGCGAGGCCGCGGCGCTCAATCGCACGATCAACGACGTCCTCGACTATTCGAAGATGGCCGCGGGCAGCATGGATCTTTTCCCGGCCGCGTTCTCGCCTGGGCGCTTGACCGCGGAGGTGGCTGAGTCGCTGCGGCCTCGGGCTGAGAGCCTCGGGTTGCGGCTCTTCGCCCACATCGATCCCGCCGCACCCCGGCATGTGAGTGGTGACGAGTTCCGGGTGCGGCAGATTCTCGTGAACCTGGCTGGCAATGCGTTGAAGTACACACCCGACGGTGAGGTCGCGATGCATGTTGCCCCGATATCTGGCGGCCGCGGTGTGCAGTTTTCTGTCGTCGATACCGGTGTTGGCATTCCGCCTGAGGCGATCGGCGATCTCTTTCGCCCGTTCAGCCAGGCGCATGGCTCGGTTGCCGCCCGCAAGGGCACCGGCATGGGGCTCGCCATCTGCCACCAGTTGGTGCAGATCATGGGCGGCTCGATCGAGGTCGACTCGATTGAAGGTAGTGGCACGACCTTTTGCGTGACCCTGCCGCTCGAAGCGGTCGATGGTCCACTACAGGTAGCGGTTCCGGCGACCGACGACGGCGAGTCGTCAACAGTTTCTGGCGCCCGCATTCTGGTGGTCGAAGACAGTGCGGCAAACCAAATGCTGGCATCGGCTCAGCTCACCCGGCTCGGCCACGATTGGACGATCGCCGATTGCGGCGAACAAGCGCTGGAAGTTCTTGGCGACCGTACGTTCGATGCCGTCTTGATGGACTGGCACATGCCAGGCATCGATGGTTTGGAAACGACGCGCCGTTTCCGGGCAGTGGAAGTTGTCGGTGCTACTCAGCGGCTCCCGATTATCGCGATGACCGCGAATGCCATGGTTGGGGATCGCGAAGCGTGCATCGATGCCGGCATGGATGACTACATGTCGAAGCCAGTATCGATGACCGATCTAGCCCACGTGCTCGATCGTTGGCTCCAAATCGCTCCTAGTGACGGCGACGCTCCGGGTGGTGAGGCCGAGGCGCCACCGCCGGAGGAACCGCAACCGTTGGTCGTCGACATCGCGATTCTTGACCAACTCGCCGAGGACATTGGCGACCCGTCGATTGTCGGCATGCTTATCGAGACATTCCTCGAAGAACTTCCGGCCCGAATTCAGCAGATCGAAAAGGCCGACGAGGAAACGGGCCGGGCCGCCCACACGTTGAAGTCGACTGCGGCAACCGTTGGGGCGGTGGAACTCGCAGAAGCATCAGCGGCCCTTGAAGCGCACCTTCGACTGATGGCCTCCGATCCCGCCGCTGGCACCGACCCTGCCGCCGTCGGGCGTCTGGTCGAGACCGTCACGATTCGGGCCACACAGTCGGCGGACTTCTTTCGCTCCTATCTCGGAACACTCACGACAACGGAGAGCAGCACATGAAGGGCGTCGTTTTTAATGTCGTCGAAGAAGTCATCGTCGATATGTACGACGCTGACACGTGGGAAGACATTCTTGACGCCGTCGAACTCGACGGTGCGTACACCTCGCTCGGCAGTTACCCAGATGAGCACCTCTTGGCGATCGTTGCCGAGGCGGCCCGGATGCTCGAGGTCGACGTGCCGACCGTGCTCAAGACGGTGGGTCGGGCCGCGTTTGCTGGTTTGGCCGATCGTCACTCGCAGTTCGAGCGCGGGGACATGACGTTTGCGCAGTTCGTGCAACACGTGGAGGCCTACATTCACCCGGAGGTGCGGAAGCTCTACGAAGACGCCACGGTGCCGAACTTCGATTTCGAGACCCTCGATGACGGCAACCTTCGCATGACGTATTCGTCGCCTCGGAACCTTCCAGATCTCGCCGAAGGGCTGTTGATGGGTGCCGCCGATGCCTTTGGCGAAAGGCTCAAAGTTCTCCGTCCCGGCATCGATGTCGGAGCGAACTCGACGGTCTTCGATCTTGTGATCGGATGACACAATGACCGGATCTGCCCAGTCGCCAGCTGGTGCAACCGCAGCGGCCAGAGCGGCGGGCGCTCGATCCGACAAAGACCCTCTCACACTCAGCCCTGCCGAGCTGACGAAGTACGTTAGCCGTCTGGAACGTCGACTCGACCGCGAGCGTCGAGTTCGTTACGAGGCCGAGGCGATTGCCGAACGTGGCACCCTCGACCTGTATCTCCAGACCCAAGAGTTTCAGGCCGCGCGCCACGAGGCCCAGGTCGCCAGCAGGGTGAAGAGCGATCTGCTCGACGGCCTCAGCCACGAGTTGCGTACACCGCTAAACGGCGTGCTCGGCATGATCGAGCTTTTGCAGTCGTCGATCACCGAGGAGCAAGAACGCATGTGGCTCCGCACCGCCGCGGAGTCGTCGCAACGTATGCATCGCCTGATCATCCGACTGCTGGACGCAATCGCGCTGGAGAGTGCCGACTTCACCGATCGACTCGCGCCCGTACCGGTCGCTCAGGTACTGACTCAACTCGACGACTACTGGCGGCCGCAACTGTTGCCGAGGGGCCAACTTCTTTCTGTCGAGAACTTCCTGTCGGAAGATGCGGCACTGCTCGATCATGAGAACTTTGTCCGCAAAGGTTGTGATGAATTGCTGCGCAATCTCAAAGACCATGCGGTGGCCGGTTCGGTTGTGCTCGCTGCGACTGGCGATGCCGAGACGATCACGATCGCGGTGCGCGACGGTGGCCCGGGCATCAACCCCGACGAACTCGAGTTGTTGCGGCAGCCGCTATTCAAACGAGACTCGCAAGCATGGCCGAGCAATGGCGGTCTCGGTCTTGGTCTCGGGCTTGTCGGCCGATTGTGCGACGCGCTCGGCGGCACATGGTCGATCGACTCGAGCGACGCGGGAACCAATGCATCGCTCACGGTTCCCCGAGCGCCCAGCGGGTGATTCGCGTCAGCCACGTGCGATGATGACGCAGTGGGAGACTTTTTTCAGAACGGTCCGATAACAACGCTGCACAACCTGACGGATCGGCCGGTGGAAGAACTTGAGGCTGATCTCATGCGTTGGTCGGAGCGCTCACCGATGACGCTCGTCATTCCTGCGCTGTACAGCGAGTTGGAGCGTCCGGCTCTCACCCACATTCTCGACGAGCTGAGCAAGGCGCCCTATCTCAGGCAAGTGATCATCGGCCTCGACCAAGCGACCGAGGAGCAATTCCTCGAAGCCCGGCGTTTCTTCTCCCGGCTGCCACAAGAGGTCAACATCTTGTGGAACCACGGGCCGCGGATGTTGGAGGTCGACAGGGTATTCCGGTCCCACGATGTCGCCCCGACCGAAGAGGGCAAGGGCCGCAATGTTTGGTACTGCCTCGGCTACTTCCTGGGGTCGGCAAAGGGTGAAGTTGTCGCGCTACACGACGCCGACATCACAACGTACGAACGCGGCATGTTGGCCCGGCTGCTGTATCCGGTCGTGCATCCGACCTTTGGTTACGCCTTTGCCAAGGGTTACTACGACCGGTCCGACGGTGTCGGAGTGAATGGCCGGGTGGCGCGGCTGCTCGTCACGCCGCTAGTGCGAGCGCTGCAACAAACGATCGGCAACAACGAGTACCTCGAGTACATCGACAGTTTCCGCTATCCCCTGGCCGGCGAGTTCGCGATGCATATCAATGTGGTCCGCGGTATCCGAATTCCTAGCGACTGGGGCCTCGAAATCGGGGTGTTGTCCGAGGTGCACCGCCGGTATACGACACAGCGAATCTGCCAGGTCGATATCTGCGACGGGTACGACCACAAACATCAGAGCGTGTCGATGGACGACCCCACCAGCGGGCTCCACCGCATGAGTATCGACATCGCGAAGGCGATGTTCCGCAAGCTGGCGATTAGCGGTGCCGTGTTCTCGCCCGAGACCTTTCGCACACTCAAAGCCGTTTACTATCGCTTCGGGCTTGATCTCGTGGATCGGCACTCAAATATGGCGGTCATGAATGGGCTGACGCTCGATCGCCACAACGAAGAAGCGCTCGTCGAGATGTTCGCGCAGGCGATTATGGAAGCGGGCGACCAGTTCCTGTCGAATCCGATGGATACCCCGTTCGTCGCGAGCTGGTCGCGAGTGCAGAGCGCTGTGCCAGATGCCTTTGATCGCATTCTGCAGGCCGTCGACGCCGACAGCCGGTGACGTCGAGGGCGAACGGCGATAGCGGTCTTCCGATCGAGCGGGCGATTCCCGCCATTCGCGCAGCCCTCGAATGCACACGGGCTGCGGTCTTGCAGGCCGAGCCTGGTGCGGGCAAGACGACGATTGTGCCCTTGCGGCTACTCGACGAACCGTGGCTACGAGGTCGTCGCATCGTCATGCTCGAACCGCGGCGCCTCGCGGCTCGGGCCGCCGCGAAACGAATGGCGTCGGCGCTCGGTGAACCGGTCGGTCAGACCATCGGCGTCGTCACCCGTGACTATCGCCGCACGGGAGCGGACACGCGGATCGAAGTCGTCACTGAGGGAATCTTGACCCGACGGCTGCAGAACGACCCCTCGCTCGACGGCGTTGGTTTGGTCATCTTCGACGAGTTTCACGAGCGAAATATTCAGGGCGATCTCGGCCTCGCTCTTACCCTCGACGCCCGCGAAACGTTCGATCTTGATCTCGCCATCCTCGTCATGTCAGCGACGATCGACGTTGATCGGGTCGCGACGATCATCGAGGCCGACGATTCGGCCATCGTGCACTGCGAGGGTCGGACCTACCCGATCGATGTGTTGTGGCGACCTCGGGGCAAACGCGACTGGATTGAACCAGCCGCGGCCGAGGCCGTTCGCTGGGCGTTGGGCGAGTACGACCACGGCGACGTCCTCGTCTTCCTCCCCGGTATTGCCGAGATTCGCCGGACGGCCGACGAACTCCGTGGTCTCACTGCTGTTGATGTCCGTCCGCTCCACGGCAGCCTCCCGATCGAGGAGCAAGATGCGGCGGTCGCACCTGGGTTGCCTGGTCGGCGCAAGGTCGTCTTGTCGACCGACATCGCCGAGACGAGCCTGACCGTCGACGGGGTGCGCATCGTCGTCGACGGTGGCCTGGTGCGAAGCCCGCAGTTCGATCCGCGCACTGGCATGACGCGGCTGATCACGACGTCGAACTCTCGGGCATCGGCCGAACAACGCGCGGGTCGGGCCGGTCGACTCGAACCCGGTATCGCGATTCGCCTGTGGTCTCGGGTCGAGCATGGGACACGACCCGCGTTCGCTCCGGCCGAGATCACGACGATCGATCTGGCCCAGCTTCTGCTCGAGCTGCGCTCGTGGGGTACCAACGACCTCAGCACGCTCCGATTTCTCGACGCACCGCCGGAAAGCGCCTTGCGCGAGGCCCGGCAACTTCTGACGATGCTCGGCGCGTTTGATGCCGACGATCGACTGACTGCGGTCGGCCAGCAGATGGTCGACCTGCCGCTGCATCCCCGTCTGGCCCGCATGGTCGTCGGCGGCCGGGAGAACGGCGACGGATGGATCGCGTGTTTACTCGCGGCGCTGCTCGACGAACGCGATGTCCTTCGCGGCCGTCCCAACGAACTGCCGGCCGACCTCGCCGTGCGTCTCAATCTGTTGAACGACCGGGGTCGACGGCATCCGCAAGCATCTGGCGCGGCAGTGAAACGGGCCCGCGATCGGGCCCGCGATATCGCCCGGCGCGCCCGGATCGATGTGGCTGGCGGGCTCGACGATGTCAGCCGTGCCGGGGGACTACTTGCGCTCGCCTATCCCGACCGGGTCGGTCAACGACGGGGTAACAGTCGGGGGCGCTTTCGGCTACGCAACGGATCTGGTGCCTGGGTCGCGGAGACCGACGTGCTTGCGGGTGAGGCACTGATCGTGGCCGCCGATGTCGATGGCAAACGTAAGGATGCGCGCATCCGTCTCGGGGCCGCACTCGACGGCGACGATGTGCTCCTCGCGTTCGGCGACGATGTCGAAGTCTCGGCCAGCGTCGTCTGGCACAAAGGCCGCAACGATCTTGTGCATCGGGTGACCCGCCGGCTCGACTCTCTCGATCTTGGTGAGGTGACGAGTCGGCCTGAACCGAGCGACGCGACCACGGCGGCCCTGATCGACCGAGTGCGGGCGACAAAGCTGAAAGCGTTGACCTGGACCGACCGAGCGAACAGTCTGCGGTCCCGGGTTGCGTTTGCTCGCCATCAGCTCGGCGATGAGTGGCCCGATCTTGGCGATAAGGCGCTGCTGGCCTCGCTCGATGAATGGCTGGCCCCGTTCATGCCTGGGGCTACCGGACGAGCCGACATCGAGATGGTGGCGGTCAGCGTCGCGCTCGAATCGCTGCTCTCGTCGGTGCAGCGGCAACGCCTGCCGCAGCTTCTGCCCGAGAAGTACGAGCTACCGTCGGGCCGCCGGGTGCCGATCGTTTACGACAACGACGCGCCGACCGTGTCGGTGCGGGTCCAGGAGATGTACGGCGTCACCGAAACGCCGACCATTCTCGATGGCAAAGTGCCCGTGACGTTCGCCCTGCTGTCTCCGGCCAACCGCCCGGTCCAAGTCACCTCCGACCTCGCGGGCTTCTGGACCGGCTCGTGGGCCGACGTCCGTAAAGACATGGCTGGCCGGTACCCCAAACACAACTGGCCCAAAGAGCCCTGAGACTTGTTCGCTCCTTCGTCGCGAAGCGTTCACGCAGGTGCTGCGTGCAACGCTTGAGGCCGAAGGCCGAGACGGTGACATTGGTTCGCTCCTTCGTCGCGAAGCGTTGGCACGCAGCCGCGGCGTCAAGGTTTGTGGTGGCTAGTAGCCAGCTCGCGAAGCGTTCACGCAGGTGCTGCGTGCAACGCTTGAGGCCGAAGGCCGAGACAGTGGCATTTGTTCGCTCCTTCGTCGCGAAGCGTTGGCACGCAGCCGCGGCGTCAAGGTTTGTGGTGGCTAGTAGCCAGCTCGCGAAGCGTTCACGCAGGTGCTGTGTGCAACGCTTGAGGCCGAAGGCCGAGACAGTGACATCGCATATAGTGGCAACATGACTGACACTTCTTCTGGCGTCGACACTGAGCTGCAGCGAATTGAAGCGGCCCTCGACGCGTTTCTGGCCGAGCACCACCCCTCGGACTACGAACCGGTCGAGTTCCGAGGCGTACGTTACGACCACGGCCTCGGCTGGGTGCAGTTTCCCGAGGGATATGGCGGCATGGGTGTGCGGCCGGCCCTCCAGAAGGTTGTCGAGCGGCGGTTCCGCGAGGCCGGTGGGGCACCCGCAGACCCGGCGACCTTTTTCATGCAACTCGCAGGCCCGACAATCGTGACCCACGGCTCCGAAGAGACCAAGCAGAGATTTCTTCGTCCGATGTTCACCGGTGAAGAACGATGGTGTCAGCTCTTCTCCGAACCCGGCGCAGGCTCGGACTTTGCTGGTCTCGGAACCAAAGCCATCCGCGACGGTGACGAGTGGATCGTCAACGGGCAAAAGGTCTGGAACACGCTCGCCCACCTCGCCGACTGGGGCATGCTGGTCACCCGTTCGAACCCCGAGTTGCCAAAGCACAAAGGTATGACCTACTTCGCCGTCGACATGCGGTCCGAGGGCGTCGAGGTGCGACCGCTTCGCCAGATCACGGGTGAGGCCGAATTCAACGAAGTTTACCTCACCGACTGCCGGGTACCCGATGCCAATCGCATCGGCGACATCGGCGATGGTTGGCGCGTGTCGCTAACCACGCTGATGAACGAACGCACCGCGATCGGCGGAGGCGGCGGTGGTGCCCGACCGGCCGGTTCGGGACCGATCGGTGAGGTCGTCGCTGTCTGGAAGAAGCTCGGCGAGTCCGAGAAAGACGCGTCCCGCCAAGATGACCTGATGGCATTGTGGGCCCGGGCCGAGACGCTTCGGCTTACGAACATCCGAGCATCGCAGCTCGCGAAGACCGGCAACCCCGGCCCGGAAGGTTCGGTCGCCAAACTCCTCGATGCCGAACTCAACAAAGACATCTACAGCTTCGGTATCGAGCTCATGGGGATGCATGGGCAGATCGAGTACGACTACACGTATCGCCGGCCCGAGAGCCTCATGGCCTCGATCAGCCCGCAGTACAACTTCCTACGCGCTCGGGCCAACAGTATCGAAGGCGGTACGTCAGAGATCATGCGCAACATCCTGGGCGAGCATGTGCTCGGTCTGCCGGGCGAACCACGCGCCGATAAGACGATTCCGTGGCAGGACGTTCCCCGCAACTAGCGGACCAGCAGAACCGGCGCGACGTTTTACCCGACGGCCCTCGGCTGCTCTAGGAGAGCACGTGGTGGTCCGACGATTCGCTCAGCACCCGCAGGTGCCGCGACAACCGTTGGATCGGCGCGGGTCGAGCGAAGAGGTAGCCCTGCCCGTAGTGCACACCGGCGGTCGTGAGCATGTGGAGTTGCTCCTGGGTCTCGATCCCTTCGGCCACGATGCGAAAGTTGAGCTTGCGGGCCAGCAACATCATGCTTTCGAGCACCGCCTGCACGGCGATGGTGTTCGTCAGGCGACCGGTGAACGCCGGGTCGACCTTCAACACATCGAACGGCAACATCGTGATGTATTCGAGCCCCGAATGCGCGGTTCCGAAATCGTCGATCGCGAGTCGATAGCCGTGCGAGATGAGCTGACGGATTCGTTCGGCTGACTCGGGAATCGTGTCGACGGGAATCGACTCGGTGAGTTCGAACAACAGGTGGTTGCTACGCAGCCCCTGGGTTGCGGTCGCAACCTCGGCGGTTGAAATCAAGTCGTTCAAGGCCGAGAGCTGCATCGTCGAGACGTTGACGCTTATCCAGAAGTCGTCGTCTACCGACTCGGTGCGTCGAAGTTCGGCCAGATCGCGGCACGCCTGCTGCACAACCCAATCGCCGAGTTCGTTGATCAGCCCGCGTTGTTCTGCGAACTCGATGAAGTCCGACGGCATCAGCTGGCCGAGCGTGGGATGTTGCCAGCGGATGAGGGCTTCTGCAGCAACTGGGCGCAACGTGTGCAGATCGAGAATCGGTTGATACTCGAGGCGGAGCTCACATCGTTCGCGAGCGCGGTGCAGGTCCGAAGTGAGGTCGAACCGGTGGGCGGCGGCCCGGCGAAGGCTCTCGTCGTAAACGATTGTGCGGCTCCGTTCGCCACGTTTGGCTTCGTACATCGCAAGGTCGGCGTCGCCGACGAGCTGGTCCGGGTTGCGGTAGCCGCCCGACGCTATCGACACGCCGATCGATGCCCGGCAGGTGATCTGCTGTCCGCTCAGCGAGATCGGTTCCTTGAGGGTTCGGTGCAGGCGATTCGCGATACTGATCGCTCCGTCGAGGTTAGCGATGTCGCCGCAGACGACCACAAACTCGTCGCCACCAAAGCGGGCGATGCGATCGTCCGGGCCAAGCGCGCCACTAAACCGATACGAAACGGTCCGCAAGAGTTGATCGCCGACAGCGTGGCCCTGCGTGTCGTTGATGAGCTTGAAACCATCGAGGTCGATAAAAAGGACGGCGGTCGAACGGGTCGAGTGAGCGGTTTCGATCAACGTCTGGTTGAGATGGTCGAAGAGGCGAGCGCGGTTCCACAGTCCGGTCAGGTCGTCGTGGTTAGCTTGGCGTTCGAGCTGGACATGTACCGCTCGGAGATCGCTGATGTCTTCGACGAGGCCAGCGATGCTGATGAGTTCGCCGGACGGCTTGCGGCGATCGCGGGCGATGACCCGGCAGATGCGGTATTCATCGTCGAGGTTGAGGAACCGGCATTCGATCTCGACGCGCCGGTGGAATCGGAGATTGTCGATCGCCTCGAAGACGGTGCGTTGGTCGTCGGGGTGAATGGCCTCGAGCCAGTTGTAGGCCTCGGACCGGCCGCCGAACAGCCGATCGATCGTCTCGTTTGCGAACTCGATGTGGCCGAGGGGCGTCATCACGAACACACCGAGTGGCAGCGTTTCGGCTAACACACGGAAGTCGTCAGGGAGAAGTCCGTGCGGTTCAGCAACGACGATGAGGTCCGCGGTGACACCGAGGCCGTCTCGGAGCTCTGAGCGATCGGCGAGGGTAAGTTGGCAGGTGACGATGGGGCCGTCATCGGTACCAAGCCGCACGCCCATTGCTCGCGTGATCCTGAGCCCCTCGTTTGCCACAAGGTGCCACGCTTCATCGAACGCGCGACGGTCGCTGTGATGAATGAGTTCGCGCAACTCGATGCCGACGACGCTCGTTGGGGCCGCGTCGACAATGTCTGGAATCGAGCCGGAGATCGCCTGAATGACACCGTCGTGGCCGAGCAGGAGCGACGCGCAGGTCGCCGTTTCGGGTTTCGTCGTAACCAGCGTCGGGCGCTGCTCGTCTTCGATTGGAATGAAACAAAAGACGAACACCCCCCATTCGGTGAGCTTGGTGATCACCAAGGTGACCGACGACCCCCATGAGGTACGAACACGGCCCGTCTCGCGCACCCCCAGCCGCTTAGCCCAGCCCCACGCCTCGACCACCTGGCTGCGGTCGCCGGCTGCGATGAGATCGGCAATCTGGTCGGTCGGCGTCGCTTCGTCGAATAGATCGGCGAGCTCACTCATCAGTGGAACCCGATGACCGGTGCGGATGTCGACGGCGGCAACGAGGATGTTGTTGCTACGTCCCCGGATCGCTCGGGTGACGTCGAGTGCGGGAACCGGTCCATCGGCCGCAGCGTTATCTGGCGGTCGGGGCGGGACAAGTTTGACCGGCGACGATGGGGCAGTTGGTGGTGGCGCGACAGCAAGGTCAGCTGGGAGTAGGGCGTCACCGACTCGCATCACGCGTGACGGAGCGGCGGGGAATATCACCGTCTCGTTTGCTTGGCTCACTTTGATCCGTTCGCAGATAACTTCTACTGCCCGGCGCCCGCTTATTCGGACTCTACTATCCATAATGGGGTAAAAGCCCGCATTCTGGCCAGCGTCGGAGCGAAACGCAGTTCGCGCGTTGGGAAATCCTTCGACGGGAGCCGAACGGGAGCGAGAATCGTCAGCGCTCGATGCGATGGCGGCGCGGCGAGACCCCACCCAGGGGCACCTACTACGGGTACAGGCCGGCGTCAGGGTAGAAGGCGGCCCATGCGAACCAGAAGTCGTTGCGCTGGTCTAACGGCTGGAGCGACTTGCCTTCGAGCGGGCCATCGAGACCGAGGCCCGCGATCGACCACGTCGTGCCGGTTTCGACGTCGCGGAAGCCGTCATCGGAACGCTCGAACGTCAGAACGTCGCTGGCAACATTGCGGTTGTACGCGACGCCGGTGCCGATATCTCGGCTCGATGCGATCGAACCACCGTCGAGTGCATCGCTCGTGCCTTCGCTCCAAAAGATGGCGACATCAACATCGCCGACCTGGTCGTTGACGACACCGACCGCGCTGAGGGCGGTGAACGGGAAGGCCTTGTTCGCGGACTCGGTTCGGACACCAACAACGCGCTCAAGCGCCGGGAGGCGGTCGTCGAGGGTTCCGGAGAAAAAGGCACCGATCGGTTCTGAACGTGAGCTGTAGCCGACATAGGGGTTGGAGCCGTAAGTCGAACCGAAGCCCTGATCCGATGCCAACGACCAGCCATTGGGATAGGCCTCGGCGAATTGGCCGAACGAAAGGATGCGGACGCTGATCGGCGTTAGTTCGGTGCCCGCGAACTGACCGACGATGCTCTCGCCCGTCAGTTGTTGCCAGAGAGAGGTCGACTTGTCGTCCCACATGACGAGGTCGCTGTTTCGCAGCAATCCTGACACGCCAAAGCGCAGCACCTCGCCGTCGACCCGGCGATCGAACGCGACCGCCGAATTGCACAGCGGGCAGAACGTCACGGCGATCGGTTGATCGCCGAAGCGATCGTTGACGATTTCGTGGCGGGTCATGATCGCGAGCGGGTAGAAACGGGCATCGTCATCTATGACGACGACGGCACCGGGCGAAGGGTCTTCCAACCAGTTGTGGGCGGCCTTGACCGGTTCGAAGCGTGGCGAGTCGATTGGAGGAATGCCGTCGCGTGGGTCGGTGTATTGCAGCCCAGCCGCGAGCACGCTCATGTCATCAATGGTCCGGCGGCTCCAATCGGTCGTCCACGGCTCGGTGATACTGCGGACGAGCGGGCTCAGCGTGGCCGTCGGCGAGTCGGCTACGATCGTCACGTTTGCGTCGGACGAGGCCGCCCCGCCGTCGGTCGAAAATGGCGCGGCGCTATCGGTCGGGCGGAAGATCTCGTCTTGACTGGCGTCGTCTGCGGCGGGCTCCTCCATGCCGTCGGTTTCGTCGCCACCAGGAGCTGCGACGTCGGCGGAACCAGCGCCGGCATCAGACGTATCCGCTGACACGTCGGCGCCATCGGCCGTGGTCGTAGCGGAGCCGCAGGACGCAACGGTGATAAGGATGATGGCAGCGGCCGACAGGTGACGAACGAAACGTTGGTAAGTCATAGAGAAGGAACCCGCTGTCGTGCGGATTCATGCCCCATTTGATCAATCGTGCCGTGGTGCTGCCAGTCGGGCCCGGTCAACGGGTGGCGAGCAGCTTCTTATCTTGTGGATCGATCGCCATGCCTCGGGTCATGTATCGCCACGTGCGTGGTGACTGGACTGGGGCTTGGGTGACATACTGCTGCAGGTCGACGATTGTTGGTTGCGCGACGAGTCCCGAGACGCTGCTGCAGGGTCCGGTCACCACGAGTGGAATACGCATGCAGCCCGTCATGAAACGAAGCAGGATCGAATTGATCGAGGCCAGCCATATCGGTCGGCTGATGTGTGCGATCGCGTGCTGAAACATCGCCCGGTAGAGGTGGGCTGAGACCTGTAGCGGCGGAAAGCCGCGCGGGTCGACTGCGAGAGATGCGATCTCACCAAGCTGGTCATAGGGGAGGAGTTCGATGTCGCATCGTTGCTCGTCAGTGAGCTCGCGATTCATCAGCGTTGGCAATGACCGGTCCGACATCGGAATGAGCCTGAGCGTCGCAAGCGGACGGCGGTCGGGCCCCCAGACGGCGACGTAGTGCGAAATCTCGACCCAGGGGTCGTCAATCGTCCCGTCGCGTCCGATCTCGTAGGTTGCGCCGGTATCGGCGTACACGCGAGCTTGCATGCGGCGAACGGCGTCGCGCTCGTCGACGGATGTGACCGGCCCGGCGGAAAGGCCGTGGACCTCGCCGAACCACGTCGTACTTTTTGCAGGCATTTTTACCCCAATCATCGAACGCGTTGCCGAGTCCGAGTTCTACGCTGCCCGCGTGGCTCCAGATGGGATAAGAGTAGTACCTATTTCTCTGGTACTAAGTTCACGAAATCGGTTCCGAACCCCATATTTGGGTATCTAAACATCTATTTCACGATATTCCGTCATACTTGGCGCCTGCCGCCCGAGGATCAGTCGTCGGCAAGGTAACCGCTCAGCACGGAACAGGCATCGATGAATTCGTCGATCATGTCGACCACGACGCGCGACGCCGGTTTCGATCGACTCATCGATCCGACGATCTGCCCGACGAAGTAGTTCGCCAACTTCTCGGCTCCACTTCCTGTCGTGTGCGCGGCCCGATCGATGCGTTGCTGATACGACGCGGTCAGAATGCTCTGCAGCGGCATCCCGAGCGGGTCGACGGTGTCGTCGCGAGCCCACTCGTCGGTCCAGGCCGAACGCAACATGCGGGCTGGTTTCCCCGTCAGCGATCGGGACCGCAGCGTGTCAGACGACGTCGCGGCCAACATCTTCTCCTTGACGACCGGGTGAGTCTCGGCTTCTTCGGTCGTCAGCCAGACTGAACCACACCACACGCCGGCAGCTCCGAGCGCCATCGCCGCGGCCATTTGTCGGCCTCGTCCGATACCGCCAGCACCGATGACGGGCACTGGGGCAACGGCATCGACGACCTCCGGGATCAGCACCATCGAGCCGATTTCGCCGGTGTGGCCGCCCGCTTCGTGGCCCTGGGCGATGATGAGGTCAACGCCAGCTGCGACGTGGCGTTCGGCATGTATTGCCTTGCCGGCGAGCGCGGCGACCTTGGCACCGGTTTCGTGGGCTCGTTCGATCATGACCGGCGGTGGTGGTCCGAGCGCGTTAGCGACGAGCGCGGGGCTATGGGCAAGCACGATGTCGAGCTGCTCGGTTGCTCGGCCATACGAGAACATCGACGAGCCGTCGCCGGGGCCGCGTCCCGCCGCAGATTCGGCTGCCGCCGGGACGTCGTAGCGTTCGAGCAGTTCCTCGAGGAACTCGGTGTGGGTTGCCGGGATCAGCTGGCGAATCTCTTGCGTGGTCACGCCACCTTCGTCGGAGCCCTCGTACTTGGCGGGCACGATGAGGTCGACGCCGAACGGCAGGTCGCCGACCTCTTCCTTGATCCATTCGAGGTCGACTTCGAGTGCATCGTTTGAGTGAGCAACGATGCCGAGCACCCCGAGTCCGCCAGCCTTGGTGACCGCCGCGACAACATCGCGACAGTGACTAAAGGCCAGGATCGGAAACTCGATATTGAACATGTCGGTCACCGGTGTTCGCATGGCGCGATCTTATGGCCGATAGTAGAAGCCGTGAGCAACATCCTTGAAGGCCTGCGGATCGTCGAAGGTTCAGCGTTCGTCGCTGCCCCGTCCGGGGGTATGCACCTCGCCCAACTTGGCGCCGACGTCATTCGGTTCGACACGATTGGCGGCGGCATCGACTATCGACGCCTGCCCTTGTCCTCGTCGGGGCATTCGCTGTATTGGGCGTCGCTGAACCGGGGGAAACGATCGATCGCCGTTGATATCCGCAGCGACGCGGGCCGGGAGATCTTGACGGCGCTGATCACGGCGCCTGGCGACGAGGCCGGACTCTTTCTCTCAAACTTTCCCGACCGGGGCTGGATGTCATACGACACCCTCGCCGCGCAACGAAGCGACCTCATCAAGGTGACGATCAAAGGTAATCCCGATGGCTCGACAGCTCTTGACTACACCGTCAATGCTGCGGTCGGGTACCCGATGGTTACCGGTCCGGACTCGGTCGACGGACCGATCAATCACGTGCTCCCGGCGTGGGACTTCCAATGCGGACAACAAGCCGCGCTCGGATTGCTGGCCGCAGAGCGATATCGCTCGCGTCATGGCACCGGCCAACATGTGCAGATCTCGTTGGCCGACGTCGCGATGTCGACGGTCGCGAACTACGGCCATGTCGCCGAAGCCCAAATCAACGGCACCGAACGAGGCCGAATCGGCAACGATCTGTATGGCGCGTTTGGCCGCGACTTCGCAACCAGCGACCACCGTCGGTTCACGGCGATCGTGATCACGTCGCGCCAATGGACAAGCTTGCTTGAGGCCACCGGCCTTGGTGGCCAGGTCGCAACGTTGGCCGAACAGACTGGCGCGGACTTCTCCGACGAAGGCGCGCTGTTTGAGCATCGTGAACCGTTGGGTCGTCTTGTCGACGAATGGTCGGCGACGAAGACACTGGCCGAGGTCGCCGAGGTCTTCGAGGAACATGGCGTGTGCTGGGGGCCGTATCAGACATTCGGTCAGATGCTCGAAGACGACTGGCGCTGTTCGCCGAAGAATCCCATGTTCCAACTCATCGACCAACCCGATATCGGTGAGGTGCTCGCACCCGGCAGCCCGTTGACGTTCAGCGAGGTCGAACGCGGTGCGGTAGCGCCGGCTCCGCGCCTGGGTGAACACACCGAGCAGGTTCTTGCCAATGTGCTCGGCCTCTCGGCCTCCGAGATCGGCAACCTCCACGACGGCGGCACCGTGGCGAGCGCAGCGAGCGCGGCGTAGGTAACCGTGGCGAGCGCAGCGTAGGTAACCGCGGCGAGCGCAGCGTAGGTAACCGTGGCGAGCGCAGCGAGCGCGGTACTGACTGGTGCGAACTATCGTCTGGGACCACAACCCGCATAAATCCAGGAGATCTCATCATGGCTATTGCTTCTCTCGCCGACATCGTCCGAGAGCACGCATCAACGCAGCCCGACAAGGCGGCGATCGTGCTCGGCGATCGCACGGTGAGTTATGCACAGTTGCTCGAGGAATCGGCGAAGGTCGCGCAGGCGTTGACGGCGGCCGGTATCGGCTCGGGTGACCGGGTTGCGATTCTCGACAAGAACTCGATCGAGTACTACACGCTGCTCTTCGGTGCGAGCATGTGCAATGCCGTCACGGTGGCGGTCAATTGGCGACTCGCTCCCGGCGAGGTCGAGTACATCGTGAACGACGCCGAGTCCAAGGTCTTGCTGATCGGTCCAGAGTTCGCTGGCCACCTCGAGTCGATGAACCTGACGACGGTGACCAAGACGGTGTCACTCGGCACCGACGGCGAACTCACCTACGACGCGTGGATCGCTGATCACGATGCGGTGGATCCGATGACGCCAAGTTCTTTGCAGGACACCGCGTTCCAGCTCTACACCTCGGGCACGACCGGGTTGCCGAAGGGCGTCGAGCTATCGAATCACAACTTCTTCGTCATGATTCCGATTGCTGGTGAGGCGTGGAGTCTTGACGCTGAATCGGTGAACCTGTGCGCGATGCCGCAGTTCCATATCGCTGGCACCGGCTGGGGTGTCGTCGGCTTCTACTTCGGTGGAACCAATGTCGTGTTGCGCGAACTCGACCTCGAGCTGCTCCTGTCACTGATCGAGGACTACAAGATCACGAACGCGCTGCTCGTGCCGGCGGCGCTGCAGTTCGTCCTGCTGACGCCGAAGGCTCAAGAGACCGACTTCTCGTCGATGCGGGCCGTGGTTTACGGCGCGTCACCGATCACCGAAGAAGTGCTGGTTGGGTCGATGAATCTGATGGGCTGCGACTTCGTGCAGGTTTATGGCTTGACCGAAACGACCGGCGCGGTCACGCAGCTCGATGCGGCCGATCATGATCCAGGGGGCCCGCGCGCCGACCTGCTGCGTTCGGCCGGTAAGCCGTTCCCCGGCGCCGAGGTTCGCATCGTCGATGCCGAAACCGGCGACGACATGCCGGTTGGTGAGGTCGGCGAGATCTGGATCCGAACGCCGCAGAACATGAAGGGGTACTGGAAGAACGATGCGGCCACGGCCGAAGCCTTTCCCGGCGGCCGCGACGCTGACGGCACCGGTGGCTGGTTCCGGTCGGGCGACGCAGGCTTCCTGAAGGACGGCTTCATCTTTATCCACGACCGGGTGAAGGACATGATCGTGTCGGGTGGCGAGAACGTGTACCCGGCCGAGATCGAGAACGCGCTGATGGGTCACCCTGCGGTCGCTGACTGTGCCGTCATCGGCGTCCCATCGGAGAAATGGGGCGAGACACCAAAGGCTCTCATCATCGCGGCCCCCGACACCGACCCGACCGAGGCCGAAATCATCGCTTACTGCCGCGAGAAGATCGCTCGCTTCAAGTGCCCCACGTCGGTCGAACGCATTGCGGCGATTCCGCGCAACCCATCAGGAAAGATCCTGAAGGTCGAGCTGCGCAAGCCGTACTGGGAAGGCCACGACCGCAACGTCGGCTAGTCAGCGATGAGCGGGTGTCATGAACATGAGCCGAACCCTCTTCCCGTTCGTCGTGGTCGTGATTCTCATCGCGATGAGTGCGCCCGCCGCCGCGACGTGGTCCGTCGTTGGCGTCGACCCGGAGAGCGGCCAGGTAGGTGTTGCGGTCGCTAGCTGTGTGCCTGTCAGAGCACTTGACACATCCAACGGATTTGAGCTCGTCGCGCTCGCGCCAGGAAAGGGAGCTGGGATCTCTCAGGCCCTCTACAACGACAACGTGCCGCCCGAGATCGAGCGGCTGCTGGCCCAGAACGTCTCGGCGCCGGACATCATTGCCGCGCTCACCGGGCCGGACTTCGACTCGAACGCTGAAGATCGGCTGCACGCCGTCGTGCTTCTCAGCGGCCAGAGCGAGGGATTCACTGGGGCCGACAATTCCGATGTCGCTCTCGATGCACAGGGCGTCAACGTCTCGGCGCAGGGCAACATCTCGCCGAGAATGGGGCGACTGACTCTGGCGCTCGGTTAGGAGTTCAGCCGAGTTCAGATCATCGCCCGGATGTGGCGGGCGGCCCACGCGGGGTCCTCGAGCGGGGCGAAGTGTGTGAGGTCGGCTTCGAACTGAAACCGGCCGTTCGCGAGGGCCTCGGCCGCGTCCTTGGCGATGAGGGCTGGGATGCCACCGTCACCGGTACCGACGAGCGTGAAGGGCGTCGCGACGTCGGCAAGAAGCTCGTGGTCGACCCAGGTCGTGTGTTCGAACAGCCACGCCTCGGTCTCGCCGCGGCACTTCAAGATGACCGTGCCATCGTCGAGATCGCGAAACCCGTAGTCGACGTACGCCCGCACCATCGTCGGGTCACAGTTGGAGAACGGCGGCCGACTCATGTACCGATTGAAGACTTCGTCGCGGCTTGCGAATACTTCGCGACGCCGTCGAGCCAGGTCGGCTAGCGACGGCCCTTGGTCTCGTTTGTAGTCTTTCGGAATCAAGATCGGTTCGACCAACCAGCCATCGGCGAACGTGCCCGGTCGCTGCATCTCTGTGACCACGATGGTGCCGCCACCCAGCGAGTGGCCGACGCTGAGCAATCCCGAGCCCAACTCGAGCGCGTCGATGACGGCCAGCACGTCGTTCCATGCATCGGAGCCGTTGGCGACAAGCCCCTCGGTAACGGCGCTATCGCCGTGACCGCGAAGGTCGATGGCAACACAGCGAGCGACGTCGCGGAGATCGGCGATGATTGGATCCCACACTCGGCCATGGAACCCCGTCGCATGGCAGAACACGATGGTGGGGCCGGAACCTGCCCAGTCGTGGACGGCGATCGTGAAGCCGTCGGTTGAGGGAATCAGGTGTTGGGTCGGATGGGTCGGTTCTGTCTCGGCAGTCATTGGGTCCGTGATTGAAGGGGTGGGGGCGTCAGCTCGCGAGCGCCTCGCGGCAGGACCGTAGACGAGCGGCGAGGAGCTCGGCGTTCTCGGTCAAGCTGTCCTCGCCGGTTACGAGCGTGTCGGCATGTACCTGTGATGGTTCGACGAATTGATCGTGCATCGGCAGGACGAACTCGGCCCATTGGCGCCGGATGTCATCGGGTTCGCGACCTCGTTCGGCGACGTCGCGAGCGAGCCGTCGGTCGAGTCGAACATCGGTCGGCGTGGCCACGAAGACGGCGACGTCGATGAACGGCCGCAACTCGGGCACCGCTAAGAGGAGGATGCCATCGCTCACGATGAACGGACGGGCTGCGACCGGCCGGACCTCGATGGAGCGAGTGTGGGTTGCGAAGTCATACACCGGCGCGTCGATTGCGACGCCCTGTCGGAGCTGATCGAGGTGCTCAGCGAACAGTTCGACCTCGAGCGAGTCCGGGTGGTCGTAGTTCACGGCCATGCGTTCTTCCATTGTGAGATGCGACAAGTCTCGGTAGTACCAGTCGATCATCAGGTGGTCGGCGTCGTTGCCGAGCAGCTGCAATAGCTCGCCCGCCAAGGTCGTCTTGCCCGACCCAGACCCGCCAGCGATAGCGCAGACGATCGGGCGATTCGCAGGCGGGTTCATCGGTAGAGAAATCTACCGCACGAACCGGCCCGCTCTATCACGCGAACCCGTCGATACCCCGGCTGGTGTGCGACCCCTGGTGAAGTGGCTTAGGTTGCGGAAATGCAGGTACTTGTTCTCGGAGGAACACAATTCAACGGTCTTGGGCTGGTGCACGAGCTCGTGCGGCAAGGGCACGCGGTCACAATTCTGAACCGCGGCCAGACCGAAGCGGTGCTGCCCGAAGGTTTGCAGCGGCTGTACGGCGACCGCACCGATCATGATCAAATGCGTGAGGTGCTGGGCGGCCGATCGTTCGACGCCGTCTATGACCTCACCGCGTATCACCGGGGTGATGTCGAGCTGATGGTCGACATCTTCGAGGGCAACACCGGCCACTACATCTTTGCCAGCTCGACCGTGATCTACGCCGCGAGCGACATCGTGCCGATCGCTGAACACTTCCCACTCGAACGGGGTGAGGCGCAGATCGAATACGGGCAGGGGAAGATCGACGGCGAAGACTTTCTGCGCAACCGACGAGCTGCGACGGGGCTGCCCTTCACGATTGTGCCGTTCTCGATGGTCTTTGGCCCTCGCAACATCATCCCCGACCGCGAGCAACGTATGTTCAGTCGGCTACTCGAAGGCCGCCCGATCCTGCTGCCCGCCGACGGCATGACGCTGCTGCAGGTCTGTCACGTCGACGACCAGGCTCGGGCCTTGGCGGCATTGATGGGAAACGACGCGGCGATGGGGGAGCGAGTCAACATAACGAGCCCCGCGGTCGTCACCGACATTGGCTACGTCTCGACGATGGCCGAAGTGCTCGGTGTCACCCCCGAGTTGCAGTACGTTCCCGGCGCGGTCATGGACGCGATGTGGGACGGCGAGCTCTCGTTCGACCACGGGGCCGCGGCGAAGATGAACATCGACATTCGCAGCTCCGATGACGGTGCGAAACAACGCAGCGGACCCTCGACACTGCGGACTCGGTTCAAACTCGCAACCGTGAACCAACGGCTTGCCCCGAACATCCACCGGTGGAATCGCAGCACGTTCTTCAGCGTCGAGAAGCTCCAGCGGATGACCGGCTGGACGCCAGAACACGATCTGCACTCGATGATCGAGCACACCTTCGAGTGGTTCCAACGCGAAGGCATCGCCGATACGGTCGAGTTCGATTGGACGTTCGAGGATCAGATCCTCGAATACGTGAGGTCCTGATCAAGAGGAAGAACGTCAACCTTGGCTGATCCACCGCCCGCCGCTCCACCGCCGGAGCCCCCTGCTGTTCCCGCATCGGTGCCACCTCCGCCGTCACCCGCCGTTCCCTCGCCGTGGACTCCACCTCCGCCGTCACCGGCTGTTCCCGCGCCCGCGCCGGCGCCGCCTCCGCCGTCACCGGCTGTTCCCGCGCCGTGGACTCCGCCGTCGCCGGTCGCCCCGTCGTCACTGCCGCAACCGCTCGCGGTTCCTAAGCCGCCCGCAGCGCCCCGTACTACCGACCCGGCGTCGTT